>Ga0209123_1002140_pt1 | contig 17514 bp, 14 predicted proteins | sample BarGraIncu00431A_FD_184500 | JGI IMG/M metagenome (GOLD analysis project Ga0209123, IMG submission 184500) | Arctic peat soil microbial communities from Barrow, Alaska, USA - Barrow Graham LP Incubations 004-31A (SPAdes) (version 2) | ecosystem: Environmental > Terrestrial > Soil > Wetlands >... | reverse complement strand
GATGGCTACGCCGACAACTTTCATGTGGCCCTACCCATCCTGCAGCGCCATGGTCTGACTGCCACTTTTTTCATTGCCACTGGCTTTCTGGACGGTGGATGCATGTGGAATGACCGGGTGATCGAATCGGTTCGCATGACACCCTTGCCAGTATTGCAGCTTGATCGTCCGCTGGGCGCTGGTTTTTCCAGCGTGCCGGTTGGCAGCATAGACGAAAAGCGTTCAGCTATTCGGGCGATCATCGGTCAGCTCAAATACCAGCCGGTAGCCAAGCGCGCTGACCTCACAGAACAGATTGCGAAGCAGGCCCAGGTTCGGCCTCCCACCGACCTGATGATGACCTCGTCGGAGGTAAGGGCCCTACGGCAGGCCGGCATGCAAATTGGCGCGCATACGGTGTCCCATCCTATCCTCGCCACATTGGACCGGGCTGCTGCCCGTGCCGAAATTGTAGAGAGCAAGCGCGTTCTTGAAACCCTGCTGGAGGAACGCGTGGGCCTATTTGCTTACCCCAACGGCAAACCGCAAGTGGACTACAACAGTGAGAGCATTGACATTGTCCGTGAACTCGGATTCGATGCGGCCGTTTGCACCCGCTGGGCTGCGTCAAGAGCCGACACGGAGATATTTCAGATTCCCCGCTTCACGCCTTGGGATAAAACCCGGCTGCGCTTTGGGGCGCGCATGCTGGCCAATTTGCGCAGCGCATAGCGGAGCCGCCATTGTTTTGTCTCGTCTGACGCTGTTGGTACGCTCGTATTGTCGTCGGCTTTTTCCTGGTGAACGCGAGCTTGACGCCGGGTACCAGCAAGCCCGATGCACGTACTTGCGCACGTTATTGATCTCGGCAAGCCTCTTTGGCTTGCACAGTGGTCTCACATCTTGCGCGCGACGACTCGAATGAAGTCCCCGCGCCCGCACACCGCTGCAGCGACGCCGACCGGCAGTAGTAGTGGCGGCAGCAACTTTGCCGCCAACCTGCGAAGCCGAGTTTCACCACTCGGTGACCTCATGCCTCCGATGCTGGCCACCCAACTCCACATGGTGGGAGCTTGATGATAAATATGCTCGATCGAAAATCCGTTTCGCCCTAGGAGTGCGGTGATCGACTGTGGTGTGAAACCCCATAAGTGACGGGGCGGGTCATACCCCGGCCACGAGGGGCCGATCAGGCGAGCAGAGATCGACGCATGATTCGGCACGATGAGTACGAGCACGCCATCAGCTGCCAATCCCTCGCCGCATTTTGCGAGCACAGCCGCCGGGGCGTGAAGATGCTCGAAGACGTTGTTCATCAATACGCAGGAGAAACGAGCCGTCGGCAGCGTCGCCTGCTCAGCGCTACAGTTTTGCAGCGCAATTCCGCGCTGTCTGGCAGCCTCGCAGGCTTTGGGCGACGGCTCGCATCCCGTCACTTCCCAACCGGCAGCAAGGAACTCGCGCAGGTCCTTGCCTGTGGCAGCGCCAAACTCGAACACGCGCCGCAGAACCGGCTGACGAAAACAAAGCGGAGTCCGATATCGAACCGGCCATAGCGCCAGAATGAGTGGAAAACGTATGGCGCGCCAGAGCATCGAGTCGGCGGAAGTCGGTGAATAGAAGACGCGGTAGACCAGTCGGCTGAGCGACAGCTCAAATGACCGCTCCCGCCTCGGATCAGGCACATAGGCATAGTAATTCTGCGGATAATACCGACCGATTGAGGCAGCGTCGGGGCGTGGTGTCAGCCGCTCCGCTCCACATGCCGAACACTCTCGATAGCTGAAAAGCTCCCCGGAGAGTTCATCTCGCGCGGTCGTCACCCGCTCCGTGGTTTGGCTAGACCCGCAAACACAAATGGGCTGTTCCCTGTCCGGTGGAGAATGAACATGCACATCAGCGCTCATCGCGTCTCTCCTGTCTTCATTGGGTGATCCTGCAAAAGCCCGTCGATGGCGTCCGTTGGCCGAAATCGGATTCTTCCAGTAGCAGTATAGGCGCGGTCGAAGCAGACCGTCGAATCACGAGTGCACGCCATCGGCTGGAAACGTGAGCGATTGTGTGTTGTAGACAGGAAGACAGAAACCAAGAGCACCTCCTTCGCTAGAAAAACCTGTTCCGATTGGCCGCACAAGTCAGCGCGTCGTCACGCTGGCAACAAGGTGTCGCACATAGGCCCGCATACAAAATCTTTCCTCGAAGGCTGAGACAGCGTTGGTGCCTAGGTGGGCCGCCAGCTCGCTATCGGTAACCAATCTGCTGATGGCTGCTCGCATTTCGGTAACGTTCCCCTGAGCCACGAGCAGCGATTGCTCCCCATCTGAGACGTATTCTTCAACTGTGGTTGTGCGCGTGATGATCGTTGGTTTGCCAAATGCCATAGCCTGAATCAGTACCATTTGACCAGCCGAAATATCATTCACGCCCAGCGGTATGGCCACGAAAAGTGAGTTGCGCAGCTCATTGACATACGCTTCGTCGTAACAGTCTCGCAGTATCAAAACGTTTTGGGGAATTTGCAGTCCCGAGAGCGCATTCTCACTGTCGCAGACCACATGAAGATCAATGGCGATCGATTCAACGGCTTCGAACAGCGTGGCGTAGTCCCTCCCCGAGCGACCGGCCGCGAGAAAATATGGCCGGCTTGGTTCTGTCCCCTTTGGCGTCGTTCCCACTTCACGCCCGGAGATGTGAAGGCCATATGGGATGTATACAAACTTGGCCCGGGCGTTTTTGAATAGACTCGTGTAGCGTTCGACCTCAAGGGTCGAGTGGCAGATCACCTTGTCAACGATCGAAAAAACAAAACGAAAGTACATATCTCGCATTCTGTTGATCAAGCTACTTCGGCGTGACGTCAGAATAAACCCTAGCAATACGATCTCGGGTTTTTTGCGCAGTAGCAAGGCCCGAAAAAGGCCGAAGATCAGTGCTTCAATATGCGACCCAACAACAACGGTGTCGGGGTATGACTTGCTCAAGACCAAGGAGCGAATGGCCGAATTCAGGGCAAACCACCCCACTTTCGGCCAACCCAGCAGCAACAACCAGATTCTCGATCGGTATCGCAGGATGACTTCGCCAGGAAAAAGCTGATGTGGAATACCCAGCGAAATTAGCTCCTGCGCAAATGGAGAGTTCTTCGCATCTTTGGAAAAGGTCGGAAAGAAGTGGATCAACTGAACCTCACGGAGAATTGACCCGCTGGATCGTACGGATCGTATGACTTGTCTTGAATTAAGGCTACGCTGATTAAGGTCCGCCGCAATTGCGTGTGAAACGTTATTAAACGATGAAACAACAGCCCCTTGCAATGGCCGCCGATCAAGAACTCGGATTCGAGCATTACCGTAAGCCCACGCGGCGAGACGAGTTCTTGAAGACGATGGAAGCCATTGTGCCCTGGGCAGCGTTGTGCGAGGTCATCGAGCCGCACTACCCCAAGGCCGGCAACGGGCGCCCGCCCATAGCGTGAACCGAATCTCTCCCAAAGACTCGCCTTCTGTCACGCGGCTCCACAGTTTGCCTGCTTCGCTCAAGGTGCGGTTGTGTTTGGAGCGCAGCAACCAGTCCACCGGCTCTCCCAGGTCACGCGCACGCACCATCAAAGCCATGATGTCGGCCTCGCGGTCAGCCAGGTACACCAGCCGTGTCCGGGGCAGTTGCGGGGCCATCTCGGCCAAGCGCTCGTAGCCTTCGATCCAGCGCAGGCTCTCTTTGAGGCCGGGGCGGTTGCCATCCGCGTCCCGCAGCTCGCGCGCCCACATCCACGCATCGAGCACGCCTAGCGGCTCGCGCGAGGTCGATACCGCATAGGTGGGAGCGTCCATCCCATTGCTTACGGACGAAACGCATAGTCTTTGAGGTTGGTAGCCCGGTGGTGCGACAAATCAAGGCCAAACAGCGGTGCCGTTTCAATCGCCTTATCGAAGGCGGGTGCCCCGGTGGTGGTGGACAACCCAATAGAACAAGTGTTGGCGCTCAGTGACCGCGCAACTTGCTCGGCGAAGGCGCTGCGGTTGATGTTGCCCAGGCACACAAAAACCAATCTATCTACCAACAAACCATTTGGATGCGTGTGTTTTTTGAGCCGACCCAGAAGAAACTCAAGTTGTGCGAGGCCGGTGCGAACCAGACCACGAAAAGTACCGTGATTTGTGTCAATCACTTGCTTCAGGCGGGATGTCAGCGTCGTTGAATAGTGCGCTTGTTTCATGCCGTTCTTTTCAAGTCATTCTGAACCCCGGCGCCTTGGCTGCCAGCCACTGCTCCAGCATCATCAAAATCCACACCATTTCGCCAAAGTAACCAGGGTGCTCGTGCAGGCGTTGGGTCAGCAGGGTTTCAATGAAATCTGCGCGCACCACACCGCGTTTGGCCAGGCTGTGCAACGACTCAGTGGTCAGTGCCTTCAGGGCTGGGTGGGTGTTGGCCCACACGCCAAAAGGCAGGCCAAAGCCTTGTTTCTTCTTGGTCAGAATATCGTCCGGCAAAAAGCCGCGCAACGCTTCTTTGAAGAACCAGCGCAGTTTCAGGCCTTTGAGTTTGTAGTGGGTCGGCAGCTTGAGCGAGAAATCCACCAACCGATCGTCGAGCATTGGAAAGCCCACCTTAACCCCTGCGCAGCTGGTGGCACCCATCACCTTGGGCAGATCGATCTCAGCCAGCGTAAAGCGCCAGTCGTAAGCCAGTTCTTTGTTCAGGTGGCTGCAGTTTTGTGTGCCTTGCCACACTTGGCGTTCCAGTTGCAGGGGTGCCGCAGTGTCAATCTGTGCCATGAATTCTGGCGTGAGCACCTCAGTGGGGCCCAAATGCATGATCAGGTTGTACATCTGCTGGCGGTCAGGCATCGGCACGCGGGCCTGCTCCACATAACTCCCGGCCTTGCGTGTTAAGGCAAATTGTGCCGCTAGCCCAGTATTCAAAAGGGGTTCCAGCAATCCTTTTTGTAGCACGCCAGGCACGTTTTGGTACCACCCAAACACCCGCTGCTTGGCGTAGCGGCTGTTGCCACCAAACAGTTCGTCGCCACCGTCGCCACCCAGTATTTTGGTGACACCGTCTTGCAGGGCCATCTTGGCGCAGTAATAAGAGGGCAGGGCAGACGAGTTGCCAAACGGCTGGTCATAGTGCGCTGCCACCTTGCCAATGCTTTGCACCAGGTCGTCGGGTGTCACGTAATACTCATGGGGCTCGGTCTTGAAGTGTTTGGCAGCCAGACGGGCGAATTCCATCTCGTCATAGCCCTGCGCATCAAAACCAATCGAATAGGTGGCTGCTGCTTTGCCACTTGCCAGGCCAATCATGCCGGCCACGGTAGAGCTGTCAGTGCCGCCGCTTAAAAAACAGGCAGGTTTGCTGCCGTCTAGCTGGGCCGCCACTGAATCCTGCAACAGCTGCCGGAATTCGCCCTTGAGTGCGTCAAATGACGGGTTTCGCAGCTCGTCAAATTTGGGCACCCAATCGCGCACCACCTTGACTTGGCCGTTGAGCAGCGCGGCGGTGTGCCCAGGTGGCAGCCGGTAAATACCCTTGTAAATCGTGCGTGGCGAGGGGATGACGTGGAAGTACAGGTAGTCAAAAATCGCTTGTGGGTCAATTTCTGTATGGGCATCAGCTAGATCATCGGCACGAGCGGCAAAGCGCAGCTGACCGTTGTCCACGCGGTAGCACAGCGAGTGGATGGCAAAGCGGTCTACGCTAAGGCTATCTTGTGAGTTGGTGCGAGTGCCTGAGAATGTTTGAGTCAGTGGCATAAGGTGTCAATGGGTCCAAGATGGGTAGGTAGGCGCCGGACGCCAGCTACTTTGTGATCGAATTATCAGGGGTGTTGCTTCTGCGATTGTTCTGGTAAACGCCCGGGCCGGTAGACTCCAGCGCGCCATAGCCAATCAATACATTGTCAATGGCTTGTACGGCATCTGCCCCTGGGGCCACCTTCAAGAACACCCCCCGGGGCAGCGGGTTCACCAGTGTGTTGTTGGCCAGATAGAGTTCGTTGAGTGGCCATTGATAACCTTCGGCACCAAAAGATATCAGATGCGGGTTTTCAGTAAGTGTGCTTTGCGCAATGGTGTTGCCCACCACAAAAGCCATCCCTCCGTTGGGAAACTCTAGCTCGTAGCTGGCGGTGCCGTCTGCGCCGTCGATGAGCCGGCTGTTGACGATGTGGTTCACTGCAGCCCGGCTTTTCAGCAGGTGACCAATGTGCGCGTGGTGAAAATAGCTGTCAATCACCGTCAGCCGTGCAATTTGACCCGCGTATAGGTTGTGGTTATGGCCATCGGGCCGCTGGTTGTAGGCAAACTCGCTGCCATAAACCTCCAGCACCGTTTCGGGGTTGTTGTTGGTCAGCAGGCCCATTTCGTTGTATCTGAAGCGGCAGTTCTTTACCAGCAGTGATCCCGTTTCCAGCCGAATGCCCGCGCCATTGCGGTCGGGCACGGCCGCGCCTTCAAAGTCAAAGCCTTCCACCCGCATGCGGTTGGCGCGCACCACCAAAATACCTTTGCCCTCGGCAGCCGCGCCCTGCGCCAGCAGGCGCACCCGACCGCCAACGGCGCGGATGGTGATGTCGTCATGCTGCCACACGGCCACGTCGGCCACATAGTCGCCAGCATCCACGTCAATCATGGCACCAGCCTTTGCTGATCTTGCGGCAGCAGCGATTGTTTTAATAGTTCGGTTGGGGCCGACTTGCAAAGTTAATGAGTTCATGGATTGCCACGCTTCGCTTGCAATGACGATTCAGCCGTCAAGGCCCGGTTAATAATGCCGACATGCCCACCCAAGCCCAGCCATGACTCAACCGCACCGGCACACGCGCACCAGCCACTCAGTGGTGGCATGGCTGTTTGTGCTTTACGTGCTGTTTGTGGTTTATGGCAGTCTGGTTCCATTGACGTACGTGGATCGCCCGTTGGTGGATGCGGTTCAGGCGTTCAAGAATATCCCATTCCTGGTGCTGGGCATTGAATCGCGGGCTGACTGGGTTGCCAATGGTGTGCTTTACGTACCCGTTGGGTTCTTGACGGCTGCATGGTTGACGCAGACTTTTAAAAAAACACCCCGCGTATTTTTGTTTGTCATGGCCGCGGCTTTTTCAATGGCGCTGGCAGTCAGCGTTGAATTTACCCAACTCTTCTTTCCCCCACGCACGGTTTCCCTTAACGACATCATGGCGGAGTGCATCGGCAGCCTGATTGGGCTGGCGCTGGCCGCCAGGTTTGCTGACTGGTTTCAGGCGCTGCTTCACTCATTCCTGAATGATCCCCAGCGGCTCAAGCTGCGGCTGCTAGAAGCCTATGTCGTGGTTTACTTTGCATTTGCACTTTTTCCTTATGACCTGCTCCTGTCGTGGGCCGAGATTGAAGGTAAATATGTCTCAAACAGTTGGGGCTGGTTGGTCGCCGGCAATTCCCAACGATTCGTTCTTGCGGCAGTCCAGTTGTTAACCGAAGCGGCGCTGGCTGCGCCCTTTGGCTTTTTGTTGGTGCGCCTGCTTGGTGGCCGTGTTGCAAGCTACAAAAAAGCACTGTTCACAGGTTTACTGCTTGGCATCGTTATTGAATTCGCGCAGTTTTTTATTGCCTCTGGCATCTCCCAGGGCATTTCAATACTTTCAAGAACCTTGGGCGTTTGTGGTGGTGTAGCGCTGTACAAGCACCGCGACCATTGGACTGCAGCACATATTGCTTTCACACTTCGGCGGTACACACTGCCTTTGGGGGTGGTCTATCTGGTGGCGCTATTGGAAATCAACGGCTGGCGCACTTCAAGCTGGCAAGGTTTGGCCGTGGCTGAAAAACACTTGGCACAGCTTAGCTTTATCCCAGGCTATTACCACTATTTCACAACCGAAGCCAAGGCACTGTTCAGCCTAACCATTGTTTGTATGTCATATGTGCCAGCAGGTGTGCTGGCTTGGGCGCACCAACGCTCGGCCCGCCTTGCCATGGTGTTTGCCCTGCTTCTGGCAAGCGCCATGGAAACTGGAAAGCTCTTTTTGCCGCTGTCTCACCCTGACCTGACCAACTTGCTGCTGGCTTGCGCGGGCAGTGGGTTCACGGTAGTGCTGCTGCGGCAATTCATGACCCCGCAAGCCATGGATTGCCGCGTCGCTGGTGCTCCTCGCAATGACGAAACAGTGGCCGTCATTGCGAGCGAAGCGCGGCAATCCATCTGGTTGTTGGTATGCCTGCTAGCCACCAGCCTCTGGGTGTTTAACTTTCCGGCCTTCCCCTGGGCTGTTGGCCTGGTGCTGGCTGCCTGCGCCGTGGCCGTCTGGCTTCACCCGGTGTGGGTGTTTGCCATCATGCCTGCAGCCCTGCCTGTGTTTGACCTCGCGCCCTGGAGTGGCCGCTTTTTTCTGGACGAGTTTGATGCGTTGTTGTTGGTCACCCTGGCGGCCGCCTTTGCCCGTGTACCAGCCTTACCCCGTGCCCGTGTGCCGCGCGACGCCGTATTCACCAGCGCAGCCATGTTGCTTGCGCTCAGCTTTGTCGTCAGCACTGTATTGGGCATGATGCCGTTTCAGCTGCCAGATGCCAACTCATTCAACAATTACTACAGCCCTTACAACGCCCTACGCATCTTCAAGGGCGCTGCCTGGGCTTATCTGGTTTACGCCCTGGCCCGCCGGTTTATGGCAACGGGTGTCGACGTGCGCCGTAACTTCGCCTGGGGCATGAGCATTGGGCTGGCAGGCACCGTGGTCGTCATCTTGTGGGAGCGTGTGGCCTTTAGTGGCCTCTGGAACTTTGCCGGCGGCTATCGCGTCACCGGCCCGTTCTCAGCCATACATGTCGGGGGTGCCTACATAGAGTGCTTTCTGGCTGCGGCAACCCCATTTTTAATGATGCTCATGCTTGAAAAGCGGTATTGGTTGGCACGGCTTGCTGGTCTTTTGCTGCTGCTGGCGACCACCTATGCGCTGATGGTGACTTTTTCACGCAATGGGTACACGGCCTTTGCGGTTGCAGTTGTCATCTCACTGCTGGCAGCGCTACGCCGCACAAAGCGGTTTTTTAGCAGCGGCGTGTTACTTGCCGCCCTGGCAAGCGCCATGCTGCTGGTAGCGGTGCCTATTTTCAAGGGCGAGTTTTCTCAGGCACGCATGGCCACTGTGCAGGCAGACCTTGGCGTGCGCCAAGCCCATTGGGACGATGCACTGGCCATTCGGGATGCCGATTGGGTCACGTCAGTATTCGGCATGGGCCTTGGCCGCTACCCTGAAACCAACTTTTGGCGTAGTGCAGAGGGCCATCGGTCAGGCACCTACCACCTTGCGGCTGCCGATGGCAATACCTATTTGCGCCTGAGTTCTGGCGATTCCATTTACCTGGAGCAATTGGTCAGCGTTCAACCCGGGCAAGCCTATGTGCTCAAGCTTGACGTACGCGCCAGCGTGCCAAACGCCACCCTCACGGTGCCAATATGTGAGAAGTGGATGCTCACCTCATACAACTGTATTTGGCATGCCCTGCCGCTGGGCAAAGAATTTGGTGGCTGGCGCAGCCTTGAAGCCAGGTTTACGGCCGAAGAGCTTTCCATCAGCCCGTGGTACAGCCAACGGCCGATCAAACTGTCGCTTTATTACGCTGTGCCCAACTCCACCATCGACATCGACAACGTGCGCCTGGAAACCGCGCAGGGCGCAAACCTGATACGCAACGGTGACTTTGCCAAGGGGTTGGACCATTGGTTCTTCTCCACAGATGGCCACCTGCAATGGCACATCAAAAGCTTGTTTTATGGCGTGTTGTTTGACCAAGGCTGGTTTGGCTTAGTGGCATTGCTGGGTTTTTTGGGACTGGCGCTGATCAGTGCAGCGCGGAACGCATACCACGGTGACACGTTGTCAAGTGCGGGGCTGGCCGCACTTGACAGCTTTTTGGTGGTCGGGCTGTTTGACACCCTGATTGATGCGCCGCGCTTTTTATTGTTACTGCTGCTGATGGCGTGGTTCTGCCGCTATCCTACTCAAATCTTTTCAAACACCATTCGGAAAAGCGCCGAAACGAATGATTTGCGCGTGAAACCAAACCTGAATAAAACCTGATGTCCACCCGCAACTCGCTGTTCTTTTCCTTTTTGGATCGTTATGCAAGTCTGGTCATCAGCGTAATTTCTTCGATGGTGATTGCACGCCTGCTGACTCCGGCAGAAATTGGCGTGTTTTCAGTGACGGTAGTGCTGCTGACCTTTGTGTCTACCATTCGGGACATGGGCGCTGGCCAGTACCTGGTGCAAGAAAAAGACCTCACTACCGAGCGCATACGGTCCGTTTGGGCTGTGCAGTTGGGCTTGGGCCTTGGGTTGGCGTGCCTGGTGTTGCTGGCGAGCTACCCCGTGGCGCTGTTTTATGACGAGCCCCGCATGCGCAACGTGATGTTGGTAGTTGCCTTGAACTACGCCATCAATCCGTTTGGTTCACTCACCTATGCCTGGTTGATTCGTGAAATGCGTTTTGACAGCATCGCAGTGATGCGGTTTTCATCAGTATTGTCCGGGGCGACGGTTTCAATCTGGCTGGCTTGGCAGGGCTTTGGCCCCATCAGCCTGGCTTGGGGCTCGCTGGCCGCTACGGTGGCCAATGCACTGGTGGCGGTTTACTTTAGGCCCAAGAGTTTTCCGTGGCTGCCGGGCTTGGGTGAAATCAGGCGTGTTTTGTCATTTGGCTCAAAACTGACAGCCAGCACTCTCGTGTCCGACATGGCCACCAGTGCGCCAGAACTCTTGTTGGGCAAGCTGCAAAGCCTGACCGCTGTCGGCCTTTATTCACGCGCCTATGGCCTGGTCATGATGTTTTACCGGCTCTTTGTGGATGCGGTGGCTGCCGTGTGCATGCCCTGGTTTGCCAGGCGCGCGCGCGAACAGGGCAGCTTCGTAGAGCCCTTTCTGACAGCCACGGCCTACGTTACGGCGCTGGGCTGGTCTTTTTGCCTGGCTGTAATCTTCCTGGCGCATCCCATTATTCGGGTTTTGTACGGCGACCAATGGGGCCAGTCCGTTGACCTAGCGCGGCTGCTGGCCATTGCCATTGCCATCAACGTGCCTGTAGCTTTGTGCAGCACGGCCTTGTTGTCTGCCGGCGCGGTCAACATCATTGCCCGTGCTACCGTGCTGGGTGCGCTCCAGTCCATCATTTTTGTGGCCATAGGCGCGTCGCAGGGCTTGCTGGCCTTGGGCTTTGCCGCCATTGTTGCCTCTGCGGTTGCGTCTGTTATCTGGCTGCGCTCAACGGCCCGGCATATTGGCATGCCACTGCGCGCCTTGCTGCGCCCATTGAGCCAAAGCGGGCTGGTGGCCTTGACGGCAGCCCTTGGGCCCGCCCTGGCTTTATGGCTATACGGCCCATACCCTGCAAATGTAATCATGCCTCTGGCCTTGGGCGGTGCAGGCGGGCTGACAGGTTTTGTGGCCGGTATCATTGTGTTTAAACACCCCCTGCAAAATGAGCTAACTCCGCTATGGCTAAAGGTAACCCGGGTATGAGCTTGCCCAAGCTACCGGGCACTTCCGTTGGCCTACACCAAGACCCAATGGCCGCGCTGGATTTGTGCGTAGTGACGGTGTGCTCATGGCTCAATTTGCACCGACCCTGCATGTTCGCCACCAACAAAGTCAATGGCAGAGGCAAGCCTTCCTATCATCACCAGCAATTAAAATGGCGAATCCATGGCCAAATCCGCACCCATCACACCAAGTGAAATCGATCTTGAAGAGATTGTTGAAGCCAACCGACGGCAGGCAAGGATCATTGCTTCACAATCAGGCAAAGCCTAATACCAATGTTCACAATCGCAAAAAATCTCTACGACTACCGTGAATTGATGGCCACGCTGGCGTGGAAGAACATCACACTGCGCTACAAACAGGCTTATCTAGGTATCGCCTGGGCCATCATCAAGCCCATCATGCTCATGTTGATTTTCACCCTGGTGAAGAGCTTCGTCGGCATTGAAAGTGGCGACATTCCCTATCCCATCCTGGTTTTTGCCGCCCTCATGCCGTGGACCTTCTTTCAAGAATCCACCTCGGAAGGCGTAAACAGTGTTGTCGGCAACACCGCCTTGATACGAAAGATATATTTCCCGAGGGAGGTTTTTCCCATCACGGCGGTCCTCACCAAACTGGTGGAGCTTGGCATCAACTTCATCATCCTGGCGGGGCTGATGGTCTGGTACGGCATGCTGCCCAGCCCATACATCCTGTGGGTGCCCCTCATCATTGCCTACACCTTCCTGGCGTCTCTCACCATCGCCTTCTTCGGCGCGGCGGTCAACGTCTATTTCCGTGATGTGGGTCAAGCCTTGCCCGTGTTGCTTTCGCTGATGATGTATGCCTCGCCTGTCATGTATCCGCTGCAACTGGTCAAGGACAAGCTGCTGGAGCAGCAAGCCGCCGGCGAATGGTCCAATGCCCTCTACACGTTGTATACCCTCAACCCCCTCGCCGGCATCATCGACGCTTTTCAGAGCGTCGTGCTCAGGAGTGCGCCACCAGACCTGAATGCGATGCTCCCCGGAGCCATCATGATCGCCATCCTGCTGCCGCTGAGCTATTTGTATTTCAAGCGCGCCGAAAGCTATTTCGCCGACTTCATCTGAGTACAAAATCCATGTCCGTCATCGAAGTCAACCACGTCACCAAAGAATACCGCTTAGGCGCCATGCAGGGGCTCAAGCAAACTATCCTCAACACCGCCGCGCGCCTGACTGGAAAGAAAGTCCAAAAGCGCCCCCTTTTCAAGGCACTGGACGACGTTAGTTTTTCCATCGAGCAGGGTGAGGTAGTCGGCATCATTGGCCACAACGGTGCCGGAAAATCTACCCTGCTGAAGATGCTGGCACGCATTAGCACCCCCACAAGCGGATCGGTCAAGGTCAATGGCCGCATCGCGCCACTGATCGAAGTGGGTGCCGGTTTCGTGCCCGAGTTCACCGGCCGCGAAAACGTCTACCTCAATGGCGCCATCCTTGGCATGTCGAAAAAGGAAATAGACAAGAAATTCGACGAGATCGTCGAATTTGCCGAGATGGCCGAATTCATCGACACCCCGGTCAAGCGCTACAGCTCCGGCATGCAAGTGAAACTCGCCTTTTCTGTAGCCACCAGTATCGAGTCTGAAATCTTGATCGTGGATGAAGTGCTGGCTGTGGGGGATTTGGCGTTTCAGCGCAAGTGCTTTGATCGGATGGAAGACTTGATCAAGCGACAGGGCAGAACCGTACTGATTGTTAGCCACAATATTCGACAGATTGAAAGGTTGTGCACGCGCGTACTTCTGCTGGATCATGGCGTTGTCAGGATGGACGGCCAGCCGAATCGCGTTTGCAACGCCTTCTATGAACAAAGCGACCGCATCATCGTCTCCCAAAAGGCCGATGCGGGAAAATTTAGGCTCGCCAGCACTGGCGAGGTGGAACTGCTTGAGTTGTATTGCGCAGGTTCGGATGGAAAGCCAGTAAAAGAGTTAGTGCATCGCGACAACGTGAAATTTTGCGCGCGTATTAAGGTTAACAAACCGCTGGTTGCCCCCATGTTGCACATCGGAATCCATACCACCGACTTCGTGTATCTATCCACTGCAACCAGTCCGCAGGAACTGCGGAACACCACGCTACCTGTAGGCATTCACGAATTGTCAATGGACGTTAATCATTTTTCGCTGTTGCCTGGTGTTTATGCCATTCGGTTCAGTGTGGATGTCGAGGAACCCATCAAGAATGTCCTGTATGGCGAAAACCTTCTTCATTTCACTGTCATAAGCAACGACCTCAAGCGCACAGCATCCTCCTGCGAGGGTTTTTTCCCCATGAACGAAAGTCGTTGGCAACTAAAGGCCGCATGATGCTGAAGATGCCAGCGCCTATCCACTCCTTTACTTCGTGTCTTTGCTGCTATTTGCTTCACTATGTCCGCCATTGAAGTCACTGTCATCATGCCGGCTTACAACGTTGGCCCGCATTTATTGCCAGCAGTGCAAAGTATTTTGGATCAGACTTTTCAAGATTTTGAGCTGTTACTTATAGATGATGGATCAACAGACGGCTCTACAGTAACAATATCAAAAATTGATGATGCCAGAATTCGGATTGTCAAGAACGAACACAATATAGGCATCATCAATACCCGAAACAAGGGAATAGCTTTGGCGCGGGGCTCGTTGTTGGCAATGTTGGATGGTGATGACATTGCGAAACCAGAGCGCTTAGCCAAGCAGGTTGCTACATTTCGGGCCAACCCGCAGTTGGCATTATTGGGTACCGCTGCTGATCTGATTGACGGCGAAGGTCGTGTCTTCGACATGGTCCTGGTGCCACCAACTACTGCCGAAATTAAAAAAAAAATTGTACGTGGAAATGTTTTTATTCAGTCATCCATCATGATGCGTAAAGATGCTGTGATGGATTTGGGAGGGTATTCAACAGAATTTCCTGTGGCAGAAGATTACGCGTTGTGGTTGAAATTTGCAGAGAAATATGAGGTGGCCAACCTTAATGAGCGGCTTACCCAGTATCGTGTGCATGCTGGACAAATATCACAAACAAAAATAAAGTTAATGCGTGAAATGGCAAATAAAGTCCAAGAACAGGCTTGGCTATCAATTGTAGATAAAGGTCTTGAAAATGAATTTTCTCCGCCAATTAAACCCAGTTTGCGCAAACGCTTGCGGGCTCGTGAAAACACACTGGGAAAAGATTATATGGTTTGGGTAAATTACTATCGCAAGATGGGAAATCGTCCCGCTGCTATAAAGACAGCTTTGTCGGGCCTGAGGGTTGCACCCCTGAGTACAGATTTATTTAAAAAATTATTAATCACTCTTTTCAATAGATAAATAAAAAAGTTTATGTATCACAACAGTGAACTGGTAAGTAATGATGCGCCCTTGGTGAGCGTGATAATCCCTTGCTACAGCCAAGGCAGGTTTTTGTCCGAGTGCATTCAAAGTCTGCAGGCTCAGACCTATCCGCACTGGGAAGCCATCATTGTCAATGACGGATCACCAGACAACACAGCAGAGGTAGCTGCGTCTTTGTGTTCTGCCGATCCGCGGATTCGCTACATTGAGAAACAGAACGGTGGGCTGTCGTCTGCCCGCAATGCTGGTATTGATGCTGCACACGGCAAGTGGATACAGTTTCTTGATGCAGATGACGGCATACACCCCAAAAAGTTTGAATTGCAAATTAAAGGATTGGTAAAAACTGATGAGCCAGGAATCTCGTTCAGCAGTTATCGAAATTCTAAAGAGAACAGCCTTGATGCGTTAGTAACTCCAGATAAATTTACTCAACATCAATTTAAAGAGAAATCACCGCTTATTGATTTGGCTATGAGATGGGAAACTGATTTAAGCATACCCGTGCATTGTTTTCTGGTTTCATCGGAGCTAATTCATAAAAATAATATTCGCTTTGACACAACTTTGCCGACGCATGAGGACTGGGATTTTTGGATGCAAATATTTACCCTCAATCCACCTATCCATCAAATTTCATATTCATTGGCTATGTACAGGTTACATCAAAGTTCGCTGACAAGAAATATTGACAAAATGGCTACTGGTTTTTATTTGGCTATCGAGAAGCAGATTAAATTAAATCAAGATAATCCTGTGCTGGCGAATGTCTTGAATGAAAAATTAAATTATATGAAGTGGTACTATGAAGATCAGCGGTGGTTGAATAATGCCGGGCGGCTAAGCTTATGGTTGAGGTCTAATTTGCATTGGTATGCGCGGCGCTTTTTTAAGAATCTTCGTGGTATACCTTTATAACTTTGTGAATGACGGTCCTAATCTGAGTTGTATTGAATGTCCCAGACAACACACGCAGTAGAGATAGGCATTGTCATCCCGGCCTTCAAGCCTGATTATTTGGCTGCAGCGTTGCAATCTATCGGAAATCAAGAGCTGAAGAATTTCAAGGTTTATGTGGGTGACGATGCCAGTCCGGCAGATTTGGCGCGGATTTGTCAGCCCTTTGCCGATCAGTTTGATTTGCACTACGTGCGCTTTGAGACCAATCTGGGTCAACGTGATTTGGTAGCGCACTGGAACCGCTGTGTGCAGCTTTCGTCAGAGCCGTGGGTGTGGTTGTTCAGTGATGACGATTTGATGGAGCCAGAGTGCACTGCTCGTCTTCAGGATGCCATTGACAAGCAAGGCAACTCAATGGACGTGTTTCACTTCAATGTCACCAAGATTGATGGCGCTGGCGCAATGCTGAAACAGCTGCCAGCTTTTCCCCCCCAGTTGTCTGGCCGTGCCTTTGCGCTGGCACGCCAGCAGTTTGCCCTGCAGAGTTTTGCGCCTGACTTTGTTTTTGCCAGGGCTGCATTTGACCGGGTGGGCGGGTTTGTGAGCTTTCCGCTGGCGTGGTGTTCTGACGATGCCAGTTGGGTGGCGATGGCGGGTAACAAGGGTATTTGTACTCTGGACGGACCCCGAGTGCATTGGCGCTTGTCGGGGCAAAACATCAGCGCCAAGTCGCCGGACTCGCATGCTCGAATGTTTGAGGCGCTGGTTCAATACCTAGCATGGCTGCATCAACATTTGCTGGCGAATCCACCACAACGAGGCGATTTAACCAATGCTCAAGTCCTGGTTTGGGCTCCCTCTTGGCTTTTTAGACAATTGGCTTTCATGCGGACACGCCTGACAGTTCGCCAGACGTGGCAATTGGCCCGACAACTGCGGCACTTGCCGGGCCAGGGTGCGGTGCGGTGGTTGTGGCGCGGGGCAAGATACATCGTTCGGCAATGGCTGCAGGCTGAGGGAATAGTCAAATGAGTTCAATTAAGCAGTCGTTCACAGGGCTTCGGGCTTTGGTGGTGTCGCCAGTGCCAACACACGCCACCACGCATGGCAACCGTGCCCGGGTGCTTGGCATGATTCAGTTTTTAACGTCGCTTGGGTTTGATGTACATGTGGCTGTGCTGCAGCGTGAGGCTGAGCGTGACGAAGCTGTCATGAAAGCTGTGTTTGGTGCACGTCTGCACTTGTTGCCCTACCAGAAGCCTGCGCGGCGTGAGTCAACAACTGGGCGTTGGCTGCGCAGGCTGACGCAGCTATTTAGCGCTGAGGCACGCTATTCTTTTGGCGTAGACGACTGGTATGACGACCGCAATGATGCAATGTTGCAACAGCTTGACGAGTCCATCGGTTTCGATTTGGCGGTGGTGGAATACGTGTTTATGTCGCGCGCACTGCTTGTGCTGCACTCACCACGCCTTAAAGTGATTGACACTCACGATGTGTTTGCCAATCGGCATCGCCTGTTTCTGGATGAAGGCTTGGTGCCACAATTTTTCTCGACCACGCCTGTTGATGAGCAGCGTGGCTTGCAGCGGGCTGATTTGGTGCTCGGCATTCAAGCGCATGAAACAGCTATTCTGCAAGCCTATGGCGTTAACGCCATTACTTTTGGTCACACGGTGGCAGTTGACTTGTTGTGGGGCAGTGCACCGGCGCAGTTCGACTTATTGATGGTTGGTTCAGGCAATGAAATGAATGTGCAGGGCTTG
>Ga0209123_1002139_pt1 | contig 17518 bp, 12 predicted proteins | sample BarGraIncu00431A_FD_184500 | JGI IMG/M metagenome (GOLD analysis project Ga0209123, IMG submission 184500) | Arctic peat soil microbial communities from Barrow, Alaska, USA - Barrow Graham LP Incubations 004-31A (SPAdes) (version 2) | ecosystem: Environmental > Terrestrial > Soil > Wetlands >... | reverse complement strand
CTGTCGCTGACCAGGAAAACCTTGGAGACACCGAGACGCACGACACACTCCCCGATCTGGCTAAGGGAGCCCCGGCCGAAGATTATTTCCGGGGCGACAAACTTGCTGATATCCATAGCTACTCCTAAAGAACGGCACACTAAAGATGAGAGGCGCCCTAAAGCAATGCCCAGACAGACAACCCCAACAGCGCAGAGGAGCCACAGCCGGACCTTGCCAGGATGTTGAGCGTATTCTAGAACAGGCACAGCCAAAAGGCCAGAGATGTTGTATACAGAACCCGTTTTCAATAGGCAATTTCGATACCAAGAGCTTCACTCCCCCGCGGTCCGGGAGAATGCTCCTGCGAGGGCCCGGCTAACCTGCCGAATACAGCTCAATGAAACGTTTTTATAGGACTCAGGAAGAAGCCGGGACGGTGCATCGGAAGGAGCAGAAGAAAACCGGCGCCGTGTTCCGGAATGACACGCGTGTTGCATAACGGAACGCGGCCTGTGCTCCATTTTGGAACAAGGCGGCGAGGTGAATCGCTGCAGGGGGTTGCGGTGCCTGCTCAGCTTGATCAGCCAACTCGTTCAGTGGCAGCAGTAAATCGGTCATTGTACCAAGAGGGATTTTCTTCCTTCAAAAGGAAGTCAGATAGTAGAAAAGAGTTCCGGCGAGCTGGATCCACTGCCCTTTTCCTACTTGAGACTTAAAAGCCTGGCCCCATGGCCCCACTGGCAGCACTTGGAAAGGTTTTAGTAGGTTCTATCCCGACCCAACAAGTCATGAATTATTTCGTTCATCTCGCTTTCGCTCTTGCGCGGCAGCGACGACATTTCCGAAAAGTAATCAAACCTGGACCAGTGGTCAAAGTCGCCCACGACATAGAGGCGTTTCTTGGCTCGTGTCACCGCGACATTCAGAAGGTTCGCTTTGGCTGCGGCGAAGCTGGTGATGACGCCACTGTTGTTTGGCTGACCGCCAAGCACCATGATAACGACATCGGCTTCCTTGCCCTGGAATGTATGTACGGTGCCGTGCATCCCTTTTTTCGCAGCATGGTAAAGTTCGAAAAGTGGCATATCAAGGTTTTTGTTGACGTCATTAAATGGGGTTATGATATAGACGTTGAATTTCCCGCCTGACTTCAGATTGTAGACCGTGGTGATTGCGTGCGCTAACCTGACGGCAAAGGTAACCTGTGGCAGTACGCAGTGCCCGACCGATTCCGTCGCAGGCATGTCAATCCAACAACTCCTGCCTGCCCACCCTGTTCTTTCCTCTTGTCGTTGTTCTTCAGAAATGCCGTGAACCATCATGCCGCGGTAAGCGATGGCATTCGAGATATCGAACATAGGATTCAAACATCGGCGATGCACTCGAAGTGGGCATCCTATCCATTTTACCTTCTGGCTGTCTGCAGGAGCCGATCCTCTTTTACCGCCCGTCGCGGGGCCTAGATCGATAGAAGTGCCAAGAGGATTCGCCCTATCTGCCAGGACCTGTGCCGAGGAATTGATAAGGCCGTAGTCGCCGCGAGCTTCACATCTTCTTTGAAAGGTCTCCAATACTTCAGGTGGCAAGGGTACGATAGGCTCCAGTTGGAGAGGATCCCCCACTACCACAACTCGCTTGGAGCGCCAGATCGCCCCGCAGGCCTGCTGAGGTGTCGACTGCCCTGCTTCATCAATTAGCAGCCAGCCGAGGCTTTCACACCCACAATTTTGAAACATCCTCGAAAAGGACGCGAATGAAGTGGAAAGAACCGGCACTATCAGAAAGAGAATTTCCCACAGCTGATCAGCTCCGCCAGTAACAGCTTGGGGATTGATTGCCCCGCCGTTCATTGCGGACAAGGCAATCAGGGAATTTTTCATTTTAGGGAAGCCGTGGATTATGAAGGCCTCGTGAAGCTTTATCGCCGTACAAAAAAGTTCTTGGCGGGCATCGGAGAAAGCTTTATCGCACCAGGGCTCGCTGAGTTGAATCTCGCCCTCCGACATTCCCTCGTTCAACCATTTCCCTACGGTCGTTGAATCTACAGCTGCCTTTTTGAGTATTTCCCGGTCTCTTTGCAACAGGGAACCTATCCGCCGGCACTCTCCGTCTAAACTATCCAGGGTAGTTTTAACGTGGTCAAGATCGCACTGCACGGCGCTTAACTTGTTGCTGATCTGGTGGTAGTCCCTCTCGGCTGCAGTCTTATCTTTTTCCGCGGAGTCGAAGTCTTGCTGGTAGCTCGGGGGGATCTGGCTCAAGCCAAGCTCAGTCCTCAGCAAACCCTCTTGACATCCCCTCACCTTCATTTCACTTTCGTGTATTTTACTGAAAATCGGCTCGTTGCAGCTTATTTCCTCGTTTATCTCCTTAATAAGGCCGTCTTTTCCGGCTAAGTCCGCCTGAAATCCCTTTAGCTGCTGCGTCCACAGCGGCCCTACCTTCCAGTCAAAGAGTCTTTTTATCCAACCGGGTTTGCTCTCTTTGCAGGAGTTCAGTAGCCCGAGTGTTATCTGCGAGCTTTGTATTGCCAGTTCAAGTTCCACTCTCAATTCGGCAACTGTCTTTTGGGGTCTTGCTTGGTCAGCCTTCTTCTGAAGTGCAACCAGAACGGTGAGTTGCGTTTTCAACAGATTTTGTTCGGCTGTCAGTTTTTTACCCGTTTGGCAGAGCTCTTTGGTCGCCCTATATTTTTCGCCCCTTTTTAAGGTCTTTTCTTTGGCATCCCGGCGCTCCACGGTTAAACGGTTGAGCAGCTTTTTTTGCTCCTCAACTTTCTGAAAAGCAGCATTTCTTCTGCCTTCTACTTCGGGTAAAAGCGCTTCATTGCTTCTGACGGCGAGGACACTTTCCGAAATGAGAGTCATCCTTTCTCTTTCCTTAGTCGACCTATCAAGGGCGACAAGGAACGCAGCCTTGGCATCCGGCCAACTGACGGCTTCCTTAGAGGTCTCCATCAAATCCCAAAATGACACGAAACCATCCGGCGCCACCGCATTTTCCGTCTTTTTGCTGGGTCCTCTGAAACGACCGAAAAAGGATGTTCTGTTTGCCTTGTTACCGAGTGCCGCGGCGATTAACCCCCAGGTAGCGCCGATCTTTCTCTTCTCCGCTTTATTGTCGGCGAAAATGGAGTCCGATAAATCGGCAAGATAGCGCAGGTCGCAGTCTTTAGGGATAGCCTCCATATTCGGAAGCTCTTTGGTGATGTTTTCAACGGCACCGTTATTGGCCGATGCTACGACAATGCCGTTACCGCATAACTTGTCGTCCAACCGGTATGTTATCCCGTAGCCCCACCCTTCAATATTTATCTTTCTCTGGAAAGCCAATTCGGGTTTTTCGTAGCTTGCCATACTAATTGCCCGATCGACAACGACGTTAGCCACAATGTCACGCAGCAGAGTCGTCTTACCGGTACCTGGCGGTCCATTTACCGAAAAAATGCCGTTAGTTCCGGACAACTTCTTCATTATGACATTGATCGCGAACTGCTGTGCGTATACCAACCCGTAAGGAGAGGGCCAGCGGGACAGCGGAGTTTCGCACGGCATGACACCATTTTGGACAACGTCGGTCGATTGACGAATATCGATCCGGCGCGGTGGGTTCCCCCCAGACATAAACATAGCGAAAGCGCTGCCTATCTTGTCATCCAATAGTGCTTTTGAGATAAGTTGAAGATCCTCGACGTAAAAGCTGTTAAGCAACTGAATGTCGTCTGTGTTTTGATTCTTAGAACGTGAAGAGAGAGTTGCTTTTATGCGTAGAGGAGTTGTATTTTTAGCCACCCACCCACAGCTTTTGAAAGCATATTCAGTAAGCACCCTGACATCGTTTAGCTTAATCGGGCCGGCAGGTTCCGGGGCACCCGAGTCTTCCGAAAGTATGTTCAGTTGTTCCTTGCATATTTTCATCAACTCTTTAGCCAGTTTTCGTTGAAAGTCCTCCGCATCCACACCGAAAAAACCGGAGAAATCGAAGCTGCAGCTAGGTGGCGTGGCATGGAGCCGGCCCATGGCCCACGGCAAACTGCTGATAAATAAGTCACCAGTTGCAAGCCCACAGGCATTGAGGGTCAAGGCAATCGCAGCCGCAGGTTGTCCGTCGCGAAATTGCATGTCCTTATTCTCAGCAGTTTTGAAAAGGTTTCGAATCTGCTGGAAAATGGAACCGGTGTTCATCAGTGAGCAGTATGCTACGAAACTCCACTCCAGATCCTGCTTCGGGTCACGCCTTGACCAAATGCTCAGTTGTCTTTCTTTGAAGGCGGTCATCTTTCTTAACTTTATCGGATCAATCCACGGCAATTCCTCGTCACTGGTTATGTCCCAGGTGATGGATCCGAAAGTTGGATCATCTCCGGGTTTCGGAGCCTCGTTGGGCGAAAGGCATTCGACCCCGGTCCAAAAGTTCAGGCCGTTCAGCATCTCGGTTTTGTCTTTATTCATTTTATCCTCAAGCTAATAGGTCCCGCGCCAGCGGTGCCGTTGCGGAAACAGGAGGTCTGCAGGTGAGCATTAGCTATGGCGGCTACCGTTCGGGCGCTCGGCATTCAGGCTCCTTTTAGGGCACCCGTCATTATGGGCAAGCAGAGGTGAACAAGTCAAGTTAACACCGCCTTGGGGCCGGACCAGGCGGCGAGCAGGCCTTTAGCGTCCCATCTTTCGAGCCGCAAAAACCACCAGCATCCCGACCAGCATGGCCAGCAGCGGATTTCGACTGCGCACCACGGTCAGCACCGTCAACCCCGCGACCGCTAGTCCCCATACCCCCTCGGTGACAAACGACGGTAGCACCAGCGAAAAGCGACGACGGAATCATAGTCGTGGTTTCGCCCGATGGTTGTCGTGACCTTGGTGCCGAATATGCGTGGAGCCTTGACGAAAGGGAGCGTCAATTGGCGGGAAAAATCGGCATTAAAGACCATGTTGTATCTGCGCTACTGGTCGATGCAGTTGATCGTGAGGTGAAGGCATTCGGCGGTGTAACGAGTTTTCTTAGTAGGCTGGAGGCATCCGGGGTCGATGAATCAATGCTGCAACCGCAGCTACGGGAAAAACTAAATGCGCTAAGGAAGAAGGCCAAGAGAGGCGAAGAAAACCCGTGATGACTACTCCTACTTTCCACGTCCCAAAACCAGGAAGCCGCCGCGCTCGATCTCTTTACGGAAGCTCTCGGGTATGCGCGCCCAGTCAAGCACATCGACGAGAATCGGCAGGTCGCTTTCGGAGAGCGCCTCGCGAAAATCCTCCAGTGTCATCGACGGCAGCGCCGTGCCGTCCGGTTTCCGCAGCACCAGGTCGAGGTCGCTGCCGTCATGCGCGGTCCCTTGAACCCGGCTCCCATAGGCCAGCACCTCGACGCCGGGAAGATGCACCGCGATCAGCTCCTGCAGCATATCCAGCCATTCGGGCCGCAGGTCAAGCATCGATCTGCCCCAATTTCTCGCGCAAAACGGCTTCGAGCGCCTGCGCGTCACTCACGAAAGAAGGGAGCAGGTTCAGAGTCTCGTCTGCGAATCCGACTCCATAATCATGGGCGGTGTCGTTGCGGTTGTCCCGGTAGGCGAACCACCTGGTGACTTCATCAGTCGACAATAGACTATGCTTGGCGGACTGGCGCAGAACTTCTTTGTAGGTTAACCCGTCTACCTCGCGCGGGCGGCCGGTGTATGCCTTCAGCGCCTTTCGCAGCAGCTTTCCAGCTGTCTCCAAGGTTAGCTCAAAACCTTTTACAGCGGCATTGCGAAATATCTCAAACTCTATACTGTCGGGCTCTACCTTTTTCAGTTGGTCCAAGGTAAGTTCCAGAGTACGGATACAACGTGCATAATGATCGGTGTTCAGAGTCATTGTTTCCTCCAACCAAGTAAGGTCCGCTGTGCCTGATACAGTACCGCATCTATCAAAAAAACTTATACCATGAACGCCTGTTTATTCTACGTAATTCTTCTGGTCTCACCTCTGGCTTTTTCATGGATATAAAAAAAGGTCAGCCTTGTGGGCTGACCTTTTTTATTTATTGGCTGGGGCGCCAGGGATCGAACCTGGGAATGCCGGAATCAAAATCCGGTGCCTTACCGCTTGGCGACGCCCCAATGTTGCTTTTATTTATCCCACCAGCCTAGATGGTCCTGACTGCTACTGAGAACCAACCGCGACTCTTTGCTATCTCGTCTGCTGTCCGACGCGCACTACTCTCATCTGCGAAAAGCCCGAAAACTGTCGAACCACTCCCTGACATGAGTGAGCCCCGCGCGCCTGCTGTTATCATCTGCTCTTTCAACTCGCGCACTGCCGGAAATCGACCGAAAGTGACTGGCTCGAGATCGTTGGAAAGCACGGCGCAGACTTCGTCCAGGCTGCTGTAGGAACGCGAAACTATAGCGGCATCTTCTTTCCTTGTCAATTGTAAATTTTGATAAACCCAGGCTGTCGAAACATGGATGCCGGGGTTTACCAGTACGATCCAAAGCTCAGGTACTTTATCGAGGGCACTCAACTGGTCCCCGATTCCCTCGGCCAGTGCCGGCTTCTTGAAGATGAAGAAAGGGACGTCGGCACCGAGCTTGACGCCGATTTCCATCAGGCGCTCTTCGGACAGGCCGAGCTCCAACAGCTCGTTTACTCCCATGAGGACGGTCGCGGCGTCGCTGCTGCCGCCTCCCAGGCCGGCCGCAACCGGGATCTTCTTGGTTATCGATATGTCGATCCCGACTTCGCGCCCGGAAAGCTTCACCAGGGCGTCGGCAGCCCGCCAGGCGATATTCCCGGGGCCGTCGGGTACGCCCGCGCGTCCACAGGCCACGCGTATGCCGGGACGCTCGCTCAGGGCGATTTCAATGTCGTCGCAGAGATCCACTCTCTGCATGATCATCCTCAGTTCGTGGTAGCCGTCTGCTCGCTTGCCGAGGACGTCGAGTCGGTAATTCACCTTGGCTGGCGCCTTGAGTTGCAGCTTTTTCACTGGTTCACTCCATTTACACAGAAATAATTTCAATCTAAAACCAAACTTAACGTCGGTGCATGAAAATACGGATTCACCAAGTGGGCGGATCTACGCCTGGAAGGGGCGGGCGAAGTTGGCGACTCCCAGAATATAGCACCTTCCCCCTCACCCCGGCCCTCCTTCGCCAAGGCTTCGGCGGACAAGCCCTCCCCCGCCCGGGGGGAGGGAGAGTTTTAGGTCAGACGGAATCGTTAACATGATGGCAGTGTCCGTCCGTGGGGCGGAAAGTTTACGGCAGACGGCATCGTTTATAGATCCCCTGGTATCTTTCGCCCTAAAGCACCCTCGAGTTGCGTTCTTTGCCGAAAATGATGGTGCGAGCCGTCCGCTGCAGCTGACGCACTGTCTCGAGAGCTCCTTTGAGCTTTTCCCGCTCGCCCTCGGAAAACCCTGCCGGGTCACAATACGGGGACTCCAGCGCGATCTCTCTGCGCACTTTCATCCCGGCCAGCATATGATAGGCCGCGACCAACTGCTCTTGCTGCACGCCCTCGAACACTCCAATGGCACCCAGCGCAGCAAGCCGGTCCAGGGTCGATCCGGACTCCAGCCTGTACTGCACCGACAACAACCGAACCGCGCTTACCAACGGGTCGAGGCCTCCCTTTTCCGGGTTGCAGGATCCGACATGAGCGCCGCTCTTCTCCACCCGAATGCCACCCAGCAATCCGAGCGCTACCGGCGCCTCGATGACCTGCCGCGCCAGGTCCTGGAATTCGGCACGCCCCTGGCCGCGCTCCAATTGTGCACCCGCCTGACGGACCACGTCGTGACCGATGGCCTCGTCTCCGGAGAGGTGACGCAGGTCGGCAAGGATCTCGAGGCGGGCCGGCTGTTCCGAGGCACGCGGCTCCCCTTCCAGATATCCGGCCCAGTCGGCCTGGTTTCCGCGCCAAAGTGCTTTACTGAGGGCACTGGAACCATCTTTCCCTATCAGGCCGTAATGATCGAGGATCGCCATGACGCGGTAGGCGAACGCTTCGAAGTACGCGCTGTCCTCGCCGCCCCAGACCAGAAAGTAGCGCTCGGTTTCCTCCAGGGTCTGCTCCCGCCTTCCCGTCCCCCCGGACGCCAGAAGCGCGTAGGGGCCAGGCGCATGCCCCTGGTCGTTCAGTTCCGGCCCCTCCTCGGCAAAGAGCAGGATGCGCCGCAATACGCCGTCGCGCCAGGCGCTGCAGAATCCGTGAAAGGCGGGGACTGAGCCGCGTCGCACGAAATAGGCGGATACCAGACGCTCGAACCGGTTCAAAAGCGGCGGGAGCTGATCCAGGTACTCCGCGTGCCAGAGCTCGGACAGGATTCTCCCGAAGGAGGCGGAGGCTCCCTCCTCGAAGGCGAGCTCCTGCGCGATCCACCCTTTCAGATCCAGGATGGTCGCAAGTGTGGCGTCGGGAGACAATAGGCGGCTCCGGTCGTAGAGCCCCTTTTTGGCCCCGATCAATAGCTCCGTGTCGCTGATATGGTCTTCCGGAAAGGCCGCCACTTGGGTCACCTGCAGATAAAGGCTCAAAAAACTAAAATGTACGCGGAGGTGCTTGCTGGGTGAACCCTTGTGCTGCGTTGCCGGCCGGCTCGTCGCCTCGATGAGGCGTAACGCGACCCACTTACCCTCTTTACCCTGGTGATGCCAGATGCCGGGTACGGGGTGCGCCGCAGGTGGCACCACCGCTGGGCGAATGATGATTCGCCCCTACAGATCGCACGGGTAAATAATCATCGCTCGGCTGCTTTTCTCGGTTAGGGCGATGTCGTTCGTCCGGGCACTCTTGCGGAGCGGAACAACCCTCAGCTACTCGGTCTTCATGATCTCGCTCAGGACGCAGGTGGCGTAGGAACCGCGCGGCAGGGAGAAACTGATAACGAGGTCTCCGGCCTCCTCTACGACTCCTGCTCCGGCAAGTTGCACGCGCAAGGGACGCCGCTCTCCTTCCATCCGAAGCGCGCCGGGGAGGTTGAAGCTGGCGGGGGTCAACCCTTCGGCCGCCAGCACGCCATGCTCCATTTCGTACTGGGCGCCTTCAGGCTCCATCATGGTGCAGCCGAACATGGGACCGGTGGCGGAGATCTCGAAGGCCTGCGCCCGGATCGATTCCGCGGCCGCGTCCTTCACCAGGAAACAGGCGCCGTTTTCGTGTTTGAAGGCGATGTCGCCTGCGGCCACCTCCCCCAGGCTGTCGAGCCGAGCTTCCAGCACCAGGTCAAAGAGCGAAGACTGGAAGGCGGATAAGTATAAGCGCTTCATGCGCGGTTGCACGGTGTTGAAGGCGCGGTCGAAGGCATCCGGGCGCTGCACCAGTTTGCCCAAAATCTCGCGCTCGACTCTGAAGTGCCCGGGAAACAGGGCGAGACTCTCTGCAATCTCTCCACGCCGGTACGCTTCGATCGCCTGGCGCCAGCGCTCGTCGCCCACCGCGGCCGGGTCGCCGATCAGGATGTCCACCGCCGCATGAAAATCACTCCGCAAAACCGCGGCTCCGATACGGTGCGTGTTGCCCTGCATGCCGTAGCGCTGGGAGCCGAAACGGTTGGGAACTCCTCTTTTTTCCAGAATCTCCAGGGTTGCTGCGGCCCGCTCCAGCGCTCCCGCGCTGACGCCGCGCACCCGAATCTGGAACCGGTTTCCTTTCAGATGCCCGAGCCTCAGCTTGTTGCCGTGCAGGACAGCGGAGAGCACCGTGATGCCGGGGATCTGCAGGGAGAGGACCTTTTCGGGGGCGACTCTCGGAACCGATATGGTCTGCCTCGTTACCCCGACGGAGTCCTTCATGCCGGCGTAGCCGATATCCCGCTCCTGGACGCCGAGCGCCTTGGCGATCCGGCGCAGCGCCTCGAGTGTGGCGATGCCGCGCTTCTCGATCTGGGCATAGCAATGCTCGCCCTGCCCGCTCGGCTGATAGGCCGCTATTTCCTCGACGAGGAAGTCTTCGGGACTCCCCTTGATGATGCCGCCGGTACCCGGGATCTCCGCGGTCAGATATCTTTGCAAGGCGCCTCCAGGGACAATCTGTCTTTAACCGGGGGCATCATACCTGCTGCGAGACACTCTTTCAACAGTTTACTGACTGGCTTTTGTTTGCTGGCGGACGCTGGTTGCCTGATGCTGGCTGGCAACGGCTGACTGACAACTGCAGTGGCGGCCGCACTGGCAACTGGGTCTGCCGCTGATGGGCTTCGCTCGGCTTAAAGGACTTGAAGGACTACAGGGACTCCAAGGACACCAAGGAGAGTTGCAGGAGTTGCAAGAGATGGAGGCAGAAGTTGCTGAAGTTGCGAGAGATGCTGTAGTTGCAGAAACGGCTCGGGTTGGCTGTGAGAGAGTTGAGGTGCGGGCTTACTGACTCTGGGAGTTTGCTTAGAATATACTTTTTTAAACTTTTGCTAAATATGACTGAGAAAATGCCGAAACCATTGTTATACTATCGCGCAGGGACGGCCTAACTTAACGGTAAAAGGGGTGCTTAACATGGGCAGCACGGCGTCAAATTCCAGAAGGATCTCTGACCAGATTGCGGAAAACCGGAAATGGCTCAAGGAACAGGTGAACCCCTACTTCTTCACTGCCATGCAGGATGAACCTGAAGCCCTGACTATCCTGGAGCGGGAACTCGGTACGCTGCACACTAACCGCCGACTCATCTTGACCGACCGGGGCAAAACGCTCATCCTCGCCCGCGTCAACGCCCCGGGCTCGCTCTACGACACCATGCGCAGCTTCCAGGACCGAGAAATCTCCTACGCGATGATCACTCATTCGGAAGGGACGATCCCGGGCATGGAACGCTCGCTGGAAATCCAGCGCTTCGAGTTCGACCGGAAAAGTAACGCCGATATCCTCGCCTGGAAGGAAGTCGAAATCCCGCTTAAGCTCTCCCGCTCCATCGCCGCCGAACTGAAGCAGAGCTATCCCGAATTCGACATGAGGGAGTTCGACCGCCTGCTGCGCATCCTCTGGCTCAACAACGAAAGCTATGTCAGGGTCTCCTCTCCGCTCAGGGTCGCCCAGGTGCTCCAGCTGCAGCAAAAGGCGGGGAGAAGCGGCGGCCTTTACCTGTACGTGGAAAAAACCGCCAACCCCACGGAATCCCGGGTCCACTTCGCGGTCAGTAATCCCCCCCAAAAGGAGTTCCTGCTGCAGCTGATGGAGGTCTTCAACCGCCTTGACCTGGGGGTCAACCGGGCCTACTGCCTCACCATCACCAACGGGGTCCACCCCTATTTTCTGGGAACCTTTTATGTCAGAAGACGCTCGGGGGAGGCCCTCGAGCCGGAGTCGGAACTTTTCACCCGGCTGCAGCAGGAGCTCTACAATACCCAGATCATCGCCACCAAGGGTTACGCCTACCGCGAATTCGTCACCACGGGGGTCATGGCCGGTGAGGAGGCCTCGCTCACTAACGCCTTTATCGCTTTTTGCCACACCAATCTCGCCCACAACCAGCCGGACCGCTTCGGCCTGGACGACGTGCAGAGCGCCTTCCACCTGCACCCGGAGATGGCGCTGCAGTTCGTGAAGCTCTTCAGGGCGCGCTTCGACCCGCTTCTCACCGCGCGCCACCCGGTCTACGAGGCGGCTCTCCAGGAGACCAGCGCTGCCGTGGCGGGCTACAACACGGGGCACCGCTACCTGGACGAGGCGCGCCGCGCCATCTACCGCTGCTGCCTCATCTTCATCACCTACACCCTGAAGACCAATTTTTTCGTGCTGGAGAAGCAGGCCTTCGCCTTCCGGCTCGACCCCGCGTACCTCAAAGAGCTCGGCGCGGAGTTCACCTCGGACCTCCCGACGGCCTCCCCCTTCCGGGTCACCTTCTTCTTCTCCCGCTTCGGCTTCGGCTACCACATCGGGTTCTCCGACATCGCCCGCGGCGGCTGGCGCACCGTTATCGCCCGCAACACGGACGACTTCATTACCAACGCCAACACGATCTTCCGGGAGAATTTCGTCCTCGCCCACACCCAGCACCTCAAAAACAAGGATATCTACGAGGGGGGCTCCAAGCTGGTGCTGATCCTCGACGCGGCCGACATGCAAAGAAGCGGCGAGCGCGAGATGGAGAACTGGCGCCTCTACAAGTTGCAGCACGGCGTCACCAACGCCTTCCTGGACATCTTCGTCACGACGGGTGGAGTCGCGCGGCTGCCCGGCGTGGTCGACTACTACCGGGAGGACGAGCCGATTGAACTTGGCCCCGACGAGAACATGCATGACTCGATGATCGAGAACATCGCCCGCATCTCCAAGCGGCGCGGCTACATCCTCGGCATCGGCATCATGAGCTCCAAGGAGGTGGGAATCAACCACAAGGAATACGGCGTCACCTCCGCCGGCGTGGTGAAGTTCGCCGAGATCACCATGGAGGAGCTCGGGATCGATATCTACCGCGACCCCTTCAGCGTGAAGTTCACCGGCGGCACCAACGGCGACGTGGCGGGAAACGCCATGCGCATCCTGCTGGAGCGCTCCCCGAATGTCGCCATCCGCCTGATACTGGACGGCACCGCCGCCCTTTACGATCCCCTGGGGGCCGACACCGAGGAGCTTTCCCGGATCGTACTGAAGCTGGACCTGGACAGCTTCAACCCGAATACGCTCAACAGCGGCGGTTTCATGATCTTTCGCAGCGGCAGCCGCCGCGAAGGGCTGCGGGAGCTGTACCGCAAGGTGAGCCGCACGCCCGAGGGGCTCGTCGAGCAGTGGATCTCCACGGACGAATTCTCCCGGGAGTACGCGAGCCTCCCCTTCACAGTGCAGGCGGACCTCTTCATACCGGCAGGGGGGCGGCCCGAGACCATCGACAAGGACAACTGGGCGAGTTACCTGCTCCCCGACGGCACCCCGTCTGCGCCGGCGATCGTCGAGGGGGCCAACTCCTTCATCACGCCCGAGGCGCGGCTCCAGCTGCAAAAGCGCGGAGTCATCATCATGCGCGACGCCTCGGCCAACAAGTGCGGCGTCATCTCCTCCTCCTACGAGATCATCGCCAACCTGCTTTTGACCGAAGGGGAGTTCCTGTCCCAGAAGGAGCGCTATGTAAAGGATGTGCTGGAGATCCTGGAACAGCGGGCGGCTGACGAGGCGCGGCTCATCCTGAAGCGGCGCCGCGAGAATCCCGATCTTATCTGCACCGAGATCTCCGACGCGCTGAGCGGCGAGATCAACGACCACTACGCGACCATCTTCGGGTTCTTTCAGAACCGGCCGCAGCTCTGCCTGCAGCCGATCTACCGACGGGCGATTCTCTCCCACCTCCCCCGGATGCTCCGGGAGGAGCCCAAGTACGCGCGCCGGATTAAGAACCTGCCGCAAAAGTACCTCTTCGCGATTCTCGCGGCGGAGATCGGCTCCTCGCTGGTGTACCGCGGCGACCGCGAGGCGGACTTCGAGTCGACCATCAAGGGACATTTGCTGCGGAATTTTCCGGCAAGGTAAGGGAAACTAAAAAAGCGCCTTAAAGCCCTCCAGAGGGGATTTAATGGCGCTTTTTTCCCTGCACTCCGAAACCAAGCGAACTTAAGCCGGGATTCGGTTGGGGGTTACCGCGTGGGTAACGCTCTGGCAATCAGCTTTTCACCCGCTTGCGGCAGAGTGCCCAGACCAGAAAGCCTGAACCAAGAAGCAGCAGGGTGCCCGGTTCAGGGTTTGCCACGGGTGGATCTGCAGCCAGGACGGGCGAATCCGAAGTCCCGAAGGGCTGATCCGAAGTCCCGAAGGGCTGATCCGGAGTCCAGCCGTGATGCCGATGCCGGCAGGGATGATGCCCATTCCCACAGTGATGATGCGGAGTCGTGCTGGGTAGCTCGGCATAAACCCAGGCTGCCGGAAAACCAGGGGCGCCGCCCGGGGCGGTTTGCCAGGAGTACAGGTCCGGACATTCTTCAGTTTCCAGTGGCATCTTGGTAATCAGACTGTTGGCAGGTTGCCAAATGGGGTTTTCGATTCTGGCGGTAAAATGGCTATCACTTCCTGCCACTGCATCATACCTGCCGTAATAATAATCTGTGCCTCCTTCAACATAGGTACGATAAAATTTCAGAAACTCAATAGCCGGGTTGGACCACAATTGGGTCATTTTATCTAACGTCGCCAATTTCCAGGTAGTGATTCCAAAATATGAGGAAGAGTTTATATCGCCAATTTCCTTCAGTTGGTCCGCGTAAGAGAGCGAAGCTAAAAATTGCGTATTCTGCATCCAGTACACCTTGGCTACATTGTCGTACACGACAGTTCCTGTTGAGTTGTTTTCCGTAATAAGCGTAGCATTAGCGTTAGCGAGACCAAGGCAAAACAAGAGGACAGTGCCAAATGCGATCATCCTTTTCATACTATTCACTCCTTTTTTTAGTTAACTACAACCGTGCGCAACGTGCTTACCGGTGCTCAACAGTGCCGGTCGGCCCCTGGGACCTCAAGGTTGCCGAATAGCGGCCATCAACCTGACCTTTTTGAAAAACCGCGACTCTTAGAGCTCCAGTGATAATCACTTCCGCTGCAATAGCGATACCGACCTTGCAGCGAAGCTAACACACTGTAATTACTTAAGACCAAGAGAGCACGGTGGTTTTCCAGGGCTAAAATATGTAAGATTTTCAAAACTGATTTTATATTTTTTACATATCATTCATCCGTCGCAAAAGCCGTACCGCAGTTCAGAAGGAGCCTTGGTGCACGATCTACCATCAACTATGAAGTGCGGCTTTTGCGACGGGGAAGCAAAGCTTGTTGACCGCAGGAAAAACGGCCTCAAGATGATCTTTGCCAGTTTCATCGCCGGAGGATTGACCGGCTGGTATTTCGGAGGGGCGGTGGGGGTGATGGACGGGCTGATTCTTTTTGCCTTGGGGCTTTACTGGGCTCTGCGGTCGGAGAGATACGTCTATGCATGCGGGGAATGCACTAATGTCATGGTCCCTAAGTAACCAGAAATGCGGGAAAGCCCCCCTCCCGGCCTTCGGCCACCCTCCCCCTCCGGGAGCACTGCCGATAAGTTAAGGTCACGGCTAGGGGGGACAAGACGCCGCCCCTGCACCGGGTATTCCTTAACTTAACGGCAGTGCCCTCCGGGGGAGGGGATTGGATGGCAGTAAAAAATAAAAAGGGGACCGCTACTTAGCGGCCCCCTTTTTGTCATCCTGCTCTTACGCTGATCCAACTCAATTTCAGACAGCGGCAACGGCTACGGTGTCGCACGGTGCAGCGCTAACGGCTGAGGTGGCGCAGGGAACTGCGGCCAGTTCTGCCCCGCCCGCCTTCACCCGGTAATGCATGAAATAGATCCGCTTTCCCTCGGCCATGAACTTCCGCATGTACTTGGAAAGATGGTAGCCGGGGAACTCGTGCCGGTAGCGATCGGCTCCGAACTGGTTCTCCAGGGCCGCCACCTCGGGGAGGAACTCCGCCACGTCCAGGCCGTAATCGTCGAAGTCGGTGGCGAAGTAAAAGTCGGCCCCGGGCGCCATGTAGTCCATCAGGAACTCGACAAATTCACGACTCACCAGGCGTCTTTTGCGGTGACGCTTCTTGGGCCAGGGATCCGGACAGTTGATGTAGACTGCGGAAAGGCTCCCCTTGGGGATGCGGTCGGTGACGAAAAGACGCGCCTCGTCGCGCAGTACCCGCACGTTGGTGACGCCGTGGCGGTCCAGGCGACGACAGCTCTTCCAGCACCCCTTGTTGTAAAAGTCGATGGCGATGAAGTTGGTCTCGGGATAGTCCAGCGCGGTCTTCAGCATGAAGTCGCCCACGCCGCAGCCGATCTCGAGCGCGACCGGCCGATCGTTGCCAAACATGGCACCCCAGTCAGGCGGGCTCGGCAGGTTTTCCAGCCTTAGGTAGTTCGGTGATTCGATGTGAATAAATGATTGCGTCATCTTTCCCTCGTCCTTAAATTTGATCGCCGTGAAGATAACACAGCTTGGGCTTTCCGGTGAAGGGAAGTTTTGCAACCGGGTACCGTTTTTCGGCAGGGCGGGGACGCGGGAGCGTCCCTGGCTGCCTTCCCACGCTGGAGCGTGGGAACGAGGGGAGGACCCGCGGAAATGGCAGGAGATGGTGCGCTAATTAAGATGGACGCTTTACGTTTGCGATCATCTGCATATTATGTTAATAATAAAGGATTGAAATAACGACCAATGAGGAAACTTAACACCATGAAATTCACAGATTTGCAGATTCCGGCCGAGGTGCTGAGAGGCATCGAGGAAACCGGTTTCACCGACTGCACCCCGATACAGGAAAAAGCGCTCCCGCTGGCCCTCGCCGGCAAGGACGTCGCAGGCCAGGCCCAGACCGGCACCGGCAAGACCGCAGCGTTCCTGGTCTCGCTCTTCACGCGCCTCATGAACCAGAAGAAAACCGGCGGCGAGCACCACCCGAGGGCGCTGATCCTGGCCCCCACCCGGGAGCTCGTAGTCCAGATCGAAAAGGACGCCCAGATGCTCGGCAAGTACGCCGGCTTCAACATCCAGGCGATCTACGGCGGCGTCGACTACATGAAGCAGCGCGACGCGCTGAAGGCCGGTGCGGACATCATCATCGGCACCCCCGGGCGCCTCATCGACTACCTGAAGCAGAAGGTCTATTCCCTTAAAGACGTCGAGTCGCTGGTCATCGACGAGGCGGACCGCATGTTCGACATGGGGTTCATCGCCGACCTTCGCTTCATCCTGAGAAAACTCCCCAATTACGACAAGCGCCAGAACATGCTGTTCTCCGCGACGCTGAACCCCCGGGTCATGGAACTTGCTTATGAGTTCATGAACATGCCGGAGAAGGTTTCGGTGACGCCGAAGCAGATGACCGCCGAGAAAGTGGAGCAGGTGCTGTACCACGCCTCGCGCAAGGAGAAGTTCCCGCTGCTTTTGGGCCTTTTGAAGAAGGTCGGCATGGACCGCACCATGATCTTCGTGAACACCAAACGCGAGGCCGAGTTTCTTCAGGACCGCCTTTGCGCTAATGAGTTCCCCTGCAAGGTGATCTCCGGAGACGTGGAGCAGAGAAAGCGGATGAAGATCCTCGCCGACTTTAAGGACGGCACGCTCCCGATCATGATCGCCACGGACGTCGCCTCGCGCGGCATCCACATCGACGGGGTCACCCACGTCATCAACTACGACCTGCCCCAGGACTGCGAGGACTACGTGCACCGCATCGGCAGGACCGCACGCGCCGGCGCCGAGGGGATGGCGATTTCCTTCGCCGACGAGGACGGGGCCTTCTACTTGGAAGCGATCGAGGAATTCATCAAGCAGAAGATCCCGACCCAGTGGGCCGAGGACGACCTGTTCGTGAACGACTACAAGAGGACCAAGCGTCCGCCGCGCCCCGAGGTGAAGACCTTCGGCGGCAGAGGCGGCGCCAAGCCGGGCGACCACGGGAAACCGGGCGGAGCCGGCCGCGTGGGCGACAAGAGGCCGGCACGGGCTCCCAGGCCGAAAAAACCCTGATGCTGACGGGTCGCCCCGGCAAGAAGTATTCCCAGGCAGGGAGGGTGCATGACGTCATCCGCCTGATCGAAGCGCGCCACGG
>Ga0209123_1002137_pt1 | contig 17528 bp, 25 predicted proteins | sample BarGraIncu00431A_FD_184500 | JGI IMG/M metagenome (GOLD analysis project Ga0209123, IMG submission 184500) | Arctic peat soil microbial communities from Barrow, Alaska, USA - Barrow Graham LP Incubations 004-31A (SPAdes) (version 2) | ecosystem: Environmental > Terrestrial > Soil > Wetlands >... | reverse complement strand
TTATAAATATAAAATTTAGATTTTATTCTGGATCATTCATTTTAAAAGTATCCATAAAAGCCGTGGTATAATCTCCAGCGATATAGCGCGGATCATCCATCAATTGTCTATGGAAAGGTATCGTTGTTTTTATTCCTTCAATCACAAATTCATCTAAAGCTCTTCTCATTTTGCCAATCGCTTCTTCACGGGACTGGGCTGTCGTGATCAATTTTGCGATCATAGAATCGTAATTTGGCGGAATAGTGTAGCCCGAATACACATGAGTGTCCAATCGAACTCCATGACCACCTGGCATATGAAGCGTGGTTATTTTTCCTGGTGAAGGTCTGAAGTCATTATAAGGATCTTCGGCATTGATACGGCATTCGATGGCGTGCAATTGTGGTAAATAATTTTTACCTGAAATTGGAATTCCGGCAGCCACCATAATTTGCTCGCGAATTAAATCATAATCAATTACTTGTTCCGTAATTGGGTGTTCCACCTGAATACGGGTATTCATCTCCATAAAGTAGAAATTACGGTGTTTGTCAACTAAAAACTCCACTGTTCCCGCACCTTCATACCTGATATATTCTGCCGCTTTTACCGCTGCTTCACCCATTTTTTGACGTAGTTCGTCGGTCATGAATGGAGAAGGAGTTTCCTCTGTCAATTTTTGATGGCGGCGTTGTATCGAACAATCTCTTTCGGAAAGATGACATGCTTTCCCATAAGCATCACCAACAATTTGAATTTCGATGTGACGCGGTTCTTCGATTAGTTTTTCTAGATACATTCCGTCATTTCCAAAGGCTGCCGCCGATTCTTGACGAGCACTTTCCCATGCTTTCAGTAAATCTTCTTCTTTCCAAACGGCACGCATTCCCTTTCCACCACCACCGGCAGTTGCCTTTAGCATAACGGGATAGCCCATTTTTTTGGAAAGTTCTTGTGCTTGTTCAAATGATTCTAAAAGTCCTTCAGAACCTGGAACACACGGTACCCCAGCGGCTTTCATGGTGGCTTTGGCCGAAGCTTTATCCCCCATTCTATCGATCATTTCTGGAGAAGCCCCTATAAATTTAATGCCATGTTCTTGACATATCTTTGAAAATTTTGAATTCTCGGAAAGAAATCCATATCCAGGATGTATTGCATCCGCATTGGTAATTTCAGCAGCGGCAATGATACTTGACATTTTCAAATAAGACAAGTTGCTTGGAGGTGGACCAATGCAAACGGCTTCGTCGGCAAACTTCACGTGTAAACTTTCGGCATCGGCAGTAGAATAAACAGCCACTGTTTTGATGCCCATTTCTTTACAAGTTCTAATTATGCGAAGTGCAATTTCTCCCCTATTTGCAATTAATATTTTTTTAAACATCTTTTGAAATTATAAATTATAAATTATAAATTTTAAATTATTCGAATGACAGCTAATAATTTATCATTCAAAATTCATCATTCAAAATTTATTATGACGGGTCTACTAAAAATAAAGGTTGGTCATATTCAACTGGTGACATATCGTCAACTAAAATTTTGACGATTTTACCGGAAACTTCCGATTCAATTTCGTTAAATAATTTCATCGCTTCAATAACACAAAGTACATCCCCTTTAGAAATGGTTTTTCCCACTTCAACAAACACAGGTTTGTCAGGTGATGGTTTTCTATAGAAAGTTCCAATAATTGGAGATTTTATAGTTATGTAATGAGAATTTTCTGCTGCTGGTGCTTCTGGAGTTGAGGCAACTGGAGCAGTTTGCTGAGAAGTTACCGCTTGTTGAAGAACCGGTTGAGCGGGCATTTGCTGAACGTATGTTGTTTCTGATACATTTCCTTCTAAAGTTGTTCTAATGGTGATTTTCACATCATCCATCTCTAATTTAACTTCTGCAACTCCTGAATTTGCTACAAATTTGATTAGGTTTTGAATCTCTTTTAAATCCATAATTATATTTTTAGTTTAATTTATTTTTTATCGTATGCCCATTTAAGGTAAATAGAACCCCACGTAAATCCTCCGCCGAAAGCAGCTAAAATAATCGTCTCCCCTTTTTTGAATAGATGTTCAAAATCGTTAAGCACTAATGGTAAGGTTGCAGAGGTTGTGTTTCCATATTTCTCTATATTCATCAATACTTTTGACTCTTCTAAATTCATTCTATTTGCCGTGGCATCAATGATTCGTTTATTGGCCTGGTGAGGAACTAACCAATTTATATCTTCATTGGTTAAGTTATTTCTTTTCATAATTAGCTCACTTGAATCAGCCATATTGATAACAGCATATTTAAAAACGGCTTTACCGTCTTGGATAATTTTGTGTTTATTGTCATTGATTGTTTGGATGGATGTTGGAAGAAGAGATCCTCCTGCCTCAATTTTTAAAAAGTCACGACCAATACCGTCACTTCGCAAATATTCATCTTGCAATCCAAGTCCTTCATAATTGGGTTCGAATAATGCCGCGCCAGCACCGTCGCCAAAAATTATACATGTTGATCTATCGGTATAATCTACTATAGAGGACATTTTGTCGGCTCCAATTAGGAGTACTTTTTTATATCTTCCAGATTGGATATAGGCTGCAGCAACAGACATACCATATAAAAACCCTGAACATGCTGCTTGTAAATCGAAAGCAAAAGCATTTGTCGCTCCTATTTCTGTAGCTACATATACTCCTGTAGCTGCCACCGGCATATCAGGTGTTGCAGTTGCAACTATTACTAAATCTATTTCTAAAGGATCAACATTGGCCTTAGCTAATAAATCTTGTGCTGCTTTTATGGCTAGATAAGACGTTCCCTTTCCTTCTTCTTTGAGAATTCTTCTTTCTTTTATTCCTGTACGGGAGGTTATCCACTCATCATTTGTGTCAACCATTGTTTCGAGAAGCTTGTTTGTAAGCACATAGTCTGGGACATAAGCTCCAACAGCTGTAATTGCGGCTGTAATTGTATTCATTGTATTCGATTATTTCTTGCCAAATGCTGCCATTTGAAAAATTTTTAAAAGACTTGAAAAGTACAAAAAAAATTCTAAACCTTATTGTATTAGAACTTCTTATTTAATGAAAATTATAAACAACAAAAAAACTCTCACATAGTGAGAGTTTTTTTGTTGTTTACAAAAACATATTAAGCAACAGCTACAGATTTATCTATAACAACTTGCCCTCTGTAATACATTTTCCCTTCATGCCAGTAGGCTCTATGGTATAAATGTGCTTCGCCAGTGATTGGACAAGTAGCGATTTGTGCTACAGTAGCTTTATAATGTGTTCTTCTTTTATCTCTTCTTGTTTTGGAGATTTTTCTCTTAGGATGTGCCATTTTACTATATTATTTATCCGTTAATAGTTGCTTTAATTTGTCCCAGCGCGGGTCAATATTTTCTTCTTTTTGTTCTTCTTTTTGTTCTTCTTTATGCTCTTTTAATGTCAGTTCTTTCAGTTTTGTCAAGGCTTCGGTATCTAAACTCCCATCTTTAATTCCTGGATGAATTCGTCTTAGAGGAACAGAAAGCACAATCATTTCATATACATACTGTGCAATATCTATCTGAAACTCTCCATGTGGCAAAATGAGTAACTCTTCGTTGTCGTTATTGAAAGCATCTCCAAAACGCACAATCAATTTCATATTGCCTTTTATTGGCAAATCAAATTCTTCGTTTGTCATATCACAAGGAACATTTACAGTCCCTTTATGTTTGAAAGCCAACTCCAACAGGGTGCTTTTTTTCTCTAAAACTACATTTACTTTGATATTTGAATTATTAAATTCGTGATAATCAAAGATTTCAAAGAACGCATTATTTATTTGATATTCAAAATGATGCTTTCCTGGCTTTAATCCTATAAAAGGAATTAAAAATTCTTTTGTCTTGTTCATTTCAACAACAATTTGCCCTAAACTTCGGGAGTGCAAAGATATAAAATTATTGTAAATCTAATAATGTTATTTGCCTTTTTTTATTTAAGTCTATTTTTCTTTTGTTTTTAAGGGTTTTTGGCTGATTTCTGCATATTGATTCCTGGAATGATAGATGTCTATTGCAAGATAAACAGCTTCTTTGAAAGAGTTATAATCCGCTATACCTTTCCCGGCTATGTCATAAGCGGTACCATGATCCGGTGAAGTTCTAATTTTATTTAAGCCCGCAGTATAATTCACGCCTTTGCCAAAAGACAATGTTTTAAAAGGAATCAACCCCTGATCGTGATACGTTGCAATAATGGCATCGTATTTTTCATATTGATTGCTTCCAAAAAAACCATCGGCTGCAAAGGGTCCAAATACTAATGTTCCTTTATCAAATATTTTTTTTAATGCCGGCTTCAATATTGCATCGTCTTCTGTACCTATAACACCGCCATCTCCACAATGTGGATTTAATCCCAAGACTGCTATTTTTGGCTTGCTGATGCTAAAATCCTGTATCAACGATTGTTTTACCGTTTCAATTTTTTGTCTAATCAAATCTTCCGTAAGATGCGATGCAACCTCGTTCAAAGGAATATGATCGGTCAATAATCCCACTCTTAGACTGTCTTGAACCATCATCATCAATGCACTGCCTTCTAATTCTTGGTCTAAATAATCAGTATGTCCTGGAAATTTAAAATCTTCCGATTGAATATTGTATTTATTTATTGGGGCAGTTACCAATACATCTATGAAACCTTCTTTTAAAGCCTTAGTAGCTGCAACAAATGATTTTATGGCATATTTTCCAATTTTTTTATCATTTACACCAAAATTAACATCCACTCCTTCTTGCCAAACATTCAAAACATTCATTTTTCCTAAGACGATTTGGTCCAATCTATCAATTCCTTGGAGCATTGTTGTAGATCCGAAGCTCTTTTTTGCAAAAGAAAGCATTTTTACATTGGCAAAAATAACTGGCGTGCATAGCTCTAACATACGCGAATCCTCGAATGTTTTTAGAACAACTTCGCTTCCAATACCGTTTAAATCCCCTATTGAAATTCCGACGATTATATTTTCTGCCTTTTTTATCATAACCTCAATATATTTATTGCTATTTTTGAAGTGCAAATTTAGTAAAATAAAATAAGAAATGTTTACAGGAATTATAGAAACCCTTGGAGTAATCCAAGAAATCAAAAAAGACAAAGACAATGTTCACATAACAATAGCTTCAGCTATTACCAATGAACTTAAAATTGACCAAAGCATCGCACATAATGGAATTTGTATGACTGTCATTGCCATACACGACAACCTTTATACCGTGACCGCCATTGGCGAAACAATAAAAAAAACTAATATTTCCTATTGGCAAACAGGAGATAGTGTCAATCTTGAAAGAGCAATGAAACTGGGAGATCGATTAGATGGCCATATTGTGCAAGGACACGTTGACCAAATTGGGAACTGCATTTCGGCAAAAGAGACAAATGGCAGCTGGTTCTATACTTTTGAATATGACGAAACTCTCGAAAACATAACCATAGAAAAAGGATCGATTACAGTTAACGGCGTGAGTTTAACCGTTGTAGATTCAGAAAAAAACAAGTTTAGTGTTGCCATTATTCCTTATACGTATGAGCATACTAATTTTAATACTTTCAAAATTGGGACAAAAGTAAATCTTGAATTTGACGTTATCGGTAAATATGTTTCTAGACTATATGCCAATAAATAAAACAAGTATTTTATTTAAAAACAAAATCTCCAATTTAAATTGGAGATTTTGTTTTTAATTGATATTTATAAATGATATAAATCCCAAACAATAGTGCTATTATAAAAACTATATAAAGATTTTCATCAATAGGAAGCCCTGGTGGTGGTTGTGGTTTTCTACCGTTGGGCATCGGTGGCCCTGGAGCAGAGAAAGCATCCAACACACCGAAAAGGCATATCATTATAACAAGAAATTTGCTTCCAATAGTTTTCATATTTATTTAAAGAAATAAATCAATTCTTGTTTAAGAATAACATTCTCTTCCTGTTTTATAACTCATAATTCTTTGGAATAGTGCATGTAAAGTTATTCCTTTTTGTCTACAAATAACGGAAACACTCCATGAAATTCCTTTTTCTGTCGATAAAATGCTATTTTATTTTTTATATAAATAAACCCCTGCAAAATAGATGAATTTGAGGGGTTTGTTGTGGTCCCACTTGGAATCGAACCAAGCACCTACTGATTATGAGTCAGTTGCTCTAACCGAATGAGCTATAGGACCGTTTATGAGGTTGCAATATTACCACTATTTTTAATTTGATGCAACTATTTTTGAGCTAGATTTTTAGATAGTTGCATTATTATACTATTCAGGACAGGAAACAACTGATTACCAGAATCCTATTCCAACAAGATTCTACAATAAATCGAATTATCGCATTTCCTGACACAACTCTATCAAAACACCATTTGTGCTTTTTGGATGTAAAAAAGAAACTAATTTATTATCGGCTCCTTTTTTTGGAATTTCGTTCAAAATGACAAATCCTTCTTTTTTTAAACGCACTATCTCAAGTGTAATATCCTCAACTTCGAAAGCAATATGGTGTATTCCTTCGCCTTTTTTGGCGATGAATTTTGCAATGGGACTTTCAGGGTTAGTGGCTTCAAGGAGTTCAATTTTGTTGGGTCCGTTCATGAAAAACGCGGTCTTAACTCCTTCACTGGCGACTTCTTCCTGTTTGTAGGCTGGGACACCAAAGAGTTTTTCGTAAATTATGACAGCATTTTTTAAATCGCTGACTGCAATCCCAATATGTTCGATTTTTTTCATTGTTTAACTATTTTACCGCACCTGAGCGACAGCAAACTGACGAAGTAAAGGCACTAAGACTCAAAGATTTTTTGTAAATATATACAATTAAAAAAGTTATGAAATTTCTAATTCATCAAATTTACATAATTTAAAAATTCTAATAAAATTAAACTTTGGAACTTTGAGACTTTGAGACTATAAAAAAGTCGTATTTTTGCACTATGGAAACAAATAGACAGAAAAAAATAGGTGGAGTTATCCAAAAAGATTTGGTTGATATTCTACAAGGTGAAGTGAGAAAAAACGGAATTACAAATTTAATAATTTCGGTATCCAAGGTTAGCGTGACTACAGATTTATCTGTGGCAACGATTCATTTAAGCATTTTTCCCCAAGAAAAAGCAAAGGAAACTTTGGCTTCCATAAAAACGAATTCTAAATTAATCAAACACGATTTGTCGCAAAGAGTGCGCTTGCAATTGAGAAAAGTACCCAATTTAGTGTTCTTCATTGACGACTCATTGGACTATATTGAAAAAATTGACAATGCCCTGTCCTCCAAAGAAAACCCAATTGAAAACCGTGATCTTTTAGAAAAACGCAGACAGTCATAAATTGAATTTCCCACTTTACATAGCCAAACGTTATATTTTTAGCAGCAGTAAAAACAATGCCATTAATATAATCAATCGCATTGCCAGTATGGGAATAATTGTTGGCGCAATGGCCTTGTTCGTGGTTTTATCCGTTTTTAGCGGATTAAAGGTTTTTAGTCTTTCCTTTTCAAACGACATTGATCCTGATTTAAAAATAAGCGGCACTTTAGGAAAATCATTTTTTATTTCGCCTTCACAAGAAAACCAAATTAAGGAAATTGATGGTGTGGTTTCTTACAGCAAAATAATAGAAGAGCGTGTTTTATTTATTTTTAACGGAAAGCAAGAAGTTACTTATTTGAAAGGTGTTGACCCCGCTTTTAGCAAGGTAAATAGCATCAAAAAAAAGATTTACAATGGCGATTGGCTAAAACAGGACACGTACCAAGTGGTTGTGGGCTACGGAATTGCAGAGAAATTCTCGATGGGTTTGCTTGATTTTAATAATCAGCTGGAAGTTTTGGCTCCAAAACCAGGAAAAGGCGCCATCGAAAATCCAGCGGAAGCTTTTAATAAAATGGTTGTTATCCCCGTGGGGATTTACGCCATAAGCGAAGACTTAGATTCTAAATATGTTTTTGCCGATTTGGGTTTGGCACAGGAATTATTGGAATATAAACCCAACCAAATTTCGGGAATTGAAATCAAAGAAAAAAAAGGTGCCGATGAAAATGCCATCATCAATCAACTACAAACCATTTTCAATAATAAAATTACGGCGAAAAACAGGGCGCAACTCAACGAATCCTTGTATAAAATGTTGAATACCGAAAATCTTGCCGTTTATCTCATATTTACTTTGGTGATTGTAATTGCACTTTTCAACTTGATTGGTGCATTGATCATGATGATTTTAGACAAGAAAGGAAACCTGAAAACATTATTAAATCTAGGAACCGAAATCAAAGATCTGCGCAAAATATTCCTGCTTCAAGGCACATTATTGAGCGTTTTTGGCGGAATTATTGGGTTGATTTTAGGAATTGCAATCGTGTTATTGCAACAACATTTCGAACTCGTGATGATTACACCAACACTGGCTTATCCTGTAGTTTTTACAATCGAAAATGTCTTGATTGTTTTGGCAACCATTGTCACGCTTGGCTTTATTGCTTCTTTGATTGCGAGTAGTAGAGTGAGCAAAAAGTTGTTGGAATAAGATTATAAAATCTGCGGAAGCTTATTAGGAATATCTTCTTTTGAATGCCAAAATGCTAAAATAAACACTTCGTTATTTTCCCAAATATAATACAACCCATAAGGGAATTTATTCAACCAAAATATTCTGATTTTAGAATAACGGCACTGGAAACTTTCAGGATTTTTGGCAATAGTTTTGAAACCTAATCGTATTTCTTTCTCTATTCGTTTAGCTAGAATACTGTTTTTCGAAGCATAAAAAGAAATTATGTTTTCGATTTCGACCGCTGCATTTGTCTTTAAGATGAGTTTGTTATAACTCATATTTAGATTTTAAAGAATCTAAAAACTCAAGTGCGTCTACTCCAGATTTAGGATTTTCTTGATGTTCCAATAACCTTTTATCTAGTTCTTTTTTTTGATTTTCTGATAAAGAAACGGGTTCGATTTCGTGCAATACAAAATTCTTCACTTTCTGAATGATAGAAGCGTCATTGATGTTTTGAAGTAAATCAATTAAAAAAGATTTTTCGGTTTGAACACTCATAATCAAAATTATTTATAACAAATATAATAAAATTTAGCAAAAAAATAATTGACTTTAACTTTCTTGTAAAAATCTAAACAACCTGATATTCCGAATAAGCCGCCTCAATTTCATTCAAAACAGCAAATAATTCTTCTGGAGTGTTAAGAGTAACCAGCTTTTGTCTGTATTCTTTAAAAGAGTGAATTCCTTTGAAATAATTAGAATAATGCGGTCGGGTTTCCACAATTCCGAGTCTTTCACCCTTCCATTCCATTGCCCAGGTTAAGTGATTGCGAACAGCTTCCACTCTATCGGCAACAGTGGGTTTTGCTAAATGTTCTCCTGTTTTGAAGTAATGTTTGATTTCGTTGAAAATCCAAGGATAACCAATGGCGGCACGACCAATCATAATTCCGTCGATGCCGTATTCATTTTTATATTTTAGTGCTTTTTCTGGAGAATCAATATCGCCGTTTCCAAAAATAGGCATTGTGATTCTGGGATTATTTTTCACTCTTGCGATGTGCGACCAATCGGCGTGGCCTTTGTACATTTGGGCACGAGTTCGGGCGTGAATTGTCAAAGCTTGAACGCCAATATCTTGCAAACGCTCGGCAACCTCATCAATATTGATGGAATTATCGTCCCAACCCAATCGGGTTTTTACGGTAACGGGCAAGCCGGTACTATCAATAACGGCTTTAGTCAAACGAATCATCAAATCGACATCTTTTAAAACTCCCGCTCCAGCGCCTTTGCAAACCACTTTCTTAACGGGACAACCAAAATTAATATCTATTAAGTCCGGTTTTACGGTTGTAACAATCTTGGAAGAAAGTGCCATTGCCTCTTCGTCTCCACCAAAAATCTGGATACCAACCGGTCTTTCATAATCGAAAATATCCAATTTCATTCGGCTTTTGATGGCATCCCGAATTAACCCTTCGGAGGAAATAAATTCCGAATACATCAAATCAGCGCCGTGGGTTTTGCACAATCTACGAAATGGCGGATCGCTCACGTCTTCCATAGGCGCGAGAAGTAAAGGGAAATCAGGTAATTCTATGTTGCCAATCTTGACCATTTTCTTGAATTTATGGCAAAATTACAACTTTTAGATGAATTGATACCAGACGAATAACAATGGACTCGGTTTTATAACGTTAAAGCGTATTCTTTCTATGGTCAAAAAAATGAATTGGCTTTCTGCTCATTGGATTATAAATCAAGGAATTTAGGTATTCTTTGGTCGTAAATTCGATTTTAGGAGTCACTCTTAACTTCGCTCTGAAATGATCTTTTATTTGACACAGAAGGGTTTCTGATTCTTGTTTTACGGCAATTTTTATCAGGATTTCGTCAGTTCCCAACTCATTAGTGAAAATTTCAATAATGTGGCTTTCAATAGTTGAGAAAACATTCAAAACATCATTCATTGCCGGCGGATATAAAGTTGTACCCTTGTATTTAATCATTTGCTGTTTTCTGCCAATAACGGGTCCAACTCGCAACGTATTTCTTCCACAACCGCAGCCTTCTGTGTGCAATTGCACAATATCACCTGTTTTGAAACGCACTAACGGCATAGCTTCAATTCCTAATGTGGTAAATGTTAGTTCTCCCGATTCGCCATTCTTGACCGGCTTATTATTTTCATCTAAAACCTCAACAATAATTAATTCTGGATGATGGTGACCACCAATAGATTTTTCACATTCGGTAAAAGCAGTGCTCATTTCGGTAGAAGCATAAGTAGAAAACAGCTTAATATTCCATTTATCCGTGATTTTTTTCGACAATGCATTCAATGAGAAATCTTGGTTTCGAAGCGATTCACCAATGCAAACGGCTCCTTTTATTCCTGAATTATTGTAGTCGATATCATGGGCTTCGGCAAATTCGATAAGTTTTAATAAAAATGACGGAACAGTTACCAAATAAGTTGGTTTATATTTAAGAATAGAATCCCATTGCAATTCCGGAATCCCGGCACCAACACGGATTACGCCCACTTTCATTTTCCGCAAACCTAAAAAATAGGCCAAACCAGCCATAAATCGTCTGTCGATTGTGGTCATCAACTGCACGATGTCACCTTCTTTTATTCCAGCACAATCAAAAGAAATGGCTTCATTATAGGCCAATCTATCCAAATCTTTATCGGTTAAACCAAAAGTTACCGGTTCTCCCAATGTCCCAGATGTTGAGGTATAATCAATGATTTTATGAATAGGAACACACCGAAAATCGTCATTGTATTTTTGCAAATCTTCTTTTGTGGTAACCGGCAAAAGCTGTAAATCTTCAATCGTTTTGATGTTGCCAATTACAATATTTTCATTGGCAAAAAGTCTTTTGTAAAATGGCGACTTTTGATTGACGTAAGTTAAAACTTCCAAAAGTTTTTGCTCTTGTAAAGTCTTAATTTCAGATAAAGAAGCTTTTTCTATTGCAGGAATCATAGTAGTTTTCTTTTAATTTTCTTTAAATACTTTTCAATGACCCGCTTTTCCGGAAGGTTCGTGATTTCTTTGGTTAATGCTTTTTCAAATCTAGCTCTCAAAGCCATTCCTTTTTCAGAATTTTCTGAAAGATGGATTTAACTAATTGCGGATAATTTTCAAGGATTTTGACTGTATCATCAGTTGATCCATCATTAACAACAATTATATTTGAAATGTATTTCAAAATGGAATCCAGAATCCGTTTCAACATTTTACAGTTATTATAGATGGTACAATAACACAAACTTTCTATTGATTGATGCGCCCCATTTCAGAAAAATAGTCTCCATATCATATTTATTACTACTTTAACTATTTAATAGTTTGCTTTTCTGCTGCTGAAAAACTTTTGGATTGCAGCATAAAATTTTTCACATACTCTTTTAAAGCGCCAGATTGTTCTTTATAATGAACTAATATAAAGTCTTTATCTTCTTTCTTGTTTTTATTATATTTTACAATTTTGGGAACGTTTTCCTGAATACTTAACCTGATTAACCGTATTTCTATGTTATTTGGTTCACTTACCACAGCAAATTCCACAAGTTTTGCCCCTTCTTTAAAATCATCAATCTTGTCTGCTGTCTTCTTTGCAAATTTTGACATCAATGCTATCGATGCGCCCTTGTAGGCTACTAATGTTTTATCGCTTTCATTGGTAACTCCAGAAAGTTTTGAAGAAAAATTTTTTGAAAGACTTTCAGAATTTGCCGCATTGAAATAGCTTTTTCTAATCTCGGAAATATCCGGATTATTGAAAAAATTAAGGAATACGAATAAGGAAAATATCAATTTCATAATTATATTCTTTTATAAACACCGCTTAATTTTAAAGCTAATGTTTCATTAAAAAAGGTGGCGTTTTTTACTTTAACCAAATCCTCATCCGTTATTGTGACATCTAATTCTAAACGCAATTCTGGAGTTTTATCAGGATTAATTAATGCCATAAACTTAACGGTCGAAAGTGTTTGCAGTATCAATGGAAATTGTGTGATTTGTTCGGTCAGCTCTTTAATGATCTGCATCATGCAAACTCCAGGCATAATTGGATTTTCCGGAAAATGTCCTTTGAAAACATCGTGCTTTTCATTAATCAAAATGATAGCCAAATACTTTTGAGTATCGGTTTTTTCTAATGAAAGTATTTTATAAAAATCTTTTAGAAGCATGTTTGTTTTATTTTAGGCCAAAAGTATAGGTAACTCCTATTTGATAAACAAGATTAGTGTTTTGTAATTTTGAAAAATTCAATTCTTTCAGCAAAAATATTGTTTTTTGAAGTAAAACTGATGTTTATTTTTTCTTTTCTTTTGGAAGAAGGCACTATTTTAAAAAGTTTTTCATCTTCTTTAGAGATAAAAAGATAGTTATATCTTGTTACCTTCTTCAGATTTATAAACTTTATTTGTCGCATTTTCAAATTGCTCTTTTATCAAATAATGGTTTCTAAAAAGCAATTTTAGATCTGTTTTAAAGTGTTGTTTGAAAGCTATGATTTCAGATTCAGACATTTTGAAATTAAGGTAAAACTATGATCAATTCCTTTGTATTGATTGTATAATAGTATCTTTTCATATTCCGAATTTTCTAACGAATTTACTTTTAAAATTTCAGGAATTTGTTGTGTTTTGATAATTTTTGCGCCAACCCATAATCCAAATGCAGACGCTGTATTGTACTCACCGCTTAAATGTTTGTAATATACCTGCGGCGTATTTGCAAAAGCGTTTTCAGAAAGTGTTTTATAATAGGTGTCAAATTCTACATCTCCATTGTAACCTAAAACTACGGCATCAATATCTGAAATTTGCAATGAATTCGATTTTAAAAAAGCGGTAATTTTCGCTTCCACCTCATCAGCTTTCAGTTTATTTAGGATTTCAACATCCAAAACTTCGGCATACGTATTATCCTGTTTTTTATCTTCCAAAACAAAAAAAGTAGCGCCTTCACCGTAAACGGCACCTTTTGTAGTCGAGTTTAAAACTTTATAGGGACTTTCGTTTTCTTTTTTTATAAATCCCGCCAATTTGAAAACCGACATCGTAAAATCGGCAGTTTCATCAATCCCTCCAATTAAAATTGTTGAAGCTTCGTGTTCCTCAATTTTCATTTTCGCATCCAAAAGAGCCGATTCAAAGGAAACGGAACCATTTACATACGTTAAATTATAGGCTTTGCATTGCAATCCCAAAGCTATTTGGGCTCCAACGGTATTGTGTGTCGATTGGATAAAAGAAGTTGGCGTCAGGAATTCTTCCTTATTATCAAGAATAGCTTTCAAAAATTTCTCCGAATCTTCCATGCAACCCATTCCGGTTCCGGTAATGATAGCGTCAACTGTTGTCACATTCGCTTCTTTCATGGCAAGTGCCGAAGCTGCAATTCCGTTTTTCACGCCTTTTGCCATTCTTCTGATAGCGACCGGCGAAATAAAATCTTTATAAACTGGAACTTTTAACGCAAGTATCGTATCGTTTTCATTTATTTCGGCTTCTTCCAAAAAAACGGTATCAAATGTTTTTTGTGCCGAAATACAACCTACGCCATTGATATATGTCTTTCTCATTCGCTTTTTGAAAATATAAGAGAGGAACAATTTCCGCCAAATCCAAAAGAATTGGACAAAACATGTTCAATATTTTTATGTTTTAAAGTCGTTTGCGGAATCAAATTGAATTCCTCCATTGGTGTTTTGAAATTCAGATTGGGAAAAACCACATCATTCTGAATCGCCAAAACACTATAAACAGCTTCAATAGCCGCAGCTGCTGCTAAAGTATGTCCTGTAAAAGGTTTTGTAGAACTGAAATCCGGCACGTTTTCGTCTCCAAAAATTCTTATGATTGCTCTTCCTTCTGATAAATCATTATTGGGAGTTGCCGTTCCGTGAACATTGATATAATCTATTTGTTCCGGTTTTAAATTCGCTGCCTGGAACGCTTTTTCCATCGCCAAAAAAGCGCCGTTACCATTTTCTGAAGAAGCGGTTTGATGAAAAGCATCGTTCGCATTACCATATCCGGAAACCCGCGCCAAAACTTTTTTGTTTTCCTTTTTTACAATCGCATCGGATTCCAATACCAAAAAAGCGGCTGCTTCTCCTAAATTCAATCCCTTTCGGTTATTGTCAAAAGGCATGTTATAATCATCCGATAAAATCATTAAAGTTTTGAAACCATTGATGGTGAATTTTGCCAAAGCATCAGTTCCGCCAACAATAACCCGGTCTAATTTTCCGGATTTAATCAATCGTGCACCAAGCATAATCGCATTGGCAGCCGAAGAACAAGCCGTACTTATTGTGGTAACCATTCCTTCTAAACCCAGTTCATCCGCAATTTTTTGAGCCACATCGCCACCTTCATGACAGCTGATGTATTTTAGTAATGCTTCATTTTCAAAATAGTCGTAATAATGCCTTTCGGTCATATCCATTCCGCCAACACTTGTTGCAGAAATCAATCCCGTTTTGTATTCATTAATCGAAGTAATTCCTGAATTACGAACCGCTTGTTTTGCTGCAATTACTCCAAGCAAGGCAGTTCTTGAGAAATTATTATCTGGTGAAAGTTGGAGTTCATCCACTAACTGTTGGTTGGTTTTTTTGATTTCGCCAACTTTAATTACTGCTGCATGAACCGTCGAAATGTTTTCGATGGTCGTAATACCTATTTCATTATTTACCAACGAAACATAATTCTCCTCCACCGTATTCCCGATAGCCGAAATAATCCCCATTCCTGTTATGGCAACTCCTTTCATCTCAATTTTAGATTTTAGATTTCTGAGTTTAGATTTCTGGATTCTAAAATCAGAAATCTAAAATCTAAAATCACTTCGTTCTGTTTTCTTTTATATAAGCAGCCATTGTTTCGATAGACTGGAAGATGGTTTTCCCTTCTTTTGGGTCAACCAATTTAATTCCATAATCTTTATCCAACATTACAATAAGTTCTAAAGCATCGATAGAATCCAATCCTAAACCGTCTCCAAATAATGGGTCATTGTCGTTGATGTCTTCCAAATTGATGTCTTCTAAATTTAATACTGCTATTATTTTTTCTTTTAATTCCTTTTTTAATGCTTCCATAATTACTTTTTATATACTGTTTCTATTAATTCTTTTTGATGTTCCATAATTCCTTCTGATGCGACTAAATAGAGGAATGCTTTGTATTCTTCGTTAAAATATTCGACCCAGCCACAAAGTACTTTATCTGCTTTTTTTGTATTTATAAGAATGTTTGCATAATTCACCATAAATAATGGATTGAATGCCTCAAATATAAAGAAAGAATTCTCACTTCTCAATTGATGCCGGATACTAATTTCTCCAAGGCAAATATTGGGCAATGTATAAACAAAAACGGCCGGACTCGGAAAATAATTTTCCTTGTCGGAAATAGACTTTTGGTATTTCACATCGATATCCAAACTCGATGATTTATTGGCAAAAATCAAGGCAATGTTATTTTCTTTTGTGTTGTCGATTTCATTTTTCAAAAGCAGTTCGGCTCCTAAAAAAGCGAGTTTGCTCAAATTATCCATTTTGAAAAATTTTGGATAATCTATTTCGAAATTTCGAAAGGCTTTCTTTGAAAAATCAGAGAATACGGTTGGTTCTGTTTTGAAAATCGTTTCCCCGTTCAGAATAATTTCGTTATTTTGAATCGTACAAAAGGATTGTATGTAGGTTTTGTTTTCTCCCATTATTTCACTTTTTCAAATAAAACAGCCGTGTTACAGCCCCCAAAACCGGAAGCCGTTTTCAGGAAATAATTGATGGTTTTATCTTCGCTTTTTTCAATGATATTAATAGGTTGACTCACTCCCAATTCATCAAAACCCAAAGAAACAAATAATTTGCTTTCGAGAACAGATTGTATTCCGATGACGGTTTCCAGCAATCCGGATGCGCCTAAAGTATGTCCGTAAAATCCTTTTAGACTATTTACAGGAATATTTTCCAATCCTAATCTATTGAAAGCAATCGCTTCCATTTCATCATTAAAAGTCGTTCCGGTGCCGTGTGCCGAGATATAATCGATTTGATTGGGGTTTATTTTGGCTTCCGCCAAAGCGCTTTCGATGCTTCTAAAAAGTCCTTCTCCAGTTCTTGAAGGTCCAGAAATATGATTGGCATCGTTAATGGAACCATCACCAATGATTTTTATTTTTGCGTGTTCTTTATTGGATGTTACCAAAACCGCAGCGGATGCTTCGCCTAAAGTTACTCCGTTTCTGTTTTTTGAATACGGCTTACAAGGCAAATCGCTCATGGCCTGAAAGGAATTGAATCCGGATAAAACAAACTCCGAAATTACATCGCCGGCAACTACAAAAATATTGTCATACATTCTGCTTTGCACTAATCTTTTGGCTACCGAAACGGCCAAAATTCCTGAAACGCAAGCATTGGAAACTACAATGGGTTCGGTTTTAAATCCGAAGAAATCAGCAATGGTTTTTGCTAATTGATGCAACTGTGCTTTCTGGATATTTTCTTCTGATGGATTTTCTAAAGCAGTTATATTTCCTTTTGTGGTGGAAAGTATAAAGCCCGTTTTTCCGTCCAAATCTAATTTTGAATTTTCAACTATTGGTTGCAAAGCCAAAATCATCATTTTTTCCAGTTTGGTATAATTCTCAGCTGGAGCAACTTTGGCGAAAGCCTTATTTAATTGGGCTGAATCAACAATAGAAGCATAAAAAGGCGCTTTCATCAACGATTGATTTTGATGTAATTGAATGCCAGAAACGCCATTGACAATATTTTTGACATTGGCGGCAACATCAAACCCGATGGGCGTGATGCAATTGGTTTCGGTTATGAAAACTTCTTTTGTCATATATTTTTATCCGTTGGTTAAAACCAACGGCAATTCAATTTTCATTATAATAACAATCCTACTTTTCTCTTCCATTCTTCGTAAAATGGCGGAAT
>Ga0209123_1002135_pt1 | contig 17537 bp, 10 predicted proteins | sample BarGraIncu00431A_FD_184500 | JGI IMG/M metagenome (GOLD analysis project Ga0209123, IMG submission 184500) | Arctic peat soil microbial communities from Barrow, Alaska, USA - Barrow Graham LP Incubations 004-31A (SPAdes) (version 2) | ecosystem: Environmental > Terrestrial > Soil > Wetlands >... | reverse complement strand
CCGCCGGTGCTGCCCCTCGATCCGGTCGGAGCGCTTTCCGGCTCGACCGGGCTCGCGATCGGCGGCACGGTCGAGCTGGGGGTCACCCCAGCGGTGCTGGTCGACACCGGCGCCGCGGCCGGTCCCGTCACGACCGTCGCCGGCAGCGGGATCAGCCGCTGGAGCTGCACACTCAGTAAGCTGCTTCCGGGGGTAAACCGGATCACCGTCAGCGCGCGGGACTTCGTCTCCAACCTCAGCACGGTTTCCGCCCAGGTGCAGGTGATCCTCCCCGACGGCAACCTCAAGGGAAACGGGGCCGTCGATATTTCCGACGCCCTCAAGGCGCTGCGCATCGCGGTGGGCATGGTGCAGCCGAGCGCCGCGGACCTGCTGCACGGCGACGTGGCTCCCCTGGTAAACGGCGTGCCCGCCCCGGACGGCCGCATCGACATTGCCGACGCCCTGACCATTTTGAAAAAAGTCGTCGGTCTCATCAGTTTTTAGTTGATCACGGCGCCCAGTGCCGGAAAAAAGGATCGCCCATGAAGTCACGAACCCTGCTGCGCCTCGTCGCCACCTCCCTGATCCTCGTCTGGCTTCCGGGCATCGCCCTGGCGCAGGTGGTGCCGCCCCCCACCTTTCTCCCCCTGAACCAGGTGCCGGTTCCCGAGCCGCCCAGCCTCTTCCAGTACGTGAAGAACAAGCCGGCCGCCATCAGGCTCGGCAAGGCACTTTACTGGGACATGCAGGTGGGTAGCGACGGGATTCAGGCCTGCGGCAGCTGCCATTTCCAGGCTGGCGCCGACAGCCGGCTGAAAAACAGCGTCAACCCGGGGACCAGGGGACTGGTCCCGGACACCACCTTCCAGGTGCGCGGCCCCAACGAAACCCTGCTGCCTACGGACTTCCCGTTCCACCAGCGCCAGAACCCGGAATTCCAGGCCTCGCCGGTCGTGCGCGACGCCAACGACATCGTCGGCTCCCAGGGGGTGAAACTCGCCCGGTTCGTCAGCGTGACGCCCGGCTCCGCGGTGGACAACAGCACCCCCGTGGCCGACACCGTGTTCCAGGTGGGGGGCGTCAACATGCGCCGGGTCACCCCGCGCAACGCGCCGACCGTCATCAACGCCGTCTTCAACTTCAGCAACTTCTGGGACGGCCGGGCCCATATGGTCTTCAACGGGGAAAATCCCTTCGGTCCCCTCGACCCCTCCGCGGGGGTCTGGTTCAACGTGAACGGCGCCCTGGTGAAGCAGCCGGTCGTAATCGAGTTCGCGAGCCTCGCCTCCCAGTCGACCGGTCCCCCGCTGGACGACACCGAGATGTCCTTCACCGGGCGCACCTTCCCGCAGCTCGGGCGCAAGATGCTGAGCCTCGCGCCCCTGGCCAAGCAATTGGTGCATCCCGGCGACAGCGTGCTCGGCCCCCTGTCCCAGTCTGTGCTGCGCCTTGACGGCACCCCCTCCCCCGACAAGGGGCTCAAGGGCAGCTATCAGCAGATGATCCAGGACGCCTTCCAGAACAACCTCTGGAACGCGAGCCAGCTCACCCCCGACGGCTTCAGCCAGATAGAGGCGAACTTCTCCCTGTTCTGGGGGCTCGCCATCCAGCTTTACGAGTCGACCCTGGTATCGGATCAGACCCCGCTGGACCGCTTCCTGGGGGGGGATCAGACTGCCCTGAACACCCAGCAGCAGGACGGCTTCAACCTCTTTTTCGGGGCGGCCGGCTGCAGCGCCTGCCACCTGAACACCGAACTGACCGGCGCCTCGGTGCGTAACGCCGCCTTCATCAGCAACGCCGCCCACGCCCTGATCGAGCCGATGGTCGTGGCGAGCGGCCAGCAGATCATCTACGACAACGGCTTCAACAATACCGCGGTCCGCCCCACCACGGACGACATCGCGCGCGGCGGGGTCGCACCCTTTACCAACTCCCTGACCGGGCTCCCCTTCCCGCTTTCCTACTCGGCGCTCGCGGAGCTCCAGGCACTGGGGAACCTGGGATTCAACCCGAACCTGTTCGCGCTCGGCACGCCGGCCACGCCGCTTTTGCCGCCCCCGATCCCGGGCAACTTCCCGGTCGCCAATGACGGCACCTTCAAGGTCCCCGACCTGCGCAACGTGGAGCTGACCGCCCCCTACTTCCACGACGGCGGCATCATGACGCTGGAGGACGTGGTCGATTTCTACACCCGGGGCGGGAATTTCCCGGCGGCCAACCAGGCGAGCCTCGATCCCGGCATCGTGGAACTGGTCGTGCTGCAGAATGCCCCGGCCAAGCAGGCCGCCCTGGTCGCCTTTCTCAAATCGCTCACCGACGAGCGGGTCAGGAACAGCTCGGCCCCTTTCGATCACCCCGAGATCTTCGTCCCCAACGGCGACCCCGGCTTCATCAACGTCCCCGCCCGGGACGCTTTGGGAAACGCGGCTCCGGCGCTCGGCGTCAGCATCAATCCGCTTACCAGTCCCACCGGCAACCTTTCCCAAAGGGTAAGCGGCACGGTGGACGCGGGTTCGACCGTGACGCTGGCGCTCGACACGTCGGCCAGCGCCGGCCCGGTAACGGTGAACGGCACGCTCTGGAGCGCCCAGCTAAGCGGGCTCGTCAAGGGAAGCAACACCCTGACGGTTACCGCCAGCAACCAGTCCGCGACGGCGAGCGTCCGGGGAGTCATCACCGTGCTCGCCGCTCCGAACCTGACCCTCAACCCGGTGCCGGCACTGAGCGGTTCCGCCGTACAGACCATTTCCGGCACAGTCGACCCGGGGCTGGTACCGGTGGTGGTCGTCAACACGCCGGCCGGCGTCGGCCCGGTCAGCACCAGCGCCGGCGGCACGCTCTGGAGTTGCACCATCTCCGGGCTGAGCCCGGGCGCCAACGCCGTCACGGTCATCGCCAATGATACAGCCGGCAATATTGCGGCGCGAACTGCGACCCTCTTCTACGCCCCGCCCGACGGCGACCTGAGCCTGGACGGCAAAGTGGACATCGCGGACGCTCTGGGCACGCTGCGCGTAGCGGTGGGCCTGATGCAGCCGAGCGTCGAGCAGAAGCTCCATGCCGACGTCGCCCCGCTACTCAATGGCGTCCCGGCCCCCAACGGCATCCTTGACGTAGCAGATGCCCTGCTGATCCTGAGAAAGGTGGTCGGACTGGTTAACTTTTAATGCTGAACGGCATTGTCCCCCCTATAAAATAGGGGGGAAGCCGAATGTTAGAGAGGCAGGGGGTGTTTGCCCGAGCCAAATCCCCCCCTGTCTCACTACGCGAGCCTTCCCCCCGTTCCCCAGGTGGGACAAAGCTGCGCCAAACACCTTCAGGTATCACCCGCAGCAACCCTTCCGAAAACAATCATCTCCCCCTGCAAAGAAATTGGCTCCATTCAAAACATCGCAGTCGGCAACCAGCGCGCAATTTCAGATAACCAACCGACCTATCGACGAAAAACGGGCTTACCCTCAGCTATCCCCGGATTCTCACCCTCAAAGCGCTTCAGCACACCACTCAATAAAAACAGTAACTTATCCCAGACACAAGCCTTGGCACGGTCTATGTAATTCACTTCTCCAAGTTAGCTGCTGTCACCTAATCTGTTTTAGCCCATGTTCTCCAACAGACACTTGATAGCTCCAGCAGACACACCGACTCGCCACCTTGACCATCCCCTGCATGGGGGTCGCCATAGCGAGCGCCGTCATTCAGTAAGTCCCCGGGATCGGGGAGCAAAACAACTATGGCATCCGAGGAGCGCATCGTGAAAAATCTACGATATCAATTAGTTTTAGCTGTCACTTTGGTCTTGACCCTGTTGGCGATTTCGGCTCAAGCGTCCATCGTTCCCCGGACTCTCAGTTACCAGGGGTACTTGACCCTCCCTGACGGCACACCGCTGACCGCACCGGTCAATATGACTTTTTCCCTCTACGCCGCGCCAACCGGTGGAACCCCGCTTTGGAGTGAACTGCACAGCAACGTGTCGATCAGTAACGGCGTATACAGCCTGGTCCTCGGGGATATCACACCGGTCAATCTTCCCTTTGACGCCCCCTACTATCTGGGCACCAAAATCGGCGCCGACCCGGAAATGACACCCCGACAGCCCCTCAACAGCGTGCCCTTTGCTCTGCGGGCCGGATGCAACTCCGGTGACATGATCAGCTGTTTCACCGGGGACATCGCGACTCTGGGCCTTGGCCAGGTCCGGGCCGGAGTGCGCACCTGCAGCGCGGACGGGACCGGATACGGCTCCTGTGTCGGCCAGGTCCTTCCCGACACGCCGGCTGACATCACCATCACCGCCAGCGTCTCCACTCAGGTTATCAACGGCCCCGCGGTCACCATCAGGGCTAGCGTCACCAACGCGCTGGGCACTCCTGTCGCCGACGGTACCCCGGTAACTTTCTTTGCCACGTCCGGCACCCTCAGTGCGACGTCAGCTTCGACCGTAGCCGGTACGGCCCAGGTAACCTTGAGCGGCATCACCACGCCTAAAACGGTTACCGTATTCTCCTCGGCGGGTGGCATTACCACGCCGGTCAGTGTGGACGTCACCTTCGTCAGTCCGGTGGCGGTTTCCGTCTCGCCCTCCGCCCCTCTCAGCGCCAACCTGGCGACCCCGGTCACCATCAGCGCCAATGTGGTGAAGGGAACCGGAGGTCCGGTAGCCGACGGCAGCACCGTCACCTTTACCACGACCTTCGGCACGCTCTCCGCCACCAGCGCCGTCACGACCGGCGGAGTCGCCAGCGTGACCCTCACCGGCGCTACTGTTGGCTCCGGGAGGGTGACCGCAACTGCCAGCCTGGCGACCAGCACGAGCGCCCTGATCAGCTTCGTCGACCCCAATAAGCCCGGCGCCGTCGCCCTGGTCGCCAGTTCGCCCTCCGGCACGACCGCCGGCGGCGGAGTCACACTGACCGCCACCGTCAGCCCGATATCCCCCTCTGGGACAGTTGCTAACGGCACCGTGGTGACCTTCAGCATCGTCACCGGCGCCGGCACACTAAGTGCGGTCACCACCACCAGCGGCGGAGTCGCTACAGCCACCCTCAGTTCCACCACAGTCAACGCGGTCAGCGTCAGCGCCACGGCAGGCACGATCACTTCGAGCCCGGTGAGCGTCAACTTCATCGCCCAGCCTACCCTGGCCATCGTGAAACTCGCCACCAGCGGAACCCTGCCGGTCGGCCAGGTCATCGGCGGCATCACGGCTAACCTGCTTTATCCCGTCAGCGGCGGGCTGAGCATTGCCGCTACCGACATAGCCGGTTCCGGCCTGGGGCTCGGTTCCCTGCTGGTACCAAACACCAACGTGGCCGGCTCGGTAAACCTCGCTCTGATCACCACCTCCGGAATCCAGGTCGGCGAGTTTGCCACCCTGAACTTCCATGTGGCGCCCGGAAGCTTTCCCAAGGCAGCCGATTTCAGCCTCGCCGCAGGTGCCTCCATTATCGATGCCACCTCCACGCTGGCGATACCCGGCCTCAACGTACAGGTGCTGAGCGTCACGCTTCAATGAGTCATCGGGCACACAGACTCGTAGGCCATCCAGAAGCGAAGGGGCAATATCATGAGACAGATAACAGTTATCAGGCTAGGCCTGTATATCATCATAGCGTTGCTGCAATTTCCGGCGCTGTCATCCGGAGCCGGATCAAGTCCTGGCTACCGGATGCAGCGAGACTTCTTCACCCCGGTCGGAGGGCCATCCAGTTCCGCAGGGTACCGCATGACCGGCGCTCTGGGCACTCTCGCGGCGGCGGTTGACGCCAAAAGCACGAACTACACCATGGTAGCGGGTGCTGCGCTACCGCACCAACTGGCCCTCATGTTCGCTTTGCAGCTCGGGATTTCCGGCAGCGGCGGCGGCTCGGTCAATAGCCTTCCCGGCGGCATAGCCTGCACCGGCGGCGTCTGCACTGCCAGCTTTCTCCAGGGAAGTACCGTGACGCTGGTGCAGTTGCCGGATTCCAATTCACTTTTCAGCGGTTGGAGTGGTGCCTGTACCAATCCGACCGGCAACTGCGTCGTTGCCATGAGCGGTCCCAAGAGCATCAGCTCCGCCTTCACGGCTTCCGCACCGCTTCGGCTGGTGGGAAGCACAACGACTGACTTTGCGCTGCTGCAAGCCGCCTACGATGCAGCACAAGCCGTGAATGTGATTCTGGGTCGCGACGTTGTTCTCACCGGGGATCTGGTGGCAAACACGGCGAAGACTGTTACCCTCAACGGCGGCTACGATCCCGCCTTTGCCAGCCGCAGCGGGAATTTCGTGCTGGGTGGCAGAATGCTCATCAGGGGCGGCAAAGTCATCGCTTCCGATGTGAAAGTCAGATAACCATGAATTCTTTTTTGGGGAGCTATTGCCGTGGAAGGCGAAGATACCGTTTCGGCGACCGACCTCGACACCCTGACTTTAATTCCATTGGATGTGGAGATTAGTTATGAAAAACGACCTAACTACCAAGCTGGTGGTCGCCTGCTTCATGCTGGCACTAACAGGGAGCCCGGCCGGCGCCTGTGATCTTTGCGCCGTTTACCGCTCACTTGAGGCGAAATCGACCAATCCCGGGTTCAATATCGGCCTGTTCGAACAGTTCACCCATTTCGGCACCATGCAGCAGGACGGTCACAAGGTGGACAATCCGGCAGGGCAGTCCCTTGACAGCAGCACCACCCAGTTCATCGTCGGCTATCAATTCGGCGAGCAGTTCGGGCTCCAGTTGAATATCCCGTATCTGCACCGCTCCTTCCGACGCCCCACCGAAACCGGAAGCATCGAACGCGGAACCGAGTCGGGGCTTGGCGACCTGACCCTGCTCGGCCATTACCGCGCCTACCAGCACACGACGGAAGAGACCATCTTCGTCTGGGACCTGATCGGCGGTGTCAAATTCCCCACGGGAAGCAGCGACCGGATCAAAGAGGAACTGACAGAAACGGAGCCCGCGCCCGGGGTGCCGGCGTCCGGGATACACGGCCACGACCTCGCCCTGGGGAGCGGATCGTATGACGGCATCGTCGGCACCGGGATGTTCGCCAGCTGGCAGCGGCTCTTTGTCTCAGGGGCGCTCCAGTACAGCATCCGCAGCCGGGGAGATTTCGACTATCGCTACGCCAACGATCTGAGCTGGCACCTGAAGCCCGGCTACTACCTCTGGCTTTCCCACCAGGGCACCCTCGGCCTGCAGCTCATGGCGTCTGGCGAGGTAAAGGGGAAGGACGACCTGGCCGGTGTGAGCGCCGAGGACACCGGCATGACTTCGGTGTTTGTCGGCCCCGAGCTCTCCTTTACCTGGAAGGAGCGGGTCAGCGCCGAACTCGGCGCCGAGTTTCCCGTCGTTAGTGACAACACCAGCCTGCAACTAGTCCCCGACTACCGAATCAAGGCCGCCGTGACCTGGCGCTTCTGATCCGCGGCACCCCCCGTAAAACTGGTGAACCCAAGGTTCGCCCCTACCAGGCAACATATGCGGGTAGGGGCGAACCTCGTATTCGCCGTCCTCAACTTCCCCCTTAAGAAAATTCATTTCTGGCATTGGCTTAAAAGGTAAAGGAAGCTAGGCAACTAAATTTCTTGACTTGAAGTTCCCGGCAAGTCGTTAGAATATATTAACTGTACAAACAGAGGCATCTATTGCAATTACCTCATAAGAGCAGTAAAATACCGTGCGATTGCATTCCTCGATGAGCAGCAACCTTTGCGCAGAAACTATCTCACCCTTCCTCAGGGGAGAGCAGGGACAGGGCGCCGATAAGCGGCAGCGTGCAAAAAGAACCGGCACCACAAGGAGGTTCAATCAATGATGTTCTATCCTTCGAGAAAGATTGTCGGTATTTTGGGTTTCTTCGACCTTGCGCTTAGTCTGGTACTGACCTATCAATATCTGGTGACCTTCAAAATAGTTTATGCAATTTGTGATGTTGCGGCCATCGGACTTTCCGTCTTCATTCTTGTTCCGGTTTTCCGCAATCAAATGGTGGAGGTCATAAACGACAGCATCATCGTGCACGCCTTCGGCGAGAAGAATTATTTAACCATAGATAACCTGACGGGAATTCGTCACAATAAGGACGGCAGTAATTCCTATCGTTTCACAAAACAAGGAAATCGCTTCCAGGTAACGCCCTCGGGTTACTCTGACAAAGAGAAAATGTCGTATGAGTTCATACGTATTTTTGATAGACGCAGCCCGGAAAAGTAGCTAGAGACACCTCCACCTACCTGTTATCACTGACTGGGCCTGCCAGAATCCTTTGCCACCAAGGCTACGCACTCTCGAGTCTTTGAGAACTGTCCATCGTAATCCCCCCGCTTCTGGTGTGACAACTCACGAGCTTATTCGCTTCAGGCAACCTCATCTCGAAGTTGGCGATTTCCTCCATCCTCAGACAACCGCTCCCGCATTCAATTTGCCTTCATCTATCGTTAGTTGTCCGGCAGACTCTCTTCTTCGGGAAAGGTGTGGGATTGCGACTGTTGTGAACTTCAAAAACAAAGCGTATAAGATATAGTTTGTTCCACGAATCGCGCGTGTAAGGCCAGGAGAATGTTTCGTGCAAAAACCAACCGGTATAACATCCAACATTGCCATACTTTACCTCTGGGTTAACCTGCTGGCACCGGGACTTGCAACGTTTTACATACTTCCACCACATAAAGCAGTCGAACTTTTGGGTGTGGAATTGTTGATCCTACTATTCATCTACGGATTGTTAATAATAAATCCTTACCTAACCAAAGTTCCTCTTACTATCTTGAGTGCATTTGCGCCATTCAATGTATGGTACATATTGACATTCCACGCCACTCTAAGTTCAGAGACTCTTCAATTTTGCCTGACTATGCCGATAAAGGCATATTCAGAGGCACTTTTATCGGTTATTGATACGCCGGCTTTCCCCATTGCGCTGCTAGTCTCTGGAGTTTCCGGGGTGCTATGCTGGCAGAAAATAAATACTTCTTTGCCCATCAAAGCCAGGAAGGCGGTGTTCTCGGTTGGACTGCTGATTGCGTCGGTAGTGCTGGTCGACAGCCAAGTCATTGCTCCTATCAAGCCCCACCCCCCACTGGTGCCCATGAGCACGATGGTATCCGCCTTTCCGTCGAATATCTTTCCAGTACTTTCAGGCAAATTGCTGCCACAAGCCCAGGCACAAACAGGCCAGAGAAAGACCGTAGTCAAGGTACTTCGTGAAGGTGAGACGGAAAAGGAGACGGTTATCTATGTGATAGGTGAATCTGCCCGTTCGGATCACTGGCACAGGAATGGCTATAGTCGGGAGACTACACCTTTCATGGACCGGGAAAATATAATAAATTTTTCTAAAGTCAGATCAATATCTGACTGTACTAACCTCTCCGTTCCGGGTTTGCTCGGCATGTTGAGTGCGAAGGAACTTTATGATCTGAGTCAGAGTTGCAAGGAAGGTGCGACCCCCGATAAAAACCAACCTGGTCAAGCTGACTTTAGCGGTGTACCCGGGCATGCCACACTATTTGACTATTTTCGCAGTGCAGGTTTTTTCACCACAGCCATAATCAATTATAACCAGGACACCATACCGATTAACGAAGTTGGGGCGAAGATAGACCATATCGAAATAACGCCCAAAGATACCCGCTATGACACCCAGATGCTCCCCTACCTTGACAAAACGCTGGCGGGCCCTTTCAACAAGAAATTCATAGTTATGCACACTTACGGCAGTCACTGGCAGTATGCCAAAAGGTATCCAGCCCAATTCGACAAATTCCACGCTAACAGTTCTCAGTTCCAGGAGCACATGGCGTACTATGACAATTCCATATTGGCTACCGACTCCTTCCTTCACGATGTGCTCGAAAGGCTTAAGTCAGTTCAAGGGAAAGCTGTGCTTGTTTATACCTCTGACCACGGCGACGGTGATGACAAAAAGATGGAACTTCACTGCTCGGTGCCATCTAACTACACTACGCTGGTGCCGTTATTTTTCTGGACCAATATAAAACTGCCTGCAGATAAGCAGCAAAAACTAAATGACAATGCCCATAGATATCTATCTCAAGATATAATAGCAACAACGCTACTAGATATGGTTGGCATCAGTTCAGACAAAGTTAATTTAAATAACGCGCTAACCAGAGAAAAAGCCCAGGCTAAAGAGTATTACAGTTATGGAAGTGACGGTAAACTGTATTCCTGCACGCTAGGCGGCTGTCGCGAAACGCTCTGATTCGATGCACTTTTTAACGCCCGGCTCCCGATCTTCCGGCCCCCCCGGGCGCGGTCCGGCACGATGCTCTTACGCCTGCCAACTCCCGCCCCCTGTCCGCACCACCAAACTTCTTTCCAGATCCCGCGCGGCAAGTCCTGGTCCTGCGTGCGGTATAACCTTGTGGTACCCTTAGCTATATAACGATGAAATAGGCGTGGCCGGATGCTCTTTGTCACGGGGGGATGCTAGGACGCTCTGCGAAAGCCAACTCGCATCGGGGCGAGGAATAGTCGATGAAACGCTGGAAGATAGTATCGTTTATTTGCCTGGGTAGTTTCCTTCTGCTGGCGGGCTTGGTCGCCTTCGTGCTTCCCGGCGTCGTCAAAAGTCAGGCGGTGCTGAGGGTGGAAGCGGCCACCGGCAGGAAGCTCGGCGTTGGCGCGGTGTCCCTCAATCCTTTCACTTTAACGGTAACAGTCCGTGACTTTCGCCTCACCGAGCGCGGAAGCGGGGAGACCTTCGCTACCTTTAGCAGCGCCCGGATCGCGGTAAGCCCGGCATCCCTCTTCCGGAGCGAGCACGTCGTCGCTGCGGCCCGCTTGACCGCACCCCGCCTGCGCATCGTCAGAGTCGGGGCTACTCTCTACAACTTCACGGATCTTCTGCAGTTTCTCCCCCTGCATCCTCGCCTGTCCGTCAGCAATCTCACGGTAACTAACGGCTCCCTCGACTTCCTGGACCGGGGTCTTGCCGTCGAGAAACGCCATGAACTGCGCCAGGTTGAGCTTGTGGTCCCCTTTATTACAACCATGCCGCACTATGCCGACCGTTTCGTCACCCCACAGCTAAGCGGCATGCTGAACGGCTCACCGTTTCACCTAGAGGCGAAACTGAGGCCCTTTCCCAGGACCGTCGAGGCTACGGCCAACCTTGAATTCAAAGATGCTCCCCTTCCCTACTACCTCGCCTATCTCCCGGCACCGCTTCCGGTCCGGGTGCAATCCGGAACCCTCTCGACGAAGCTGGCGCTGAGCTACCGGGCGGCGCAGCAGAAAAACCCGGAACTCTTTCTCAGTGGCGACCTGACGCTTGCCGGCCTGAAGCTCGCCGACCGGGCCGGAGCCCCCTTGCTGTCCGTGCAGCGCCTTACTGCGGGGATTGCCCGCGCCGAGTGGCCGAGCGGGGATTTCACCCTCGACTGGCTTGCCGCGGACGGGCCGGAGGTCTATCTGGCGCGCGACCGGAAGGGTGCCTGGAGTCATCGTCGTTGGCTAAGCACCGCGTCCCCCGGCGCCGCCCCGCGTCGTAAAGTGCTTGCCAGGGTGAAGCAGATGCGGGTCAGCAACGGACGACTCCACTTCAGTGACGAGTTCCCCCCCGACGGATTTTCCACCGATCTGGCGGGAATCTCCCTCGACCTGCGGGACTACTCGACTTCCCCGGGGAAACGGGCGAGCTACTCCCTTTCTTTTACCACCCGGCGCGGGGAGCAGGCGGAGCTGAAAGGCGAGTTCTCCCCCGGGCCTTGGGCGAGTTCCTCGCAGGTGCGCCTTAGCGAAGTAGCGCTGGAAGCCTACTCACCCTACCTTCCCTGGATCGAGCGCTTCGAGGTAAAGGGGAGGTTCAACTTCGCCGGGAACCTGGATGACAGCCTGCAGCAGGGCCTGAAGCTTGACCAGGTCTCCGTCCAGGCCCGCCCCTTTGCCACCTTGATCGGCAACAAGGCGAGGCTAACCCGTGCCACGCTTTCCCTGTCCGGCCTCAAGTACAGTCGGGAAGCAAACCTGCTGGAGGTCGCCGATGCCGCGCTCAAGGAGGGTGAAATCCGTTTTTCCCGCGACCGCTCCGGAGGACTGCGCCCTCTTGGTAAACCTAAGCCCGGGGGTGGGACGCTTCGCAAGAAAAACCGGCCACCACTGCGCTACCGGGTCCGCAGCATCACGGGGACCGGAATGAGCGCCCTCCTTACCGATGAGCTGTTGGCGGCGCGACCGAACTTCGCCCTGCAAGAGGTAGCCTTTTCCCTGGAGAAACTCGACGGCCCTCACTTTGGCCCGAGCCCTTTCAGGATGACCGGCGCCTACGGGAAAGGAGGCTCACTCAGTGCCTCCGGCAACCTCGTCCAGACTCCCTTGAGTTTTAAGGGCGAGTTGGCGCTGCAGCGCATTCCGCTGGCCGACTTCCAGGGTCATCTCCCGGATAAGCTCCACCTGACCGTCGCCAACGGCAGCCTCAATGCCCGGCTCGACGGTTCTCTGACCGCAGCCAAGGGGCAGCGCCTGACCGGCAGCTACGGCGGATCAGCCGACATACATTTCCTGCACCTCCTCGACGCCGAGAGGGGTGAGCTTTTAAAGCTGGAAAAGCTCCAACTGGACAAGATCAAGGGGAGCCTCCGTCCCAGGGCCATTGAAGTCGGTGCGGTTGCCGTCACCCGGCTTCGTACCCGAATCGCCGTTGCCGAGAACGGAAGCCTCAATCTCCAGCGCATTCTTACCCGGGAACCGGACGGTAAAGATGAGGAAGCTAGCGCCGCAAGGAGCCCACTGCGGGTCGGCACGGTCACCCTACAGGACAGCACCCTCGCCTTCACCGATAACCATGTGAGAGGCGGCTACACCACGACCCTTTTCCATCTGGGGGGCCGGGTCGGTGCCCTTTCTTCAGAGGAAAACCAGCTCGCCGATTTGGACCTGCACGCCAACCTGGAAAACCGGTCACCTCTCCGGATTACCGGCCTGATCAACCCGCTGCGCCAGAATCTCTTTGCCGACATCAAGGTAAGCTTCAGCGCCATCGAACTTCCCCCCATGACCCCCTACTCGGGAACCTACCTGGGCTATGCGGTCAACCGCGGAAAACTGTACCTCGACTCCAGATACCGAATCGTGAACAAGAAGCTCGATTCGGAGAACCATATTTTTATCGACCAGCTCGATCTCGGCAAGCGCATCGAAAGCGACAAAGCCACCACCATTCCGGTACGCCTTGCCGTAGCGCTGCTTAAGGACCGCAAAGGCGAAATCCGCCTGGACCTCCCGGTGCTGGGGCAGACCGACGACCCGAAGTTCAGTGTTTGGGGGGTAGTTTTTAAGGCCCTGAAAGGCCTGGTAGCCAAAGCCGTGAGTTCCCCCTTCGTCCTGTTTCAGGCTGTGTTCGGCGGGAAGGAGGACCTGAGCCTCATCCTCTTTACCCCCGGCTCCGCGGCACTTTCCCCCGGCGAGCAGGAAAAGCTCCAGAAACTGGCGCGAGCACTGAACGACAGGCCGGCATTGCAGGCGAAAATTGCCGGATTTGCCGATCGGAAGCGAGATGACGCAGGGTACCGCGAGGGGATCCTCCAGAAAAAGATGCGCGCCGAGAAGTTCCTGGCTCTGGAGCGGGGCAGGAAAAACAAGCCAAGCGACTCTCCCGAGTCGGTGCGCATTGACGCCGGGGAGTACACCAGGTACCTCAAGGCAGTCTTCGACAAGGAGGACTTTCCCAAGCCGCGCAACCTTCTCGGACGGGTCAAGGCATTACCCGACGCCGAGATGAAGCAGCTGATTCTGGCGCACACCGTCGTCGGCGAGGGGCAGCTGCGAAGCCTGGCCGAGGCCCGGGCTGCCGGAGTCAGGGCGTTTCTGGTCGAGCAGGGAGGCATCGCTGCCGCACGGGTCACCCTGACCGGCGGGGATATCTATCGGACCTCTGCGCAGGGAGGGGCATCCGGAAGCCGGGTCGAACTGGAACTTGCGGTAGAGTGATCCGGCGGGTTTTACTGGTGCGAGCCCGCATAAACTCTAATTAATGAGGTCGACATGTACCTCAAATGAGGCGCGAGGGAGCGCATATCAGGTGGGTTTCAGGTATGGCGCAAAAGACCCGATGCAAAAGAAGTGTCATTTCAGTGCTTTAGAAAAATGAGCAACATGGCACGCTTAGTGTAAACAATAACCATAGATTTACTAAAAAGTTCAAGGAGATTTACCCATGAAAAAGATTCTTTCCAGCATCGTAGCTGCTCTTGTTGCCGTTTCCTTCGCAGGTATCGTTTGCGCCGCTGAGCCGGCTAACTCCGAAACCAAGACCGAATCCACCACCGTTAACGCTGCTGGCGCTAAAGTAGAGAAGAAAGAAGTAAAGAAGAAAAAAACCACCAAGAAGGGCAAGAAAGTCAAGAAGACCGTGAAAAAAGAAGAAACCGTTACTGCTCCTGCTGCTGCTCCGGCACCGGCTGCTAAGTAATAACTGTTTTAGATTGATACAAAAAGGCCGCTTCTTCGGAAGCGGCCTTTTTGCGTTCTGGTCCCATTACCTCGCTCCCCCTGCCTGGCGCGCCCCCTAGTGCTCGAACCTGAGGACGGCGCGAAATCGTACCTGGCCGCTCATCATCTGGTCATAGGCCTCCGCTGCACGCTCCAGCGGAAAGGCTTGCGTCATGGCCCGGATGCCGGTGAGCAGGCTGAAGGAGAGGGCATCCTGTGAATCGATCGAGCTGCCGGAGGGCCAGCCCGTGATCGACCGCCTCCCCAGGATCAGCGGAAGCGCCGGTACCAGCAGGGACTCGGAAGGAACTCCCAGTAGTATCAAATTCCCGTTAACCCCGAGAGCGTCCACGGCCGCGCTCATCGCCTTAGCATCTGGCGCGGTCGCCAAAACCACCCTGGCGCCGCCCAGCTTCTTCAGCTCGGCAACGGCGTCCTGCCTATCGCTGTCGAGGTAGTGACCGGCGCCCAGCCTGCGTGCCAACTGCTCCCTATCATTGCCTCGCGCGATGGCAACGGTATTAAAGCCCATCTTCGCCGCGTACTGGATACCCAAGTGACCGAGACCTCCCACCCCGAGAATGACGACCAGATCACCGGGCTGCGCACCGCTGTTTCGCAGCGCATTGAAGGTGGTGACTCCCGCGCACATCAGAGGCGCCGCTTCTACGGCTGAAAGTCCATCCGGGATCAAAGCCAGGGTTCCGGCGGGAGCGACCATGTATTCAGCGTAACCTCCATCGTACGAGATTCCGGGGACTTGGAAGGCAACCTGACAGGTGACGAAGTCCCCGCGGCGGCAAGAATCGCAGTGGCCGCAATTTCCGCCGTGCCAGCCGACTCCCACCCGTTGGCCCTTGGTCCACTCGGTGACGCCTGTCCCGACCGCGTCAACTATTCCCGCGATTTCGTGTCCCGGAACCCACGGGTATTGGATGCCGGGCCAAGTCCCCTCTTTGGTCATGGCATCGCTGTGGCAGACGCCGCAAGCCTCCACCTTGACGCGCACCTGGCCAGCGCCCGGCTCAGGGATGTCGCGTTCCACGAGTTCAAAGGGGCCACCTGAACTAACTACTTGCATAACACGCATCTTTGACATAGCGCTTCTCCTTTTTTTGCTTTTAAAGGGGGAGCGGGAAATCAGCGTCTCCCGAAGCAATTGCCATCCTCGCCGCGGTTTGCTGTTGCCTGAGCGGCAGCAAACATCTTGGCGCATGCTAATAATAATCGTATAACGGCAACCGCCACCCTGTCAATCGGGACCTCCAGGAAGCGGCCCCGCCTTCGGGCTCCGTGCGAAGCGCGGTCTGCTGCGTGGTAGCCTGGACCTGCTTCAAAACGAAAAAAGGCCGCCCCCCAATGCCGGGGGGCGGCCTTCTCTTTAGAAACCTGCGCAATTCCAGAGAAATCGCAGGTCATGTTGTGGCTGGCACTTGCGACTCGGGATTACTTGACCGGCAGGTTAGAGAACAACAAATAGTCCTCGATGTCGGAACTCGCACCCTTCGCAAGACTTGACGTACTGACTGCAGCAATGGCGTTAACCGGTGTAATGGTTTCCCCATTTGACGTCACGGCCATAGTGAAGACCGACCATACTGCTGAGGAACCAAGTGCGCTCGCTGGGGGATTGAATGTTGCCAGCAGGGCGCTTCCCTTGTAAACCTTGACCTGGGCTCCGGATGCGGAAATGTTTAATGCGCCGCCATAGTGGTGAACATAAAAATTGTAGGTTCCCGTGCGCGGGACCACGATGGTGGTGGTCTCCGGCCCGTTATTTTCGCCGTGCGAGATGTTGTCGACATCCAGGAAGGCCTCTGTTGCGGCACCCGCGATGCGGTACCCGGTAGGCCCGTAGGTCGCGGTTCCTGCAGGATAGCTAACATTAGCAAAGTACGTATGAAAGCGGGCGCTTGTCGCCGTAGGCCCGGTCAAGTGGCTATCCAGGTCGCGGGGATCATTGCCCCAATTAAGTACGATTCTGTACTGGCCGGACCCTGTGCTGGAAAGTGGAGTGGTCACCGGCAAATCCTGGTTGCTGTTGCCTGCGGTATTGCCCGGGAAGCTGTACAGCGTGAAATAGGAGGTGATAATCGCGGTGGTTCCGATACTGCCTGTTACCTCTGCCGTGTAGCTGCCTGCTGCAAGGCTGGCAAAGGAATAGGCACCGGTGGATCCAGTGATCGTGGTCGCCGTTATGCTGCCGGTGTGATTGTTGACGCCGGGGCGGATATTGACCGTCATGTTGGCCAGGCCGGCGTTGGTTGATGCGTCTTTGACACTGCCGCTGATGGTTGCTGTCTGGGTCTGCCAGGAGACCGGTATCGGCATGACGTTTTCAAGGACCAGGGGTGTGACGGTCGGGGCAATATTGTAATAGGTAAACACAACATAACCTGACATGACGAACTCAAAATAGTAATTGGTGCCGACCAGAAGCCCGGTAATTGAGAAGTTGCCGTTGGCATCGGTTGTGGTCGTGAGTGCGACTACCGCGCCCGCAGACTTCGCAGCACCCGACGGCTGCACATATGCGTTGACCGTTGCGCCGGAAAGGGCTGCATGGCTCACCGGGTTGATGGCTACCCCTTGGACCGCTGCGGCAACCGGCAGCGTAATGGTTACCGGAGCCGAAAGGCTTGCCGACACGTTGCCCGCTGCGTCCTTGCTCCAGGCGTAGGCCGTCTGAGCACCCGCTGCCGTGAAGGTGAAATTGGCAGGCGCAGTCGAAGCCCAACCTGAGTCGCTGGCGCTGGGTGCGCTGGCATTTGAGGTGACCAGGTACCCGGTCACCCCCGTCGCATCAGTTGCGGTGAACGTGGTGACCGGCACGGTCAGGCTGGCTGCCGAAGCCGGCATGGACAACGCCGTCACCACAGGTGCCGTTGTGTCAGATCCCTGGTTGCTGCTTCCCCCGCCGCTACATGCGAAGAGCACGGTCATGATCAGCAAAAGCGCCACCTGTGATAAAATTCGCCGCATACCCGGATGTGCCAAGACATCGGTTACTCTTAACGCTCTTTTTTGTGCCAAGACATCGGTTACCTTCATTAGAGATATAGGCTACGATGTTCTCCATGATTTCAAAGGAGAACATCCGCATGGAAG
>Ga0209123_1002134_pt1 | contig 17543 bp, 16 predicted proteins | sample BarGraIncu00431A_FD_184500 | JGI IMG/M metagenome (GOLD analysis project Ga0209123, IMG submission 184500) | Arctic peat soil microbial communities from Barrow, Alaska, USA - Barrow Graham LP Incubations 004-31A (SPAdes) (version 2) | ecosystem: Environmental > Terrestrial > Soil > Wetlands >... | reverse complement strand
GAGCGCGCCCGCTGGACATCCCGAGCATCCGCAAGGATTTCCCGGCCCTGAACCAGAAGGTGCACGGCAAGCAGTTGGCCTGGCTCGATAACGGCGCCACGACCCAGAAACCGCAAAGCGTCATCGACGCTATTTCCCGTTTCTACGAAAACGACAACTCGAACATCCACCGCGGAGCCCACACCCTGGCGGCACGGGCCACCGACGCCTTCGAACTGGCACGCCAGAAGGTGCAGACCTTCCTCGGCGCCTCCTCCAGCAAGGACATCGTCTTTGTCAGGGGAACCACCGAAGGGGTCAACTTCGTGGCCCAGACCTACGGGCGCAAATTCCTGCAGCCGGGCGACGAGATCATCGTCTCCACCCTGGAGCACCACGCCAACATCGTCCCCTGGCAGATGATCGCCAAGGAGAAAGGGGCAGTGATCCGGGTGATCCCGGTGAACGACCGCGGCGAGATCATGCTGGAGGCCTACGAGGCGCTGCTGAGCCCCCGCACCAAGCTGGTTGCCCTCACCCAGGCGTCCAACAGCATCGGCACCATCCTCCCGGTGGCGGAGATGACCCGCTCAGCCAAACGCTACAACGCGCGGGTGCTGATCGACGGCGCCCAGTCGGTGTCGCACATGCCGGTCAACATGCAGGAGATCGGCTGTGATTTCTTCGTCTTCTCCGGCCACAAGATCTTCGCGCCTACCGGTATCGGCGCGGTGTACGTGAATGAGCAGCTCCACGAGATCCTCCCCCCCTGGCACGGCGGCGGCAACATGATCAAGAACGTCACCTTCGAGGAGACCACCTACAACGAGGCCCCCGCCAAGTTCGAGGCAGGCACCCCGAACATCGCCGACGCCGTGGGCCTCGGCGCGGCACTCGACTACGTGAACCGCCTCGGGCTGGTCAACACCAGCAAATACGAGCACCAGCTTTTGGAGTATGCGGTCGAGCAACTCTCCAGGATCAACGGGGTCCGTCTGCTCGGCAGCCCCCGCGAGAGGGTGGCGGTCATCTCCTTTGTGGTCAAGGACCGCAAGACCGAAGAGGTGGGAAGGCTGCTCGACCAGGAGGGGATTGCCGTCCGGGCCGGGCACCACTGCGCCCAGCCGTCGTTGCGCCGCTTCGGCGTGGAGGCGTCGGTGCGCCCCTCGTTCGCCTTTTACAACACCTTCGAGGAAATAGACCGGCTGGCTGAAGCGGTCAGACACATCTCACAAAACTAACGAGGTACTATGAGCACCATCAAGCTCGATATAACCAAAGATCATTGCCCCATGACGTTTGTCAAAGCAAAGCTGCAGTTAGAGCAAATGGATGATGGCGACATCCTGGAAATTCTGCTCTCCGCAGGGGAACCATTGGATAAGGTGCCGAAGTCCTGCACGGATCAGGGTTTTCAGGTGCTCGAGATAGTTCACGTCAAGGACAACATCCACAAGGTCGTCGTCAAGAAATAGGAGATGCAGCATGTCACGTATTTATGCAGACAACTCACAGTCCATCGGCAACACCCCCCTGGTCCGGCTGAACAACATCACCAAGGGGGCCAAGGCCACCGTCCTTGCCAAGATCGAGGGGCGCAACCCGGCATACTCCGTCAAGTGCCGCATCGGCGCCAACATGATCTGGGACGCCGAGGAGCGCGGAGTCCTGAAGCCCGGCGTCGAGATCATCGAGCCGACCAGCGGCAACACCGGCATCGCGCTCGCCTATGTCGCGGCGGCCCGGGGCTACAAACTGACACTCACCATGCCCGACACCATGAGTATCGAGCGGCGCCGGGTACTGGCAGCGCTGGGAGCCAACCTAATCCTCACCCCCGGGGCCGAGGGAATGAAGGGGGCCATTGCCAAGGCGGAGGAGATCGCCGCCTCCGACCCGGAGCGCTGGTTCATCCCCCAGCAGTTCAAGAACCCGGCGAACCCCGCGATCCACGAGAAGACCACCGGGCCCGAGATCTGGAACGACACCGACGGCGCCATTGACGTCCTAGTCTCCGGAGTCGGCACCGGCGGCACCATCACCGGGATCTCACGCTACATCAAGAACACCAAGGGAAAAAAGATCATCTCCGTGGCCGTCGAGCCGGCGGAAAGCCCGGTCATCACCCAGCAGCGCGCCGGCCAGCCACTGAAACCGAGCCCCCACAAGATCCAGGGCATCGGGGCCGGCTTCATCCCCGACACCCTCGATCTCTCGCTGGTGGACCGGGTCGAACTGGTAACCAGCGACGAGGCGATTGATTTTGCCAAGAGGCTTATGACCGAGGAAGGAATTTTGGTCGGTATTTCCTGCGGAGCCGCTGCGGCTGCGGCGGTGCGGCTTGCCTACCTGGAAGAGTTCGCCGGCAAGACCATCGTGGTGATCCTCCCCGACATGGCGGAGCGCTACCTTTCAACGGTACTTTTTGAAGGGCTCTGATTGCGGGCCCCTGCCTGAGCAGTCAGGAAGCAAACGAAATAAACGCATGCAGTCACAATCGCGGCCCCTGGGTAAAACCAGGGGCCGCAGTTTTTGGTGAGCGGGCCAAGTGGACAGGTTATCAATTCGCCTTGAGCCCTGGCTATTTTGTGTGTATTATATGTACATAAAATGAGGGAGCGCACAATGAAAACGGCACGCTTAAACATCGTCTTGGAGCCGGGTGAAAAGGAGCAGGCGGAAAAGCTCGCGGCGGAACACGGCAGGCGGATCGGGACTGAGATGACACTGTCGTCATACGTGCGTTACCTGCTGAGGCAGGCGGCCCAGGACACCCTGCAGCAGCATGCGCCCCTCTCCACCTCCAGCAGCCCTAAACGAAGATATCGTCCGCGCCCGAGCGAACAGTTGGAAATCTACCGGGAACAGATCAAGGCCATCGCCGAGCGTCACCAGGTAACCAACGTAAGAGTCTTCGGTTCGACCGCGCGTGGCGAGGATACCGACAAAAGTGATCTGGACCTTCTTGTCACGCCGATCAAAGGCGCTACTGGGTTAATGGAACTTGTCAGAATCGAAAGTGAAGTCAAAAAGCTCATCAAAGTTCCTGTCGATGTGGTACTGGACTCCGAGATACCCGAACAACATCGGGAAAGGATAAACAAGGAGGCCATAGCCCTATGACCGCTGAACGCAAACCAAGGGCACTGAATGATTACACCGCGGATATGCAAAAATCCATTCGCCGTTTAATGACGATTTCAAGCGTAACCGAAGAATCTTTCAAGGCAGACGAAGACAAGCAGGATGCCGCCATAAGGCATATCGAAGTGCTGGGTGAAATATCAGGCAAGCTGGTGAAGCACTACCCTACCTTTGTGGCAGATAATAAAGGAATACCCTTCAAACAGATCAGCGACATGCGAAACAAACTGATACACAACTATTTCGGTGTCAGCCTGGATGCAGTATGGAAGGTTTTGAAAAGTGACGTGCCGGCTCTCAGCGAGCAACTTGCCGACCTGGTGGTCACTGAGAAAAACTCCCTACCGAAGGGAAAAGCCAAGGCATGACAATGCAGGCAAAGGGAGGACCTTTGTCCGAACAAAAAACCGGAGGCAGCGTTCGTTAACGACGTTGCCTCCGGCTTTTCCAGTCAGTCAGGAGTATATGATTTTGCTCAGATGCAACGAGCACAGATACCTTTAGCTTTGTTCAAACGCTCGAAGGCAATCCGGTGAGGCTGCGGCCGAGTTCGAAAGCCTGCAGGTTCTTCTCGAAGTGGCGCGGAAGCCGCTGCTTAAGCGCGGAAACAATGCACTCCGGGGAGAGCAGAGCGCAGCTCCGGCTCAGGGCCCCCAGGAATATGATGTTGGCGTAAACAGCATCCCCCAGGCTCTCCAGAGCCAGGGCCTCCGCCCCGATCGCCAGATGTCGGGCCGGGACACCCGCCTCCGGCGCCACCGAGGCGGGATCGTGGAGGATGATACTCTCCGGCCCGCAGAGTTCCCCGTATTTCGCATAAGCGATCTGGGAAAAGGCGCAGAAGTAATCGGGACGCTCCACGACGGGACTCGCGATGAAGGCGTCGCTCAAAACGACCTGACTGCGCACGTAGCCGCCGCGGGTTTCCGTGCCGTGGCTGATGAGCATGGTGGCGTAAATCCCCTGGTGCACCGCCGCCTGCCCGAGTATCTGCCCGAGGCGCACCACCCCCTGGCCGCCGAATCCGCTGATGAGAATCTCGGTGCGACTAGACATGATCCCCTCCATCCTGTACGCCCGCGACGAACGCCCTCATGCTGGCGGCGTACTCCGGCCGGCTTCCTGCCGCGTCGATGAAAACGCCGGTGGTGAAATGATCGGCCGCGTCAGCGGGATCGGTGCTCCGCGTGGTGCGGTTCCGAAACCAGTCGTAGATCTTGGGAATCTCCCGCGTCCCCAGGGCCTGGGCGCCGAAATGGGTCACGCAGGGGTAGATCAGCTGGACCAGCGAAAAGCCGCGGTGGGCGATCGCCTTCTTCAGACTTTCCACCGGCGCCTCACCCTCCAGCACGGTGTGGCGCGCCAGGAAGGTCGCCCCGGCCTCTTTCAGGATGCGCATGACATCAAGCCCGCCCTGGGTCCAGTTGGGCTCCCAGGTGCCGTAGGGGCTAGAGTCGGTGCGGCTTCCCGCAGGGGTCGTTATGCTGTACTGGCCGCCGGTTGACTGGTAGCCCAGGTTGTCGAACACGACGACGGTCATGTCGACGTTACGCCGGGCACAGTTGAGCAGATGGAGCAGACCGATGGTGAAGGCGTCGCCGTCACCCACGGTCAGGATGAGCCGCTTCTCGGGCGGAAGCGCCAGCCGCAGGCCGGTGGCCATGGCGTAGACCCGGCCATGAGTGCCGGCGAAGGTGTCCCCCTTCCAGGTGGCGAACGTCTGCCTTCCCGAGCATCCGATCCCGGTGCCCCAGACCACGTCGGCAAGGCCCAGCCTGAGACCGTCAATAGCCTCAAGGACCTTGCGGTGGGCAAGCCTCAGGCCGCAGCCGCGGCAGGCAGTGCCCGGGTTTTTTTCCGGTCTGACAAATTTTTCCAACAGTTCGTTTACCGCCATGTCACCACCCCTCTGTGCGCCAGCCGTCACGCCCGGGGGCCTGGCCGCTGCGAATCTTTCCCACCGTTTCCAGCAGTTCCCCGACACTCGGAAGCTCGCCGCAACGCCCCCAGAAATGCACCTTGTTGCCGCCGGCCGAGCGTTGCACCTCCCGCACCAGCTGGCCGTCCCAGTTGAGTTCGACCGTCAGGTAGGTGGCGGCGCGCTTGAAGAGGTGATCGGGAAAAGGCCACAGTGAAATGAGGCGGATCCCCCCGATCTTAAGCCCCTGACGGCGCCCCTCCTCGACGGCACTCTGCACCACCCGAGAAGGACTGCCGTAGGCGACCAGTATCACCTCCGGGTCGTCATCGAGGCCCCACCCTTCGAACTCGTCGATCATCTGGCGGTTGGTGAGGATCTTGTGCACCAGGCGATGAGCGTGCTTATGGTGTAACTCCACATCCTCGGTGTCGTGGCCGGCCTCCGTCGGGGTCCAGTCCGAGCAGGCGCCGCCGGTGTTGTGGCCGAGCACGACCGGCGGGATGTCGATCTCGTCGCTCGCCGGATAGAAATCGGGACCGGGATGGATTCTCCTGGGGAGCGACTCGAGTCCCATGGCGGCGAATTCCTCGTCGGTCTCCGGCAGCTCCAGAGTTTCCCAGCCGTCCGTGACGATCTGGTCCGCGAGCACGGTCACCGGCGTGCGAAAGCGCTCCGCCAGGTAAAAGGCACGCACCGTAAGACGGTACGCCTCCTGTACCGAGTTTGGTGCCAGCACGATGGTCTCGTAGTTGCCGCCGTGGGCCAGGTAGCGGCTCAGATAGAATTCACCCTGCCCAGGGGCTCCCGTGATGCCGCTGACCGGGCCCACGCGCTGGGAGTTCACGATGACGACGGGGATCTCGCTACTGACCGCCCAGCCGAAGGGGTCGGCAAAGAGGATGAAGCCGGGTCCCGAGGTTGCCGTCATCGCCTTCAAGCCACCCAGCGAGCCGCCGTTGCAAATGTGCAGGGCGGCATTTTCATCCTCCGCCTGCAGATAATAGCCCCCGACCTGGGGCAGGCGGCGCGCCATGTTCTCGGCGATCTCGGTGGCGGGAGTGATCGGATAGCCGGCAAAGAGCCGGCACCCTGCCCGAATGGCCCCCTCGGTGATGGCGGCGTTACCGGTGTCAAAGGTACGTTTCATGGTGTCATCCTTTAATTAACGACTTCGTTCTGGCTTAAACTCTCCCTCCCCCCTGGCGTCCGCCTACGCCAAGGCTTCGGCGGACAAAGGGGAGAGTCGGGGTGAAGGGGAAAGTGCTACATCTGGGATTTGACAACTTCAACTGGAAGTAACGGCAAAGCACCCTGCCCCTCTCCCTCAGGGAGAGAGAACTACTGGTGCTGCCTCCGCTTTCGATACTTCTAGCGGCTTGGCGAATTCGCAGCTGGCGCATATTTTTCCAGATAGAGTGCGGTCAAGAGGCGGCGCTGGATCTTCCCGCTGGGCCCCTTGGGAAATTCGTCGATGAAAAATACCTCGCGCGGCACCTTGAACCCCGCCAGGTGCTCCCGGCAGAAACTGCGCAGCGCCGTGGCGTCGAGCACCCTCCCGGGCCTCAAGGTAACAAAGGCTGCCACCTCCTCTCCATAGAGATCATGAGGCACTCCCGCGACCCCCGCCATCTCAACCTGGGGCAGGCGATGGATCACCTCTTCAACCTCGCGCGGCGAGATTTTCTCCCCGGCTCGATTAATGAACTCCCTTTTTCGCCCGGTGAGAAACAGATAGCCGTCGGAATCCAGATAGCCCAGGTCACCGGTATGGAACCAGCCCTGCTGCAAAGCTTCGCGATCTGCCTCCGGATTATCCAGATAGCCGTGAAACACGTTGGCTCCGCGGATCACTACCTCTCCTGACACTCCCGAAGGGACCTGTAGCCCCTCGCCGTCCAGCACCACCAGCTCGTTTCCGACGGCAATGCCTGCGGAGCCCGGTTTTCTGGCCCGTGGCGGCAGCGGATTGGCGGTCACCTGGCAGGCCGCCTCGGAGATGCCGTAGGTCTCGATAACCGGAATCCCGAAACGGCCCTCGAAGGCTTCCAGCAGCGCAACCGGCAAGGGCGCCGAGGCGGAGCGCGCAAAGCGCAGCGTAGCCGTCAGTTCCGGGGCGGGTTCGGGGTGGGAGAGCAGCAACGAGAGTATGGTCGGCACTGCCGAGAACCAGTTCACCCGGTACCTGCCGACCCAATCCCAGAAATGCGCGGCGTCGAAACGCTCGGGAAGAACGACCGCCATGCCGGTCAAAAGAGGCGCCATCATGGTCACCACGAAGCCGTTGATGTGGAAAAGAGGGAGGATGCAAAGAGCGGTCTCATCGGCCTTCAAGGCGTGTGCCTCGATGACGAAGCCCGCGTTGGCGATGAGGTTTCGGTGCGAGAGGACGACCCCCTTGGGAAGACCGGTCGTTCCGGAGGTGTAAAGGATAAGCGCCGCCGAGTCGCAACCAAGGGCAAACGACAGATCGGGGTCCGGGACCAAGACGCTTTGCTGTGTCAATTCCAACAGCGATAAGTTTAGACCTGTTTCAGTCAGATCGGTTGCGGCAGCGCTTTGCGGGATACCGGTTCCGGAGAGCCCAAGGCCGGCCGGAACAATAAGGAAGTCAGCCCGGGACAGCTCCAATAGTCTGGAAAGCTCATCGGCAGTAAACCGCGGGTTCAGGGGAACCGCCACCCCTCCAGCCGCCATAACGGCCAAAAGCGCCACGACCGATTCCAGTCCGTTAGCGAGTCGAAGAGCCACCCGGCCTCCCGGACGAAGCCCTTTCTCGACGAGGCGGGCTCCCAGCGCGTCTGTCAGCCTGGCGGTCTCTGCAAACGATACGCTGCGACCGGATTCCGGCAGGTGCAGGAATTGCACGGTGCCCCGCTCCGAGGCACGTAAACCCAGCAGTCGGCCGATGGTCAGTTGATTAATGGTGGTCATAGCCTCGTCACCCAATGAATAGATTGATTTTGCCGATGCAGCATACACATAGGTTGATTTGTAGAGACGCATTGCATGCGTCTCAGCACCGCCTGCACACGAGAAGAAGTCTGTTGACATGCTTAATCAAGCCTTGGAGACGCATGCAATGCGTCTCTACCTGAAAGCAGATCCGACTCTAATTTCTCAGAGATTCCTTAAAGTCGGTACGTTTCCCAGAGAGTCTCACAGGGGTTGCCGCTAGCATAGTGCAGCGTCCTCTCCTTCAGGTCATAAATGGCCGAGGAGACGGTGCGCAGTTCCCCACCGTGACTGCAGATGGGATAGCTCCCGTCGTGATTCGCCAATGCTCCCTTGATACACGTGATACCTGCCCCGCCCTCTGCCCCGGCTTCAGACCAGGCGCCCTGAGACAGAAGCCCGGTCATCTGCTCGAAGCGCGCAGCACTGCTCTGGAGATTTCCCAGGAGCGCTCCGGTCACCCTTAGATTGCAGAAGTGATTGGTGCGTACCGTCACCGGCGCTTTTATCAGTTCGATAGCGAAGAGCGGGTAAAGCTGCTCCAGCACCGCGCCCCCCTCAGGGGTCAGGATGACAATGTTGCCTCCGGCAAGCGGAGTGGTGAGAAAATCGGTCACCAGGCGAAGCGCCGAGGAAAGATCACCGCAACTACGCAGTATCTCCTCCACCAGGACTCCCCGCGGGGAGCGCACGGAGAGTGCCTCGGCAAGCGGTACCCGGTCGACGTAGGTAATGGCCACCGCCACCCCGGCCTCGTTGATGCCACTATTGAGCCCCCGCTCCAGCGGGTTCGCCTGTCCACTCACCCCAAGGTAGCGGTAGCGGCCCCGGCCCTGCATGATCTCCTCTGCTGAAGAGCATCCCGGCCAGAGATCGCGATTTTTGAAAAGATACTGTCCAGAGATCGCTCCCAGCGTACACATTACGTCATCCCCCTGAAGCCTGATCGCACTCCGATTTCCGTCCCTGACGCCGGCTTACTTGAGCCCGCTGCGCTTCAAGTAACTGGCGTCGAAGAGCTCGGAAATTTCAAACTCCCTTTTCAAAACCTTGGTCTCCCGCAGAAAATCCTTCACCTGCTCCAGTGCCTTGACGTCCTTGTCGGTGACGGCAAGCGACCAGTTGTAACGTTTAGTGATCTTCGCCACTACCGGCAGCGGGAACTTGTTCTCTGCTGCGATAGCCTGCTGGGCTTCCTTGGGGTTTTTCTTGATGAATTCGATAGCCCGCTTGGTCGCCTTCAGGAAGCGCTCCACCAGTTGCGGGTTCTCCTTGCCGAATTCGTTTCTGGCCAGGTAGACGTTCACCGCACGCTTCACGTTGGTGGAATCGGCAAGCACCTTTCCCTTACCGGAGAACTCAATGTTGGCGGTAAAGGGTTCCCAGACAGCAACCGCATCGACATTCTTGTTTTCCAGGGCATTGGCCAGATCAGGACCCGGGAGGTTTACCAGGTGAACGTCGCTCGGCTTTAGTCCGTTCTTGGCCAGCAACAGGTAAAGGAAATGGTGGGCCGAGGAACCGACCGGCAGTGCAATCTTTTTCCCCTTGAGGTCCCTGGGCGTTTTTATGGCGGAGTCCGGTGCGACCAGGACCGCGTTATGCGCCGGGTCCAGACCCGCATTGGCGACCACCTTGAGGTCGATCCCGGCAGCCCGGCCGGAAACCGGCGGCATATCCCCGGTGTGCACCAGATCAAGTCGGCCTCCCGCCAGCGCCTCTATCATCGGGGGTCCGGCCAGGAAGAGGCTGTACTTCACCTTGACGCCGTCCTTGGCAAACTCCTCGTCGTAATACCCCTTGGCCTTGGCCAAAAGGACCATGGTGCTCGCGGCCTGGTAGCCGATGCGGACTTCCTTGGCCGGTTCGGCCGCCCAAGCTGCCCCGCCGGCGAGACAGCTGATACCTACGACCAGTGCGATGATTCTCTTCATGGTGCCCTCCCTATGGAAAAGTTAAATGGCGTAGGCGAACGGCTTTTGCTGCTCGCCGAAGAACTCGAGATAAATCTCTTTACGGATCTGGACGAAGTCATAGCTGCTCCGGTCGCGCGGACGCGGAAGCGAAACAGGTACGATTTTCTTGATAGTTCCCGGACGGCTACTCATGACCACGACGCGGTCGCCCAGAAAGATCGCCTCGTCTATGTCATGGGTGACCAGAATCATGGTGGTTTTCTCCACCTCCCAGATACGCAATATCTCCTGCTGCATCTGGATCCTGGTGAAGGCATCCAGGGCGCCGAACGGCTCGTCCAACAAAAGCACCTTCGGCCGGTTCACCAGAGCCCGGGCGATACTTGCCCGCTGCTGCATCCCCCCGGAAAGCTGATGGGGAAAGGCCTTTTCAAAACCGGTCAACCCGACCAGGGCGATATGCTCGGAAACCAGACGCTCCCGTTCTGCCTTCGCCAGGCCCGAGCGGCAACCGAAGGCTATATTTTGCTGCACGGTGAGCCAGGGAAGGAGGCGTGCCTCCTGAAAAACCATGCCGCGATCGACCTTGGGACCCCGGATCGGCTCGTCACCGAGCATGATTTCTCCCCGGCTTTTCTCCTCCAGCCCGCCGATGAGGCGCAGCAGGGTACTCTTGCCGCATCCGCTCGAGCCCACGATGCTGATGAATTCGCCCGAAGCGACCTCCAGGTTTACCTCGGTCAGGGCCTGCACCCGGTCGCCGTTTATGTTAAACTCTTTTCCGAGCCGACTGATGCTGAGCGGTCGGGCTTCCTCGTATGCCATGACGCTTCTCCTACCCGCAGATATTAATGTTCCACTTGAGCAAACGTGACTCAACCTGGCGCAGAGCATAATCAATTACCAGGCCGGTGATGCCGATGGAGATCACCCCGACCAGCATGACATCGGGCTGAGAGAGTTCCCGGGCATACATGATCATGTAGCCGATCCCGGAAGAAGCCGCGATCAGTTCGGCGCCGATGACACTCATCCAGGCGATGCCGATGCCGATCCTGAGACCAGTGAAAATCGAGGGGAGCGCCGAGGGAAGCACCACCTTGGTAAGCAGGACCAGCCGGCTCTTTTCCAGGACCCGCGCCACCTCCAGGTACCTGCGGTCGGTGTTGCGGATGCCGTGAATCACGCTGAGGAGCACCGGCCAGAAACTTCCGATGGCGATTACCGTGACCTTGGAGGACTCGTCGATCCCCATCCAGAGGATGAGCACCGGCACCCAGGCGATGATGGGGATGGGACGGAGCAACCCGGTGACCAGGACCAGAGCCCGTTCCACCGTGGGGGAGAGCCCGATCATGACCCCGGCGGCAATCCCCAGCCCTGCTCCCAGGGAAAACCCCTGGAAGACCCGTACCAGGCTGGTCTTCAGGTGAGTGAAGAGTTCGCCGGAAAGGGTCATCTCCTTGAAGGTGAGCCAGATGGCCGAAGGCGCCGGCAAAATGGTGGGACGGATGAAACCGCGCCGGCTCAGCAGCTCCCAGGTCAAAAGAATGAGGGCTGGCACCACCAGCGGCAACAAATAGTACCGGCACCAGGCACTGCCACGCTTGAAGTTGAGGGCAACCCGCGCCGGCTGGTCCGCTTCTACTATTTCCAAATTGACTGTGTCCATGGTCGACCTCTCGAACATCCACGCTGCTAAGCCCATTGTTTTTATAGAGTAAAAAGATACCATCCAACGTCATTCGCGACCCGAGCAGGTGAAACGAATTCTTTTCAGGGAAACAACGGTGAATCGAGGGAGAATTTTCTACCTATTAACCCTAGTGATTTGGTAGGCTTTATACCATCTACTTTCCATTATGTCAACAAAAAATACCGAAAAGCCCGCACTCCGAGCTGACAGCTTGGGGTGCGGGCTTTTAAATTGTGGAGACCTTCAGCGGTGCTATTCCACGCTCCCTCCCCCTTACCCCCCCCCTGCCCTTCCCCTTGAAGGGAGGGAGTTGCATTTATCAGGTAATGGGGAGTTCCGGCGTGGAAGCTACAGGAGGAAAGCTACCGGTACAGGATCACCCCGCCGATGGAGGCGGCCAGGATGACATAGGCCGGGTTGGTCTTGGTGAGAGTCAGCACGGCAAAGGTGACGATGACGATGAGGAGCTTGTCCCAGCCGACAGTCATGGCGCCCGACCAGCTAAGTTTACTGACACCGAAGACGGCATAGGCCATGTCATAGGCGGTCCAAAGCAGCAAGGCGACAACCACAGGGCGCACGACCTTCAGTGCATTGCCGATATGAGGACTCTCCTTGACGCGGAAAAAATAGATCACCATCACGAGCATGAGGAGCGTGGTGGGAAGCACCGTCCCCGCGGCGGCCGCGACGGCGCCCGGTATCCCGGCCAGTTTGTACCCTACGAAGGCGGAGACCTGGGGAGCTATGGGGCCCGGGAGGGCATTACCTACCGCAACGGCGTCGGCGAAATCCTCCGGCGTGGTCCAGGGAAGCGCAGTCGTTTGGCCGGGAGGTACCCAGAGCGCGCTGGTGGCTTCCCGCTGCATGAGCGCGAGCGAAGCGGGCCCGCCGCCCCAGGAGAAAATGGCGACACGGCTGAACAGCACAAATATCTTCCAAAGCAGCATCACGGGCATTGTTGATTCCTTCTACGGCGCTGCGCTTATTGGGATAATCCAAGGAAAGGCGCGCTCTTATCAACTGCAGTAACTATTCAGCTCATTCAGCTCAAGTCCAACTGTTTAACCTTGATCCCCTCGCCCTCCGGGAGAGGGGCAGGGGTACCTTGGATCAACTCAAGTAGATACCATTTTTGCAGCAATTATTCCACGATTTTGTCGGGACCGGTCTCCACGGTTCCGCCCCGAGGGGGTTACCTAGCGTCCTGACCGGTGGCGTGATCAAAAAATTTCTTCCAGCCCCGGCAGAGATAGCTCAGATTCCCCTCGCCTTGCTGCGTGGGAAGGATGCGGGTGCGCGGGCATTCTCCCCAGCAAAGCTTCAGGTGGCGGCAGGAGAGGCACTCACGTGCCAGCAGGTTGTATTTGGCGAGTCCGAATTCCAGCTGTTTCTGGGAAAAAACGATTTCACCCAGTGATTGCCGGGAGATATCCCCAATTTCGTACTCCGGGTAAACGTAGTGGTCACACGCATAGACGCGGCCATCATGTTCCAGCGCGACATTCTTGCCGCAGTACGGGCTGCTGGTGCAGATCAGGGCAGGTAATCCCTTTAACTGCGCAAACATCGTCTCGAACAGGTTGACCTTCACCCTCCCCTCGTCATGGGCGGACCACTCGTCGAAAATCTCCGATAGAAATGCACCCCAATCCTCGGAACCGACGCTCCAATCGGTGACCCCCCAAAGGAGGTGACCGGCAGCGGCTCCGTGCCCCCCCGGGGCCCCCTGCGCACCCCTCACGGCAGCGTGGGCCGCCTTCTCAAAGCGCCGGGGCTCGACGCACGGAATAAACTGCATATAGGAGGTGCCGACCTCATCGCGCAAAAAGCGATAGACCTCCAGCGGCTGCAGGGCGTTTTTGCGATTTACCGTGGTGAGCGTGCTGAAAGGAATGCCATGTTTTTTCAAGAGCCGAGCGGCCCTGAAGACCTCCTCGAAACTCGGGGTACCCTTCTTGGTGAGCCGGTAGATGTCGTGCAGTTCACGCGGTCCGTCGATACTCAGGCCGACCAGGAACTTGTTTTCCGCCAGAAAGGCGCCCCACTCCTCGGTGAGTAGCGTGCCGTTGGTCTGCAGGTCATTGGAAACCCGTCGGCCGGCAGGCGTATGCTTTTTCTGCAGCTGAACCACGGTGCGGAAATAATCAATCCCGAGCAGGGTCGGCTCCCCGCCATGCCAGGTAAAGGCTATTTCCTCAACGTCCTGACTGCCGATGTAATCCGAGATGAACCGCTCCAGCAGATCGACCGGGAGACGTCCGTTTTTCTGGCCCAGCAGGCTTTCCTTCCCGAGATAATAGCAGTAGGTGCAATCCAGATTGCAGGCAGAGCCGCCGGGCTTGACGGTGGCGTGCAAGTAGCGCGACACCCCAGGGGCAAGCGTCCCCTGGCCGGCGTCCAGATAGGTTTGCAGCGCCTCCGGGCTAATTTTAAGGCCTGCGGCAGCCAGCTTGTGTTCCTCGTCGTAGGATGCCGGGCTCGCCACGCTGTCCAGTGCAGCAGGGCTAAGAGCGGTGCCGGCCGGCGACGCGCCGAGCCCCAGCCAGGCCTCGATGCCGTCGGCTTCCGCCAGGCGCCTGGCACCCAAGGGTGGCGCCTCCCGCAATGCCTTGCCCAAAGCCCGGCCCGACTCGGCAAAGGCGCGCAGTTGCTGGGTGACGGCCCGATCAGCCGACTTTTTACGGACCAGGGCCTGCCGGATTTTTTCCCCGATGAGCGCCGCCTGAGCGTCCAGGTATTCGATGCAGCGCTCCCGACAGCGCTGCGACACGTCGGCCAGCACCATCAGAAGCGGAGCCGGCGCTATGGTCAGGAACCCGTCGAACGGGATGCGGTTCACGGCGGCCGGGTCGGCAAAGAGCTCACGGTGCAGCATGCCGAAAACCGCATCGCCCCACCACTTTTTATCCGCGGCGAGGTCGTCGCGGCGCTGGGCCAGGGCCCGGCCAAAGTCGCGGTCCACGACCGCCGAGTTCCGGGTCAGCGGTGCAAAGCCGGCCCGCTCCCCGGACACGATGCAGTCCGTGCCATGACCCTCGTCGGCGCGGCCCCGCCCGGACAATACCAGATGCTGCAGCTGATCCGCCACCAGCGCTTCCAGCGGAACCACCGAACAGGTGACCGGCTTTAAGTCAAGGTGGATGGAGCAGCGCCCATCCTCCTGAAGGGCTGGACAGCGGTTGAGGGAGGGGTAGTCGAACCCCTGGGTCGCCAGCCAAAAATCATTGCGCGGCCGGATTGCATCCCCCCCCGGGTGCAGCAGCCGAGCGGCGAGCTCGCAGCCGGCCGCGTAAGCCTCAGCAGCGACGATCTCCGTGCCCGGTAGCTCTCCCGGTTGCAGACGCTTCACGCGACGGATGGAAAGACTCCCCACGAAGAGGTGCTGGTGACGAAAAAGTTCCGGCAGCGCCATCTGAGGCGGCGAATTGCAACATTTACCGCAGGCCGAGCAGTGGAAGGACCAGGTGGCGCAGGTCTTACTCGCGGGCCCCTGTCTCACCACGGCCGGCGCACCGAGTCCTGGTACTGTGTCAGGACAAAGCGCTTGATCTCGTCGCTGTGGTACGCCGCAATCAGCCGGTCCACCCAGGGCTGCCGGGCGTCCTTCGAGCGGATGGCGAGGACGCCGGCGTAGGGAGAACGGCCGTCCTCCATGCCGACCGCATCGCGGGCAGGAAAGAGCCCTGCCTTGGAAGCCTCGGGATAATTCAGGGCAGCCAGGTCCACCTGGCCGAGTCTCCCCGCCAACTGACCGGCAGGCAGTTCGATAAAGCGCAATTTGCGCGGATTTTTAGTGATGTCCTGCAGCGCCACCTGTAGGCCGGCTCCGTCGCGGAACTCGAGCAGACCGTAGTTGTGCAGCAGCATGAGCGCACGGGCGGCATCGAGCGGGTTGCGCGCAATCGCCACCGTGGCGCCGCGCGGCAGGGCATTCAGCCTGCCAATTTTCCTGGAATAAAGCCCGATCGGCAGGGTAACGGTCAGCCCCGCGCGAACCAGCGGATAGCCGTGCTTCTTGATCTCCGTGTCCAGCGCGACGCCATCCTGGAAACTCGCGGCGTCGATCTTGCCAGTTGCTAAGGCCCGGTTGACCGAACCGCCGTCGCGAAAGCTGACAATCTGCAGATCCAGGTCGCGGCCTAGAGCGCCTTTTTTTACCTGCTGCATGATTTCCGCCTGGGGGCCGTCAGTCACCCCGATCCGGACGGTGCTGTGGGCCAGTGCGAAATGGGCAGGGAACATACTGACTGAGACGAGTAACGCCGTGAATAACCGTGATACTTCCATGCTTTTGCCTCGTAAACTGATGGTCATGAAAATGAGCTTCATTGATGGAGTCGTACTAGATAAGACATCCCCCTCACCCGATAAAAGAGTGAAGGGGATGTCCTGGTGTCATCCGGCTAGCATGAGACCTCCGTTTTCAGCGAAGGACGCTCCCTTCAGGCCGCGGGTCAATAGTATCCCTGCGGCCTGAGCGGCTCGACCCCGCCCACATTAAGCATGTAGGCTTGCCACCGCTGGAAAAGCGAATTCACCACCGTGGCATTCTGGGCTGAAATGTCAGCTGCCTCGCCCCGGTCGTTGACGATATCGAAAAGCTCCCAATGACCATCCTTGGGGCCCAGCGGCGGTTCCGTCCAACGTGCCTTCCACTTGCCGTCGGCGGAAAAGATATAAGCGCGGCCATAGGATTCATCTCCGAACGCTTCGGTGTGGACCGGACCAGTGCTCTTTCCAAGGAGCGTCGAAACCAGCGATTTTCCCGTGATCGGGTAGACGTAGCGGCTGTTATAGACAACCTTCCCCTTGTTCTTGTCCAGGCCGGTTATCGTGTCGATCAGGGGCGGGGCCGGCTGAGACGGCGCAGCCACCCCGGCCAGTTCCAGGAAGGTGGCCGTGTTGTCGGTCACGTGGGTGAAGTTGCGGAAGGTCGGCAGTGTCCCGGTCTGGCCCGGCAGGTGCACGATGGCGGGAACGGAGTAACCGCCCTCCCCGAGGGTTCCCTTGGATAAGGCGAGCGGCGTGGCGCTAACCTCGGCCCAGCGCAGGCCGTACTGCACCGACTTCGCACTTTGCAGGCCGTTGTCGGAACCGAGTTTTTCATAGACGCCTGCCGCGGCGTTGGCGGTGTCGGTGGCTTTCTGGTCGGCACCGGAGTTGATGGGCCACCCTTCCGCCCCGTTATCCGACTGGAACATGATGAAGGTATTGTCGTACTCGCCGATATCCTTCAGGTGCTGGATCAGCAGGCCGATGTTGTTGTCCGGGTTTTCCACCATACCCGCATAGATCTCCATGTAGCGGGCCTGGGCCTTTTTCTCGGGGTCCGTGAGGCTATCCCACTTCTTGTTGACGTAGCCGGTATGGTAATCGGAGTACCCCTGGTCGGCGCCGTGCACCGCGCTGAGATATTTGGCGGCGGCCTTGCCGTTGTTGGCGGAGGCGGCCGACTGGGTCAGCGTCTCGGGAAGGCCGGGGTTGGGGGTTGTCGAAGGCGGTATGATGCCGAGCGCCTGCATTCTGGCCAGGCGGGCGGCCCGGACCACATCGTAGCCCTGGTCATATTTGCCCTTGTACTTGCTCAGCCACGGCTCCGGTACCTGCAAGGGCCAGTGCGGCGAGGTAAACGCGGCATAAGCGAAGAACGGTTTGCCGTCCCCATCAGCCGGCGCTCCCATGGTCCCCTCTCCGACCAGGTGGTGCTGCGTTCATTTTGCGATTTATATCTAGTGCACCTAAGAGGAAATCAATTCGATCACCAGTCGACAACATGTAAAAAAATCCGACGACAAATGCGGGTCGGGGTTTTAACCTATGCCAATTACGAGACTTAAACTGTTGCAATAGAATCTTATTCGACTTTATCAAGTATGTAAGAATATCCGACACTGATATGTTCATCAAGGCTGAATCGGAGTCCATGCCTTTC
>Ga0209123_1002133_pt1 | contig 17543 bp, 22 predicted proteins | sample BarGraIncu00431A_FD_184500 | JGI IMG/M metagenome (GOLD analysis project Ga0209123, IMG submission 184500) | Arctic peat soil microbial communities from Barrow, Alaska, USA - Barrow Graham LP Incubations 004-31A (SPAdes) (version 2) | ecosystem: Environmental > Terrestrial > Soil > Wetlands >... | reverse complement strand
AACAGAAAAACGGGAAAGTGCTACCGGTAATCAGTAATCAAAAAATAAACGATTACCTGGAAGAAATTGCAGATATATGCGGAATTGGGAAGAAAATTACGTTCCATGTGGCAAGGCACACTTTTGCAAGTACCGTTGCTTTAGGGAACGACGTGCCGATGGAAAGCATACAAAGTATGCTTGGCCATGCCGATATAAAAACAACGCAGATATATGCCCATGTAATCGACCGCAAGTTAAGCCGGGATATGGATAAAATGGCAAAAGCTGTCAATAACCGTAATCCAGAGGTAAATGCGGCTGAAATCAAATCCCGCATGGCTGAAAGTATTGGCATCGAAAAAGAAAATGTTTTGGCCTTAGTTGGGGATAAGTCTAAAATAAAATATCTGGTCACGGATGAAACCTACCTGTTTTCAAAGAAAGGCAAACTAAGGGAAATACAAGAACGGGACTTTTTTATTGCTGTAGTTGAACAAGGCTTTAAAATGCTGTATATGTCACCGAATATAAAATTTGCAACAAACGGTACCGAGATAATTATCGGTTCAAAATTCTTTGGCGAGATTATGGGTGGATATTACAGCCTGAATAATCAGGTTGGAGTATTTGATGATTTCCGGTATGGCATTATCAGTGTAAATGAGTTAAAGCCAATAGTACCTCAAAATCAAATTTATCGAAAAGCTGTTTCTGAATAATTATAAAAAACAATTGCCATGAACCGTGGAAATATAAAAATCAAGGAAACTAACCATCATCAATTTATTGTGGAAGCCCAGTTGGTTAATGGTACCCTTTGGCTTACCAAACACGAAATAGCCGATTTATTTAATGTGTCCATCGGTATAGCCAGCAATAATATACACGCCATTATAAAATCCGGCGTATTGCGAGAGGAAGATGTTACCCGCATTTATTTGATCGAACGGAACGGAAAGCCTTGCCAGACGATACTTTACAATCTTGAAGCATTAATATTTGTCAGTTACCGTATTGTCTCATTCGAGGCCAGGGCATTCAGGCATTGGGTAATGAAGGCACTTTGTGAATATACAAGGGATGACAAAAATATCCGTATTGGCGAAGTTTTAATCACGTATAATCCCGTGGAAAATCTTCATTCAATTATTCACCTAAACTGATTGCGGATATTTTGCGAGACCCCTGCTAAAATATCTCATAATGAGATATGTGTACTCATTTTATGCCATTTAAACTAAATAAATACTTAATTTAAAGTCATTTCTAATTGAAGTAATAATTCCGTCAATTCCTGTTTTTATGTTTGCTTACAAAGAAATAAATTCCAATACAGAGTCAATTGACAATTTAGAACATTTGAAAAACTTAATTGAGCAGAATCTTAATAACATAAACATTAATAGTAATATTGAAAAATCATTGTTAAGAAAAATTCAGGATAGAATATATACTAATAGAATTTTAAGTCCATTAGTCCCAGACTTTATTTATGTAATTATTAGACCTAAGCTTGAAGATGAAATGAATTATTCAGTACAACAAAAAGTAGAATCATTGACTACATAAAAATACTGCGTACACATCGTAGACAGCTCCGCCAATAGTTAGCTGACGGAGTGCGCCTCACACCACTGTATGTATGGTTCTCGTATACAGCTGTTTCCGTCAACTGACGGATGGAGCAATTTTCTCGTAATACGTAAGCAAAGCCCCGGAATCTCTTATACGTTAGCTTCCTAAAGAAATAGTTGTATTTAAATTGGATTCTGGACTTTCCGCTGCAATACCTCACGTAAAAAAAGCATTCTCACCTGATGCAGTTACTCTTTTCCGACAATTTAACAGTTTCAAAACTCAAAAATTCTTTGGTGTTCGGAACACCACAAAAACCATTTCCCAAAAGATCAGTTGAACACCAAACTGCGAGGTTCCTAGCTCCTTCGCGGCTGATGGTGTAAGGGCCCCTTCATACTTGTTTTTATTAAAATCCACACAAAGAAACCATTGAATTTAGCGGCTAAGGACTACGTCTAAACAAAAAATTTCCCGGTATTTTTCTCCCATTCTGTCCTAAAAATCTTCCAGTTGCTTTTTGTTTACCGAAAAATTCAACCGTAAAAAGTGCATGAATTTTTTAAAAACTATCGTATGAAAACTTACACTTTAAAATCAGCTGCAAAGAATCAGGAAACTAACACAGTTTGGGACTTATTCATTGAATATCTGGAAACAGTTTATTTCGAGGGCGCTGCCGATGAACTTGACAAAGAATTGGTTGAGTTCGAATACAAATCTTATAAAAGTTGTTACGAAAAGTAACCGTAACAGCTACTACTACAAGAGGCGAAATGCCTCTTTTTTTATGCCCTTACCTTCATAGAATTGTCGAAGGGTTCTCTCTCCTACAATTTCTCGTCAAAGGTGATCGCAACCCATAAAAACCTAACATTAGCCATTGACAAGAATCCGGTCTGCTCAATGTTGGTTTAACTCAAAATTAATTAGCGAGCCAGTAGCCTATATAAATCAGTTGGGCAGTTGTGACAAACAATGCAAGCAAATTTATTTACTCCCGTGCCAATGTACAATTCAACTTTGGCAGAAATCGAGATCATTTACAAACCAAAGTACAAGGCATCAGAATTGCAAAAGGTGGTTACTTCAGCCGATGCTTATGCCTGTTTAAAAGACATTTTCCCCAGTTTGGATTACCGGGAATTCTTCTACATCCTTTGTTTGAACCGGAATAACAAAGTATTGGGTTACTGCCAGATTTCAGCCGGTGGACTTAACGGTACAATTGCAGATGTTAGAATGATTATGCAAACAGCCTTAAAATCAAACAGTTGCTCCATAATTCTTAGTCACTGCCATCCGAGCGGGAACCTAGAACCCAGTGAAGCCGACAAAGATCTGACCAAGAAGATCCGCGAAGCTGGCAAAGTTCTCGACATCGCAGTATTGGATCATTTGATCATTACTTCAGAATCTTACTTCTCTTTTGCCGATGAAGGTAAAATGTAAGAAAATGGCTTCGGCCATTTTTTTGTTCGCTTAAATATATTAGACTCCCATATTTCCTCCCTTATCCAGGTTTAACAAATCACAGAGAGAGCTTTTCTTCTATCAATTTTCTCCAAAGGTATTTGCGCATTCCGGAAAAGTCAAGGGTTTGGGCCTATCCTAACTTGCTTTTCTGAAACAACACTTCGTGCTTGGTCAGTTTTTCGCTCACTCAAACCAGACATTCGCCCTTGACAAGAATCCGGTCTGCTCAATCCTATATGGGTTCAAATTAACAGGCGAGCCAGACCAGTCCTGAGTAAATCGAAGGATGCCAATAAAAATCCGTAGGGCAACGGTGAAACAAAATGAGTGATTTTTCAGATTGGGAAGTAATCGACACTTACAGCACAAAACAGGCTGTGGAAGATGGATTTTTAGTCCGTGTCGACCAAAAGATTTCAAAAGAGGCAGGTATCAAGTATCCGGTTTATCTGACCCGCGCGGTTTGGGATAAGTACGTGGAATTGCCGAAAGGTTTTGAAAATGTACAGGATCTGGACGGACGGCTTTGGGACGTATTGTACATGTTCATGTTTGCCGCCAGATCGTGCAACTCGTCAACGCTGATGTATAAACTGAATGTGGTGCTTGCTGACAAAGGCGATTGGGAACCGAACGAGAAGTTGGATCCTGATCTGGATGGTAACCGGAATATGCGGCTGGTAACTCTCAAATCGGTTATTCAGGCACAGGATTTTGACGATCCATCACCGGCAATTTTTATCATGAAACTAGGGGAGGATTAATCATGACGCGGATCATCAAACTTCAGCCGAATTACAGGCAAGGAAAATACGCAAGTATGCCTAAAGTAGTTCCCAAGCTTACATTGACCGGAAACTGGCTTAAGGAAGCTGGGTTCCATCCTTCCAAACTCATACATGTTGCTGTTTCCGACGGCAAACTTGTAATCACTTCAGTAGAATAAACAAATAACAGGGTGTGCTTGACCAGTCCTGAGTTTATCGAAGGATACCCTAAATAAGCCTGGAAGGCACCAGCAATTTACCTATGCTTGAATTAGATATACAAACAACAGATCGGTTATTAAACGGAATGCTATGGACACTTGGCCCTTATCTCGATGAAAAAGGAGCAATCCTGGAACGTCCATGGTTGTTCGAACTTGCAGAAAGCTACAACGAAATTGTAAGTATGCTTCCAGCTCATTGGAAACTAGAACATCATCAATTCCTACATTACGATTAATCAATTAAAAATCAATTTATCATGGATTATTTAGTCTTAGGTTCAAATGGATTTGCCCAAATGGGTGATTCATCATTTTACAAAAAACTGAAAATTGAAATGCGGGTGCTACTGGATTACTTTCACTCCAGTTTCCCCATACCGCAGAAATTTAAAACATTGACATACTACTCAGTGAAAACATTTCATCATGATTTTGGTGATTATCAGGAAATTGTTCTGTGGTATGACCGTAGCTATTTCGATTCTTTGGAAGATTCTGAAATCGAATCGGATATTGAATTTTTTGATGTGTTTTGGAGCTGGTTTCGGGTAATCGAATCAGCCGATCTTGAATCTGATCGGTTAACAGATCAAATCAAAGAGGTTTACTTCAAGTCAGTTGATTTTTCAAAAGGGGAACATTTATCGGTATCAGTTGCATCATAATAAAAAGGGTGAAAAACCCTTTTTATATTCATTCATAAATGTTTTTCTCAGTTCAATATTGTAGGAACAAAGGAGTCCCTTATTGCAGATGAAAACTAACTCAAGCAGCTATTAAATCACATAATATCTTTAAATCTTCCTGTAAATGGGCCGAGTTTTGTTCCAACTGGGTCGAAAGGCAAAAGACACTTTACCGATAAATCAGGAAAAGCCTTCTAAATTAAACGTTTACAGAGCTTTTTCTTATTTTGTAAATCCTTTCACGCCCTCCGATACATTCCGTCATCGGTCACCGCTACTTTCATGGGATTACCCTTCGGGATAATCCACCATTCCATTCGCTTACCGACCTGGATGCCGGAAAGAATCTCCGGGTTACGGGCAAAAAGAAAGCAAAGACAGCTTAATGCGTTAAAGTTTTGTCTTTGCATACTTTTTTCATGCCCGTAATCATATCACCTTTTGTTTGGTGATTTTCCGGTGATTTCCGGGTGATGACCAACACCGGCAATTCACCGGAAGGTATGGTCGTTATCCTTTTTTCTATACTTCCCGGTTTATACTTTCCTCCACATCAGTCTATGTGCCGGAAAGCGGTGCGGAGTTAACCGGTTTACAGAGGCGAAGGTATATCCGTGTTCTTCACGCCGCCGCAAGTTCAAGCCCTACGGGTTTTGCAAAAAATCTCCACGCCTTCGCTACGCTTCGGGTTGTTTTTTATCGCAAAAAACCTGTCAGCAGCTATACACGAACCTTCTTTTAGCCCCTGAAACACGATAACTCCGACCGGCTCCGATACGGCATAAAAAAAATGTCAGAAATTATGAGAAGCATAGAAAAAAACAGGAAACAACGATTCACCTCACTTCCAATCAGCATAAGTTGGATTTTAAAAATTGTACTCATCGCAGCAGGGTTCTGTCTTTGGGGTGGCAATTTCATTTGGACACTTTTGGGGCTGTATCTGGGGTTTTCAATTATCCGGCAGGTGCTTTCCTGTCTTGTGTCACTCGCAGTCCTGATAGCCTTATTTATCCTTTTGGTAACAATCATTTTTAACATTTAAAATTTACAGATATGACAAGATTAGTTTCATTATTCGGAGGTACAGTAATAGATACAGAAGTACAAGTTGTAAAGGAAAACCAGGTTATTATCGCTTACGGTGCAGGGATGAACCAATACCGGTTGGTGGTATATAAAATTGAACACACGAAGAATGGTTATATCTATCACCTGATCAACCTGGATACAAAAGAGTTTACAAGCACAGAGATTATCAATCCTCTGTCCAAGAAATTCGGTATAGGTAAATATTACGACGATATTAATCCTGAACTGATGGATGCTTTCGAGGTTATTGTTTTACGGCAGGAAGCCGAGGGGAAAGCCCGTGCTAAATCCGAAGCTGACAATAAAGAACAACAGCGCAGGGAAGAAATAAAAGCCATTGGGCGGGAACGGCTGGAAGAAATTATTCCTGGTAATGCACAGGCCGTTATCATCGCCAGTGAGCGGGAAGATCGTTCAGATCCTTATACCGATTATTTCGCAGCTTCAATTGTTCGCACCGTGATTTTAGGCTTTTCCACCCATGCAAAAAACAACTTTCAGGAAATGCGAGGCCTTGCAGGTAACTTTGATGAAACAGCCTACCTGAAAGAGAAAAACGGGGAATACGAACACCGGGAAAATTATACAGGTGGGTCTGGCTACTATTTGGGTGAAAGTAAATATCATGGCTGGACTATTAAAAAAACTCAGATTTACGACCATAAACGCTTCATCGAAGATTATGCCTATATCGCAGGGCAAGAGGAAAACCTATGTGTTTCAAGGACTTTGGAAGCTGTAGCTCCTACCAATGCCCAAGCCGTAGCCTGCGATTTCACGATAGTCGGTTATTCCGAAAAATCAGTGGCTATTTTCGGTGACACCAAAGCCATCAAAGAACAACTGGCAGCACTGGGCGGACGCTTTAATAAATACCTCACCCAGAACGGTCAAAAGAGTGCAGGTTGGGTATTTCCAAAGAGCAAGGAACCGGAATTACGGCAATTAGTAAATTTTAATCATAAATAATAACATAGGGCGGCGTAATCCGCCCTCCAATACCGCAAATTATGGAATACAGAAATTTACTGGTAAGTGAGAAGATCGAACAGGTACGGCAATATCGGCCATGCCGCGATGAAAGGCGGTATATGGCTACTTACCTGAAAGCGCTTAGGCAAAACAAACGACAGATAACAGACGAGTACGAAAGTTTTGGCGACTCTCCCCATCAAATCATTATGAACCGCCGGACATACGATAGAGGACAGTTATTCGGGTTTACCGAGAAGCATTTTAGTCCATACGATTGGTTACAGAGAGTTGCAACCATGTCGTTCACCTCACCGTTAAGTGTTGCTTAAGAGTACCAGGCTCTTAGAAGGGTGTAAAAAAGGGCGTCTCGACTTTTGAAGACACCCTCTTTTTTAAATAAATCAAATAACCAAATGCTGTTGCATTCCGGCAATAAGCACAGCATGGGCTGACGATTCCGAAAAGGTGGATTAAATTACTGCCCCGGCGTCGACTGTTACAACATATTTTTGGCCACGTAAAAAGCCACCTGAAGGCGCTTGTTTGGAAACAAGCTTTTTCCACGTTCCACCATTTAAAAATTCTATGGAACAAGTACCAGCAAAGCCAGGATATATAACCATGTAAACCTTCGTATCTGTAGCCGTAGCTGTAAGTGTTGTGGCCGTGGCGAGATTAACGATAACCGCAGAAGCTTTTGAACCCTCATCAGCCAGGGTATAGGCGACACCTGGCGTAGGTGTTACCTGTTTTATATCTATTATTGCACCAGCCAAGGCAAGATCTGTACCTGTAAGTCTTACTCCACCAATGGTTCCGGAACCCTTTATATCGAACTCCACGATCGAAAAGAGGTGGTTGTATACCAAATGGACATAAGTATGTGATGTTTGACCGGTGTTAGCAGGAGAGATTACTGCTATAGGTGTAGCGACCAAAAAGTCCAATGCTCCAATGTGGGTGAAGTCATTTACTACCAACTGCGACTGTGTAGATAATAGTCCAACAGGTACAGTTGCGGCTGCAGGTAGCGGCACCGGTGCATTAGCATTATAAGGGTAGTATGCGTAAAAGTTGTGAATTGTATTTGCAACTCCCCAAAACATAGGAATAGTGGCTGTAAAAGAAGTACTAGCCGCGGTATTATCTGCTATATATTCATCATTGACTATTCCGAGCGTGCCGCCGGCGCTGGTTGCTGTACGTGCCTCCGGAGAGTAGATACCTGTCTTATCAGTTGTGGCCGTCCACCAGGTTACATTATCGTGAAGGGTGGTCTTAAGTAATGACCCGGCATCTGCAACAAAGTCTGAATTACCGATAAGGGCGGACTTAACTGTTAACCCGGACTGCTCGCTTGTAAAAAATATTTGGTCTTCAGAAGGAGACTGTTCGGCAGGTTCATCTTTACTGCATGAAGTGACTGCTACTAAGAAAAGCGCTGAAATTGTCCAAGCAATTCTGCTTTTGTTAATCATTTTCATAGTTTTTTTTATTTTTTTAAAATTAATTACCAATTTGTTGGAATAAAGTCGGTTATTGAATCTGCAAACCCTTTTTCAACAGTGACTTCAATAAGTTCTATTGAAGGTGGCTCATACGAATATACAGTTAACTGTATTTCTTCTTTTGTGATCGGCATTAATGTTTTCATAATTATCGTTTTTAAATATGTGAAAAATATTATCATTACAAAGGTGAATATACCAATCTTAGTATTGTTACGCAATTCTGTAAAAATGTTACATAATTCACAGATAAAATTTTACTCGTTATTTGGGCAAAAATCATTCTCTCAGAACAACTAAATGTTTATAAAATAGTTGCATAGCCAGACAACTAATTGGGTATAGCTGAATGACTGTAAATTTATTTTACAGGAGGCGATTTTAGGGAATTGTTAAACTGGCATTTCTGACAAACGCAATCAAATACAACCGGATAAATAACACTATTTAAAAGTCACACTTCTTATTAAATACCCTCGTACTTTATAAAATAACAATACCAATTGTCTGTAAACCTTGTTGAGAGATGTATGCTCAGGAACATCTGCAACAGCGATTACATCAGCAAAAGTAATGGTTTCGGTTTTGGTCATGGCATCGCCTTTGGTGGTGATGATTGCTTCGCTTTTTTGTTGGCTGTCAGGCAGTGAAACGTGAATGATGCGGTGGAGCACAAATCGCTCTTTGTAGCGGAAGATGATGATGACTCCTGGCTTAAGTTCGGAGGGGATAAAAGGGCGCAGCCTGACCACATCCACCCCGTCCATCAGGAGGGGACTCATGCTGTTGCCACGCACAGTCAGTTGAACTGGTGTTCCGGCTTTTATGCTCTCTTCTATTATCTTCAGAGCATCTGTATTAGGAATTTTTTTTGTTGCCATATTAATCTCCCTTAAAAACTGTGATTTTCACAAGTTCTGCTGCCTGGCTATCAGGCAGGCATTGAAGCCGGTAACCTGGCGTGGTCATTATTATGTTTGAAATTATTCCGCAGATTTGCTCCTCAAAGTAGTCATCCTTTAGAAAGGCCGGGGGAAATGACGGAAAAAGGGCGCCAAATGCCTCAAGTTTGCTGAGTTTTGTAATTTTATTGGCCGGGTGTTGCTGAAGCCTGACAAATGCTGCAACCGGGTAACGCTCGTTGAGGTGGCATCGTCCTTTCCCGCTCCATGGCGATCCGTAAACGAATGGCACAAGCTGGTTTGTTCCATCAAATTCTATCCTGACAACCGGACTGTCATCGTTGAGCAACCGGCTTCCGGGTATATGTTCCAACCATAATTTTGTATGGGTGCTCTTCCCCGTGCCCGACTCACCGAGAAAAAGGATGGCGCAATCGTTATAGATAATAACCGATGAGTGCAGGGCAACTGTTTGCTTTGGGATGGTCACAAAGCCAAAGGCTATCCATAGTGCGAATTTCAGATTGTCGGGGTTTAATTCACTTGAGGGGCCACACGTGCAGTTAACCAATGATGAGCCTGATTCCATATCCAGAACAAGCGGCAAACGTCCATCACTTTCCTGCAAAATGGTAAAGTTATATTTATTCCCACTTTTTCGCAAAGTGCACTTTCCCTCTTCGATGTCGAAAGTGTGTACCACCTCACCTTCAGTTTCCGGGAACGCAAGGTGAGACGGGGTTTGCGATTCGTTAATCACAAACTTCATGATGGGAGGACTTAAAGAAGGTGATTGATTGCCGGTCTTCGGTTGAATCATGAAAGGGCCGAACCCGTAAAGCATCTTTTCTAACCTTTCGGGGAAGTCGGATAACAGTTCTATCTTATATCCTGAAATGTAATACGTTAGTTTTTTTTCCATCAGGCAATTACTCCTTTAAGTTTTTCGAAATCGATGATCCTGTCGCACTTTGAAAGCAAGCTTTCGCGATGGGAGACGATGATGATTGTCCGGTTTTCCGTGAGAAGTTGCCCAAGTGTTTCGGTAATCTCCTCTTCGGTTTTTGCATCGAGCGACGATGTAGGCTCATCCAACAATAACACCTCGGCTTCTTTATAGTGGGCACGGGCAATTCCTATCCGCTGCCGCTCACCTCCCGAAAGGCGCGACCCTGACTCGCCAATCATGGTAAAAATCCCATCAGGCAGCTTCCCGGTCAGCTCACGGAGGGCTGAAATATCAATAGAACGATCGAGTAATTTCGGGTCGGTCACCTCGTCGGGAGAGATATTCTTCCCAAGGGTGGTATCCATAATAAAAACATCCTGAGACACATACCCAATCAGCTTATGCCACCCGCTTCTGTTTTCGGGGGTGAGTTCAATGTCGTCAATCAACACACTCCCCTCCTGAGGCTCGTACAATCCCATCAATAAGTAAAGAAGCGTACTTTTCCCCGATCCGGATACTCCCCTGATGCCCACCTGTTCACCCTGATGAATCGTCAATGACAGGTTTTTGAAAATGGGACGGTCTGATCCAAAGCTAAAGCTGATGTTTTTGAGCTCAATGGTATGCTGAAAGGTGAAACCGTTATCAGGGAGCGGGCGTGTAACCTCAGTTGCCTCGTTGATAAAGTCAGTAGTGTACTGATTGTTACGGAGTGTCGAATGTTGGGCAATTATTGAGCGTACGGCCGGAAGAAGCCGGAGGGTAGCCACAAGAAATATGCCCATGAAAGTACGGAAACCTGTTACCTCCCGGGCAAAAAAGTAATAGGCCACAACAACTCCCGTGATCATTAATATCACACTGATCTCGATATATTTCGAAGCCAGGCTCTTTAGTCTTTCGACCTGCATCTTGCTTGCCGATATCGCAGCGATCCCTTCACTGAATGCTTTGCTAAGGAACGGGAAATAGTTGTTTACCACCACATCGGCATAGCCCCTGAAAGTTTCAGTCGTAACCCGCCACTGGTTCTTCTTGGCTTCGTTGTCTGCCTTGCCTGCTTGTTGCAACTTGCCACCGATTTTTAAATGGTAGTACAGGATCAACGGGGTGAATAAGATCAGTTCGATTGCTGCAATGTAAAAATTCACAAAACCGAGTGCTATAATAATAAGGGCCGAAAGCAACAGATCGCCCGCCATGATCAATGCAGGGTTAAGAACTCCGAAAACATACTGGAAGCAGACCGCGTTTACATTATGCGACAGGACAGTGGGGCTGTTTTGTTTGATAAAGGAGAGACCGCGGGAGTAATAACCGAAAAAGAGGTTCCGGGTATAATGCGCGTAAAGTTTAAGCAATACAGCATTTCGGTAGTTGTTGAATTTGTGCAGAAGAATGTTCTTTAAAATGATGAAAAGTAGAACAATTGCAATGACAACAAGCAGAAATGAACCGTAATTTTCGATTCCGATTGTTTCGTAAAGGGGTTTGAGGTATTTATTGCTGGTAATGTCCTTGTCTTCGAGTAGCAAGAGCAGCAATGGGACTAAAACCGCCAGTCCTACAAGTTCAAGCAAGGCCCCTAAGGCAGCTGAGAGCAGCAAAAGTATCTTCTCGATAGCGCTAAGCGGGAGGGATTTCAGTGATTTCAGCAGCATAATTAAAGATAAGCTTTAAACTTCTGGGCAAGTCTATGATAAAATTCCCACTTCCCTACTAAATCAAATTTCCATTTCAAGTTAACCAGGTTTATGGCGCCAATCACCTTTCTTTTGGGGACAGACCAATTCATATACTCTTCTAAGTTGACGTTCCTGTATTTATTATTCAAGGTGTCGTATAAAACCCTACCTGCCAAGGCTTTATGCTTATCAGAAACCGGAAGGGGGGTGTTCGACATTCCTAAATATACGTGCGCAAGTTGAGTGAATGAACTAAAGAAACTGAACTGGTGCTCTTCTGTGATGATTTTTCGGAAAGACACAAAGTCGATTCGCCCGGCATTGCGTGAGAAAAAGAGGGCCATGTCGCAGAAATGTCTTAATACCAATCCTGAAGCCAGGAAATGGGTAATGTTATGGCGAGTAAGGAACAGGGATGTAAAGTCCGGGGTGGGAATCCGAACCGTAATATCATCAATCATAATTGTTTCGTATCCTTGCTCATTAAGAATCCTCTTAAGGTGTACCTCCAGGTTTTTATTGGTTTGTGAAAAGCTGACATCCAAAAAACTGAGGTGGTTTTCCACAGGAATACCTTTAAAAAAGAAGCTGGAATGTTTAGAATACCCTCTGTCAACCTCAATTCCTAAGGCCTCGATTACCTGGTTCCCCTTTTCATAGTCTCCGAACAGGTAAATATCCAGATCGCCACACTCCCTGTGAGCCGGAAGAGGATAGTTTTCTGCAAGGCCCAAACCTTTTAGCAGCAAAACCTCTATCTGATGTTCCCTGAAGTAGGCAATCAACTCCCTGAGCGCTTCCCTTTGTCGTCTGTTCCTGTCCTCAAACCGCTGAACACTAAGCCCCCAGCGGATCATCAACTCCTTCGAAAGGCCGGGCAATTCTTCACCTTTGGGAAGCGCATCAAAAGCGATCGCAAGGACTCCCATACTAGCCGCATTTTCGATTAACCGCTGCCATTCCTGGGTTGTTAAGTCGAAATCGATCCGCTCTTCATCGCGATTTTGCCAAATGGCATGCCTGAGAAGGGAAAAAAGAGTACTGTTTTCTTTAGAAAGAACCATGATTCAGAATTTTTTATAATTCAAATAAAAAAACAATGATGGATAAGTTGGATGGTTTAGGATTCAATCAGCCCCACCTTAACCATCGAGTCTATCCACTTTCCTGCATCTTTCTCGGACTGTTCCTTTCCTATTAAGTACCTCTCCTCCAGCAGTTGAGCTGCACTGTGCAGGGAAAAATCTTTTCCCTGGAGAGAATTCCAAAGCCATTCTGCGCTGGTGTTAAGCAGTATAACTTTCGTCAGATCTACGCCATCTTTGCCTTGCATAACCACCATCTTTTCGCCGGCAATCTTTCTGACTTTATAATTTGGTTTTAATTTCATATTTGACAAATATTCATTTGCCAAAAGTACTAAGTTATCATCAAAAAATGGAAAAATTAATTTGCAAAAAAAAATTATTCGCACTTCTAAGTTTTTTTGCTTATTCCATGCCTGAATTTAATCCATTAAGATACGTCGTTTTTTCCTTATACTTCAGATAGATAGCTGCTCAAATTGGTCAAATATCCTCGCTCCTCGGGTTTCCCACAATAAGTGCAAAATCTTATTAAAAACATTAGAACAACTGTCTATTGATAATCTGACACTTATGAACAGCTGTATAGAATATGCACTAAAAGTTGCACAGCGCTGTTGTAGATTTGTAATCTACAACTATTTAGCCCGGGATTTATAATCCCCCAATCCTTTAATTCTGAGAATCCGTGATTCAGACATCTTTCTTTAATCCTGCTCTCTGTTTAACTCTTTTTCTTCTTCTGCTTTCCTCAGTGTAACCTTTAACCGTACAGACGCGATTAATCGCGTCTCTTGCTCATAACTCATAGTGTAAAATTATTTATCATATCACTCGGCAATTACATAAGTAACTGTACACCCAAAATCCTTTAACCTAAACCTATTCAGCCTTCTTCTTCAACCCATTGAAAAAATAAATTAAAAATATTTTACTTTTTGTCACTACTATCCAAAACTTTAAAAAATGAAAGTGCCTGAGAATCTCATATTTTTGTAGTCGACAAAAACTCACATCCATAATGAAATTACACAGGCGTAGCAAAAATAACAAAAAACCGATACTCCGTCAGGTTTTAGATTTAATTCCAGCGTTTATACTTCGTAAATCTGTCAATAAATTTCAAACAGACAAAGGGTGTCATAAATACAAGACCTACGACCAATTAGTGGCTTTAAGTTTCGGACAGCTTGGGAAGTGCTACACACTTTCGGATATATGTTGCTGATTATCAATCAGTAGCACCTTTATGGTTGATTTAGGATTAAAGCAAAATCCAGTCAAATCAACGATGAGCGATGGCAATAAGAATCGAGATTATAAGGTCTTTGAAGATATTTATTATCAGTTGATTAAGCATTACGGACGCACCTTGACAGAAAAGCGAGATAGAGCTGTAATTGAAGAGGTTAAAAATGAGACCATCAAACTGATTGACAGTTCTACTGTTAGCCTTTGTTTAAATCTTTTTGATTGGGCAAAGTTCCGAACAGCTAAAGGTGGGTTGAAAATCCACACCGTTTGGGACGATACCTTGGGACTACCCGATTATATCAATATTACTGACGCTAAGGTTCATGACAGTAAAGGATTAGCCAGTCAAATATTCCCTAAAGGAACGATTGTGGTAGAGGATAGGGCTTACTTTGATTTTGAGTTGTTTAAAAGCCGAAATGATGCTAAAAATATTTTTGTAACGCGTCTTAAAAGCAACATACTATACGAAAGTGTTGAAGAATTAGATTTACCTGATGACATAGACCAAAACATTTTAAAAGATGAGTTGATCAAATTCACAAGCAAAGATGCAAAAAAAGCAGGGCTTGAAGGTAAGATATTTAGGTTAGTTCTACTTTACTAAAATGATTTTTACTTATAATATCTATCTATATCAGCCTGGCGTTGTCGGTGTCTTATTCGAATGTGTTCCAAACAAAGGTCAACCTCTTTTTGTGTAGCGAATGCCTGAGCTATAACTAACAACCTGGCATCTCGGACACTTAGCAGGGGCATTTCCTCTTGATTTTCAAGTTTTAATGTTAAGATGTAAAGGCTGGCCATCATCACTAATGCCATGTGATGTTGCCATGCCAACCATCCTGTTACTTGATAACCTGACATGCCCAACTCATTCTTACAATCATCAAAACAGCGCTCTACCCAATATCTGCTACATTGAAAATATGCCCATTCTTTGTTGGTGTATTTTTCTTTATCTCCATTACTGAGTGAATATTTTATCTTCTCAGATTTGGTGATAACCAATGTCCTTTTGCGAGCTTTTTCCTCTTTTCCATCCCAATGCCAAACCGTTACAGTGTGTACTTTTGCTGTCTTCCAACCCTTTGCCGTCTTTCTTATTTGCTCTGTGCTAAAATCCTTATCTGCAAGTGTTTTTATATAGTTCTGCAATTGGATCGGTTCAATATCTGGTTGTATTTTCGTTGGAAACTTACCTTTATTTCCTTTGCGTTCTGGTATCGAGAACGTAGGTTCGGTCAGGAAAACAAGTTCGTCTTTATGAACATCCAACACATAAAATTGACCCAAAGCATCCAATGCCCTTGTCAGTTCTGCGTTATGCCCGTATAGTCCATCGCCAGCTATAAAATCAAATTCTATTCCTGAATCAATTGCCCGCTTAACCAACTTTAAAGCCAACTCAGGTTTTGTTTGAAATTTTTGATCCAACTCAGGAACTCCTGCGTTATCACACCTCTGCTTGTCTGTTGTCCACACTTCTGGTAGAAATAACTCTGTGCCTACCAAACTGCAAAATTTTTCATTGCTCAAAGACGCATATACAGCAACTTGGCAATTATCAACTTTACCCACAACCCCAGCGTATTGGCGAGATACTCCTACTGATTTCAAACCCTTTTTCAAGTGTGAGGTTTCGTCTATTACAAATCCTGTCGGCAAGCCACTCTTTATTTTCTGTTCTCGTAATGAGTTGTCCACCGATTTCATCGTGACCGAATTCACATCAGATGCACTACATTTACTAACAGAAAGAAAATGTATATATCGTTTATAATCGGAATCATTCACTTTTTCCACCATCCGCTCCATGTTTTCATGTCCCTTTTCGCACTGTAACAGACCGGACAAATACTCTTCTGCAACATGCGTACAGCTCTTCGTGTACACCTTAAATAAATCATTATACTTGCTATATATCAGCTTATTAAGGCTGTTGTCTGATGATTTACAGTATTGAGTTTTGTAAGGGAAATTTTTTTTATCTGCTCGTTTTGGCTTCATTGTCAAAACAATCAGAATGGGTTAATAATTACCCTAAGATATTAAATATTAATCATATAGCAAAGGAAACTGACTCTTTTTCAATTTGGTAAAGTAGAATTATTTAGGATTACACAAAATTTTTAATGTCAAAATCACCCGGCGTTTCTCCATTGGTGATGCCATGACCTACGATTGTTCTTTCATCCGACCGGCGATGGTAAGCAGCCAAGTGCAGGTTTATCACTTCGCTGACAATATCCTTTCGTTCAGGAGCGCTCTGGACCAACTGCTCGAACATATCCGTTTGCCGAATTTCCAGCAGCGTCCCTCCGGCCTTTTCCTTTTCGGGCATGGTGGAGGTTTGGTGATGCACCACAGTTCGCACGGCAGCACCCATTTCCTCGAAAGTGGACCCTTCGGCCAGGGTAACGTTCCCGGGCAACCACGATTCCTCGTCCTCTTCTTCCGATAGGTTATCACCGTCGGTATTGCTGTCATATTCCAGCGGCACACTGATGCCCATCAGCTGATTATCATCTCGGTTGTGCGAAAAGGTTTGATCCAGTTCATAGTCAGGAACCCTTACTGGCGGTTTCACTTCAGAAGGCAGGGCAAAACTAGTTTCCTTTTCCGTCCCGTTTTTTTGATTTTCAGGCTTGGTTGCTTCTGGCAGTGAGTGGCACAGTTCAAAAGTGCTTTTCCCCATAATATCGTCGTCATGGGAATTTCGGGAGGCTGTTTCTGGCGATACCTGGCGCTGTTTGTCCGGTCTGCGGGAAAAGCGTTCCCATAGCAGGTACAGCACTACCCAAAGGATATAAATCATGAAGGCGGCAATAAAAATGCTTTTCATAACCTTATGTGCTAAAATATCCCTTCATTTTTCTTGTTGTACAGCGTGGTAATCTCATCCTGAAACAAGGCAAAATGATGTTCCAGAACGTTGTCCATATAGCTAAACAGGGAGAGATCATTACCGCCGATAACCCGCACGATTTTCAGGATGCGGTCATGGTACTGCTTTCGGATGTAAACCGTTTTTCCTTCCCGTGCTGTGATACCGCCTGCCTCGCGGATAAACAGGCTTTCGTAGTCCTGTGACTTTCCCCGGCGGCGACGGTTTTCTTCTTTCAGGGATTCCGGGTTTATCATTGCCGGAGTTTCCGGTGCCTGTGCCTGTTGTGAATCTTTGACTTCCTTGTCTTTTTCACTGCCAACGTCTTTGGCGTCTTTCACCATTTGCATGTGATCCGTTGTGCGAAACGAATGGATGATGCTTTCTGCATCTATTCCATCCAGGTTTACGGGTTCATTTTTCTTTGCCATAGCTCAGCTAGTTGATTAGTGTAAGGATTTCGTCAGAGAGAGTATCGAGGTTACTGCCTTTA
>Ga0209123_1002131_pt1 | contig 17551 bp, 14 predicted proteins | sample BarGraIncu00431A_FD_184500 | JGI IMG/M metagenome (GOLD analysis project Ga0209123, IMG submission 184500) | Arctic peat soil microbial communities from Barrow, Alaska, USA - Barrow Graham LP Incubations 004-31A (SPAdes) (version 2) | ecosystem: Environmental > Terrestrial > Soil > Wetlands >... | reverse complement strand
TTCATATGCAAGTACGATATCCCGAACCAATTTGTGGCGTACGATATCTTTTATTTCGAATTGAACAAATGAAATATTGGGAATGTTTTTGAGTATTTTCTTGGCAAGAATTAATCCTGATGGGCTTTGAGTAGGCAGGTCGATCTGGGTTTCATCTCCTGTAACCACAAACTTGGTATTGAGTCCCATGCGGGTAAGAAACATTTTCATTTGAAGAACAGTCGTGTTTTGTGCTTCGTCGAGGATCACAAACGCATTGCTGAGGGTACGTCCACGCATAAATGCCAGGGGAGCAATCTGGATAATTCCATCTTTCATAAATTCTTCCAACTTTTTGGCAGGTATCATATCCAGAAGAGCATCATACAATGGTTGCAGATAAGGATCAATCTTTTCTTTCAGGTCTCCTGGCAGAAACCCGAGACGTTCGCCTGCTTCTACAGCCGGCCTGCTAAGGATGATCCTTTTTATTTCACGATTCTTCAATGCTCTCACTGCCAGTGCTATGGCTGTATATGTTTTACCGGTTCCGGCTGGTCCGATGGCAAAAATGAGATCTGACGTTTTACATCCATCTACCAAAACCTTTTGATTGGGAGTCCTTGCCCTGATAGCTTTTCCATTGATGCCAAACAGAAGTACATCCTTTTCTTCGTCGATGGACTCAATGGGACCTTCTTCATCCATAAATATCTGATTGATAATTTCATCAGGCAATACATTGAACTGATTGTAATGATTCAAAATCAGGTGAAATTTACTTTCAAACCTAATAATTTCTTCATCGTCACCCTTCAGGATCACGTCATTACCTCTATATACAATAATCAACTTTGGAAAGAATGATTTGATAAGGTTCATTTTTGCATTGTTTACACCAAAGAATTCCAGCGGATCAATTCCTTCCAAATGAATTAGTTTTTCAAACATAGATGATTGCGGCATTTTATATACTGCAAAAATAATCACTTTTATTAAATTTTCCCCTCTGTTTCGAACTTTTGTGTACCTTTGTCATCGAATAGGTTTCCGATTTTCGGAATGTAAAAGGGAAACAGGTAAATTCATTAAATTGGATGATTCCTGTACAGTTCCCGCTGCTGTAAGTCCTGTATAACTTTTTAACAATGATCCACTGTTCCTATTCAATCGGGGCGGGAAGGGGTTAAAAAGGGGATGAGTCAGAAGACCTGCCTGTTCGCATCTGGATTTTGAGGCTTTCGGCGAAAAAGCAAAAAACCGTATACTTTTCATTTTTCTTTTCTGAAAAGCTACAAAATCCAATCAAGTTTAAGATTTTGTAGCAAATGAATCAATTTTATTTCAAAGGTAAGCTATTTATTGTTAGTATTTTGATGCTGATGATTTTGGAAACACAGGGGCAGTTTGCCACCGGAGTAACCGATTATTTGCCAGCCCCCGGACAATATACCAATGCTGATTTTCTGGGAACTCCCTCCGCTGCACAGTCACTGGTTGGAACCAATAGGGGAATGGTAAGCCTTGGTGCATTTGGCGGATCAGTAACTTTTGAATTTGCTTCTGGAATTAAAAATGATCCCAATAATCCCTACGGAGTTGACTTTACCATTTATGGTAATCCAACCTCCACATGGTCGGAACCGGGAATCATTCAGGTGATGAAGGATGAAAATAAAAATGGACTTCCCGATGACACCTGGTATGAGATTGCAGGAAGTGATCATAATTGGAATACCACCCTTCCAAATTATGAAGTTACCTACCAAAACAGCGGTTTAAATTCTGCAGTTGATATTCATTGGACTGATAATCAGGGTAAATCTGGAATTGTTCCTGAAAATAGTTTTCACCTGCAGAGCTATTATCCCCGATCTGATTTATTCCCTACGGTAGCAAATGATAAATATATGCTGAAAGGAACGCGACTTCAGGGACAGATTGATTTGTCGGTTCCGGGTGTGGTGAGTTCTTTTCCCCGCTCCTTTGGTTATGCCGATAATATAGCAGTTATTTCATTAAACGAAAAGTTACCAGATAACCCTTATACCCAAGTAATTGAAGGTAGCGGTGGCGATGCTATTGACATTGATTGGGCTGTTGATAAAAATGGAAATCATGTCAATCTTGATGAAGTAAATTTTATACGGATTTATACAGGCATGAATGCATTGGCGGGATGGTTGGGAGAAATTTCTACCGAAATTACTGGTATTCGGGATGTTGAGCCTGCATCAGTAAATGGCTTGCGCTCAATGATCGTCATCCAGGATCTTCCACCAAAAATCAGGATGGGTGAAATTCTTCCTGTCAATGCACTTATGTTTGAATCAGGCATTAAAACTGATAATCCACTGATTAATTGGTCGGTCAGTAATCCTGAGTTGGCGGTTATTGAAAATGGTCAATTTAGGGCATTGCAAAACGGGAAGTTTCGACTTCGTGCTTCCTCTGCTTCCAATTCAGAAATATATGCAGAAAAGGAATTGGAAATTTATTCTGCCGGTAAAGCCGTTATAACTCTCACAACCAATAGTATAAAGGTAAATGACAAACTTAAATTGTCCGGTAAATTAACTGATCAGAATGGAAATATTCTTACTGGAATTACACCTAAATGGAGAATTGATAACCCATTGGTTGCTGAAGTCGTTCAGGTCGACGGAACTTATTACTTCAAAGGAAAACAAGTGGGTAAATGTTGGTTATATCTTGAATCAGAGGAGATTAAGTCACTTCTCGATTCCTTGGAAATGCAGGTTCTTCCTGAATCAGTAATGAAAAAGGTTTATATTTCTGTTAAAACAGACGATAAGACCTTGGTTCCACGCCATTCTATTTGGGTTGATACTGTTGATTTGACTTCCAAGGTGGATAGGGCACAAGCGACATATCCATTGACGGATACCTCGTTTGTATCGCTTGCAGATGTTGTTTTGGCTGCCTACAAAAATACAGAATTGGAAAATGAATGGTCCTTTCGTGATGATGCTGAAGGTGGATCTTCCCTTTATTTGTGGCGGATTCCTGAGATCGAGGAGGGATCAACAGTTTATTATTTTGGGTATGGCGGTTCAAGGACTTCTACTACCTATCGTAAAACATGGGTCGTAATGCTGAATCAGCAACCATTTGTTACGGGATTGAACAAAATTAAGGTGAACAACAACGATGAAATATTGGTGTATCAAATTGCCGATAATCTAACTCCCTGGTCAGTAACTCAATTGACAATTGGTTCAGATTCCTTAAAGTTGAATCAGAACGTGGATCTTCAATTGATGAAATATTTTTGTTCGATGAATCAAAATCGATTGGTTTCTATCAATTCATCCGAGGTTCTGGCTTATCAGACAGTTCAAATCGAACCACAAAATTCAATCAAAAGTAGTTCAACTTATACTACAGATGAATTTGGTAAACTCGCTGTAACATTGGATAAAGCCGGCGAGTATTTGTTAATTTCAGGGATAGATGCTTCTCAATTGTATGTTGAATCAACTACAGAAAATACAAGTCATTACGCGAATGATATTTCATGTAAGGTATTTCCAAATCCTTTCAGTGATCATCTTAGAATAGAATGTTCTGCACAGATCCAATTGGTTGAAATTGCTGATTTGCAGGGTAGGATCGTATATTCTGAACCATATTCACAAACCAATATTGATTTGCAATCGCTCCCTTATGGATTTTATATTCTAAAATTAAAGTCAGGGAACCAGGTTTATCAGCAGAAATTAATCAAACAATAATCGAGTGATGGCATTTAGAAGAAGACAAGGGAAGGTATTAGCCAAAGGTATTTTTGCTATGCTTTTTTTAATGCTGTTGATTGAAAATGCTAATGCACAGAAACTTACTGATACAATTATAATACATGAAGTAAAAATATTTGGCAAACAGCCTATAGAGGAAGCTGGAACTATGACGACCCATATTGATACATTGGTGTTGCAAATGCTTAAAACGCAAACCGTTTCAGAATTGCTTTCCTCGTATACCCCAGTTTTTATAAAATCATATGGAAGAGGATCATCAGCAACTGCATCATTCAGAGGAACAGCCCCATCGCAAACACAGGTTTATTGGAATGGACTAAAAGTAAACTCTCTGATGCAGGGCGATGTTGATTTTTCATTGTTCCCTGTTTATTTTATCGACGACATAAGTTTACAGTATGGCGGAAGTTCATTACAATCGGGTTCTGGAGCATTGGGTGGCAGCGTTTTAATAAATAACAAACCTGATTGGAATGACCGTTTCAGTATCCGGTATGTTCAAACATTGGAGAGTTTCAATACCGATAAAGAATATCTCAACTTTGGATATGGAAATGGCAAGATTCAGTTTAAGACAAGGGTATTTTCTGATCGAAGCAAGAATGATTTTCCGTATTTGAATTACGGGGTTTTGATCATGCGCGAAGGACTTGTAACAATGCATGATACAGTTCAAACGAATGCCCGGTACACTAAATCAGGTTTACTTCAGGAAGTATATTCACGTTTTAACAATCATACAATATCAGCCAAAGTGTGGGCTTATAAAAGTGATCGGGACCTTCCTCAACTGATGTCATTTGAAGGTGATGGTCGAAAAGAAACAATGAATGACCAGAATATAAGAGCAGTTCTATCATGGAAAGTAGTGAAAGAAAAAAGTAAAGTGGAGTGGCTGTCAGGAATGAATATGAGCAGGTTAAAATATTTCAGATGGAGTAATGAATCCAACTTTGTGAATTTTGACACTCGAAATAAGGAGAGCAGTTTTATTAATCAATTAAGCTATGATTGGAATCCTAAAGAGAATTTGAATTTTAACTGGTCGCTTAATACTTCGTACAGCAAGGTATCTTCATTTAATTACGTTAAGAAAGAAGGTTATATAAAAAATCAACTGACATATTCATTGCTAAATTCAGCTCATATTCAGATACTTCCTGATTGGGCTGCTTCATTTCTATTTCGTAGTGAATGGTACGATGGCCTGCTAATTGGTTTCATTCCATCCTTTGGAACTGAATATTGGCTGGACAAAAATCATCTTAGTTCCCTCAAAATGAACCTTTCACGCAATTATCATCAGCCAAACCTGAATGATTTGTATAGTATTCCAGGTGGTAATCCCAATTTAAAACCTGAAGATGGATATTCAGGTGATCTGGCTTATGCTTACAAAAAAATGGAGGGTAATTCAACATTTTCTGGACAGATTACAGGATTTGCATCCTTGATTGATAACTGGATTGAATTGGGACCTTCACTCACTGGAGCTGATTATTTTGAGGCCTCAAACATCCATAAAGTATTTGCACGCGGAACTGAAATTCAGGCTTCGGAACAAATAGTAACTGCGAATGCCATGCAATTTAATCTGAGGGGCAATTATTCGTATACAGCCACCTCCAACATTGACGCTGTTCCTTCGGTAGATGAATCGCGGGGTAAACAATTGATATACATACCTAAACACAAAGCAAATTTGTTTGCTGAAGCCGATTTTAAAGGCTATTACCTGAAAATCAATGTGCCTTTTACCGGTAAGCGATATACAACAAGCAACAATATGGAATCAGATTACGAACAGGTGCTGAATCCCTATTGGTTGGTCAATCTGACAATGGGAAAGAAACTTGATTGGAAGCATGTGCAATCTGATGTGTCTTTAAATATTGAGAATTTAACCAATCAGGATTATATGGCTATTTTATGGAGGCCTATGCCAGGAAGGTATTATTCATTAACTGTCCAAATTCAATTTAGAAAATGAAACGACATTTTTATATCCTGATTTGTACACTTGGACTGTTTTCATGTAATAAAAGTCCAGTCGATACAGTGTTTTTTGATTTTACCGGCAATCGTGGTGTTTATATCGTCAACGAGGGGAATTTCATGTTTGGAAACTCATCACTATCATTTTATGATCCTCAAACAAAACGGGTGGTAAATCATGTATTTCAGGCACGGAATGGTGTTCCATTAGGGGATGTAGCTCAATCAATGACTATCTGGAACAACCTTGGATTTGTGGTGGTGAACAATTCAGGAAAAATCTATATCATTGACAGCAGTACGGCTGAATTCAAGGGAAGTATCACAGGATTGAGTTCTCCACGGTATATTCATATCATTAATTCAGAAAAAGCATATATCACTGATTTGTTTGCCCGAAAGATTACCATTATTAATCCAACTACCTTTAGGAAAACGGGTAGTATTTTGGTCAACAATCCTACTTCAGAATTTAGCCAACATTCGACTGAGCAAATGATTCAGTATAATAATCTGGTATTTACCAATTGCTGGTCGTACGATAATAAAATACTTGTAATAGACACAAATACAGACCAATTGGTAGATTCAATTGAAGTGTTTAAACAACCCAATAGTTTGGTAATTGACAAGGATAATAAAATATGGGTATTGACAGATGGCGGGTTTGAAGGCAGTGCCTATGGCTATGAGAGACCCGGATTACTGAAGATTGATGCAGAGACACATGAAATTGGACGAACTTTTAGATTTGCATTGGGTGAACACCCCTTGAGTCTTTGTTTGAATGCCGGAAAAGATTCTCTATTGTTCTTGAATCGTCATGTCTGGAAAATGGCTGTTACTGATAAAAAACTTCCTGAACTTCCTTTTATTACCTCCGCTTATACCAATATATATGGCGGTTTTTACAGCTTAGCTATTAATCCATCTAATTCTGAACTTTATGTAGGCGATGCCATTGACCATGCTCAGAATGGGATCGTTCATCGTTACGCACCTTCAGGACAATTGATTGATGAATTTAAAGTCGGAATTACACCTGGAGGATTTGCCTTCAAAACAGAATGAGACGACAAATTTTTAAGTTCAGACTTCCAAGACTATCGCAAAGTATACTGCTGCCATTTTAAAAAATGCGGAATAGATTAGGATATTTTAGTATTGATATTCAGCACTTTAAAACTCGCAAGGATGCACCATAACATTGTGAAAATTCAAATATATTGCAGTATCAATTTACGAGGAATATCAGCTAAATTATTGATTTACAGCTATAGGTCTTGGAAGTCTGAAGTTACGTTTCCATCAAATCGTCAAATCGTCAAATCGTCAAAATGACAATACGTCATTTCCTCAAAATTGAGTCTGCTATTTATGAGAAAGGAAATGGCATATTGACATTTTGTCGTTTTGACATTTTGATGGAACATGCGGAACAAATAACTAACGCTGATTTTATTGTATCACTTAAGGTAGCTAATACTTTTATAAACTCTTATAAATTAGCTATAACTTCAGTTCATCAGGAGACAAATGGTCTCTGCTTAATATCCCCTGGCTGTTAATCTGTTTCAGGATGAGTCGTTTACACTATGATTTAAAACTGATATTATAAAATCGGCACTTCACGTTTGAAAGTTTCATCCAACGAGATAAAAGTTTCGGTGCTGGCAATGCCACCTATTTTTTGAATCTTATCGCTCAGAATATCACGCAGATGCTCATTGTCCTTGGCATATACTTTAGCGAAAATTGCATATTGTCCAGTTGTGTAATGGCATTCAACAATTTCAGGTATAGCCTTTAACTGTTCGGCAACCGTTGAATACAAACTGCCTTTTTCGAGAAAAATACCTATATAGGTGCAAGTTTTATAGTCAATTTTTTTTGGGTCGATGTGATATCCTGAACCAACAATCACATTCAGATCAATCATTCGGTTGACCCTCTGATGAACTGCTGCTCTTGAAACTCCAACCTCTGCAGCCACATCTTTAAATGGAATACGTGCATTCTTGGAAATGATTTCCAGGATTTTCAGATCAATGTCATCAAGTTGGTGTTTTAGCGTCATGGTAATTTTTGAATAAATATAGATTATTTAATCGGAACCTGACGTTTAAATTCCATTTCGAGGGATATAAAAGTTTCAGTACTGGCAATTCCTTCAATTTCCTGCAAATCTTCGTCAATTAATTTCTTCAGGTGCTTGTTCGTTTTGGTTTGAACCTTAATGAAAATGGCATAAGCTCCTGTAACGTAATGACATTCAACAACCTCTGGTATCTTTGTCAATTCAGCTACAACTTGTCGGTGAAATTTAGCCTTTTCGAGATGAATACCCATATAGGCACAGGTGAAATATCCCATTTTCTGCGGATTAACAAGAAATTCACTTCCTGAAACGACTCCCAAATTAAGTAGACGTTGAACCCTCTGATGAATGGCAGCGCCGGAAACACCACACTCACGGGCAACTTCCAGAAAGGGGATTCTAGCGTTTTTTGTGATCAGCTTAAGGATTTTTTCGTCCAGCTCATCAATATTTGGTAGTGATTCAATTTGCAGATCATTCATAATGTATGGTTAAAACAGTCATTTGAAAATTTGAAAGTCAAAGGTATAAAAAATTGATAAATTTTAAATATTCTTGCGGAAAAACATCTTGTTTGTTAACGATTGAAAGCAAATTGGCTAAAATCGTTAATTCATGCAAATTATTAGGGGTTGGTTTTAGCTTAATTTTAGTATGGTATACTTAACTGAATTGTTGGAAGATTGGCATTATTCCTTTTAAATACTCTGATAACTGGCAACATTGAATTTCTATCTCTTATTAATATACTTTTCAGGTTAGAAAAACAAAATATGGAAACCCAGAGACAGCCAAATTATAAATCCGCCAATTGCGCAATTAGCGGTATCTTAATTAAAACTGATGTCTGATTGCAGGGACTAAATCTCTTTTGGACACAAACTCCACTTCCGACAATCCGACAATTGATTATAAAGTCGATGTGTTGGTATGATTGACAACAATAATATCTGTTCTATAAATGTATTCTCTTGATAACCATTTAGTTTGAACTAATATTAACAATCTGGAGATTATTTCCATTGATAAACATCTTTGTATAGTTGGGCTTTAATTTCAATAAATTCTAATGGCAGAATCTTATCAGGAAAACTCATTAACTGCATTTTAACTTTCTTTTTATCAGGAGAATAGGGTGGTTGCCAATATGAAATTTCACAGGTCGAAAATCCCAAACGTTCATAAAAAGTGATTCTTCTATGGGTTAATTCATTGGTTGATGGTTCTATTTCCAAAACAATCCTACCTGATTTTCCATGAATAATTTGCTTTAAAACCTGGCTTCCAACTCCTTTGCATTGAAATGATTTTTCAATCGCAAAATGCTCAATAAATATCAAATCATGCAAATCCCAAATAGAGATTAATCCGATTAATTTCTGATTGTCAAACACCGGGGTTAGATTGAAAATAGGATTATTTAAAAGTTGTTTCAATTCATGCCATTCCCTTCGTTCATAATCAGGAAATGAATCAATATAAATCTGCTTGATTTCATCATTCAATTCCTGCAGTTTGGAACCCAGAATTAAATTTATCATGATGGATGGAATTTCGAATAGAATGTAATTTAACGAACTAAATACGGTTTATTCATCATCCAGCTTTTGACGGTTTTGCTTGATGTCAGCTTTTATTCGCTTTACAGTCAATCGTTTTTCTACTGAACTACGGGTAGGGCGGGTACTTTTGCGGTGCTTAACTGGACGCAATGCCTTTTCAATCAGCTGATAAAATTTACTGATCGCATCTTCCTTGTTCACAAGTTGAGATCGGTCACGTTGCGAAACAATTATAAGAAATCCCTCTGTACTGATTTTAGATGAAAGCTTTGAGGATAGAATTCCCTTTTGATTTTCAGTTAATATAGATGAGTCTTGAATGTTGAAACGAAGCTCTATTTTTGAATTTACCTTGTTAACATTCTGTCCTCCCGGACCACTACTACGTGATGCCTGAAAAATGAATTCGGATGATAAATCCGGTATATTTATAATTAAATCAGACATCTAATTTTTTTTTTCAACTTTAATAATTGGATTACTATTTTTTGTTTCAGGGAGTTTATTCGCATAATAATAAGCCACTTTTTCAATGGCTTTGCGGATACTGACATTGATAGGATTGTAATCATTGGCCATGTAGCTGTCAATGAAATAGATCTGATAATAAAAATCGGTGACCATTGGAATTTCCATTCCTGAATTAATACGTTCCGTTGCATTTTTAAACTCCTCTGGATATTCATTTTTTGTATGTGTACAGGTGTAAACAGCTAGTTTCGAGTTTTTATCTTTTACTCCTGAAAAGCCAAAAAGCCTACAAATCATACCACGATGTTCATAATTAGAACATCCTGCTGTATGACCCAGAACCTGGTTTTTGGCCAGATTGATGCAATGTTCGGGATCGGCATCAAAAAGATCAAGGGCTGCTTCATGCAGATTGTTTTTGACCAAATAATTGGCAAGTGGCAGAAATTCAAGAACGTTGGCCTCCAATCCTTTTTTAAGGCAGCACAGGTTGCAATTAGTCAGGCACTTAAGATTTGACTGTTTGCCAAATTGTTCAGTTTCCTTATCCAATTGTTTAAAAACCTGTTCTACTTGTCTGATTTTATCTAACATAGCATTAACTCCTGTAAGAGGGTCAAATTTAATGGAATTGTGATTAATAATACCTGAATAGTAAAATATAAATCGGGAGAGTTAAATATTGCCTATTTCTATATGCCTACGTTTATGGTTCCCAAGGTGCAGAATGCCCATTAGAAATACTAAATCGTGTTTCAACTTTGAAATGATCTGTAACTTTGTATTGCATAAACATGGAGACGCCTTTAATGCTCATATCCTGAATGTTCCTATTCATTTTTGGTCTGTCAAAAACTGATTGTACACCAAAACTGTTTCCACCAAAAAGAAAACGATCATTTAATCGGTAAGCGCTTTGATTAAATACCTGCCCGAAAGGGAAAACCGGATTGAATGAAGATCCCACAAAGGAATATGAATAACTGATCCCTTTTGAAGGTTTCAGATACTTTAAGAAATCGAGATTTTTATTGTAGGGGGCGAGAAGTAGTTGATTGAAAATTAAATAATTCAACGAGTTATTTTCATCAGGAAATGCAGTTTCATCAAACTTCGATGGACTCTCCTTACTGGGTTGCCTAAGATGTAATTCATTATGTTTGTTTGAAATGCTGTCTTTATAAATTTTCTCCTGTGCAGATACAAAAAGCACTGCAAAGGAGAAAATTAGTAATGAAATAAACCCTCTCATTCGGCATAGATATGATTCTATAAATTAAAATTTAATGCCCAGACTTACAATAAAATTAGTGTTTTTCGTATTAAAATCAGGTGATGCATACAGATTGCTGGCATGAGATTCTCCTCTGAGATCCAGGGTTAAGAATAAAAAGTCAATACCGGCGCCATATTGCCATCCAAAGAAGTTATTTTTAATATTATCTTTGGTAAATACACCTGTACCATCTACACTTTTGGAAGTAGCAAATGAAAATACAGGACCTGCCATAACCCGTAAATTGAAAGGTTTCTGATCGATGATTTTAAATCCAACCAATGCTGGAACGTCAATGGTTTTTAAATTAAATGAATTGACAGTTGAAGTACCGTTAGTTGTATTCACTTCACCACCTTTGGAATTGTAATACGCTTCAGGTTGAATGTAAACCGGCCCAAAATTAAAGCGGGCAAAAGCGCCAAACAAATAATGATTGAGGGCTTTGGGAATTAAATTACTTGTATAATCACTTCTATTGGTTGAAATTTTTGAAGTATTTACTCCAGCCTTCAACCCTAACTCAAATAGGGGGGATTGAGCTTTTCCTGTCAAGGCAAACACAGCCAAGAGTAAGATAATTGTTAGTTTTTTCATATCGCTGTTTTTTTTCTATGAAACGTTTTTGATGAAATTTATATTGTTATACGATTTGTAAATATTAAAGTTACGATATTATTGTTTATTTTTATAAGAAATTGCGATTTAATTTCATTTTAATCGTTGTATTTTTCCGACAGAAGATATTGGATAGTTTACTTCTCAATGATGAACAGCTGGTTGAACTTAAACATTGCACAAGTAGTACCAATTGTAATACAGCATTTTGCTATCTTTGGAAACCCGCATTTTAAATTTCCGTCCATAGAAATATTGTTTAAGGGGGAAAAGTGTGTAGGTGAAAAATAAAACCTTGTGATACAGTAATACTTTAATAAAGTAGATGCTGCAACGCAAGGTTTGAATTTAGTTACTAAAGTGAAATCTAATATTATCCCATTTCTTTCCCTGTGGGCCAAAGGTTTAATTATTATTCCAATTCTCCATAAGTATATGAAACAAAGGCTACTTTTTTGCTGTCGGGACTCCATGATGGAACATTGAAAGTTCCCTGTCCGCCATAAATATGAGCAATTACTTTGTTCTCTTTTCCATCAACTGGCTGCATACGCAACATTACACGTTGGTTGTGAGGATGATTGGTTGCTGCAACTTCCGAAGGATAAGAGATGTATATCAACCACTTACCATCGGGTGAAGGGTGGGCAAACCAGTTCTGGTAATTGTCAAAAGTAACTTGTTCCTGTTCCGATCCGTCAGGTTTCATTCTCCAGATTTGCATCATGCCGGTTCTGGTCGAATTAAAATAAATGTGTTTTCCATCAGCAGAATATTCAGGGCCATCATCCAGTCCGGGAGTCTTGGTTAATTGTTTTTCCTGACCTCCCTTCACAGAGTTTTGATAAACATCGTAATCTCCGTTCCGCTCGGCACAATATACCAGTAATTTACCATCGGGTGACCAACCATGCCAATAGGACGGTCCTTTTTCAGTCACACGAAAGGGTGTACCTCCCTCAATCGGAAGTGTAAATACGATCGAATAGTTCTTTCCGTTTTCTTCAACAGCATTGCTGACAGCTATCATTTTTCCATCGAAAGAAATACCATGATCGTTATTGTTATTAATGGCTATTCCTGTGTTAATTACTTCAGGAGTATTTTTCTTCAAATCAAACTTGTAAAGTTTACCTCCTGAATTGTAAATCAGGAACTTGCCATCGCGTGACCAGTTAGGCGCTTCGATATGACCGGTGGTTGAATATATCACTTTGCGGGCGCCTGTTTCGGTGTCGAGAATCTCCAGTCGGCTGGCGGAGGGAGTTTTATATCCATCGACCCCTTCGGCGGCTGCAACGTCAAAACGTACATTTGAAAACAAACCGGTTACCGTTAAAGCTGGATCGTGCGAACAGGTCACCAATCCTACAAAAAATGAACCTTCAAAGGGCAGTTCAATTTCTTTGGCGGAGGTCAGTGCTTGTTCGTTTTGAGCAATCCGGGCAAGAATTTTAGAACCTTTTCTTTCAAGTTGAAGGTACCGGGTACCCACTTCTGTAAATTTTAATTCTTCAGTAGTAGCACCCTTTTTACTTCGAAATTGCAGCGAAAGCAATCCATCAGCATGTAAAACTAAGTCGGCATAGGGTGAACTGACATCCATCGTTTGGCGGATCATTAATCCCATTTTACGATGAATATTGCCAGTCTTTGTTGTAATATCAACTTTAGAAGTTAGAATGAAATCGCTGTTCACTTTTCGTGCTGCAAAGAAGAATTCATCTTTATCAGCCCACATATTAGTTCCTGCACCTGTGATTTCATAGGATTGACTTTCAGGATTGAACAGCATTTTACCCAGGATAGCCGGGTCGCCTACATTTTGTGTTGTAGGAAAAAAAGATTTTTGTGCTTGTCCCATTAGGTTAAATGTCAGAAATACAATTAGTAAAGCAATTGATTTACTCATAGCGTTCAATATTTGAAGTTTAGTAATTAAGTTGCCTAAGTTACAAATTTGTTTCTACAATGAGCCTCTCACGATTAATTTGGTTGGAATTACTTCTGACACTTTTTCTTTACTGACAATAAAATTTGCACAATCCCTTCCCATTCTTAAAAAATCAATTGAAATCACTGTAATGCCGTCTCCCACAATCTCTTTCATGGGTGTGTCGTTGTAGGAAATGATCCCAACTTCTGAACCGATCTGGTAGGCATTTTTTTTGCAATCCTTCACTATTTTTACCAGATCAGAATCTTTGATGACCAGATAGGCCTGCCCAGGCTGAACTTCGCGATTATCAATATTGTCTAGCACCGCATGTTTAAGACGGTGATCGTTGCAAAATCGGTTAAATGCGACGATCGTTTCAGAAGGGTGGGGGGTATTATGTGGAAAAACGAGTATAAATTCCTGGTATTTCTGAATAAGTTTTAGACCTGATTTCAGGCAATCGTATACTGCCTGATTGAAATCCTGCGTCAAATAAGAGATTTCATCTTTTGGGTCTCTTCCCATATCAAGAAGCATCAGTTTTTTTGGATCAATTTTCCGCACCACATCTTCCATGTTATTATGGTTTATATTCATCACAATATACATGCTGTAACGACCAAGACTGTTTAATATCAGTTGATTGAATATTTCAGGATTGTAATGATGAAACAACAAGTCAACTGAGTAGTTATCGGGAAGGTTGGCTCGTAACGATTTATATAACTGTTCTTTAAATGCGCTGAAATCGTCAAGCAAAACAAATACACTGTACGATTCGGATGTTACAAAATAACCTTTGGTGGGTGTAGATGAAATGATGCTCCTTTGCTTTAAAATCGAATAGGCTTTAAAGATGGTGTCACGCGAGATGCCACCTTGCTTGCTAAGCTGATTGATAGAGGGAAGAAAATCACCTTCTTTCAAAACCCCTAAATTAATGGCTTCGGTCACAGCATGAATCAATTGCTGCAACTTGGTTTGCGAAGATCCTTCATCGAATTTAAAAGTAAATTTCATCTATATTTAATTATTAAAAAATAAACACATAGGCACATAGTAAACATAGTTTAAATGAGTTAATGTTTAAATATTTCTATGTTTATATGTGTTTGTTTTTCATCTATTTAATATATTAAACAAATAGTCCTATAAAATAATATTTCTATGTTTCTATGTTTCTATGTGTTTATTTTTCATCTATTTAATTAATTAAACACATAGTCCTATAAAATAATATTTCTATGTTTTCTATGTTTCTATGTGTTTATTTTTCATCTATTTAATTAATTAAACACATAGTCCTATAAAATAATATTTCTATGTTTTCTATGTTTCTATGTGTTTATTTTTTTTTTATTTCTATTTATACAATGGTCCGTAGGTGGCACAGGCGCGGTAATCAGCTCCTTCTTTATCAGTACCAAAGGCCGACCAGGCGCTAGGCCTGAAAATCTGGTCATCGCTTACATTGTGCATGCTAACCGGAATCCGAAGAATGGATGCCAAGGTAATAAGGTCAGCGCCAATATGTCCATAGGAAATTGCTCCATGGTTGGCGCCCCAGTTGGCCATTACGCTGTAAACATCTTTAAAGGCATCATTGTCAGCCAAGCGAGGTACAAACCAGGTAGTAGGCCACGATGGATCGGTACGTTGATCCAAAATTTTATGTATATCATCTGGAAGTTCAACAGTCCAGCCTTCTGCAATCTGCAAAACTGGTCCCAATCCTTTTACCAGGTTCAGTCGCAACATGGTAACAGGCATTTCTCCTGCAGTTTTGAACAATGAAGAATAACCTCCACCTCTGAAATAACCTTTACTTGCTGGTGGCCATGTTGTATTTTCAAGGCATGAATTCATATCCTTGGCTGTAATATCCCAGAAGGCCTTCATTATTGGATTTCCAACTATATCTTTTTGCTGAGCTGTTGCATCCAAGGTAGTCGATCCTGAATTGATCAAATGGATAATACCACCACTTGCCTTTCCTGTTAATTCTTTACCCGTTACACGCTTCACTGAAGCCGGACTCCAGTATGTACGCACATCAGAGAAGATCTGAGCTGTATTAGTCAGTAAATGGCCAAATAACATGGATACACCATTCAGACTGTCATTTTCGGTGGCAAAAACAAAAGCCTGACGAATTCCGTTCCAATCGAAGGACGAATTCAAGATAGCTTCTGTAAAATCAGCATTTGGATAATAATCTGTCCATTGACGTTGACCCTGGAAACCTCCTAAGATCGCATTTCTACCTTTTGCTTCTTCACCAAACCCTAAGGCCTTAAGCTTTGGATTTCCGATCATTAAATCGCGGGCAATGAGGGTCATTTTTACTACAATTTCCCATTCCCAATCTTTCCGTTTACGATCAGACTGAAGTTCAGAAGAATTCAAATCAACGCCTTCTTTACAGTTGGCCTTTGTCCACGTCATTGCCTTTGTATATTCCTCAGGATCAAATATCCCCTGTTCAATCCGGCGGATAAATTCAATCGACTCAACAAATTCAGTCCTGATACCAAGGTATTCCTGAAAGAAATCAGGATCAACCATTGAACCGGCAATACCCATAGAAGAATAACCTATAGATAAATAAGATTTGCCTTTCATTTGTGCTGAAGCCAAAGCGGCTTTTACAAAGCGCAGAAGTTTCTCCTGAACATCGGCAGGAATGCTGGTGTCACCGGCATCCTGAACATCGCGGCCATAAATTCCAAAAGCAGGAAGTCCTTTTTGCGAATATCCTGCCAGTGCAGCGGCGAGGTAAACAGCTCCAGGACGTTCTGTTCCATTGAACCCCCAAACAGCTTTTGGCAACATGGGAGTAGTGTCCATCACTTCAGTTCCGTAACACCAGCATGGGGTAACGGTCAGGGAAACGCCCACGCCTTCTTGTTCGAATTTATCGGCACACCTGGCAGCATCGGCCACGCCCCCAATGGTGGTATCGGCAATCACACATTCTACTTTCTCACCACTTGGGAACCGAAGATTGTCTTCAATAAACTTCGCAGCAGCTTTGCCCATATTCATGGTCTGCACTTCCAACGATTCGCGCACGCCACGCTCTCTTCCGTCAATCACAGGCCGGATACCAACTTTGGGCAAACGACCAATCAGTCTGGTGTTTTGATTCATTTTATAAGTAATATTTAAAGTATAAATTGATACGTTTGAAATAGCATTTTATTGTCCTGTACTGTGCTGCTAAGTAAAGCTTTATTTTCTGAAATTAAGATGTTGGAGAGCACATTTTAAAATTTTTTACGTATATTTGGATTTGTTATTGAAAGTGGATTTTCAATTTGGATTTGGGTATTGTTGTGACAAATTGAAATTGTATAAATATACTGCAATGGTCTGCCTTCAATTAACAAATGTGAGTTTCTGTTATGTAAGTTCAGCAATACTTCGTTTATGGGATCGAAAAGAATAAACAGGTTCCACCAATAAATTGTATAAAAAAACACTACACCTTCTTGCAAAGCCAAGAGCAAAACGTTCATTTAATCATTTCGAACCGGTAATTTAATTGGTAATTAACTAACATTTCGGAGGAGTTTTTTTCTTGATCCACGCGGGTTTCAAGAGTGCCAAAATTCGATTATCTGCCTCCAAATATGATCTATATTACTGTAATACAATTATTTGCAATCATTTTTCTATTTTTAATGGATTACGCTGCCTTATTAAGTACTCTTTCGGGTAACATTCTTGAAAAAATTGCCATCGTCTGTTCATTTTCGAATAGCTGTTCTTGCAATTCAAGAAAGTCGATTCCGACAATTGAACAAAACACTTCAATTAGTTCCCACATTA
>Ga0209123_1002128_pt1 | contig 17557 bp, 20 predicted proteins | sample BarGraIncu00431A_FD_184500 | JGI IMG/M metagenome (GOLD analysis project Ga0209123, IMG submission 184500) | Arctic peat soil microbial communities from Barrow, Alaska, USA - Barrow Graham LP Incubations 004-31A (SPAdes) (version 2) | ecosystem: Environmental > Terrestrial > Soil > Wetlands >... | reverse complement strand
TCATCTCCTTCGGTGTCGACTACCTTAAGAGTATGATATTTTGAGGGTGCTTGCAATGGGTATTTTATTCTCCCAACTGCAGCACTTTTTGATGACACTTTGCTACACTTTTATTATACCAAATACATTCTCTATGATTTTACTTATTTCTCTTTTATTTTCATAAATATACTCCATTGATTTAAGTAATAACTGATGCTCTCTTTCCTCTATTAATATTCCATTATAATTATTCACTATTAATTCAGGTATTCCACCAACAGACATAGAAATAACAATTTTTTTCATAGCCATAGCTTCTAATATAATTAACGGAAGTCCTTCTCTTTTAGAAGGCAATATAAAGCAATCAAATATATTAAGCCAATTATAAACATCCCTTCTATATCCCATAAAATAAATTTTTGTTAATATATTATACTTTATTGCCAAATTTATTAATCTTTCTTTTTCTTCACCTTCACCTACTATAATTAAAATTGAATTATTATTTTTTTTTTGAAACAAATAGAAGCTATTTATAAGTAAATCTATACCTTTTAAATCAATTAATCTTCCAATATATCCAAAAATATATTTATCCTTAGGTATATTATTCAAAGATTTAAAATCTGCACTAAATATAATATTGGCTTTGTTTATTTGTCCCAAGTCGAAACTATTTGGTAACGCAATTACTTTATCCTTATCGCATTTGCTATTATACTTGCAATAAAATTCTCTATCGTTTTTTGAACAAACTAGAGACAAATCATATTTGTCTCTAAATATTCTATCAATAATCTTTAATATAGAATTATTTTTTAACCAATCATATTCTCCATGAATATGAGATATCAAAATGATATTCATTGAGACACTTGCTAGTTTTGCAGCTATAGATGCACATACATCATGTGCATGTATTAAACTTATATTCTCATTTTTTATTAGTTTTCTTAATTTTAAAATTCCTATAATATTTAAGTTACTAATATCAATTTTAAAGGATTCTATAGATTCTTCCTTGAAACAACTCTTTAGTTCATCTCCTGCACATACTGTTATTGTTTGAAAAATATCTTTATCTAAATTCTTGCATATATCTAATGCCAATTTTCCCACGCCATTTAGTGTTTTAGTTGATAATAGATGTAATACTGTATAGACCATTTCAAAACCATCCTTACTAAGAATTTTTTATTCATGATATTTATATATTTTTTAACCATTTGCATTTCCCCATATTCATCTATTATATTAGTTCTAACTTTGTCTTTAAATTTAAAATCTAATATAATGTTTGATAGATTTTATATAATCATATAATTCAATTGCTAAATAACCATTTATAATATTATATACAACATCTTTATTACCTGTTACATTTGAAACTATACCTGGTTTACCTAAATACATTCTCTCAAGAAGTGAAATAGGTAACCCTTCCCAAAGAGATGTAAATATAAATATTTCTACACCTATTTAAAAAAGAAGATAGCAATAAATTAAAGAGTCTATGGTATATTAATAATTATAACTGGAAATAATATACTTAAAATCAAATTATCAACACTATCAGTTCTAATTATCATTTTCAGATAATTAAATAATCCAATTTAAAAGATCAATTACTTGCTTTAAATTATCTAAAAGAAATATCTTTGAAGATTTTACAAAGCTATTTCCTTATTTATATTTAATATTAGAATGAATATAAAACTTATTACTTATAGAATTTATGGAAGGATGTCTTGAATGAAGAATTTTAATAAAGATATCGGTGCACTCGGCGAGGATATATCAGAAAATTTTTTAAAAAATTTAGGATATACGATTTTAGACAAAAATTTCAGATGCAAATGTGGTGAAATAGACATAATTGCGATGTTTAAAGGTTATATTTGTTTTATAGAGGTGAAAACTAGATATGGCATTAAGTTTGGATTGCCAGCTGAATCAGTTACCTTATCTAAACAACATAAAATTTATAAAACAGCTCAGGTTTATATACTAAAGAAAAATATTATAGACTTCGATTTTAGATTCGATGTTATAGAAATCCTGCTAAATAATGATAATAATGATTTTTTAATTAATCATATAGAGAATGCTTTTCAATTATAGTTCCTTTGAATCAAAAAGTAAAATTCACAAATGTACTTAAGGCCATAAGTACATTTGTGAATTTTTTGTTAATTATTATTCTAATCTAAAATGTTTTTTAAAAAACTTTTTCTATGTATTGGAGTAGTACCATATTTTTTTATTGCAAGCACATGTTCCAGAGTTCCATACCCAACATTCTTATTAAATCCATAGTTTGGATATGTATTATGATACTCTAACATAAGTTCATCTCTATACACCTTAGCAATTATAGAGGCGCAAGCTATGCTTATGCTTAATGTATCTCCCTTTATTACAAACTCATTTAAATTTGGAAAGTTCTTTATTTTATAACCATCAGATAATACTAGATCTGGTTTAATATCAATTTCTGCGCAACAATCTAAAAACACTTGATTATTGCACCAGCCAATTCCCTTTTCATCAATTTGTTCATTATCTATAGCAATTATTTTATAAGCTAAGGCATTTTCTTTAATAATAAAAGATAGTTCTTTTCTTACTGCTATTGATAATTTTTTAGAATCGTTAGCTCTTAAGATTAATTCTTTATGCTCATTTGATTTTAAATCTAATATCACAGCTGCAGCAACTATTGGTCCAGCTAAAGGACCTCTTCCAACTTCATCTACCCCAGCTACATATTTATAGTTCCCAAAATTTCTATCAAAATCGTACATTTTTTTTACTCTTTGAATTTCCCTTTCTTTCGCTTCCAATATTTTACATATTTTACTACCTAACTTTTTAACAGTTTTCCTATTATCTTGTAGGAGCATATTTAACATGCTTCCTTTGCTACTATCAACGAAAACGTTTTCAATATTTTCTATGTTATTAATGTATGTATATATTTCTTTATAACTCAATTTTGAAAAATCAATATTAAATTCCACAGTATTTTCTCCTTAATGCTTTCTAAATTATCTTAATTAGGCATCTTAAAAAATGATCTATCTCTAACTAATTATTTTTTAAGATACCCTAATATAGAAAGTTAAACGTCCTCTACTCTTTCTAGAGATATAGATCCTAGTTTTCCACCTCTAAATTCATCTAGAAGCATAACAGCTATTCTATTATAGTCAATGTTGCCTCCGGAAATTACAGCGCCTCTTTTCTTTCCTATATTATCCATATTATCTAAAGGATTTTCCATAATTTCTGTAAGTTTATATCTTTCCATTAATCTTTGTGGATTATTAGTCTGAAGTCTTTCTATTAATTTAAGAGCCAATTCCTCAATATCCATAACTTCATCTTTTATGGCACCTGTAAAAGCTAAATTTAGCCCTACTGCTTCATCTTCAAATCTAGGCCATAACACTCCTGGAGTATCCATAAGTTCTATCCCTAAGCTAGTTTTTATCCATTGCTTACTTTTAGTAACTCCCGGTTTATCGCCAGTTTTAGCGATATTATTTTTTGCTAGTTTATTTATGAAGGATGATTTGCCAACATTTGGTATACCAACTACCATAACTCTTGTAACTATATTAACTAACCCTTTTTTTCTTTGTCTATCATGCTTTTCTTTTAATAAAGCATCAAGGGTAATTTTTATACTTTTTAACCCTTCACCTGTAATACTATTAACAGCCAATGGCTTTATAGTATCAGTTGTAAGCTTTTTCACCCAATCTTTTGTTACTTTATCTTCAGCTAAATCACTTTTGTTTAATAAAATTATTCTAGGTTTATCTTTACATATCTCATCAATTTGTGGATTCGCACTTGATTTAACTATTCTTGCATCTCTCATTTCTATTACAGCGTCAACAAGTTTTAAACTCTCTTGAATTTGTCTTCTAGTCTTCGCCATATGACCTGGAAACCAATTTATGGTCATTCCCATATTTATCTAATCCTTCCCATTTTATTGAATGGATAAAGCCTTATAATTGCTTTTCCCTCCAAAAGATTGAGTTTTACAAACCCGATGTCACTACTGCGACTATCTTTACTAAAGTTTCTATTATCCCCAAGAACAAATATTGAATCTTGCGGTACTACAGTTTCATCATAATCTTTCATGAAATTTTCATTTTTATAAAACTCATTAATAACTGTGCCATTTATGTATAATACATTATTACTGATTTCAACCTTGTCTCCAGCAACTGCTATAACTCTTTTTATTAATCTTTGACTTATGTCCGCAGGGTACTTTATTACTACAATATCATTTCTCTTAACAGATGTTATTAGCTTTGATACCTTTTCAAGTATTAATTTGTCATTGTTTTGCAATGTAGGTACCATAGATTCACCACTTACTATTACTATTTGGAATATATAATTTATCATAAATACAGCAATTATAAGAGAAATTGCTATAGATTTTGCTACTTCAAAAAATTTTCTTTTCATGTAAACACCTACTTAAAAATCTACTAAAGTCTAACTATTGTTAAATGTAAAAAGGGACTTTTCAGCCCCAATTTTATCTCATTCTTTCTCTAACCTTAGCAGCTTTACCAACTCTATCTCTTAAGTAAAATAGTTTAGCTCTTCTAACTTTACCTAGTCTTACAACTTCAATTTTGTCTATTACTGGAGCATTTACTGGAAATGTTTTTTCAACACCAACACCAGATGCTACTCTTCTTACTGTGAAAGTTTCTCTTAAACCGCCATTTTGTCTTTTAAGAACGGTTCCTTCGAATACTTGGATTCTCTCCTTGTTACCTTCACTAATTTTGATGTGAACCTTAACAGTATCACCTACATTAAATACTGGTAAGTCAGTTCTAATTTGTTCTGCTTCTATTGCTCTTATAATTTCTAACATGTGCATTCCCTCCTAAAATTTTATTGTGACGTTCATACTCATAATAATATGGCAGAGGACCGCCCGTACTAGCACAAACTATATTTTATCATAAAATTGTATATATATCAACATAAAAATATCTTTTGTGCTTATATATAAGATATATTATCTTTAAATAAATCTGTGCACAACATCCTATTTTGTATTGGCATTATTTAATAGTTTTTTATCTTCCTTGGTGAGCGTAAGTTTTTGAAATAAATCCGGCCTTTTTTCTCTAGTTATTAAAAGTGATTGAAGTCTTCTCCATTTTCGTATATTTTCATGATGTCCTGAAATCAAAACCTCTGGAACGTTTTTACCCTCAAAACATTCTGGTCTTGTATAATGAGGATACTCCAGTACTCCATCATAAAAAGATTCTTCAGTGAAACTTTCTGTACATGATAATACACCTGGAATTAATCTGCAAATACTATCCACTATGGGAATACAGGCCATTTCTCCACCTGTTAAAACATAATCACCTAGGGAAATTTCCATATCAATATAATCATAAATTCTCTCATCAATGCCTTCATAATGACCGCATACAAATATTAATTCTTTTTCCTCACACAGCTTTTTTGCAATATCTTGAGTAAAAGTCTTACCTCGCGGGCCCAAAAATACTACCTTTCCGCCATTATGCAATTTAGCATCCTTAATACAATCTACTAGTGGTTGAGTTTGCATTACCATACCCGCCCCTCCACCATAAGGAGAATCATCTACTTTTTTATGTTTGTTTAAAGAAAAATCGCGAATATTATGTGATGAAATGCTTAGTATATTTTTCTCTATTGCTTTTCCAATCATACTATAATTGAAAACATCAAACATTTCGGGAAATAGAGTTAATATATCTATTTTCATTCTTGCCATTCTTTTACTGGCTTAATTATTATTATATGTTTTTCAATATCTATGCTTATTACAATATCCTTAAGTACTGGTATAAGCAATTCTTCTTTTCCCTTTACCCAGTATACATCATTACCAGGTGTACTAAGAACATCAAATACTTTTCCAAGTTCTTCTCCAGCCTCATCATAAACGCCACAATCAATCAAATCTGCCACGTAATAACTGCCCTCTGTCAATTTAACTGCATCTTCACGGCTAACCATCAGGTACTTATTTCTATATAAATCTGCTTGTTCTATGCTGTCTATACCTTCAATTTTGAGTATAACTTTATCTGTTTGAAGTTTACATCCTTCTATTTTCCTAAGTTCGCCATCAATGTATACGCTTTTTAATTTTTTAAATCTTTCAAGTGAATCAGATAATGAAAAAACCTTAACTTCACCTTTTAACCCGTGTGTTTTACCAATCTGACCTACACTCATAAAATCCTTCATTTAAAATCCTCCTTCCAAATTTACTTATATTAATATGTAGAATTAAAAATATAATTAAAATAAGAGTTAGGCAGAACCTAACTCTTACTTTATTTCAACAACTACTTTTTTATTTTCTTTAACAGCAGCCGCCTTTACAACAGTTCGAATAGCTTTAGCTATTCTCCCTTGTTTTCCTATAACTTTTCCCATATCCTCATGTGCTACTGATAATTCAAGAAGTACCGTATGCTCATGTGCTACTTCGTTTACTACCACCATTTCCGGTCTATCAACTAAATATTTTGCCAATACTTCAAGTAACTGTTTCATGGAAAACTCCTCCATTCATTACTTACAAATTTTTCTAGTTGACTGCTATTTTACTAAGTAACCTTTTAACTGTATCAGATGGTTGTGCACCATTCTTCATCCACTTAGTTGCTTTTTCAACATCAATTTTAATAGTAGTTGGTTCTGTTGTTGGGTTGTAGTATCCTATTTCTTCAATAAATTTTCCATCTCTTGGAGATCTTGAATCTGCAACTACCACTCTATAAAATGGAGCATGTTTAGCACCCATTCTTTTTAATCTTATTTTAACTGCCACGTATATCACCTCCTTAAATCTAAATTTACTAATTACTCAAGTTTTTTTATTAAAAAGGCATTTTACCAAACATACCCTTTTTACCAGGTTTTTGGAATCCTTTTGCTTGCTTCATAAATTTCTTTGACATCTCAAAATCTTTTAACAACTTATTTACTTGTTGCACTAAAGTGCCTGACCCATTAGCAATTCTTTTTTTTCTAGACGAAGATCCACTAACTAAACTAGGATGTTTTCTTTCTGATGCCGTCATTGACCTTACAATAGCTTCGACTTTTCCCATTTCTTTTTCGCTTTGAGAAAGATCTATACCCTTTAATTCCTTTTTATTAACACCTGGCATCATTTCAATTAATTTATTTAGCGGTCCAAGTTTTTTCATTTGTTGCATCATTGCTAGAAAATCGTCTAAATTAAATTCTTGAGATAACATTCTATTCCCAAGTTCTTTGGCTTCATCTTCATTTATAGCCAGCTGTGCTTTTTCTATTAATGAAAGTACATCACCCATACCAAGTATTCTTGATGCCATTCTATCTGGGTAGAATACTTCTAGATCGTTCATTTTTTCGCCGGCTCCAACAAATTTTATAGCTTTGCCGGTTATTGCTTTAATAGATAGTGCAGCACCACCTCTTGTATCTCCATCCAATTTAGTCAAAACAACTCCAGTTATATCTAGCTGAGTATTAAAACTCTCTGCTACATTAACTGCATCTTGCCCTGTCATAGCATCTACAACAAGCAATATTTCACTTGGACTTACACTTGCTTTTATATCTTGAAGTTCATTCATTAAATTCTCATCTATATGAAGTCTTCCAGCTGTATCTACTATAATTACATTATTTCCATTATCTTTAGCAAATGCTAATGATGCTTTTGCTATTTCAACTGGACTAACCTTGTCTCCCAAAGTAAATACAGGAACATCTATTTGTTTTCCTACTACCTGCAATTGCTTAATTGCAGCTGGTCTATATACATCACAAGCAACCAATAATGGTTTTTTGTTTTTTCTTTTCATTGAAAGAGCTAGTTTCCCACCCATTGTGGTTTTACCAGCACCTTGAAGTCCTATAAGCATTATAACTGTTAGCCCATTTATTGAAAACTCCAATTTACTTTCTGTATTTCCCATTAAATCGGTCAACTCTTCATTAACTATCTTTATAACCTGCTGACCTGGTGTAAGACTCTGCATTACTCCATTTCCTAAACATTTTTCACTAACTTTTTTCACAAAATCCTTAACTACCTTATAATTAACATCTGCTTCAAGTAATGCTAATTTTACTTCTCTCATAGCATCTTTAATATCTTTTTCGGAAAGCTTACCCTTACCTTTTAATTTTTTTATGGTATCCTGTAACTTAGAAGATAACCCTTCAAATGCCATAATAAACCTCCTAAATATTTTCAATAAGCTGGGTCTTTATATCACATATAATCTGATTATTTTTTTCATCTTTTATATCAATTTGTAAATTTTCTAATTTTGATAGAATGTTTTTTAAGTTTTCTTTCAGTTTATGATTTTTATTTAGTAATTTCAATTTTTCCTCATACACTAAAAGTACATTATCGGATCTTTTAATGGTATCATGAATAGCTTGCCTACTAGTATTATTTATCTCAGCTATTTCAGATAAAGACAAATCATTATTAAAATACAAATCCATTATATCCCTTTGCTTTTCAGTAAGCAATTCACCATAAAAATCCAATAGTAGGGAAATCTCAAATCTTTTTTCCATTTCATCACCGACTCACAAATAATATAATATCAGAGTTTAAATAGAGTGTCAAGTAGTTTTACTTAACAGGCCATTATTTTTATATAAAGAGGTACCTACATTTACATTTTAAAATAAAGCTTCTACAAAATCTTTTGAATTAAACAATTGTAAATCATCAATACCTTCACCAACACCTATATATTTAACCGGTATATCAAGTTGTCTTTTTATTGATATTACAACACCACCTTTAGCCGTACCATCTAATTTAGTTAGTATTATACCATCGATTGGGCATACCTCCATAAATTGTTTAGCTTGTTGTACTCCGTTTTGACCTGTTGTAGCATCAAGCACTAATAAGGTTTCCATATGAGCCTCACTATACTCCCGCTTAATCACCCTGTTTATTTTTGCTAATTCATCCATAAGATTTTTTTTATTATGAAGTCTACCTGCTGTATCACAAATTAGAACATCGATTTTTCTTGCTTTAGCTGCTTGAACAGCATCAAAAACTACGGCAGCAGGGTCAGACCCCTCTTGGTGTTTTATTAATGGCACACCTGCTCTAGTACTCCAGACTTCTAACTGGTCAATTGCTGCTGCTCTGAATGTATCTGCCGCAGCAATAAGAACTTTATATTTTTCAGCTTTTAAACTTGTAGCCATTTTACCAATGGAAGTAGTTTTTCCAACTCCATTAACGCCAATTACCAAAATTACCTTGGGTAACTCCACAGTCTTTATTGGATTTTCGTCGTTTCCTAATATATCAATTAAAACTTCTTTCAAACAAGGTTTAATTTCTTCTGGTTCTTTTATTTTATATTCTTTAACCTTTTTTTTGAGTTCCTCTATAACATAAATTGAAGTCTCCACACCTATATCTGAGGTGATTAATATTTCTTCTAATTCTTCGTACAATTCATCATCAATTGTAATGGCTAAGTTTAGTACTTGACTAACTTTTTCAGTGATGCTATTTCTTGTTTTTGTTAGCCCATCTTTTAATTTATCAAAAAATCCTCCAAACATTTCTAATCCTCCTCATTTGCCTTCTATTGAAAATCGTTATATCTTTTTACTTATTAAAATCTACAGATACTATTTTCGACACTCCCTTTTCCTCCATTGTAACGCCATACAATACATCTCCAACTTCCATAGTTCCTTTTCTGTGAGTTATTATAATAAACTGAACATTATCCGAAAATCTCTTTAAAAACTCCGCATATCTAGCTACATTTGCATCGTCAAGCGCTGCCTCTATTTCATCCAAAATACAAAATGGAGTTGGCTTCATTTTTAGTATAGCAAATAATAACGCAATAGCAGATAAAACTTTTTCTCCACCAGACATTAAATTAATATTTTGCAGCTTTTTCCCCGGTGGCTGTACATTAATATCAATTTTTGATGTAAGTTCATCACCTTCTGTAAGTATTAAATCCGCACTTCCACCCTTAAACAATTCCATGAAGGTTTCATTGAAATTTTGTCTTAATACAATAAAGTTTTCTGCAAATATTTTCTTCATTTTTTCAGTCATTTCACTTATTACAGTTAATAATTCATTTTTAGCTAACACCAAGTCATCCTTTTGACTATCCATAAAAGTAAATTTATCTTTGACTTCCTTATACTCTTCGATAGCACTTACATTGATATTCCCAAGCATGGATATGGATTCTTTTAATATTAATATCTCTCTTTTTGTCTTATCAATGTCTTTAATCCTATCACTATCTTCAATTTTATTTTTAACTTTTAATTCTTTTTCAAATTGCAAAGCTTCTGCATATGTTAGTTCAAAGTCTTCATTCAATTTATTGTAATAAGTATCCTTTTCCATCTCTACCTTCGTGCAAGCTAATTCACATTTATGTTGCTCTTTTTCAATTTTTCCAAGCATTATCGAACCATTATCTAACTGTTCCACACTTATTTTTATATGCTCTTTAATTTTAATTCTTTGAATTTCATTATCCTCAAGTTTTCTTTCTGTTTTTTCTAATATGATCTTTATTTCATTTACTTTTTCATTAGCACTTTGAATTGCACATTCACTTGTGATCTTATTTTTTATTGCTTCTTCAATTTCTCTAGAAAATATGTTTATCTTTTCATTATACACAAGTGTTTCATTATTTAGTCTTTGAATTTCTAATCGTTTGTTATTTATTGTTTCATCAATTTGGGCCTTTTTTATCTTAGTAACATTAATTAAATCTTTTATATTCTCAATTTCTTGCAATTTATCTTTTAATTTGAAATCAACCTTACTAATATTTATCTGTATTTCACTTTTTTCAAGTATAAGCTTATCAGCAGCTATATTTTTTTCTTCAATTTCATCATTACCCTTTTGAACATTATTCTCTTCTAAACATTTTTCAGCGTCTAATGTAATAATATTACCCTTTAATCTATCTGCTTCATCTTCTATAGAATTTATTTTAGTTTCTATTTTTGCGACTTCAATATTTCCAAGTTGGACCTCCCCCTTGAAATGTAAGTTTTCTTCATCAAGTCTTAGAATTTCAGTTCTACTTTTTTTTATTTTTTCTAAGCATATAATCAATTCATTTTTTAACGTATGTAAATACTCAGCTAGTTCTTTAATTTCTCTTTTTCTCCCAATTACACTTGAAGTCTTTGAATATATACTTCCACCAGTCAATGACCCACCTACGTTTATTACCTCACCAGTTAGTGTAACAATCTTAAATCTATAATTGTTCCTTTTAGATATTTTAAGTGCTGAATCCATGTCACTACATATAATTGTCCTTCCTAAAATAAATGCTACAACTTCACTAAACTTCTCATTATAACCTATTAATTCGCTTGCTATTCCAAGAAATCCAAAACTCTTCTTAGTTTCATTATCAAGAGCAAGTTTCTTTCCCTTAATAATGTTTAATGGTAAAAAGGTTGCACGTCCAAGATTATTTGCTTTCAAATAATTAATCAACATTTTCGCAACAATTTCATTTTCAGTTATTATGTGAGATATTGAGGCTCCCAGGGCAATTTCTATGGCTACTTCTAAATTCTTTTCAACCTTTATAATTTCTCCAAGTACACAACATTCAAGAATATTACCTACTTTGCCTTCATTCACATGTTGCATTAAATTTTTTACTGACTTATTATAACCTTCATGCTTTTTTTCTAAAGTTGTTAGAACGTTAAAATTAGCTTCAGTTTTATTAATATTAAAATTACAATTCTTCATAGTTTTTTCATCAATGGTTAAAATATTTTGAATTCTTAAGGTTTCCTTCTTGTTCTCATTAAATTTACTTTCATAAAGGACTATTTTATCTTTGGATTTTTCCATTTGGCTTTCAAACATTATTTTTGTAGTTGCATTAGTTTTTGATAAGTCTAAGAAATTTTCAATAGTATTTTTCAAAGCAACTACTCTTGTTTTAGACATGTCTATATTATTATTCAAAATCAACAAACGATTTGTAACCTCAGTAGTATTATCAATATTTACTTGTTCTTCTTGTTTAAAAGTTTTAGCTTCGACGCTCTCTTTTTTTATATTTTCTTGAATATTATTAATTTTTATCTCTTTTAATTGAATTTTTTCTACTATTTCTATTTGAGTATTTTTTATAATATTTAAAGAATCGTCTGATTCTTTCACTTTTTCTTTAAATTCCAATATATTTTTGTTAATCATAAGACTCTCATTTGATGTTTTAGTAATGACTTTCTCTAAATTTTCTATTCTCTCATTTAGAATGTTTATTTCAGAATTACTATTTTGATGAATTAGCTTATTATTATAGTATAATTGTTTTTCTTCCTGACTTTTATTTTCAAATTTTTCAAATTCACTATTCCAGTATTCAGTATCATTTTTGAATTGATTTTTTCCGTCTGTAGTACTTATAACTTCGACCTTTAATTTATCACGTTCCTCATTTAATCTTTTAATTTTTTCTTCAACTTTATTAATAGAATCAACAATTATGCTAACTTCTTTGCTTTTCAATTCTTCAAAAAACTTTAAGAATTTTTTTGCCTTTTCACTTTCATTCATCAATGGTTCTAATCTTTCTTCATATGTGCTTAAAATATCTTTTATTCTAATTAAATTCTGATCTGTATTATCCAATTTTTTTTCTGATTCTTCTTTCCTACTCTTAAACTTAACAATTCCTGCAGCCTCTTCAAACAATTTTCTTCTTTCTTCAGTTTTACCACTCAAAATAGCATCAATCTTACCTTGACCTATAATTGAATATCCTTCTTTTCCTATTCCAGTATCCATAAATAGCTGTTGAACATCTTTTAATCTACAGGATGTATTATTTATTAAATATTCACTTTCCCCAGAGCGATATAATCTTCTTGATATCGTTACATTAGAATAATCAATATCCAGTTCGTTATCAGTATTATCCAAAGTAAGTGAAACTTGAGCCAGGCCAACTGGTTTCCTAAACTGTGTACCGGCAAATATAACATCCTCCATTTTATCTCCTCTTAGATTCCGTGCGCTTTGTTCTCCAAGCACCCATCTAACAGCATCAGATATATTACTTTTACCACTACCATTAGGTCCAACTACTGCTGTAATACCCTTCTTAAATGTTAACTCCGTTTTATCTGCAAATGATTTAAATCCCCTTATTTCAATAGATTTTAAGAACATTGAAACACTCTCCTATTTAACTAAATAACATTGGTAATACAAAACTTAACGTGAAAATTACAATAATACCATAAATCAATATCTTCGTATATTTATCTCTTTTTTTTCTATTCATACTTCACCTCATATTTTTATTTTCACAATTTTCTTTAATATAAAAAAGTATATATTACGATAATTTAGTTTAATGTAATATATACTATATTAACGTTTTAAGAATAGAAATTATATATCTACTTTTAAACCCTATTCTATATAATAGATTAAAATCCTTTTTTATACTTTTCTGATACATAATCATATATGGTCATAATAATACATATCTCATCTATACATATACTAACACTTCCATGAATAATAGTAATATCTTGACATACCTCTATTGATATTGTCTTTATTTGTTTTTTCATGTCATTAAAAAAGCTTTTCCCATTTGCATAAAGTTTTGAGATGTCTTTTGGATTTATTTTCACTATAACTTTATTAGCAAAAGAAGGTTTCTTTAAATTATTTGTGATAACCTCATGTACTAAATCATTATATATACTACCCTCAACGAGTTCCCTAAATGCAGGATGAAATGGTCCTGCAACAAGATCGTTACCTTCTGATATTTCCTCCGTGGGCTGTAATCCTATCCTGATCACATTTATTTGGTTTACAATCATCATAATGTAAATAATTTTGCTTATATTCACTGCTTCACTTAATGAGTAGGGTTTGAATTTTTGCCCTTTATACATTTTTTCCATTTGTGTATCTTTAATTACAAGAGCTGGATATATTCTACAAATATCAGGTTTAAGGGCAATAGATTTTTTAGCTGTCTCAATATCCTTATCTATATTGTCGCCAGGGAGACCTATCATTATTTGATGCCCTAAGGTAAAACCATACTTCTTTATAAGTATGGAAGCAGACTCTACATCACGTGCTGTATGCCCTCTTCCAGATTTCAATAATACCTGTGTATCCATTGATTGTACTCCAAGTTCTATAATATCTACAGAGTATTTTTTCAGATTGTTTAACACACTATCGTTTATATAATCTGGTCTTGTAGATAATCTAATGAACTTTATTTTATTATTGTCTTTAAATTTCTTTGCAACTGTAAGAAGTTCAATCTGTTTTTCTGTTTTTATAGCTGTGAAAGTTCCTCCAAAAAATGATACTTCAATAATAGCATCATCTTGATTTATTGTTTTAAGATATTCATTTACTGTTTGCTCAACATACATTGCATCAACTTTTGACTTTGTACCAGTTATGCTATTTTGATTACAGAATACACACTCATGTGGGCAACCTTCATGTGGAACGAATATAGGAATAATGTAATGCAAATTACTCATGCAAAGCCTCCTGATTATCCATAACTTCTTTGGCTGCATTTTGTTCTGCTTCTTTTTTACTAAATCCTTGCCCTGATCCTTTTATACAATCATTTATTAATAAATCAACAAAAAATTTTCTTTTATGTGGTGGCCCTTCAAATTTTACAAGCTCATAATTAATATTCACTTGTCCATTTTGCTGAAATATTTCCTGAAGTTTTGTTTTATAATCCAAAATTATCTCATTACTAATTGCTTTCTCTATAATTGTTTTAAAGTTATTAAGTATAAATAACTTAGAGTATTCTATTCCTTTATCTAAATATATAGCCGCAATTATGGCTTCAACACAATCAGCCAATATTGAAACTCTATTTCTACCCCCAGTTATTTCTTCACCCTTGCTCATATTCATATATATTCCGAGTTTCCAACCAATTGCAATTTCACAAAGTGAATTTTCACAAACAATTAGTGACCTAATTTTAGTTAGATATCCTTCAGGTTTTTCTGTAAAACGCAGGTATAAGTATTCAGATATTACAAGTTGTAATACTGAATCACCTAAGAACTCAAGTCTTTCATTGAACTCAACTTTTTTTTTCTGATTTGCATAAGAGCTATGGGTTATAGCAGTTTTTAATAGCTCTTTATTACTAAAATCTAATTCCAGTTCCTTTTCAAGATCCTGTAATTTTATATTGCTTTTCATAATCATTACTCCTTATCGGAAGTTTATTCAATATTTTTTATCTTCATTTTTAAAATTCTTCAAGTTTATTATTCAATTTACTTTTGCATCACAAATAAAACAACGTATGTATTTATTATTTTTTAAATATATTTTAATAGTAAATTCAAAAATAAGCTTGAAAAAAGCTAAAGGCCCGCATAATTGCGGAGCCATATGTTATTCTTCGGAGTGGACTTTAATATACTCTACTATATCGGAAACAGTCACAATCTTTTCAACATCTTCATCAGGAATTTCTATATCATATTGCTCTTCAAGTGCCATGATTAACTCTACAATATCAAGAGAATCGGCTCCTAAATCATTCATAAAAGATGATTCCATTTTTATCTCTTCTTCATCTATACTTAACTGTGATGCAATGCACGCTCTAATTTTTTCAAACATAATATCTTTTCACCTCCTTAACTTTCTATAAAATCTATATCAATAATTATTTGTTATATTTATAAACTATACAATATATTATATAATTTTAATAGGTTTTTATTAACTAATCAACGATTAATCTTCATATTTTATTTTAACATTGAACTTCATTATATTAAAAAGCTACTAGTGTCAATATTATAAATTATGATTTATGTTTTTTTCCTGCTCTGATAGTTTTTCAATTTCCAATTTTAATTTATTTACAACATCATTATCATAAAATATTTTAGCTTGTTTAATTGCATTTTTAAAAGCTTTACCATCTGAGCTTCCATGAGCTTTAATACAAATTCCATTCACTCCTAGGAAAGCAGCTCCTCCGTATTCTTTATAATCGAAATCCTTCTTAAACTTTTTAAAAACTGGTTTTAATAATATTCCACCAAGTTTAGTTCTTACTGATCCCATTATACCCGTTTTTAATATATCAAATATATTAGCAACTGTACCTTCATATAATTTCAAAATTACATTTCCTGTGAAACCATCACAAACTAAAACATTAACGTCACCCGTAGGAATTTCTCTAGCTTCCACATTACCTACAAAATTTAAATTTGCTTCCTTTAGTAATTTATGAGCTGATTTTGAAAGTTCATTACCTTTTTCTTCTTCAGTTCCTATGTTTACAAGACCCACCGATGGATTAGATATTTTTAGAATATTTTCAAAATATGTTTTCCCCATAAGTCCAAATTGCACTAAATAATGAGGTTTGCATTCTGCATTTGCTCCACAGTCAATTATCATAAATGGCCTTTTACTACCTGGCATTACAGGTGCTAGCGCAGGTCTATCTATGCCTTTTATTCTTCCTATTATAAGCGTACATCCTGCTAAAAAAGCACCAGTACTTCCAGCTGAAATAATAGCATCTGCCTCTCCATTTTTCACAAGATTTAATGCTTTTACTAAACTTGAATCCTTTTTTCGCTTAATAGCCATTACTGGATGCTCATTTGTACTTATAATTTCTCTAGCATCAACAATCTTTATTTTTTTACAATCATAAGTATACTTTTTTAGTTCTTCTACAATTTCTTCTTCATGACCAGTTATTACTATATCTATACCATATTCTTTTATTGCTGCAACACAACCTTCAACCACAGCATTGGGAGAAAAATCGCCACCCATTCCATCCACAACTACTACCATTATAAACCCTCACTTTGAATGTGCCTTATACATATTTAGTAATATTTATTTGTATATTTATATTATATACTATATTGAATAAACATTTCTAGTATTCATAATACTAAATACAAATATAATTATTTTTTTAATTTATTCATTTTAAAAAATAAAAAGAAAGTCTTTCGACTTTCTTTTTATTTTGCTTCCATAACAACTACTTCTCTATTTTTGTAATATCCACAGTTTTTACATACTCTATGAGCAAGCTTCATGTCGTGGCACTGAGGGCACTCAACTATTCCTGGTAAACCAAGTTTAAATGTCTGCGCTCTTCGAGAATCTCTTCTACCTTTTGAAAATTTTCTAGCAGGATTTCCCATTGTAACACCTCCTTAATCAGTTGAAAACAAATTTTTTAATTTTGCCAACCTTGGATCAACATCATCAATTTCACATTTACATGTGCCATGATTTAAATTAATTCCACACTGATGGCATAAGCCTTTACAATCTTTATTACAAAGTTTTTTTATAGGCAGAATAGAAATGATATTATTTTCTACAATTTCATTTAGATCTAATTTATCATCTTCAATAAAAATAATA
>Ga0209123_1002126_pt1 | contig 17559 bp, 22 predicted proteins | sample BarGraIncu00431A_FD_184500 | JGI IMG/M metagenome (GOLD analysis project Ga0209123, IMG submission 184500) | Arctic peat soil microbial communities from Barrow, Alaska, USA - Barrow Graham LP Incubations 004-31A (SPAdes) (version 2) | ecosystem: Environmental > Terrestrial > Soil > Wetlands >... | reverse complement strand
CAGAATAAACGCTTAAAAAGCAATCTACAAAACAAAGGAGAATTATTATGAATCCAATAACTAATATTTTAAAAAATTTTCCATTAATTATTTTAGACGGTGCATTAGCTACAGAACTTGAACGATTAGGGTGCGACATTAATGATTCTCTCTGGTCAGCAAAAATACTTGCTCAGAATCCTGAAATAATAGAGAAAGTACACTATGACTATTTTGCTTCTGGAGCTGACTGTGCAATTACCTCAAGTTATCAAGCTACTATTGAAGGATATGTAGAAAAAGGTTTCACTAAACCCGAAGCAATATCCCTTATTAAGAAATCTGCTACTATTGCTATAAAAGCTAGGGATGATTTTTGGAAAAATCCACTACATAGAATAAATAGACCAACCCCATTAGTTGCAGGTTCTGTAGGCCCCTATGGTGCTTATCTTGCAGATGGTTCTGAATATCGTGGAAATTATAAAATTTGTGAAGAAGAACTAATTGAATTTCATAGACCAAGAGTAAAACTCTTAGTAGATGCAGGTGTAGATATCCTTGCTTGTGAAACAATCCCTAGTCTTATAGAAGCTAAAGCTATTACTAAACTACTTAAAGAATTTCCCAAGGTATATTGTTGGATGAGCTTTAGCGCTAAAAATGATTTACAGATAAGTGATGGTACGTTAATTTCTGATTGTGCCAAATATTTAGATTCCTTTACTCAAGTTGCTGCCATAGGCATAAATTGTAGTGCACCCGCTCATATACAATCATTGATTGAAGAAATTAAAAAGAATTCTAAAAAACCAATAGTAGTTTATCCAAACTCAGGAGAAGAATATGACGCCTCCTCTAAAACTTGGCATGGTAATTCCTCTAGCGAAATTTATAGTCTTAGTTCCAAAACCTGGTTTGAAAAAGGTGCTCAGCTAATTGGTGGTTGCTGTCGGACAACTCCTGAAGATATTAAAGCTATTGCTGCATGGGCTCGAAAATAAATTAGCCGCATCTACTCATCATGTAGAAATATATTTAGAAAAAGTATCTATATTAATTTATAGATGCTTTTTTAGTATTTATATAAAAGAACTTATCACTTATTTTGAAGCCTGCATTATCAGACAGTCTATTTAAGTTACTTAATAAGTTTACCTTAGCATTGCTAGCGAGAGGAGTTGGGCAATAATCATTTGTATAATTTACAGAAGATATACTACAAGGTATAACTCGCACACCAATAGAAGTTAAATTATTATTTACAAACTTCAAATTACTCTGAAAAATAAAAGTTGTTTTATCATTTGGATTAGAGTTGCCACCAAAACAAAAATTTCCCAAACTATAGGCGATAATTTTATTTTTATATTGCTCAATCCCTTCAATTACATGAGGGTGATGCCCTAGTATTATATCTGCACCGTTATCGATAGCAAAGTGAGCAAGTTCCTTTTGTGCATCTACTGGATAATATGCATTTTCAGCTCCCCAGTGGAAGTTTATAATTACAACTGAGTTAGTCTTTTTTAATTTTGCGATATCGCCTTTTAACTTATCAAGAAAAGGTTTATCTAAAGACCACCCTCTGTACCCTAAAAAACCAAAGGACTGTCCCTTTATTTTTGTAGACCACTTAGATCCTTCCCCAAAATAATTAACTTTTTGTTTTTCAAGGGCATTCTTTGTATCAAGAAATCCTTTTTCTTTATAATCATATATATGATTGTTAGAAATATTTACACCCTCAATAGAACCTAGCGTTAAACTTTTAGCATAATCACTACTAGCTTTAAAATTAAACTGTTTATCAGCTTTGTCATTAGAATCCGTAAAGGTTGTTTCTAGATTAGCAATTGTAACATCATCCTTACTTAAAATACTACGCACATTTTTAAAATAATATGCAAAGCCATCATTTTGCTGCTGCGCCATAGCCGGAAGACTATTTGCATAATTAAATTTACTATCAGTACCTATAGTACAGTCACCTACTGCAGATAAGAGTACTTCAGTTCTTGTGTTTTCTACTTTCACAGAAAGGTTAGGTACGACAGGTTTTATAACAGTATTCGTAATATGTTTCTCGTTAGACTTTTTGAATGATGATGAAATAACTTTAATCGTAATTAATGATAAACTTACGCAAATAAAGAGTAATAACAAATTTTTTATCGCTATTTTTTTATTGAATTTTCTACGCCGCTTTTTCTTCAAACTAATATCCCCCTCGTTACTATAATATATACTTTAATTATCTAATTAAAACCCTGATCCATTAAACCTATCCCCTTTTTTCCGATTTATACTTAAGTGTAAATATTACCTCATTAATAATTTTATCCACCTTAACTGATGATAATATCGTTTAATGGCCTAACTATGGAATTTCCAAGCTTTAAACTGACAAGCAAAACGATAACACCAACAACAACACAAATTATTATTCCAAATCCTAGTAGATGTATAACTAAACTGTCTATTTTCGTTAATGATACCACATATCGTAGAACACCAAAAGCCTGACCTTCAAATATAAGTGGAGTATAGACAGCCATGATTTTCTCGCCTGAATATTTATTTTTTTAATATCACACTTAAGCGAATTACTTCATATACTATTGGGGTATATATAAAGAAGTAAGGAGGAAATTTCATGAATATTCGTGGTGGATGGACAATTCAACAACCTGTTAGTGAAGAAAATATGGAGGTACTTGATATTGCTCTAAAAGGATTTGTAGGTTCTAATTTTGAACCTATGATAGTTGCTACTCAAATTGTAAATGGAGTTAACTATGTATTTATAGCTAAATCTACTACTGTAACATTACCAGCTAAAACAGGACTAGTAAAAATATATGTTACTGCTACACCTGCCGGCCAAGAGCCTAAGCTAGTTAATATTGAGACAATAGTATAAATAAGATATAATTATTTTATTATATTTTTATTTTTAATACTTCTATATCATAAAAAAGTATAGATAGATGATAAATATTTATCATTTATTTATACTTTATTAAACTACCCATATTTACAATTATTTGAAGCTAAAATTTTCTCATAAAAAATGCAAATGAATCTTTATCAGAACCATTGAATTTTGCTGTAACATTTATATTCCGAATGTGATAAATCTTCCCCTTATAATCTTTTGCTTGATTATCGCATATATATGCATAATCATAGCATCCGGCCTTTAGCCATTTCATAAATACATAGGTATGCGTAGGAAAACCACTTTGCTTTCCATTAGCATTTGTAGTAAAACATAAATCTCCAGGCCTTAAATTTTTATAATTGCTTTGTTTTCTAAAACCCTTATCTGAGAGTAAAGATATCATTTCTTCTGTATTATTTGTTTCTATCGGCACGCTAAAATTATTTCTTCTTAAAACTTCGGCTAAAAAATAAACGCAGGTATTTTTTGAACTACCCTTATTTAATTCTATGGATGATTTATAAACATCTATTCGATTTCCTTTAATTTGTAGAAAATCATATACATTTTTGTTTAAGTGTGAATATCCATTTCGTATAATAATATTTTTTAAAGATAGTACTACTATACTTGTAATTACTAGAACAAGTAAAATGAACATTGCTTTTTTCATTTGATATGCCCCCAGTCAATTAACTAACTATAACCAATTATACAGGATATTTTTACAAAATACCTATCATAATTATTACAAATTTATTAAAAAAATCAAATGCTCTCCTTTAAACCTATAAACCTAATCTCATTGACAAATATGAAATAAGTTAGTATACTCATAATATAGTTAGTGTGCTAACTATATTGGAGGCATTATATGCAAAACTTATCTTACTTAATAATCAAGGCATCAAGGAATCTTAAAAATAAATTAGATAAAGCATTAAAGGAATTTGATATCACTGCGGCACAATTTGCAGTTATAGTTCAAATACATTTATCAGATCTACCGATTACGGCAGCAGAAATAGCTCAAAAACTAGGATCAGATAGACCCACTATTTCAGGGATTATAAATAGATTAGAGAAAAAAGGCATAGTTCTTAAAATTGACAATCCAGCTGATAAAAGATCTTCTTATTTAGAGATATATAAAGAATCTAATAAGCTAGTTGAAAAAATCAAAATTATAAGTGATGAATTAACAACTAATATATTTTCAATTTATTCAAAAGAAGAAACTAAGCAATTTACAGAAATGGTTTTAAATTTAATTGAAAGGACGCAGGAATGATGGGTGATAAAATATTGTTAACAGGGATAACCGGAAATGTAGGAAGTGCAGTAGTTAACTATTTGAAAAACATGAATATAAGCTTCATAGCAGGCGTAAGAAACATAGAACGGAGCAAACAGCAAGATGATTCTATACAATATATACATTTTAATTTTCAAGATACCTTAACCTATGAAACAGCTTTACATGGTGTTAAAAAAGTATTTTTAGTAAGACCCCCGCAACTGACAGATGTTAGAGTAATATTTAAACCATTTATTCAAAAATGCAAAGAAGCTGGTGTAAAACAAATTGTATTTCTATCTTTATTAGGTGCAGAAAAAAATCCTTTTCCACCCCATCACAAAATTGAAAAGGCTATTGTAGAGTCTAAAATTCCTTACACCTTTATTCGTCCTAGCTTTTTTATGCAAAATTTATCGACAACGCATGCAGACGATATCAAAGAACGAGCTGATCTATTTATCCCTTCAGGAAAAGCTAAAATTAGCTTTATAGATACAAGAGATATTGGTGAAATTATTGGAAGAACACTTACGGAAAAAGGTCATGAAAATAAGGCATATACTATTACGGGTTCGGTCACTATTACTTATTGGGAAGTTGCAGATACCATGACAAGAGTACTTGGAAGAAAAATCACATATTCAAATCCATCCCTGTTTAAATTTAGAAAAGCTATGATTGAAAGAGGTATCAAAAAGGATTTTGTAACTGTAATGATGATATTATATCTTACAACGAAATTAGGTATGGCGAGTCACATTACAAATACTGCTGAATTACTTTTGAAAAGAAAACCTAGAACAATGGAAGACTTTATCAAAGATTATCTTGATGTTTGGCAATAAGAAGGCAAAAAAAAGGAAAACATCCGTAAATTTGTGCAATACAAATTTATGAATGTTTTTTCTACATTAATTGACTTACCATAGTTTAAATCTTCTAATTGTACTCAACGCTTTTGATACAAAAGTTTCTATAAATTTTCAGCTATATAGTAAATTAATTTTTCAGTACTTTCCCATCCTAAACATGCATCAGTTATAGATTTTCCATAAGTACCGCACCCTACATCTTGCTTACCGTCTACAAGGTAACTTTCAATCATAAATCCTTTTATCATTTTTTTAAGTACTGAGTCATATTTTCTACTCATTAACACTTCTCTAGCTATTCTTGGTTGCTCTTCATAATGCTTCATTGAATTTGCATGATTAGTATCAACAATAATAGAAGTATTTAAAAGTTGTTGTTCTTCATATTCTTTAGCAATATGGATCAAATCTTCATAGTGATAATTGGGAATATTTTTACCATAAGAATCCACAGCTCCTCTTAAAACAGCATGTGCAAGATCATTTCCTGATGTTTCAACCTGAGAACCACTATATATAAAAGTATGACCATCCTGAGCTGCTTTAATGGAATTTAACATTACCGTTAAATCTCCACCAGTTGGGTTCTTCATGCCTACAGGCATATCAACACCACTTACTGTAAACCTATGTTGCTGATTTTCTACAGAGCGGGCTCCAACTGCAATATAACCTAATAAATCTGAAAGATATGTATAATTTTCCGGATATAACATTTCATCTGCAGCAGGCATGTGATATTCACTTAATGCTTTTAAATGAAGTTTTCTAATAGCCCTTAATCCTGCAACCATATCAGGCTCTTTACTTGGGTCTGGTTGAGAGGCCATGCCTTTATATCCTTCACCTGTTGTTCTCGGTTTATTTGTATAAATCCTAGGTATAATAATTATAGAATCTTTTACTTTTTCCTGAACCTTTGCAAGTTTTCCTATGTATTCACAAACCGAGTCTTCGTTATCAGCCGAGCATGGTCCAACTATAAGTAGAAACTTATCAGATTTATTCTCAAAGACTTTCTTTATCTCAATATCTCTATTTTTTTTAATCTCTTTAATATTATTGGGTAAAGGCATTTCCTCCTTAATTTTCTCTGAAGTAGGTATTTTTTTTATATATTTAATACTCATATCACATTTTCCTCACTTTACTTATTTATTATTTTTGTTTTACTGAAATAAAAAAATATTAATGTTACATAAAGTTTCTATAAATTTTCGGCAATATTATAAATTAATTTTTCAGTATCTTCCCATCCTAAACATGCATCGGTTATAGATTTTCCATAAGTGCCACACCCTACATCTTGTTTACCTTCTACAAGGTAACTTTCAATCATAAATCCTTTTATCATTTTCTTAAGTAGAGAGTCATATTTTCTACTCATTAAAACTTCTCTAGCTATTCTTGGTTGCTCTTCATAATGCTTCATTGAATTCGCATGATTAGTATCTATAATAATAGAAGGATTTTCAAGCTTGTGTTTTTCATATTCTCTAGCAATATTAATCAAATCTTCATAGTGATAATTGGGAATATTTTTACCATAAGAATCTACAGCTCCCCTTAAAACAGCATGTGCAAGTGGATTTCCTGATGTTTCAACCTGCCATCCACTATATATAAACGTATGACCATCCTGAGCCGCTTTAATTGAATTTAACATTACAGTTAGATCTCCACCTGTGGGATTCTTCATACCTACAGGCATATTAATACCACTTACGGCAAATCTATGTTGCTGATTTTCTACAGATCGAGCTCCAACTGCATGGTAACTTAATAAATCTGAAAGATATGTATAATTTTCTGGATATAACATTTCATCTGCAGCAGGCATATGAAATTCACTTAATGCTTTTATATGTAGTTTTCTAATAGCTCTTAATCCTGCATCCATATCAGGTTCTTTACTTGGATCTGGTTGGGATGCCATACCTTTATATCCTTCACCAGTAGTTCTAGGTTTATTTGTATAAATCCTAGGTATGATAATAATAGAATCTTTTACTTTTTCCTGAACTTTTGCAAGCTTCCCTATATATTCACATACTGAGTCTTCGTTATCAGCAGAACATGGTCCAATTATAAGGAGAAACTTATCAGATTCACCCTCAAAAACTTTCTTTATCTCCATATCTCTATTTTTTTTAATATCTTTAACATGATTTGATAAAGGCATTTCTTCCATGATTTCCGCAGCCGTTGGCATCTTTTTTATATATTTAATACTCATATCATATTTTCCTCACTTTGCTTATTTATTATTTTGTCTAACTAAAGGTACATGAATTTTTTAAGCCAATTTGTTTTGTTATTGAATTATATCACAAATTCAGTTAATTGGAAGAGTGTTTTTATTTTTTATCCAATTCTATAATTGAAATTATTTTATTAATTCGTAAATGATATACTCAACATATTTAAGTTTTGCAAAGTGATAAGACCCTTGGTTTACTTTATAACCTTGACAGCATGTCCGCCATAGTGTTAATATTGACAAAATTAAGAATATTAAGGTTATAACTATAAAAAGGATGTGTAAATATGTTAAATGGTAAAAAAATAGTAGTATCTGTTACCGGGTGCAGTCCAGCGGTACAGGCTTTAAATTTAATTGGTGAACTGAAAAAACATCATGCTGACGTATATGTTGTAATGACTGAAAATGCAACTAATTTTGTTACACCGCTCATGTTGCAACGAAGTGTTGACCATCCAATCCAAATACAATCCTTTGATCCACCTAAAACATGGGACAATAGCCATACGTCGCTTTCACAAAAAACAGATTTACTTTTGATTGCTCCTGCTTCCGCTAATATCTTAGGGAAAGCTGCTAATGGAATTTCAGATGATTTGCTATCCACGACCATTATGTCTATGCGTGGACCAAAAGTCATTGCCACACATATCAACGACATGATGTACAATAGCCCAAGCGTACTTCGTAATGTGCAGACATTGAAAAACGACGGTTTTATTTTTGTGGAAAATGGTAATTTGGAACACCCTTCTTATTTTCCGTCAATTGATAGAATCGTAAATGCTGTTCTAAAAGTTTTAGTAAATGAAGACTAAAATCATTTGTTTATGATAAAAACATATTAATAAATTGGTATTTCTAATGTCACCTGTGCTCCACTAGCTATAGGTGAATTAACTATATAAAGCGCTCCACCATGTAAATTTAAGAATGATTGTGTAATGTACAAACCAATACCAAAATGAATTTTTGATGCCCTGCTAGAATCGCCCATATAAAATTGTTTTGTAGCTGATTTAATATCCTCACTTGAAAAGCCCTTACCACTGTCTGTTATAATAAATTTGATTTTATTCTCTAAAAACTTTACCTCAAAACAAACCTTTCCACCACTCGGAGAATAATCAACTGCATTTGATATTACATTCATAATGGCACGGTAAAGTAATGATTGGTCAATCATAATCGACGTAGGTACGACACTTTTAATGAACTCAACTTTAAGTCCCTTTGTATTTGCAATTGCTTCAAGCTGATCGTGAATTGTATCAATAAAAACTTTTGAATCTATTTCTTCAAGTTTTAGAAAAAGAGGTTTTTCTGAGTTTGAAATTTCAATTAATTTTTTAATATACTTCTCAATCTGTGTGCTGTTTTTTGAAATATAATTAACGTACTCCTGCTGTTCGCTATTTAATGTTGAATCAGACAGTAACTCAGCATTTCCCTTGATAATGGTTAATGGAGTTTTAAGGTCATGTGCAAGTGCTGAAATCTGCTCCTTCTTTGCTCCTTCAATATTCCATTGCTTTTCTAATGACTTTTTTAATTCTGTTTTCATATCTGATATTGATAAAAGCACATCATTAAATTCTTTAATTCCTGAATATTTTATATCAAAGTCCAAATCCTGATTTTTAATTTTTTCAGTAGCTTGCAGGAGTGGTTTTAGATGTTTATTTAGTTTTTTTGCATAAATAGTGGTTGCTATGAAAACAACGGAAAAATATGAGATGATAAATATTATGATCATAAGGGTTTCTGGTGATGGAAAATGATGATTTAAAAACTCAGATTGGTAACTCATTTGAACATAGTATTGTAAAACACAAAACCCATCTTTACGTTCAATAAAATAATAACTTCTTTTGTTCCCACTTTTGGGGTAAAGACCCTTTGCATACTCTGTTGCGGTCAGTAAGTTCTGTCCCTCTAAATTTGTTTTTATAACCTCATATTTTTTATTAAGGACAACAAATTTACATCCATAGGGTATCATATTTTCTGTGATATTAGGTGCTTTTGTAAGCAAGGGTTTTGCTTGCCTTGCTAAATCTTCACTGTAATTTGCTGTAAGAAGCGTACCATTTTGTATGCCTAAATTTAAAATTATCGTATATAATACGGCTGCAAAAATAAACGCAAGTCCTAAAGTTAATAGATACTTAAAAAAGACTGCCTTTAGCGTAAAAGCTTTTTTCTTTATTTCCATTTGTATCCTATCCCCCACACCGTCTCAATTGGTAACAGTTTAAAAACAGCGAGCTTTGCCCGTATATTTTTAACATGCTCCGTAATAGCTGAGCTATCACTTTCACCATCATACCCATAAACGGTTTCATATATTTTATCCTTTGAAAAGACCTGCCCATTATTTCTGGCAAGAAATTCGCAGATGTTATATTCACTTTTGGTTAATGGTACTTTTTTATTATCCACTAAAATTTCTTTACCTAATAAATTAAACTTTACTCCCGATATGAAAATGGAACTTCTTCTTTCACGATTTTCTCGCCTTAAATAGGCATTTACTCTAGCCCTAAGTTCCCCCATACCAAATGGCTTTGTAATGTAATCATCCGCTCCAAGTCCTAATCCATACATAATATCTATCTCCATTGCCTTTGCAGTTAGAAAGATAATAGGACAATCTACAATATCACGTATTTTTTTACAAACACTAAAACCATCCATGCCTGGCATCATAACATCAAGTAGAATTAAATCAAAGTTTGAAAATTCACTAGCTGAGATTTTTTCAGGATTTGTAACTGTAGTTACCAAATGATTATCTTTATGAAGAATATTTTTAATTAAAGTCAAAATGTCGGGTTCATCATCGATAACCAGAATTTTTGCCATGTTACCCACCCCTTTATTTTGTATATATAAATAGTATAACGTCAAAATATTATCAAATCAACTTCTATTATCCATAAATTTCTAAACAAAACTGTTAACCAAAAGGAACATTTTTTCTGTTTTGATAATAATTTCTACTATTCATATGACCTTCTTCCTTCCCACTTTTTGAACCAGAATAAACTAGCAATGAAGATTATACATATGGTAAATAACATGATATATACTCCTTGCTTAATATCAACCGCTACTCCAGCACCGGCAGAAGGATATAACAATTCGTAAACAAGATAATCGCAAAACCTCACGCCCCACGCCCATGGAATAAAGTGCCATACCTTATCTCCAAGACCTGTCTGCATTAGGGCAGAAATCAGACTTCCTGCAACCCCAAGCCCCGTGGAAGCCCCTTTTCCAAATTGAAGACTTACGAACACGTGAAGTATATAAAGAAAAATGTTTCCCGTAACTAATGCTCCCACTGCTTTTAAGTAAAATAGGTAAGAACCCACTTGGAATCCAAATGCAAAAGTTCCTACAGCAAGTATAATAGAAAAGCTTCCCAATAAAATCAAAAGAATTAGTTTGCTCAAATACGTAGTGTTTTTTAATTTTGAAGTAGCTAGCAGTACTTGAAAATTTCCAGTCTGTTCTTCCTGTTCAATTACCATACCGCTAATTAATCCTATCAGTAAAGGAAACACAATGCCGATCACCTCTAGATACCCTCCTATATCCATAATTGAGCTCTTTGATGTCATGTGATAATATAATAAAAATATAAGTGCTCCCGCTAATGGAATAAGTAAATGAATCCACAGAATAGAAGTATGTCTTAATCTATAAAAATCTGATTTTATACATCTAAGTAAAGCAATCATATTAACTAACCTCCTGTTTTTTAAACCAATTAGTAGTAACAATCAGTAGCAAAACAAACAGAATAAGTGACAGAATAATTCCAATTGGAATCACGCTGGGATTTCGCAGTGGATCTCCTATGTCAGCTAGCATTCCATTTGGCAGACACCCAACAACCGAACACATAATACGTGACGTCCAACTATAGGGACAAACCCACCACATTGATGTAGTTACAGCCATAACATTAAATACAGCTCCAACTCCAACGTTTATCAAAACCGTCCATAGCATTCCTAATTTCTTCGCTAAAAACATACAAAGTGGAATTTGCCATAAAGATGTAATTGCAATCAAAGTAGCTCCTGAGAGTGTACTAAAAAACGGTACAGTGTTGGAAATTAAACCTCCTAAAAGAATTCCAACTAGCAAAATCATACATGAGAAAGTCATATAAATCCCGTTTACCAAAACTTTTGAAATCCATACTTTTTTTAAAGAAATTGGCAGCCCAAATACAGCCCTATAGCGTAACTTTTTTTCCTCCGCATCGTTAGTCATCACTGCCATTAGTGAAATATATCCTGGTAGTATCATCATGTACCACCAATTGAAGCTATTGACTTGAAACCATTTCCATGATGAAAGTGCAATCAGAAAGGTAGCCATAGGTGCAATGAAAATCAGCTTTTTTAGAAATGTTCTCTTGTTTTTTAAATTTTCTGCTTGTAAATATTTAAGCATTATAAATCCTCCTTCCTATTTCTTTTCACAAATTTCGAGAAAAGCACTTCCAAATCTTCATCAGGATTAAATTTTCCATTATACCCGAGTACCCCATTGCTTATAATACCGATGTGATCTGCACTAAGTTCAACCTCAGACAATATATGACTAGATAAGATGACTGTTATCCCCTGCTCCGGGAAAGAACGTATTAGCTCCCTTAAGTCTTGTATTCCAAGAGGATCTAGTCCGTTTGTAGGTTCATCTAAAATCAGCAATTTCGGTTTATTTAGTAGTGCAATTGCAATTCCAAGTCTCTGTTTCATACCCATAGAAAACTGCCCTGCCTGCTTTTTTCCTGTATTCGTCAACTCTACTGTTTCAAGTACTTCTTTAATACGTGAATCTGGAAGCCCTAAAAGAATGGTTCGGACTTTAAGGTTTTCAACTGCCGTAAGATTTTCATAAAGAGGTGGAGATTCAATTAAAACTCCTATATTAGAAAGATCATTTCTGCTCCAAGCATGATCCTCAAAAATCATTTCTCCTGATGTGGGATGAAGCATTCCTGCAATCATTTTTAATAAAGTTGATTTTCCGGCCCCATTTGGTCCTAGCAATCCATAGACAGAGTTTTTCTCGATAGATAGTGAAATGTTGTTTACAACACACTGTTTTTTAAAAGACTTGCAAAGATTTTTTGTTTGTAAAATATAATTATTCATAACTTCAATCATCTTCCTTTCATTTACTATAGTTTTATAATACTAAGAAACTATAAGGATTCTATAAGGATTTCAATATTAATATAAAACAAAAACTCCACCCCCTTAATAAGTATTAATATCTATTAAGAAGGTGGAGCAAAGAACTATTAAATTATTATCATACCTAACTTGCTATAATTACATAATAAAACTCATTACCTTTTGAGATATATCTTCTACTTTCTCCTGTAAAATATTGCTTAAGCCAAGATTTATATCTATATTGGAAATTTCTATTCCAATAAAATAACCCTTTATATCCATCTTGTACATGTTTATAAGATCTATTAACCCTAAAGAGTGAATAGACATACTGTGATCTTTATTTTTTTTTATATCATCTAAACTTTTAAAAGTCAGTGTGCCTGGTACATTACCATAATATGTGGAATCCATAATATAAAATACATCTAACTCATTTAATAAAGAAAAAGAAAATTCTACATCCGTTTCTCCTATAATAGTTTCAATACCCTTAGCCTCTAAGTTTTTCTTTATTTTCTCTAAAATCAGAAGTGCCACTCCATCATCCATCATTAACATATTCCCTATAGCAATAACCTTCTTACCTATAATTGATCAACCCCTTAATATAAAAAAACTGTTTATAAACAGGATTTTAATTACTTTTTTTCTTTTACTTGTTTTAAAATCCATTCACTTAATTCATCTATTCCCTCATTCGTAATACAAGATGTTTGAAATATCTTTGCATTATTCAATGATTTAATATCCTCATAAAACTCTTCTACCTTAAAATCAGTAAATGTAAGCAAATCAATTTTATTTAAAATTATAGCCCTGCTTTTTTCAAACATCAGTGGATATTTTAATGGCTTATCATTACCTTCTGTAACGCTTAAGACACAGATCTTTATATCCTCACCAATTTCAAACTCAGCAGTTGCTACTATACTCCCCACATTCTCTATAATAATAAGTTCTAGCTCTCTTAAATCAAAATTTAGTGATGCTTCCCTTACCATTCCTCCCTCTAAATAACAAGTCCCCGCCGTATTAACTTGTACTACTGGAACGCCCTTAGATTCAATCCTCTGTGCATCTTTAGTAGTATACAAATCGCCTTCAATAACCGCCATATTTAATTTTTGTTTAAGTTTTGGAATTAATTTCTCGAGTATAGTAGTTTTGCCAGATCCCGGCGAGCTCATTAGATTTATAACAAATATGCCCTCTTCATCGAATAAGTTTTTATTTTCCTCATGGATTTCTTCATTAGTATTTAGCATGTTAATACTAATCTTCATTTCACTCATTTTACTATTCTCCCTAACCATTTTATTTCAAATATATCAAACAATGTTTATATAATAAGGCTCACCATATTCTGTAGTAACATGTGTAGCACAAGATATACAAGGATCAAAAGAGCGCACTATACGACCTATCTCAACTGGATTTTTAAGATTATCAATTTCAGTACCAATAAGAGCGCTCTCAAGAACCCCATGTTGACCCAGTTCATCTATTGGTGAAAGGTTCCAAGCGGTAGGTGTAACTATATCGCAATTTTTTATAACCCCTTTTTCTATTGTAAGCCAATGCCCGAGAGCTCCCCTAACAGCATCACAAAGTCCTACCCCCTGTGCACTCTCTGGAATAATATATTTTTCCTGGACTGCTGGTATTGGCTCTATAGACTCAAGTATTATAAGCATTTTTTCACAAAGTTTTTTTCCCTCGAGTACCCGAGCCATAAGCCTATCCATGGTGGATATACTATTTTTATATGACCCCGATAAAATCATACGAGCAAGTGGCCCAACCTGTACAACTTTACCTTTATACCTAGGTGCTTTAATAAAGGTGTATGCTCCCGGTTTTTTAATATCTGTTTCAGATGGATAGTTTGCTGGAACTTCACTTGCTTTAGAATCTTTGTACCATGAAAATGCTGAGCTCTCTGTTATTGCTTTTGGGTTTAAATTATCTATCTCACCATCAATATAACTCGAAGGCAAAACATACTGCATTTCTTTATTAAATAAATCATGAAATAATCCATAAGTTAAAAGATTTTTTGTACCACCACCAATTTTAAAATACTCCGGATAATAATGAGCTATAATATTTATATCGTCGACCATATTTTTGCACATAAATTCACTGATAGAGTATAGTATAGATTTCAATCTCATAATTTTAGAAGCATCCATATTTGCAGTGGTGCCACCAACAAACACACCGTGGTTATGTGGTACTTTTCCACCTATAAGAGCTATAATTTCATGGGCAAGACGACTGCATTCTAGCGCCTCAATATAGTCTTTATTGATTCTTTCTGTGTAATTCTTAGGGATTCTAAAATCATAACCAGAATTTCCTGAAAGCAATGTTATATCTACATAATCAGGAAATGCAAAAATGCAAATTTGTCTAATAATATTTTGTAGAAACTCAGCTCCATGTGCAAAATCTCTGATTTTTACTCCATTCTCATTTGGCTTTACTTTTAGTGCATCTTCTAGTGCAAGACTCGCTACTAATCCATGCGATGTAGAACATATACCACATATTCTTTCCGTAAAATATACCGCATCTAATGGTTGACGTCCTATTAACATCTTTTCAAAACCTCTAAATTGAATCCCACCACTTTTAGCATCTACTATTTTATTTTTCTTAATTTCTACTTCTATACTTAAAGGCCCCATAATTCTAGTTATAGGATCTATAGTTATTTTGGTAGTCACCACAATCACCTCATTCTAAAATATATTTTAACTATCGATATTTATCTAACTACATTTAAAGCAAATCATTACTTAACAAATGGCTCTGTACCATCAGGGAAAAATTCACCAGCACAACCTATACAAGGTGAATTAGCCTCTACTGGCCAATTAATTCTTGAATTCCATAATCCAAGTGGACAATAAGCTTTTGTAATAGGTCCCTTGCATCCAACCTTTATCATGCATTCTTTATCCCCTAGCTTCTCTGCAAATACTTTATTATCAAAATATGAGCGTCTTGGGCAATTAGTGTGATTGGTTTCTTTAAAAAACATTATTGGACGCCCTTTTTCATCTATTTCAATCTTTTTATTAAGAATAATACTAGCTATAGTTCCCATGACCCACAGTGGATTCGCAGGGCATCCTGGTATATTTATTACTTCACGTCCAAGAAATTCGCCTAAACTTGTGCATCCTGTTGGGTTAGGTCTAGCTGCTGATATTCCTCCAAATGAAGCACAAGTTCCAATAGCTATTATTGCTTTTGCTTTCTTTGATGCTAAATTAATAGCTTCAGCTGTAGGTATCCGCCTGCCTTTATAAGTTGCAAATATGTTATAAAACCCTTCATCCATATTAGTTAGGGCGCCTTCTACTCCTAATATAAAATTAGTATCCAAAACTTCTAAAAACTCCTCATATGCAACTTCACCTTCTGCCTGCATAAGACTAGGGCTAAATTTTAAATTAACCATTTCCTTTAAAAAATAAGGAACATCGGGTTGATCCGCATTGAGAAAAGAAATTATATTTCCCGTACAACCGTTAGCCTCTATCCATACAAAATTAATCTTTTTAGCCTCTCCATTATAGATTTCATCTATGGCCCTCTTTATAAGTCTTCTTTCATGCAAAATATTCCCTCCTAATTCATTTTTCAAAATTTTTACTCTCAATTTTTCTCATTAACCAGGAACATACTTCATCTATACCCTGATTTTTAACACAAGATGTTTCAAATATATCCGCATTAGCATTTAGAGATTTTATATCTCTGTAAAACTCTTTTTTATCAAAATCAGTAAATTCTATTAAATCTAATTTATTTAAAATAATAACACCACTTTTTTCAAACATTAGTGGATATTTCAAAGGTTTATCATTTCCTTCTGGAGTACTCAATACACAAATTTTTATATCTTCACCAATTTCAAATTCTGCGGGGCAAACTAAATTACCTACATTTTCTATTACAAGCAAATCAAGTTTATCAAGAGTTAATGAATTTAATGCACTTTTTATCATTGACCCATCAAGGTGGCAAGCTCCGCCAGTATTAATTTGTACCACTGGAACACCTTGTGCTTCTATTCTCTGTGCATCTTTGGTAGTATAAATATCTCCTTCGATTACAGCAATATTTATATTATCTTTGAGTTTTGTTATTATTCTTTCAAGTAGCGAAGTCTTACCTGAACCAGGCGAACTCATTAGGTTTATTACATAGATCCCTTTATCATCCATCAATTTTTTATTTTTAGCTGTTATCTCATTATTTGTTTGAAGAATATTCGTAACTATATTTATTTTACTCATATTTTAATCTCCTTCTATTGTATTTACATAAAGCTCATATCCATTAATAATACTAGAACAAAATTTATTACAGCATGGACAAAGTTTGTTAAAATGATCAATGGGGAATTTTTGTTTGCAATCAAAACATTCAGCTACTGCACTGACTTTCTCTATTTCTAAAATTGAGCCTTCAAGCATTGTATTAATAACACATATGTTAAATGCAAAATCTAAACATTCTGCTGTGACGCCTGATAACTCACCTATTTTTAATGATACCTTGGTAACTTTAGTTAATTTATTTTCCTTTGCTTTGTCTGTAACTATTTTAATAACATTTTCAATTATTGAAACTTCATGCATATCTATCTCCTAATTAGTTGCTATTCTTCTTAATTAATATATATATGTGAAATATTCCACAAAAATGTTTATGTGCTCATTTTTATTATTATCTTTTAAAACTTTAATAACTATTTCATAGGGCTCTACAATATACATATCCTGCTTTATTATTTTATAATTATATGATTCTTCAATAACTATTTCTGATATAGCTTCAAGTTCAATAGCTGCCGTGGATTTCACCCTTTTTTAAGTAACCTTTGAAAATATAATGAATAAAATAATAGAGAAGATAATTATTTAATGGAGGAATTGAAATGCAATTAAAAGGTAGTAACACTGAGAAAAATCTTCTTAGTA
>Ga0209123_1002125_pt1 | contig 17565 bp, 26 predicted proteins | sample BarGraIncu00431A_FD_184500 | JGI IMG/M metagenome (GOLD analysis project Ga0209123, IMG submission 184500) | Arctic peat soil microbial communities from Barrow, Alaska, USA - Barrow Graham LP Incubations 004-31A (SPAdes) (version 2) | ecosystem: Environmental > Terrestrial > Soil > Wetlands >... | reverse complement strand
AAAATGCTCTTTGTGTACCATAAATTTTACCAAATCTTAATCTACCATCATAACTTTTCCAACCACCAAGGCACTTAAGAATATCGTTAATTTCTCTTGAAGTCATGTAGGAAAGTTGCTTAGGATCACCACTAAAAAGCTCACACCATATTTCCATAACGCAGGTCTTTTCTCTCACTATTTCACCCTCAGGCGTGTCTCCAAAATCTGATCCTTGGATGTAGTTTCTTTTCTCAATAATATCTAAATCATACCAATTTTCAGTAATAGGTTTATTTAAATATTCTTCAATTAAACCAGCTTTTGCACTCTCTTCACTATGTGAATCTTGTTGCACAACCGCCTCTTTTTCTTCCTCTGCGCTAAGATGTAGCGGCTCTTTATTCTTCCATAGCTCTACAGCCTCAGCCCATATTTGGTTAACTTCGTAACTTCCTAAGTCTTCCCACACATTTTTAGTATGTGGATTTACACCAACATCTACCGGCCAAAATCTTCTATTACCGGTCTTATCTCTTAGGAACTCATTATCATTTGTTGTACCAATAAATATACACTGACGTGGAAATCTGCTTGTACGTCGCCCGTAAGCTACTCTGTATATATCCTCAGTCTTAGATAAGAAATGCTTAGTGGCTTCAATATCTGCTTTCTTTGTGGCCATCATCTCTCCCATTTCTATAATCCATACACCTTGTAATTGTTCATAGGCTTCTTTACCTTGGACCGTAGTTAGAGAATCTGAGTACCATTCCTTACCTAGCTTTTTAATAAGAGTACTTTTACCTATACCTTGAGGACCACTCAGTACAGGCATGTTATCAAATTTAATTCCTGGAACAAATACTCTTCCTACTGCAGCAACTATGATTTTTCTTGTTACCGTTCTTACATATAACTTATCCTCGGCGCCAAGATAATCTATGAATAAAGTATCAAGTCTCTTAGCACCATCCCATGTAAGGGAATTTAAATAATCTTTAATTGGATGATACGCATGTTTTTCAAAAGATAATGCTAATGCATCAGCACATTTTGCTGTTGAACTTAAGGCATAATACTTTTCAATAAACTCCCTGAGTCCACTATCATCAATATCCGCCCAGTCTGACTTATTATCATCACTTCTCCATGGAAGCTTACCAACCACCACAGCTCTATTGGAAAATTCATTGTAAGCAATTTTACTTTTTAGTAGTGGTTCATTCTCTATTGTTACTAAGAAATTAGTTATTGTACTTTTTAGCTTTCCAGCATCTGTGTAGGTTAAATCTTTAAGCCAGTCGGTGTTTATCTCTTCATCAGACTCAACTACCCCAAAGTCCTCCTGGGATTTCTCCATGCGTTCTCTACCTAATGTTTGCATTACTTTTTCATTGTTACTTGCAAACTCTGTCATCTTAGTAAATGATGGCATTCTATTAACAGGAGTATCTTCTTTGGCATCATCATCCAGGTGACCAAACTTATGAATCCTTACAAGATCAAATGCATTACACAATATTCCACTAGTAGCATCTGTACCATGATGACTAAAACTAAACTTATCTTCATAAACAACAACTCCACCAGTAGTGGAACCATCAGTAAATGTATATCTAGTATCATCAGCACCCGCAGTATAAATCTCATCTAAGAACTCTGCTATTGCTTCACTTGTACTAAAGGTCCTACAAAATGCACCTATAACACCTTTCTTTTCAAGCGGATCCTCTTGCCTCTTAATATCACTTGTAATCTTTGCCCTAGCTCTTGAACTTTCAGGCCAGTAACTTACGTCCTGCCACCCAAAAGTATATCTTGCTAGTACTTCATCCGGGTCAAGCCAAGGTAAATCTTGAACTTTAAAAACATATTCACCATCAGCACTAGTTGATGGCCAATACATTAATCTGCTCGGTTCGTAGGTAGTATCATCAAACTGATCTATTCCTAAATCATCTGCAACCATACGTGAGATTGCTTGATATTCATCAGGTAACACTGGTCTGCTAAGAGGAATAACTAATCTCAGCCTTTGATTATCCGGCGCATGTGTATGAGTTGAATACATAGCTACTGCAAACTCCCATAACACCTCAATACTGGACCAAACATCACCATTAACATAATCTAAGTCTAGCGATAACATTGTTCTGTTAGCTACATTCTCAGCTTTTCTGCGACCATTTTTAAGTGATCCCCCAACAAACCCACCGACATCTTTTATATTATCTCTATCTGTCTTTGGCATTTTCATAAATTCTGCTCTTGACTCAGGAGTTCTTGTCGTTGTAGTTAACTTCTCAATTAATGCTGAGTAAAGCATATTCTTGTTTTTCCAGTGCACCTCTTTCTTACTTTTACCTGTTGCTAGGGATATCTGGCCATCATGCTTAATTTTTATAATTTTCTTATCTTCAGTTATATATTCCAAAATATCACCTCCCCCCTTTGCGCGCATTTATCTGTCGCTATAATTTATCTCATTATGCATATGCTACAATCACAACCTAAACATTCTTTCTCACCACCTGTGGCATCACACTCATCACTATCTTTCTGCATGCTTTTACTTATTTTCTTTACTACATATCCCTTTTCTATAAGTAAACTTATTGAGTCTTTAACAGCTTTTTCAACAACGTCCAAAATATCACCCCCTCCCTCTCTGCCAATGAAATTACTAATACACCACTATGCTATTAATTTCTTCCCACTTTTTTGTGGTGTATTGGTCTATGTCAAAAACTATTTTGCATTTATCACATCTGTATTCTGTTGTATCTACTTTAACCACTTTAGACTTACAACATGGGCAGTATATAATTAATTTTTTCACTCTTTTCTCATTCCTCCACACTATCTAATATGTCCATAAACTTTTCAGCAACAGCTGCAACTTGGATTGCTTCTAGTGATAATTCCATTGCATACTTTTTAATTAATCTAGCCTCAAATTTAAACCCTTTTAAATCATCAGTCTTGACATAATTCCATATATAATCCAAGTGATTATTAACTGTATTTAAAGCTTCCTCGCACTCCTCAATTTCTTCTTTAATAACTGCATAGCCTTGATGCATGTCTGTGAAAGGAGGATGAATCTTGCTAGCCCTTTGCAACTCTTCCCTGGCTAATGTTTCAACAGCTTTTCTTAATCCCTCATCAATCATTGTTACCCTCCCTAATGTTCCTCATATTTTTTATCACTGGGCATATCTTCCTTAAAGAGTTCTTCATATTTTCTATCACTAGACATCTCTTCCCTAAAGAGTTTTTCTTCTTTCCTACTTTGCTCGCTACAGTTCATCATTATATTAGCTAGCCAGTACCCCATTGTTGCTCCTGCAGATAATATGATCAATACCTTTGCCAAGGCTATCATTTTTATACCCCCGTTTATTTTTCAACATAATTTTGTATATTTTTAATTATCATGTGTATGCTGCCATCACCATTATCTTGAATTGCAAAATCACTACTATTTCTATAAGCATAATCACTAATATTTAACTCAATATCGCTGCTTATTTGAATTTTTAATTTACTAAACTTCTTCTCCACATATTCTTTATCTATAACAAATTTCTCTATATCAAGCGCTTGAAGATATGCTATAAAGTCTTTTTTAACCTCAGGCTCATAAGAAGGTATCATTCTATTTGCTATATCATAAATATCTATGTTATCATCAACTATTAATCTATTCCTAATAGATGATCTAATATTTTCTGCTTTGGCTGCTTCATCCTTTAAGTTACTTCTTGTCCACAGTTCTACCGCACTCATAAATTTTCTAGTTGTGTCTCTGTCATTTTCTTTTATTAAGCATCCAAGGAAGTTTTCTATAAAATAATTAGCACCATATTCCTCGTCATCAGATTCCTTTGTAGTTCCCTTATCTAGAACTAACAAGTCATAATCTTGGTCAGCCCTTATAGGTTTAATGAATGCACACTTTTGCACCTTTTTACTTGCAGAAAGTCCTGTTCTATTAGACATAAGTCCTATGCCAATGTTATTATCAACAATGTCAATTTTGTGGGTGTATTGCTTAATGTAATCTATTTTAAGTATTCCTACCATTGGCCCAAACTCAGTTGTAAAGGAAACAACTAGGAGGTCACATGATGGTATGCTGTCATTAGATTGCATTATTTCAAATAAGGATTTTGCTATTTCCCCTGATACTGTTTTTAGATTTACTAAGCCATTCAAATAATCTTGGCTAACTTCTTTAACTGCTGTATCTTTAGATTTAAATGATGCATACTTCAAGTTTTCATCCTTAAGAACCTTCTCAATGTGACTTAGAATGAACTTATAAGACTCCTCATTTAAATCCATCATATAATCATTAAGTACTGGCTCATCTGCATTCTTATCTAGTACATGAAGTATTGCCTCGGTTATTGCTATATCTCTAATTTTATCCATAGTTTATAATCTCCTTAAATTTTATTTCCATTTGGTAATTAATCCATCTTTTATAAGTCTTTCAATCTTGCCTCTAATTGCTTGCCCTGATTTATCTACATAACCTTTTATTACATCATTCTTATAACCTTTGTAATACATCTCAGTTACTATTCTTATTTGGTCAGTGGTCCAGGTACTCCCGCTACTTTCTCTCAAAGGTCTTTCTTTTATATTGAGGTCAACCATTCTTCTTTTAAGCGCTCCCTCGGTCCTGTATAAAGACATTGACAACGCTTTGTAAGTATATTTATAAAGCTTTAATAAACTTTTCAATTGATTATCCTCTTTGGTTGTCCAAGGAACGCCTTTGTATTTTGCAAATTCTACATCTGCCGTTCTCTGCTCTTTTACCCATTCAGGCTCAGCCCCTACTGCATTTTCTTTGAATTTATCAAAGTCAATGCGCGTCCTATATTCCTCAGCCCATTTCCAAAAATCATTTAGGTATATTATATTAAAACTGCAATGATGGACCCTCCTTCTCTTTATAGGGAAGTCTTTCTTTAGCCATGTACCAAGAGTATATTCATCACCACCAGTTCTACCTATTGCTAGAAAGAATTGATGCACTGTTATATATTCTCCGCAATCTAGGAATGGTCCAAGTCCTAATCTGCCCTTTTTATTAAGTATTGCACCTACTGATCTGTTTAAGTTTTTAGCTATTGCATTAATTGACTTTACACCCCAGCTATCTTCAATGTACTGCAAATCATTTGAGCTATAAGACGTTGACTCCACTATAACCCCTCCAATTTTGGGACATACTATTTTTGAAGTGTGACTTAATATTGTTTGAGAAAGTAGTTGCTTATTTTTTTCTGGTGCTTTTTTTCTCCTGTCCAACAATCTGGATAATTTTGTGTTTTATTATATTCTGCTACTTCTTTTTTTCGTTCAATTTCTAATCCTTCTCTTTCGTTTTCTTCTTGAGCAAACGCTTTATCTCTCGTTTTTATATCTTCCTCAAGTTTCTTTACTCGTTCCTTATATGCTTTTGTATTCATAAGCTTTCCTAGTTTCTCAGCGATACCCATTGTACTTATTCCAGTATCTATGCAATATTTATAAGCTTGAAATCCTGGTATCATGTAATTTCCTCCTTAGATTTTATTGTTATCCTCTTTATAGCACTTGGGACACATATCACTAAAATCTTCAACTTCAAAGTATTTGCTTTTAAATATAAAAACCTTATGACACTTTGAGCATTCACATTCGTATTTAGTTTCTTTTAATTTGTCTTTTTTTCATTTTTGCACCTCATGATTTTAAATCGACCTCTTCTCCATATCCTCATTAACTATTTTTCTTTAACCCATTCTATTATTACACGTTTAACTCTAAACCAACTCTTTTTGCACTTCTTACAGTAGTATTTATTGGTACTTTCTGAAATATTAGTACATTCAATTTCTGTTCCACAATCTAAACAGTGATTCATATTTAATCTCCTTTAGTTCGCCATATTTTCAGATGATGAACTAATCTTTTTTATAGTAATCTGTCTCATACCCATCAGCGCTAAGAGGTAAGCCAGGAGCCCATGCTATTGGTTCACCAAAAATTGCATTAACTTCTTTTAGACTTCCTTTATTCTTAGGTACATCAGTAATAATTTCATCGTGAACGTGCATTACAATGTCATACCCAGCTTTTTCAACTTTGAACATTGCTTCAGCTAGACAATCTCTTGCGGTAGCTTGTACAATATTCTCTACAATCTTAGGTCCGTATGTGTCTAATGTGGTCCATTGCTTTGTTGTCTGCTCCATTCCCTCATAAGTTACAATAGGCTTACCAAACTTTCCCTCAGCTATCTTGGGTCTTATATAGCTTAATTTTCTACCTGATGGTAATTGTATGAACAGAACTCCAGGAGCATAGATGAATTTAAGACCAAACTGCATAGATACTGTGGTTTTTTCGTTTACTGCTTTTTTAGCAGCCTTGTCACAATCCCACCAAAACTTTGTGATATTAACATTTGAATTTCTCCAACTTTTAACAAGGCCTGGCAACTCTTCCTCAGGAATACTTTTATTTTTATCCATTGAGATTAGCGCACCAACACTTCCGCCATACCCAAGTGCTAGTTCTGCTATCTTTCCTCTTGCTCTCAGATCACTACCTTTTTTAACTGACTCAATAGGTACATGAAACATTTGAGAAGCAGAGGCTTCATATATTTTTCCATGAGTTTTAAAAACATCCATTCTCCATTTTTCACCTGCAAACCATGCTATAACTCTTGCCTCAATAGCTGAAAAATCAGCAACTATAAATCTGCTACCCTCCCTGGGTATAAAAGCAGTTCTTATAAGTTGGCTTAGAGTATCTGGAACACTGTCATATAAGAATTCTATTTCATCAAATTCACCTGTTCTTACTAAATTCCTAGCATCATCTAAATCAGGCAAATGGTTCTGAGGTAAGTTCTGAACCTGGACTAATCTTCCAGCCCATCTGCCAGTTCTATTGGCACCATAAAATTGTAATAATCCTCTTACTCTTCCGTCCTCACATCTAGCATTTTTCATTGTTTGATATTTTTTAATAGATGTTTTGGCCATAAGTTTTCGTAGTTCTAAAATTCTTATAACATTCTCATCATTAGCCTCTTCTAAGAGCACTGGTACACTCTCTTTTGTAAGACTTGTTACTTCATGACCTAATCTGTTACCTATCCATTTTTTTAACTGTGCCGCACTATTGGGATTGCTTAAACCTGTTATTTTTACAGCTTCATTTCTAAGTCTTATAGAATAATTAGCATCACACTCAATAGCTTTTTCTATGATAACTAAGTCAGTACCCACACCTCTATCATTAATTCTTTGGTCTAATTCCCATAGTCTTTGTTCATTTTCTGTGGTTGGATATATACTTAATTTATTTCTTATATCTCTCTCAACTTCAACATCTTGGATGCAATATGTTTTAAATATTTCCCATTTCTCAGGGTCATGTTCTGGAAGGTTTCTAGTTCTGCCACCATTTGCTTTTGTTGCTTTGCAAGGCTTACAAAAATACTGTATTAAAGCTTTACCCTCTTTCATTTTTTGCTTATCTTCATCAAAGTGCATTGCCTTACCAACCATACCCAAACTTCCAGGTAACCCTATTGTTAAAGCTTTTATCATAGTGCATTGCCACATCTCTGGTGGTGCTAGTATTCTTAAAAAGTTCCTTATAGCATTTCTTTCAAAGTTTGCATTAAAAGCAGATTTTATTATATCTGGATTGTGAAGAGCATCTGCTACTCTCATAGGTAATATTTCGCCTGCATCAAAATCTATAATCTCTATTTTTTCATCATTGAAAGCATAAGCAAATAGTAATATTTCAAAATCAGGGGACTCTGTATATTTGTAAGCCCCTGAGGTTGAAATATCTACACTGCTATATGTCTCAACATCTATACATAAGACATCAGCCACTTAAATTCACTCCTTATTGGTAAGTTCTATCCTAAGAAATCATCATTTGCAGTTTCTTCAACAGCTTCAAAATCATTTTCTGCTCTAGTAAATGCACCACTTAATGATTCTCCCTCTGCTAACTTTTGAACATTTCCAAGTCCTGCAGCAATACCTTTATTTCCTGAAGCTGAGAATGCATAAAAATTAATTGTTAATCTTCCGTAGCAACCGCTATATACTTCGGTAGCATCTAATACTGGGTGAACATTTTGGTCAACCACTCCTGGCTTATTATTGCTACTAGCATTTAGGAAATAGCAGTTAGTGTAAGCCTCATCATCTGGTCTTTCAACATCACCGTCTCGAAGAGGAGTTTTTAAGTTAGCAGGAATTTGTCCACCTTGCTTTGAAACTAGCTTACTTCTTCCTAGCTCCTTAGCTTCGTCTACTGCTTCCTTAATTGCTTGAAGAGTTACTTTATCACTCTTAGGAATTATTACTGATACTGAGAATTTAGGGGTGTTACCATCCATTGCATATGCTTCAAATAGGTGAGTATAGCTTAATCTAACCTTTCCTGTAGTTACCTTTGTTCCTGTTCTCATTGCTTTTACTATTGCCATAATATTATTAATCTCCTTCGATTTTAAATTATTTTACTTACTAATGAATCTTTGTTTGATATCCCATCTAGTGGGTATATGTTTTTTAATCTCTACTTCATTTTCTAACAGTATTCTTTTTACTGTTGTTGAAGCATATCCAGTTCGCATTGTTACTCCATTAAGGGTTTTATACTTGTCATAAAGATATAGCACCCTAACTACATCAAATATCTTTTTAGCCATTTGGTACCATCTCAAAATCTGTTGTAGCTTTATTAAAGACTTCTCTCTTGTCACTCTCTAAAACTAATACTGGCTTACCTAAAGGTTTTTCTATATAATCACCAACTAGTTCACCAAGCCTTTTCTTACCTATAGTTCTTTCCATGTCAGTGATTCCTCTTAACTCTTTTGGTTTGTATATATCATGATCGTGCTCCCATAATATATTTTCAATCGCTTCCTTATCCGTAAATTTTCTATTACTTCTACCCTCAACTAGTTTCCATCCAGGGTATGCAATACCTGTTACCGCTTGCTCTAATGCATATTCCTGTATATCCTTTGCCCACTTAGCAAGTTCATCACATTTACCTATAATGTCAGCAATTTCATCCTCGGTTAATGTTGGGCCATCACTAAATTCATACTTGGCTAGTTCCATGTTTTTCTCTTCTCTAGCTCTACATACTGCTTTAGCATTACAGAAACCACAATGACCTCCGGCGCAATATTCTCCCTCGCCTTTAAATGCTAAATCTGCAGTTGGTTTTACAAACTCATTCGCCCATGAAATCAAATCCTCCACGGATATTTCATCAGTTGAAATACTGTCTAATCTAGGTTGGATGATAGTCATTTTTACTTTTTTAATATCATACAAGAAACTAAACTCTGCTATTGCTCCTAATGCGTATAACCTCATCTGCTTATTATCCACTGCAGATACAGGAATGCCTTTACCATACTTTAGATCGCATACTTCCATAGTTCCATCTGCGATTACTACAAAATCTCCTGTTCCAAATCCTTCAGGTACCCACTCACTAAAATTTAGTCTTGCTTCAATTTTAAGTAGAGCATCAGGTGTTACTGCTTTAGCTTCTGAAACTTTCTCCATGCAAGTATCAACATACATTGCTACATAATCAGGCATGTCATTTGAGAAGAGTTCATGAGCTTCTATCTTTTTAAATTCACTATTAAATTTTCTTATACTAATTTCTTTAAGAGCAAGCTTGAGGTTTAACTCACCAAGTTCATGGGCAAGTGTTCCCTCCGCTGCAAAGGCACTAGTTTTGTTTTTATAGTTTTGTTCGAGTCTCGCGGATGGAGGACAAGCCATCCATCTAGAAGCAGAACTTGCACTTAGTATCGCGTGCAATGCCATTATAGTAGTGCCTCGGCTTCCTCAAATACTGCTGCATACTCTTCTTCTTTTAACTCAGGTAATTTGCTAGCGCCATGTTTAGCTAATAGGTCCTTAGCCTCTTTTTGCTTACCCGACTTCATGATCGCCCCAAGTCTTTCTCTTATCATTTCTTTAGTAACTTTAGCCTCTTCTTTTTTGTATTCTTCCTTTGGAGTTTCAGCCTCTTTAGCCGGTACGACATCTTTAATTTCTTCTTTTATTGTTTCTACAGGTTTGTCCAACTTTTTAACAACTTCAGTCTTAAATGTTTTCTTTGTTTCTACCACTGGAGCTATACCCGGTGTAGCTTTAACCGCCATTGCTGTTTTATTACCAAATGCGCCTATGAAGCTTACTAGTTCCTCTGTTGAATTAAATTCTGCTGTTATTTTCATAATTAATTTCCTCCTAAAGTTGTTTTTTTTTTTAATCAATACCCTCTATACCTAAATCAATAATTTCCATTGAGCCATGCGAACTAAATTTTTTACTTTTATACTCAATCATTAATCTTCTGGGATGTTCTTCGATGTATTCTTTTGTGATATATGCGCTCTTAGTTATGCCTTTAATTAATCTCTGCGGTAAATATACAATCTCACCACTTTCTATTTCATAAGCTATTATCTTTAATTTAGCCATCAATCAAACCCTCCTAAGAACAGCATATTTTCATAAGCTTCAATATCTACCTTTTGCACTATTACTTTAGTAGCATTTTTTATATGCTGCGCATTTGGTGAATACCTTGAAAAATAAGCTATTGAGTAGGCTTGGTTAGTCGGTACTACAAGCACATCATCTTTCTCTAAATCCTCCATATCAGTTTTATAAGAATATTCTGCTACTGAATTGGTGCTAAACTTAACAAGTGCTATCTTTCCATCCATCTATATCAACCTCCTTAGATCCAGTCATAAGCATTGGTGTTTAAAAACTCCTCAAGAGCATCTAATTGTTCCTCAGTTCCTGTAACTGTATAAGTTTCAGTAGCTTTTACATCTTCCACTGAGCGAGGACTTGCTGTAACAACCTTTCCTAGACATTCTTTTTCAAACTTGAATTGCAACTCTTCTTCTTTTTTTAAAACTTCCAATCTTTCAGCTTCTGCAAATTCCTCTGCTTGCTGTATAGCCAAGACACGTTTAAATTCCTGTGTTAAACCCTCGTCTACTTCTATTTTTCTTTCTTTTTTAATTCTATCTTCTTCTACTCTCCTAGCTTCATAATCAGCCTTTTCTGCTGCAAGCCTGTCTGCTCTTTCAGCTTTTCTTGCTTCAATTGCTAACTTCTCAGCCTTTGCTTCTTCCGCTGCAATCTTAGTTTTTTCAGCATCCTCTGCAATTAATTTAGCTATTTCTGTGATATTTGAGTATTCAAGCATTCTTAAGTACATTGCCACTGGTAAAGTTATTTCATACTGAGCATTAGCAAGTTCAACCTTACTTTTAATAAGTTCAATATTAGCTTCCTCAATATTTTGTTGAGATAGTAATAGATCAGCTTGACTAGTTAGTTCTAAGGTAATTGCTTTTATTGTTGGACCCTTATTGAGCATTTGCTCTGTGACTACTAGCTGACTGTAATACTTATATTCTAAGAATCTATCATCAGTTAAAGTGTTTATAATTTGTTTAATCTCTGCCTCTTTATTGACTCTCCTAGTAACTTCAAATTCATCAGCCTGTTTGCTTATTGGATTGATAACTGTATCAAATTTGTCACTAAGCAACTTACATTGATCTTCAAATTTTGTTATATCCTCACTTAATAGTTTCTTAGTTTTTATCTTGAAATCATTTAGAGATTTTTTACCCTTTTTAAGCTCTGTTATGGTCTTCTTACACTCTTTTACTGTGTCTTCGGTAAATACTAAACCAGTATATTTCTTAAGTGTTACATCCAACTGAGTGTCTATTTCAGCGTAGTTAAAACTAACTACTGCGGGCGTGGTCTTGGATATTAATTCTAATTCTTTCATTTATATTTCCTCCCTTGTATATGAGTCTGTAGTTGCATCATAAATCCATGTGGTTTCCATCTATTTATTTGCCTCCTTTAAGACATTTACTATTTTTCTAATTGAATCATTGATGTAAGTATCAGCTGCGTTTGGTCCATCAATAGCTCTTAAATTCATTAATACTCCCTCAAGTGCTTTTTTATATTTATCTTCCATCTGTCAATCTCGCCACCTCTGTGATATAATTTTGTTGAAATGTTTTTCTCAGGGTTGCTTTACAGAGCAGCCTTTTTTACGTCCTTGTCTAAACTCAATACACATGACTTATTAACTCTTTTACATGCGTTCTCGCAATCAGCATTTTTATCACAGTGTACACAGCAAATATTGCTTATTGCATCTACTGGACACTTACCAACGCTACAGATTATCAATGTTTCACCCCCTTTCATGCACATTTTTTAAACACCTCGGCGCATCTTGCCATAATACTTATTACATAATCTAGACTTGTACGCTTTCCAAACTTAACTCGGTTAAACATTAAATCATCTGTTGCAATCCTGCATACAATCGCAAATTCTTCATCACTAAGATGCCCTACTATTGCTTCTAATCTTTTTCTTACCACGTCCTCTCCTCCTCTTCCTGAGTTTCTTTCTAATATCCCACTCAAATATTTCAACAAATAAGTAATTCTGGAATACCTCGAACATACAATTTTGCATTAGGTTATATTTTTGTACTAATCTGAATCTTTCTTTAGCATTTTTAAAGGGAATAACTTCTACCAGTTGCACTTTTTATTCCTCCCCCATTAAATCCTTGCTAGCATACCTCTTTCAAACTTATTTTTAATGCTGCTCTTGACCTTGTAAGACTTCTACTTATGCTAGGAGCTGATGTGCCTATTATTTTTGCAATTTCTAGCTGAACATAACCTTTTAGATAATATAGGGTAAAAATCTTTCTATCTATTCCGCTTATGCCTTTGAGCATTTCATCAACTACAACCCGTGACTGGTCATCTTCCGTGCCAAGCATATCTATTAGAGCGATATCTTCTAGGTCACTTCTTATAATTACCTCATCCAAGCTGTCACAATATACTAGTTTTTTAGTTTCCTTAAAATCTCTCCTTTTTGTTCTAATCATGTAAGCTAAGTCTCTACAATGGTTTCCAATATGTGATCTTGCACTAATCATAAAAAATGTTGCAAATGTTCCTTTCATGGGGTCATATTTTCTTAATGAATAAGCAAATGCTTGATTTACTAATGCTAAAGTTTCATCTTCATCTACGCTCATGGGCCTGTACAATTTAGCAGCATAATAAACTAACTTTATATTTGCAGTGTAATAATCGTCACCGGCTTTTCTGTTACCATCCCTGAACTTTTGAATCAATTCCTCTTGCATTTGAATACATCTCCTTTAAGTTGTCTTATATTTAATAGCCATTTCCTTTACAATTGCTATATAGCCCTCAATTAACTTCTTATCCTCTGATATAACATCTAGTACTGTTAACTTATCTCTTTTGGATTTACAAATACCCTCATCAGCCATTCTTCTTCTCTTATTTGTAAGTCTTGTTTTAACATCAACTCCAAATCTTTCACATAAGAATTTATAACTTTCTTCCCTGATAGCTCTTATATGGTCATAACCTCCTGCACCCAACGCCATTTTGTTTATTAATGCAGATGAATCTGGTCTCCATGAATTAGGGCTTAGTGTAATAACATCTCTTATAGCTTGTAAGTCTTCTTTTACTCCAATTGCTTCATTCTTAGCGGCTAAAGCGTTATGGTTGGCTTCATTTAATTGCTGCTTCATATCTTTAATACTTTGAGCTTGCAGAATTATTAGATCCTCTATTGTCTGAGGTTTTGCTATTTCCCTGAACTTATTCTCCACCTCTATAAAATAATTTCTATATTCATGCGACTTTTCCGTTCTTGCCATCATTGCAATGTGCTTTGCAAAGTCAATTGATATTGCGAAATCCATTGTTTCATTACCGTTTCGCATGATGCGAGACCCTACCCAATCAATATTTTCTTTAAAAAAATCATTTTCTTGTATATTGGATGGATACCATCTTGACCAACTGTTCTTACCAAGATCTAATCCTAAATACAGTTCCTTTGCTGACACTAATTTCTTACCATTTTCATTTTTGATGCTGATTAAATTATTCAAATGCTTGTCCTCCTTTGTATTTTTAATTCCCTTATGGTAAAATCTTCTTAAAAGGTGGTGTTTTATATGTTTAAAATAACTAGCCCGGGTAAAAAGATTAAAGAAATCTGCCAGTCACTTGGTGAGCCATACATAATAAAAATTATTGACGCTGAGAATGTAATTTATAGAAATCTAAATAATATTTATGATTTTGAGATTAGTGGTCTCGACAATCAAAAGAAATTATTTAACGCTACTATTTATATTTGGCAGTTAAAAGGTGGTACTCGTATTGTAGAAACAGTGCCTAATATTAAGTCATTAGATGAATTGAAAACTGCTCTTGACTCCATTACTACTGAGTATTTAGGTTTAATTAAACTCTCTTAGCTTAATAGTTTTTAAAATCAATTCTAAATCTTCTCTAGACAAGTTCTTAGATTTAATCAGTTTTGAGAGCTTGTCTTCATTTCCTTTATTTATGATTTCAAATCTTCTCCAAATTACTTCCATATTCTCTTCTACCTTATCTTCTATACTTAAGAGACTATCCTCAATAACCAATACTGTTATGTCAGTGGATAATTGTATGGGCGTTCTATCTTTACTATATTTTTTGACTATATTGACGTTATAGCCTTCTTGATATAGTTTATTTTGGAACATCTGTACTCCTGTCCTGCTTTCCAACTCTTTCACAATTTCTTTAGTTGAAATGTTTTTTAAATTCATGGCTTGTCCTCCTTAAATTTATTACCCTCTGCCGGGGATTCTGTACACCATTGCGGTGCGGTTTAGTTAGAATTATTAAGATGTGTTTATTCCACTATAGATTTAAAGTCTTAATATTTTTTAAATCAGTTAAATCTTTTCCGGTATAATCTAGTATGAACTTGTCCAACTGAACAGCTGGAATTTTCAATGAACCAAGTTTTAAAGGTATTAGCAGCCCATTATCTATAAGGTCATAAACTTTATGGATTCCTACTTTTAATATTTTTGAAGTTTCCTTTACTGTATAAAGAGCATCTTGCATTTAATACACCCCCCTAAATAAATCCTTTTAACTAACTAACCGACTTTTGCTCTTCTACTTTTTTATTATCTTTAAAAAATATTTCATTTTCTGCTACTCCTAAAGCTTGTGATATTGCTATACGGCTATTTTTCCTTGGATAATTCTTTCCCGTTTCCCATGCCCAATACATTTTCTGATTTGTATTACATTGCTCTGCTGCTTCTCGTTGACTCCAACCCTTAATGACTCTAAGTATTTCCATTTTTTTGTTCCATGTTAAACCCTTAAATATTTCCGACATTTATTTCACCTCTTTTTGTGTATATTTACGTCTTTATGTCGTAAGTACATATTACGTCATTTAACTTCAAATATCAAACGTCATTTTGACTTGTATTAACGTTTATTACTCCAATTCTTGCCAATTTATGCAAACATCTTTCGCATACTCTTGCATACTAAGTTTATTGACAATTTGACGTCAATGACGTACAATCTTCACAAGGAGTTGAAATTATGGTAATGTCAAAATTAGAAATTGGGAAATTAGTTAGAGAGGCAAGAATAAAAAAAGGATTATCATTGGGTGGTAAATTCACTCAACAAATGCTAGCTGATACTGTTGAAAAGTCTAGAAGCTACATTGGTGACATTGAGTCAGGAAGAATCTACCCTAATTATGTTTTATTAGTAGAAATAGCAGAAGCCTGTAGTGTCCAACTCTCTTTCTTCGGTGAAATGGACACTGTCTTAGATAATATAATTAAAAAAAACTACCCTGTTATGATGCCTGAAGAAAGAATTGATTTCGCAAAATATATTGGTGATCATATAAATAATGGTCAAAACCTAGATTTAGAATTTATAAAACTTCTGTATGATGATTTTAATTTTAATAAAATTTCGTATACCGAAGAACATTATCATCCTACCGAATTAGAAGTAGCAGAGGCTAATGCCTTATATGATGCAGACTATAGTATAGAAAATTTTATTGATTCTGATATGCTGGCCATTATGGCTGCTTTAAAAAATGCTTCTCCAAAGAAAAAGGCAAAAGTACTTAAAATGATAGAGCTGTTTGAAGATGAAAATTAGATATATCAAGGAGGAATATTATAATGGAGGGTTCAGTTCGAAAAAAGGGCGAGAGTTGGTATTATTGCTTTGATTTAGGCATGGTAGAAGGGAAAAGAAAGAGGATAGAAAGAAAAGGTGGCAGAACAAAAAAAGAAGCCCTCACGGCTCTAAGAGAAGCTATGAGAGAATTTGAGAAATGTGGGTCTGTAATTGAAGAAAGCAATCTAAGTGTTAGTGATTACTTTGATTACTGGTATAAAGAATATGCCTTAATTAATTGTAAATACAATACACAACTTGCATATAAACGTGTAATTGATAATCACATCAAGCCAAATCTAGGCATTTACAAACTTAAATCTATTACTCCAGGAGTATTACAAGAATTCTTAAATAAAAAATATCTAAATGGTTTTAGTAAAAATACCCTTTCAGGGTTTTATGGTGTTCTTTCAGGTGCTTTTAGATCTGCTGTTCATCCTTATGAACTTATTAAGGAAAACCCAATGACCTATGTCCATATGCCTAAAATGCAAAATACTAAAAAAAATAAAGAAGATCTTAAAATTATATCTATAGAAGATTATAAGAGAATAATTGAAAGGTTCCCTGAGGGTAGCAACTTTTATATACCAATACAAATATCTTTTTATACAGGTTTGAGAGCAGCTGAAACATGTGGAATGACATGGGATTGTGTAGATTTAGAAAATATGAAGATTACAGTGGATAAAATAATATATAAAGAGGATGTTTGGTGCTTTGGTACTCCAAAGACCGAAAGTTCAGAACGAACTATTGAAATGGGAGAAACATTAACTAATATTTTAAAGAAGCATAAGGAATCTCAAGAAAAAAATATAATAAAGTATGGTACCCATTACGCTAATGAAAATTACATTTACAAAGAACGTAATAGGACCTATACAAATACTGACCTTTTATCAACACGAGAAAATGGTGAACTTATTTCGACTGAGAGTTTGAAATACCTAAGCCGAGTAATTAATTATGAGCTTGGAATTAAATATAGTTTTCATTCATTTCGCCACACTCATGCAACTATGTTTTTAGAGTCTGATTCCGACTATAAAGACATTCAATTTAGATTAGGCCATAGTAAATTATCAACAACTATGGATACCTATTCTCATGTTACAAAAAAAATGAGACAATCATCTATAAATAAATTTGAAAATCATCTTTCCGACATGTTAAAGTAACCGTCGGAAAGATGTCGGAAATCACCCACTAAGCAGTATTGTATCCTTCTTTAATATCAGCCTATAGCTTTATTATGTCCACAATAGTCTCAATATGAGGTGTGTGTTTATACCAAATTTTACTTTGTTTTATATTATGTTTATCTATGTTTATATATTAACATACGTTGGTGTAAATGTCAGTGACTAAAATAT
>Ga0209123_1002124_pt1 | contig 17570 bp, 16 predicted proteins | sample BarGraIncu00431A_FD_184500 | JGI IMG/M metagenome (GOLD analysis project Ga0209123, IMG submission 184500) | Arctic peat soil microbial communities from Barrow, Alaska, USA - Barrow Graham LP Incubations 004-31A (SPAdes) (version 2) | ecosystem: Environmental > Terrestrial > Soil > Wetlands >... | reverse complement strand
CGCTGCATACCTGCCGAAACCAGCCCCTTGAATTTTTGCCTTCTCGCTCGACTTCAAACAACGCTCGCCAGCAGGGGATGGGTCCGGCTACGCAATACGCCGACGCACCGCGCTCAGAATTCCGCGCAATATCTCAATCGGTGGTGGCGGGCAACCCGGTATCACCCAATCGACCGGGATCACGTTGGACACGCGGCCACAACTGGCATAACTCTCACCAAAAATACCGCCGTCGCAACCGCAGTCACCCACCGCCACCACCAATTTAGGTTCAGGAACGGCGTCAAACGTGCGTCGCAAAGCGGTTGCCATGTTGCGCGACACCGGGCCGGTCACCAGCAACATGTCAGCGTGGCGTGGGCTGGCGACAAACTTGATGCCCAGACCTTCGATGTTGTAGTAGGGGTTGCCCAGTGCATTGATTTCGAGCTCGCAGCCGTTGCACGAACCAGCATCGACCATGCGAATGGCCAGGGATTGGCCCAGAATTTGAAGCACCTCGGCCTGAATCCGCCCGATCTCACTTGTGACGGCAGCCCCGATATCGGGCGCGGGCTCGGTGCGAATGCCATTCCTGGCAATTTGCTTGGCGATTTTCCAAATCATAAATCCTGCCCGGAATAGCTGAGGTTGAACGACTTGTTGATGAGCGGAAAGTCGGGCACGATATTGCCCATGATGGCGTGCTCCAGCACCGGCCAGTTCTGCCAGGACGGGTCATGCAAATGGCAGCGTCGAATGCGCTGGTCGCTGCTTGCACCATTGAGCTCCAGCGCGACAAAAATCTCACCCCGCCAGCCCTCCACCCAACCCGCCCCGCGGCTTGCCTGCTCGGGCAAAGCAATGTCCTGGCGCAAGGGGCCGGCTGGCAGACCAGCAAGAATTTGCCGGATCAGCCGCAGCGACTCAAACACTTCATCAAAGCGCACGATCACTCGGGCTGCAACATCGCCATTGCTGTGCGTGGCCATCTTGACCTGCAATACGTCATACGGCGCAGCCGCATGATCACAGCGCAAGTCCCACGCCTGTGCACTGGCCCGCCCGGCCAGACCGGTCAAGCCCAACTGTGCAGCCAGCGCCGGCGTGACCCGCCCGGTGGTCATGAAGCGATCCTGCAGACCAGCATGCTCTTCGTAGATTGAACGCAAGGTCCGCACCTCGCGCTCCACGGCGTCGCATTGTCGGGTCAGTTGGTCAATATGAGCGCCATGAATGTCATGCGTCACACCGCCGGGCAGCACGCAGTCCATCATCAAACGGTGTCCAAACATCTCCTTGGACAAGCGCAGCCAGTCTTCGCGCAGACGCGAGAATTGGGCCAGGCCAAAGGCAAACGCTGCGTCGTTGCCCAGGGCCCCCAGATCGCTCAGATGGCTGGCAACGCGCTCGCGCTCCAGCATCAAGGCGCGCATCCACAAGGCCCGGGGCGGCACCGCGCATGCGGTGGCCGACTCCAAGGCCATGCAATAGCCCCAGGCGTAGGCCACGGTTGAGTCGCCCGACACCCGACCGGCCAGGCGATACGCCAGCAGCGGGTCCAACTGGGTCATGCGTTGCTCAATACCCTTGTGCGTGTAGCCGAGGCGCTGCTCCAGGCGCAGCACTTTTTCACCGACCACCGAAAAGCGAAAATGCCCAGGCTCGATGATGCCGGCATGCACCGGGCCGACCGCGATTTCATGCACGCCATCCCCTTCGACGCGGACGAACGGGTAATCAATCAGCGCCGCATCCGGAAATGATGGCGGCGCCTCAACGGTGTGGCGCAGGGGGAAATAATCCAAGGGCCAGGCACCGTGGTTCAACCACGGACGCTGGTCTTTGCTGCCCTTGGTACGAATGCCAGACAAGTCGGCGGCGGCCCGCTGCATTCTTGCGGCGGCGGGGAAGAAAGGCAGCAAGTCAGGGTAAGTCAGCTGCTCGCCACCCTGTGGCAACTCCAGCCAGATCAAACCCTCCAGCACCACATAAGCGGCACAGGCAACAACCATTGGTTCATCCGCCAGCCCCGCTCCGCCCCACATCGCCAGCAAGCGCCCGCCCCCCTCGCGCACGGCCGCAGCGGCGGCGCGCCACTCATCCACTGTGACCCGCGCGTGCCAGATCGGCACGGGTGCCATCACGCATTGCAGATCAACGTCGAAGCCAGAAATCTTCATCAGCTCAGCCCCCCAACATCCGCGCGGCCTGGATGTACCAGGTATTGAGGTAAGGCGGAATGTACAAGCCCAGCACCAAACCCAGACTCAGGTGCACAAACACCGGCACCAAGGCCGGCGGATGCGGCAGGGCTTTAAGCGAAGTATCGCCAAACACCATCGGCAACACCCGAATCATCATGGAAGCAAACGCCACGCCGAGCGACACTAACAGAAATGGAGTCGCCCAGGGCTGATCACGCATGGCGGTGGTCAGAATCAGGAACTCACTGGCAAAGACGCCAAACGGTGGCATGCCCAGAATCGCCATCACGCCCAAAATCAAGCCCCAGCCAATGGTCGGATTCACATTGATGAGGCCGCGAATCTCGCTCATGATCTGCGTACCGGCTTTTTGGGTGGCGTGCCCAACCGCAAAGAAGATGGCCGACTTGATGAGGGAATGCACCGTCATGTGCAACAAACCGGCAAAGTTGGCCACCGGCCCGCCCATGCCAAAGGCAAAGGTGATCAAGCCCATGTGCTCAATCGACGAATAAGAAAACATGCGTTTGACATCTTTTTGCCGGGACAGGAAGAAGGTCGCCACTACCACCGAAAGCAGGCCAAAGCCCATCATGAGCTGCCCCGCCAGTGGCCGCATCAAGGCCCCGTCGGTCAGAACTTTGCAGCGCAACAAGGCATACATGGCCACATTGAGCAGCAAGCCCGACAGCACAGCCGAGACCGGCGTCGGGCCTTCGGCATGCGCATCGGGCAACCAGCTGTGCAAGGGCACCATGCCGACCTTGGTGCCATAGCCGATCAAAAGAAAAGCAAACGCCAAGGTGATGATGGATGGGTCGAGCTGGCCTTTGATCGCATCCAGATTGGTCCACAGCAGCGTGGCCCCCTCCGGGCCGAGTACTTTTTCTGCCGCCATGTACAGCAAGACCGTGCCAAACAGGGCCTGTGCAATACCCACACCACACAGAATAAAGTACTTCCAGGCCGCCTCCAGACTCGCAGCCGTGCGGTACACGCTGACCAGCAGCACCGTGGTCAAGGTCGCTGCCTCCATGGCCACCCACAGGATGCCCAGGTTATTGGTGGTGAAGCCCAGCAGCATGGTGAAGCTGAACAACTGGTACATGCTGTGGTACAGCCGCATGCGCGGCGGCGTCATCTTGCCGTGGTCTTGCTCTATGCGCATGTAAGGCCGGGAAAATATCGCCGTCGTCATCCCGACAAAGGCGGTCAGGGTGACCATGAACACATTCAACGGGTCAATGAAAAATTGGTCATGCCAGACCAGAATCGGGCCGTCCGCGACGATCTCTGCTGTCAGCACGCAGGCCGCCAGGAAGGTGCCCAGGCTGAAGACCACATTGATGTCGCGGGCATAAGCCCGGTGCCCCATGAGCGCCAGCACTGCACCGCCCAGCAAGGGGAAACCCAGGACAAAAAACAGGGTGGACACGGTCAGTCTTCCTTGAGCGTTTCGAGGTTGTGAATGTCCAGGCTGTCGAATTTCTCGCGAATCTGGAACATGAACACACCCAAAATCAGCACGCCCACCAGCACATCAAGCGCGATCCCAAACTCAACAATCATCGGCATGCCGTTGGTGACCGCGGTGGCGGCGAAAATCAGGCCGTTTTCCATCGATAGAAAGCCGATCACCTGCGGCACCGCCTTGGAGCGGGTGATCATCATCAAGAACGAAAGCAGCACACAGGCCAGCGCAATACCCAGCGAGCCACCCGCCATGGATGACGACAGACGCGAGATCGGCAAGGCTAGGCTGAAGGAAAAAATCACCAGCGCAATACCCACCAGCATGGTGGTTGGAATGTTGATCAGGGTGTCGACGTCCCAGCGCACATTGAGCTTGCGGATCACCCGGTGCAGCATCCAGGGAATAAAAATGACTTTGAGCAGCAGGGTCAAGACCCCTGAAATGTAAAGATCGGGTTGATGCGTGACATAGCCGAGCAGGACCGACGCCGCCACCAGCGCGGCACCCTGGACGGTAAACAGATTGATCAGGGAGACAATGCGCCGCTGCGAGATCATGGCAAACGACAGCATCAGAATCAGGGTCGCAAACAAATTGATCAACTGGGGCGCTAACTTGATCATCCGACCCCCAGCAAGATGTTGACCAGCAGGCCGATCACGGCCAACAAAAAGGCAGTACCCAGAAACTCCGGCACGCGAAAGATCCGCATCTTGGCGCTGGCGGTCTCGATCAGGGCCATCAAGACACCCCCCAACGCCAACTTGATGACGAGCACTGGCAGCGCCAGCAACAGCGCCAGCGGCGCATGGGCCTCGGCCACACCCCAAGGGAAAAACATCGCCAAACCGATGCAGGAATAGGCAAACAGTTTCAGGCTGGCCGCCCATTCGAGCAACGCGAGGTGACGCCCCGAGTACTCCAGAATCATGGACTCGTGAATCATGGTGAGTTCCAGATGGGTGTCCGGGTTGTCCACCGGCACCCGGGCGTTCTCGGCCAGCGACACCATGGTGAACGCCACCCCGGCCACCAGCAGGCTGGGGTAGATGGCCAACTCCCGATGCGCCAGCGTTTCGACAATGGTGGTGAGCGAGGTCGAGCGCGAAATCATGGAAGCACAAAAAAGCACCATCAGCAACGCCGGCTCGGCCAGAAAACCAACCAGCATTTCCCGACGCGCACCGAGCGAGCCAAATGCCGTGCCGACATCCATCGCCGCCAGAGAAATAAAGACCCGCGCCAAGGCAAACAAACCCACCAGCGCAATGGCGTCAGCGGCCGGTGACAAGGGCAGGTCGGTGGACAAGGTCGGAATGATGGCACTGGCCAGCAGCATGCAGCCGAAAACAATGTAGGGTGCCATGCGAAACAGGGGCGAGGCGTGCTCGGCCAACACCGATTCCTTGTTGAACAGCTTGTGCAAAACGCGGTACGGCTGCAACAGATTCGGCGCCGACTTGTTCTGCAGTCGGGCTCGCCATTGGTTGACCCAACCGGTCAGGAGAGGCGCCAGTACCAGCGCCATCCCAATCGCCATCAATTGAGACAGGAGGCCCAGCCAGCTCATTGCTTCACCGCCAGTAGCACCACGATCAAGGTCACAAAGCTGTACATCAGATACACCGCAATGCGCCCTTGCTGCAGCAGTCCAACCACTTTCGAGATGCGCTCAACCAGCCTGGCCAGCGGCAGGTAGAGCCAGTACCAGAGCGGATCTTCGACCGTCACCTGGTAGCGTGGCTGCTCGTCGAATGGCGAGGGCAGTTCGCGCTTCATGCGAAACATGGGCTCGAAAATCTGCCGGATCGGTTGCCCAAATCCTTCTGCCGTGTCCTGCATGCGGGCGTCTTGCCAGGGATAACCGCAGTCCCAGGCAGGCGCGCGCCGAACACGGCCGCTGTAAAACCGGCGTACCAGCAAATAGGTCAAGGCAAAGAAGAACATCACACCGAGCAGAAAGATGGCCGGCGCATAACTGGCGCGCTCGATGCTCACGGGCACCAGCAGCCAGCCACTGGCCGCCACCGTCTTGGCCAGACCGGCTGACACCAACAACTGGGTAACAGGATCAATCAGGGCAATGACCTGGTTCGGGAAAAGCCCCAGCACCACACAGCCCGCCGTGAGCCAAAGCATGCCCACGCGCTCCCATGTGCCGGCGTCGTGCGCCCCTGAGAGCTTTTCCTCACGCGGCTGACCCAGGAAGATGACGCCAAAGTACTTGACCATGGTGTAACCCGACAGCGCGGCAATCAGCGCAATCAAGGCCGCCAGCACCGGCACCAGCATATTGAGGACCGAGCTCGGCAAGCCGGCGGTGAACAAGAAGCTTTGCAGCAGCAACCACTCCGCAATGAAGCCGCCAAACGGCGGCAGACCGGCACAGGCCAGGACACCAATCAGGGTCGGCCAGGCGACCCAGGGCATGTAGCGCATCAAGCCTCCCAATTTGCCCAGGCTGCGCTCGCCGGTGGCGTGCAAGACGGCTCCCGTGCTGCAAAACAACAGGCTCTTGAAAAATGCGTGGCTTAGCAGGTGATACAAGGCCGCTGTCAGCGTCAAGGCGGCCAGGGCGTGCATGCCATAGGCCGAAAACAACAGCGACAAGCCGAAACCGGCGCACATCAAGCCGACGTTTTCAATCGAGGAATAAGCCAGCAGGCGCTTCATTTCCACTTGGACGGTCGAAAAAACAACCCCAAAAAGTGCCGTCGCCAATCCAATCGCCATCAGCATCACACCCCACCACCAAATTTTCGTTTGCAACAGGTCAAACGACACCCGCAGGATGCCATACAGGGCAATTTTGAGCATCACACCGCTCATCAAGGCAGAGAAAGGGGAAGGCGCCGCCGGATGCGCCTCGGGCAACCAGGCGTGCAACGGCAAAACGCCCGCCTTGGCGCCAAAGCCAAACACCGCCAGCACAAACGCCACCGAGCCCCAGAACGGCGACAGGTGCTGGGCCCGCATGTTGGCGAAGGTGTAGTCACCGGTGTTGGCCTGCAACACACCAAAACACAGCAGAATGCCCAGGGCGCCGATGTGGGCCACCAGCATGTAGAGATAGCCCGCAAAGCGGATTTCAGGAATGCGGTGGTTGGCAATGACCAAGAAAAACGAGGAAAACGCCATGGTCTCCCAGACCACCATGAAGGCATAGGCATCGTCAGCGATCACCACCATGGCGATGCTGGCCAGAAAGATATGGTATTCAAGGCAGATCAAGCCGGGCGGCGTGCCCTCACCCTGGCGAAAATAACCGGCGGCAAAGGCTGACACACCTGCCGCCACACCCCCAATCACCACCAGGAAAAAGGCCGATAGGCTGTCCAGCCGCAAATGAAAGGGCAACTGCGGCAAACCGATCGGCAACACGGCCACCTCAGGAACACTGAACGCGGCGCTGAGGCCCACACCCAGCAACAGCAAAGCAAAAAGCCCGCCCGCCGGAAACAGCACCACAGCCACCAGCCTGAAACGCCGCAAGGCAAACACACCCAGCACACCAATCAAGAGCCAGGCAACCACCACCACCAAAACCCAGTCCAGATGGACCCAAGATAAGGGGTGAAAGAAAGCGTTCATGGCGCGTTAGTCAGGGAAACAAGTCGAATGCATAGGTTGCCAATGGTACTCGCTGCGATTCTGCTTATTGCGCCTGCGGCGCAAGCGCCCGATGCGCCGACCTCAAGCTCGGGGCAGCGTCACGCCAACTTGTCCCTGGTATTTGCCGCCTCGGTCTTTGTACGAGATTTCGCAGACCTCATCGCTCTCAAAAAACAGCACTTGCGCGCACCCCTCGCCGGCGTAAATTTTGGCCGGCAACGGGGTGGTGTTGCTGAATTCAAGCGTGACGTAGCCTTCCCATTCGGGCTCAAAAGGCGTGACGTTGACGATGATGCCGCAGCGCGCGTAGGTGCTTTTGCCCAGGCAGATGGTGAGCACATTGCGCGGAATGCGAAAGTACTCCATGGTGCGCGCCAGCGCGAAGCTGTTGGGCGGGATGATGCAGCTGTCGCCATGAAAATCGACAAAGCTTTTTTCGTCGAAGTTCTTCGGGTCCACCACGGTGCTGTGGATGTTGGTGAAAACCTTGAACTCGGGTGCGCAGCGAATGTCATAGCCGTAGCTGCTGGTGCCATAGCTGACGATTTTGTTGCCATTGGCGTCCTGGCGGACTTGGCCGGGCTCAAAGGGTTCAATCATGCCGTGCTGTTCGGCCATGCGGCGGATCCATTTGTCGCTTTTGATAGTCATGGGAACGGAACTCCTGAGTTGGGCCAGATTGTAAGCGTGACGATTGCTATCAATTCAGGTTAATTAACGTAATAGGGTCGTGGGCTAGAAGCCTGTTTCCTATATAAATTGTTCGGTCGGGAACTTCACCGACCGGTGCAACTTGCCCTCGCGGCCAGCTCATTCACCCGGGTCAAGCGCGCCTGTTTCTTTGCGAATCCTCAAAAACTGCGCCACCGCGTGACGCGATGATGAAACATGAACAAACCCATCAGATCGCCGGGTGTTGAGCACAAAGTTGCACGAAGCAAAGCCCTCGCGCGAAAAAGGTATGTCTGCCGATTGCCGCTTGAATTGGCATCCCGGCTGGAGGCCCTGCGCGAGGCGTATCCCGGCAAGAAGCGAAGTGAACTTCTGGAGGATCTGCTGCGCTTGGGGCTAGCCGAGGTCGAGCGTGCCTGGGCGGGCGCCACAGCTTCAGAGGCGGCATTTCATCCAGACACCCGGCAGCCGATTTACCTGCCGACGGGACCATTTGCGGAATTTCACAGTCTTGTTCACAAGCATCATCTGGCCTTGGAGCATGAATTTGCCAACGATGATGATCCACAAGCCTCGTACCCGGTTGATGACTACGTGCTGGACGCCAATGAGTAGCGAACAGTCCAGGCGAAGCGCTGGAGTCACCGGGGCCGGACCGGTCCGGTGACTGAAATAGATACAAAATCAATAGCTACAAACCCAATAAAGACGGGGGCTAGAGGCCCAAAAGGCTTAAAGATTTTGAGAAATAACCGTCTTTTCCACCAGTCGGTCATCGCCCAGCACGATCATGGCAAACAGCAGCTCATCGAGACTGTTGGCGCTCGCGGTCCGGCGCGCCAGCAAGGGCGTGGCCCGCGGGTTCAAGACCACAAAATCGGCTTCGCAACCGGGCTGTAGATTGCCCACGGCTGGCGCACCGTGTCGGGCCGTCCAGCCCCAGCGCCTGCGCTGCGCCCAAGGTGTGTTGCCACCACAAATGCTGCGGCGCCAGCGACAAGCCCGCTTTGGTCTGCCCTTCGCGACCCACGTAGTAAGCCGCCAGCATGGTGTGAAACGGACTGAAACTAGTGCCTCCGCCCACATCGCTGGCCAGCCCGTAGGAGAAGCCGGCCCGATCGGCCGCCGCATAGTCAAAAAAGCCGCTGCCCAGAAACAGATTGCTGGTCGGGCAGACCGCGGCGCTAGCGCCAGTGTCGCGCATCAGGGCGCGGTCGGCATCATCCAGGTGCAGACAGTGGGCGTAAATTGCGCGCGGACGCATCAGGCCGAAATCGGCATAGGTGGCCAGGTAGCTGCGCGAGGCGGGAAACAGCTCGCGCGCCCATTTGATTTCATCGGGGTTCTCCGCCACATGCGACGCAATCCAGACCCCGGGGTATTTGGCCGCCAACGCACCGGCCCCGCGCAATTGGGCCGCTGAACAACTCGGCGCAAAACGCGGTGTGATGGCATAACCCAGACGGCCCTGCCATGCCATTTTTGCAGCAAGGCCTCGGAGTCGATCAGGCTTTGCTCGGTCGCGTCCAGCGTACCGTCGGGTGCGGCGCGGTTGAGCAGGTCGGCCGGGGCATGGCGGTCCATCAGGCACAGCCCGGAGATCAGACGCAGACGCTGATGCAGCGCCTCGCTGAACAAGGCATCGACCGATTCGGCGTGTGCGGTGGCAAACGCCAGCGCCGTCGTGACGCCGTTGCGCAACAGTTCTGCCATGAAAAATGTAGCTTCTTGTGCACTGTATTCGGGGGCTGAGAAGCGTTTTTCCGCGGGAAATGTGTACTTTTCCAACCATGGCAACAAGCCATCGGCGGGTGAGCCAATAACGTTGGTCTGCGGGAAGTGGATGTGCATATCCACAAAGCCGGGGGCGATGATGCGCCCCGTCAGGTGCTCGATCTCCACACCAGGGAAGCTGTCCTTCAGTTCCCGGTACGGACCCACCGCCTGCACCACCTGCGTGCCATCCGCGTTTGACCCGACCACCAGCACACCGTCTGCTTCGAAAACAGCCGCGTGGGCTGGCTCGCGTTCAGGGGCGAAACGCAGAATGGCGGCGCGGTAGGCTTTCATGGCGCTTGCATCAAGGCAGCTTGCCCTGCACCCCTTGCACCAGCCAGTTCATCTTGAGAATCTGCTCATCCGTCAGTGTCTGGCCTTTGGCGATGACTTCCTGGCCCTCATTGTCCCGCACCGCTTGACTGGCATGGAACGGGTGCAACTTGCCTGCGGCAATGTCTTTTTGGCGCGCCAGCACTTCTTGCTGTACCGCTTTCGGCACTTTCGAGCCAAAGCCATCGACCTTGATCATGCCCTCACGCACGCCACCCCACACGCCACCACTCTTCCAGCGGCCATCCAGCACCGCTTGCGCGCGCTGGGTGTAGTACTGGCCCCATTGGTGGGTGACGGCGACGATCTGCGCGTCGGGCGCAATTTTGCGCATGTCCGAGTGGTAGCCCACGGCCAGTTTGCCGCGCTCCTGCGCTGCCACCATGACGGCCGATGAACCGGTGTGAAAAGCAATCACATCGACGTTCTGGTTGAACAGCGTCATGGCGGCGTCGCGCTCGCGGCTGGGATCAAACCAAGTATTGAGCCACACGACTTTGACTTCTGCCTTCGGGTCAACCGAGCGCATGCCCAACGCAAAGGCATTGATGCCTTGCAGCACTTCGGGAATCGCAAAGCCCGCCACGTAACCGGCCACATGGCTGGTCGTCATGCGCCCGGCGGCAATGCCGGCCAGGTAACGGCCCTCGTAGTAGCGCGCGTTGGCCACAGCCACGTTGGGCGTGGTCTTGTAGCCTGTGATGGATTCGAACTTGACGTCCAGGAACTCCTGCGCCACCTTCAGCGTGGGCTCCATGTAGCCAAAGCTGGGCGTGAAAATCAGCTTGTGGCCCGCAGCGGCTAGGTCGCGGATCACACGCTCGGCATCCGGCCCTTCGGCCACGTTTTCAACATAGGTGGTTTTGACCCGGGCACCCAAGGTGGCCTCAACAGCCCGGCGCCCCTCGTCGTGCTGGCGCACCCAGCCGGTGTCCAGCAGCGGTGCCACATACACGAAGCCAATTTTGAGCGGCTCTTTGGTGGCAAGCGGCGCGGCAGTTTGCGAAAAAACGGGAGAAATAAAACAGGCGGCCGCGAGCGCAGCTGCGAGGTTTTTATACATGGTAGTCCTCTACATGGCTCCGAAACATAAAAGCAAGGCCCGCCGGAGCAGCGGGCCTTGGATGTGATTTTAACTTCGCGCGGGGCGTCGCAAATCAGAGTTGAACCTGCTATTGAAAAGTCTCACATGCGCCCGCCAAACGATCAAAGTACTGCTGCTTGAGCCTGTCGTCAATGAAACTCGCCTCAAAACTATTGTGCGCCAACTGGTAGGCGTGCTGGGCCGTCAGCCCCAGGGCGGCAAAGGTCTGGGTGAAGTTCTGGTTGATGTAGCCACCAAAATAAGACGGGTCATCCGAGTTGACCGTTGCCACGATACCGGCCTCCAGCATGCGCCCCAAATTGTGCGCCGCCAAGGTGGGAAAGACACGCAGCTTCAGGTTGGAGAGCGGGCACACGGTGAGCGCAATGCGATCCTTGGCCAGACGCGCCATCAGCAGCGGGTCTTTGACGGCTTGCACGCCGTGGTCGATACGCTCCACCTTGAGGACATCGAGCGCACTCCAGATATAAGCTGGCGGGCCCTCCTCGCCCGCATGGGCCACCAGCCGCAGGCCCAACTTGCGGGCGCGGGCAAACACGCGGGCAAATTTTTCCGGCGGATGGCCCATTTCACTCGACGCCAAGCCCACCCCGACCAATTTATCAAGGTGAGGCAGGGCCTGCTCCAGGCACTCAAACGCCTCTTGCTCACTCAAGTGGCGCAAAAAACAGAGAATCAACGAGGCACTCATGTCAAATTCGACACGCGCATCAACGCAGGCACGGTACAGGCCGTTGATGACCACGTCCGCGCTCACGCCGTGACCCGTATGCGTCTGGGGGTCGAAAAAAATCTCGGTATGCAGCACGTTATCGGCCGCAGCACGGGCCAGATAAGCATGCGTCATGTCATAGAAATCCTGCTCGGTGCGCAGCACCAGCGTGCCCGCATGGTAGATGTCCAGAAAGCTCTGCAGGTTGTCAAATACATAGGCAGACCGCAAGGACGCCACATCCGGATAAGCGATGGACACGCCATTGCGCTGGGCCAAAGCAAACATCAACTCCGGCTCCAGCGAGCCTTCAATATGGATGTGCAACTCGGCCTTGGGCATGGTGCGCAGCAGCTCAGGCAGGCGCTCTTGGGGAACCGGTTTTATGGTCATGATGCTCACACTACCTTTTTCGACGCCGCAGCGCTGTGTTGGGTTTCAAGGCTGGCACCAGGTGCCCGCGCCAGCAAACCGTCGGCCACCGTCGGGTAGCGCAACGCTAGCCGCAACTCACGTTTCAGGCGTGTGTTGTCCATGCGGCGCGACTCGCTCATAAAACTCAGCAACATCAAGGACAAGTGCGCGCTGGCCGTGCTTCTGGGCACGCGCGGCGGGCGCGCCAAGCCATACAGGTCGGCAGCCAGATCAAAGTAGTCGCCCATCTTGAGGCAGGTGTCATCGTTCACGTTGTAAATGCGTTGCGGTTGAGCGCGCCACAGCGCCGCTACGCAGGCGCGGGCCAGATCGTCGGCATGGATGTGGTTGGTATAGACATCATCGGCGGCCTGCAGCACCGGCGTACCCTTGATCAGCCGCGCCTGCGGCGTGCCGTTCAGTCGGTCGGGTGCGTAGATGCCAGGAATGCGCAAAATGCTGCTGCGCACGCCGCTGGCGCGGCCAAAGAAGCGCATGGTGTTCTCAGCATCAATTCTCCTCTTAGCCCTTGTTGTATCTGCATGAGTAGCTCTTGTTTCAATAGCAATTTCCCCATGGCAGTCGCCATACACACCGCTGGTGGAGGCATACACCAGGGCGTCCGGTCGACCCCGCGGGCCCAAGGCACGGGTCAAGGCCAGGCTGCGTGAATCAGTCCAGCCTTCATCGGGCGGCGGCGCCAGATGCAGCACCCGATGCGCCAGTCCGCCCAACCGGCGCAGCGACGCGGGCGCATCCAGGTTGCCCTGCAGGGGCGTGATGCCGCGCTGACGCAGTTCAGTGGTGCGCTCCACGCTGGAGGTGAGCGCCAGCAGCCGCACCCGGGCGGGCAGCGCCTGCGCCACGCGCAGACCGATATCGCCACAGCCGACGATCAACACCCGCAGACGGCGGAAACGGGCCGGTAGCGCGCCGGGGCGGGTCGCGTACAGGCTGCGGGCGGGGCTTGGATTTGAAGGCAAAATCGGGGTACTCAAGTGTGATGGACAGCGCTTGTTGCGACGCAACAGCGGTCTGTCCCGCAAAACATCAACCACGCAACTCTACCCCAAGGACACACCCCACATGACGCGTAGCGCAACCCCGGCTCCAGGCTTTCACATCACGGTCCAACCCAGCGGCCGCGCCTTCACCACCGAGGCGGACGAGACGATTTTGGCGGCCGGGATTCGCGCCGGTGTCGCCCTGCCCTATGGCTGCCAGGATGGCGCCTGCGGCTCCTGCAAGTGCAAAAAGCTCGAAGGCATCGTGGTGCATGGCGCGCACCAGAGCAAGGCACTGAGCGACGAGGAAGAGGCCCAGGGCTGGGTCCTGACCTGTTGCGCTGTGGCCCACAGCGATGTGCTGCTGGAGTCGCGCCAGGTCACGCGGGAAGACGCCTTACCCATCAAGAAGATGCCGACCCGCGTCAGTGCCATGGAAAAGCTGTCGCCGGATGTGATGCGATTGAAATTGCAGTTGCCCGCCAGCGAGCCGTTCAACTACCACGCCGGCCAGTATGTTGAATTTCTTTTGCGCGATGGCGTGCGCCGCAGCTATTCAATAGCCAATGCGCCGCATACGCTGGCAGCCTCTGACGGCAAGCCCGGCGTTCTGGAGCTGCACATTCGCCACATGCCGGGCGGCAAATTTACCGACCATGTATTTGGTGCCATGAAAGAAAAAGACATCTTGCGCATTGAGGGCCCCTATGGCAGCTTCTTCCTGCGTGAAGACAGCACCAAACCGATCGTGCTGCTGGCCGCGGGCACCGGGTTTGCGCCCGTCAAGGCCTTGATTGAACAGCTCCAGTTCAAGGGCAGCACGCGCCCCGTGACGCTGTACTGGGGCGGTCGGCGCCCGGCTGACCTGTACCTGGACGCCTGGGTCAAAGCCCGGCTGGCTGAAATGCCGAGCCTGCGCTATGTGCCGGTTGTGTCGGACGCGTTGCCCGAAGACGGCTGGTTGGGGCGCACCGGTTTTGTTCATCTGGCCGTGTTGCAGGACATACCTGACTTGTCTGGCTACCAGGTCTATGCCAGCGGCGCCCCCATCGTGGTGGACTCTGCCCACACAGCCTACACGCAGGCGGGCCTGCCGCAAGACGAGTTTTATGCCGACGCCTTCATCACCGAAGCCGACAAGGCCCGGGATGCCGCAACCAGCTAGCGTTCACTCAAAATACCCCTATGCATTACAAATCACTTCTTCTCACCGCCCTCACCCTTCTCGCCACGGCCACGGCCCCGGTCGTACAGGCCCAGAGCAAACCCATTCGTCTGGTCGTGCCCTACGCCGCGGGCGGCCCGCTGGACGTGACAGCGCGGATACTGGCCGAGGCCGTCAAGGACAGCCTGGGCACCGTCATCATCGACAACAAGCCCGGTGCTGGTGGCAACATCGGCGCTGACGCAGTCGCCAAAGCCGCCCCTGACGGGCTGACCATTGGCATCGCCGCCACCGCCACCCATGCGGTGAACCCCTGGCTTTTTGCCAAAATGCCTTTTAATGCGGCCAACGACTTTGCCCCCATTACCCAAATGGTGCGCGTACCCAATGTGTTGGTCATGAACGCTGATACCGCCCGCCGCCTGAAAATCCGCAGCGCCGGCGACCTGATTGCCTACGCCCGTGCCAACCCGGCCAAACTCAACTATGGCAGCGGCGGCAACGGCAGCGCCGGTCATCTGGCCGGTGAAATGTTCAAGAAGGAAGCCGGCATCTTTGCCGTGCACATTCCCTACAACGGCGGCAACCCGGCGCAGTTGGCCCTGCTCAGTGGCCACGTCGACTTCAATATCGACAACCTCGCCACAGCGGCCCCCAACATTCGCTCTGGCAAGCTCATTGCACTGGCAGTGACCACGCCAACCCGCGTTGCCGCCCTGCCCGACACGCCACCGCTGGCCGACACCCTCAAGGGTTTTGCCATTGACACCTGGTGGGGTTTGGTGGCACCTGCCGCCACGCCCAAAGAGACCATCACACGGCTCAATCAGGCTTTTGTCGCCGCACTGAACACACCCGCGACCAAAACCCGTTTTGCAACCCTGCTGGCCGAACCCGCGCCCAGCACGCCAGAAGAATTTGGCGCGTTGATGCAAAAGGAACGCGCCAAATATGAAAAACTGGTGAAGCTGTCAGGCGCCCGGGTCGATTGACAGGGGGACCCCAAGTCGACTTTCCAGGGCCCAGGCCACGTGTTCCCGAACCAGTGCGCTCGGGTGCTCGGCGCGCAGCGCCAGCGCCTGCACCAGTTCTGCCGCCGGGTCCGCGCGTAACGCATTGCCCAGGGCCACCGCAATATTGCGCAGCCAGCGCTCATGACCAATACGCCGGATCGGGCTGCCTTCGGTGAGACGCAAAAAATCCTCTTCGGTCCAGGCAAACAGGGTCACCAGCTGACTGCCGCCCAAGCCGTGGCGCTCATCAAAATCGGGCAAGGCGCTGCGCTGCGCGAACTTGTTCCACGGGCAAATCAGCTGGCAGTCGTCACAACCGTAAATGCGGTTGCCCATCAAGGGGCGCAGCGCCAAAGGGATCGATCCTGCATGCTCAATGGTGAGGTAGGAGATGCAGCGCCGGGCGTCGAGCTGGTGCGGCGCCACAATGGCTTGCGTCGGACAGACCTCGATGCAGGCCGAGCAGCTGCCGCAGTGATCCGTCACCGGCTGGCTCAATGGCAAGGCCAGGTCGACATAAATTTCGCCCAGAAAAAACAGTGAGCCGGCTTCCCGGCTGAGCACCAGCGTGTGTTTACCACGCCAGCCCTGGCCACTGCGCGCGGCCAGCTCAGCCTCCAGCACCGGTGCCGAATCGGTAAAGACACGGTGACCAAACGGCCCCATCTCCAAGGCGATGCGCTCGCTCAACTGTTGCAGGCGCTTACGCAATACCTTGTGGTAGTCCCGCCCCCTGGCGTAGACTGACACAATGCCCTCGCTTGGTCGCGTCAACCGGTCAAACTCGATGGCCTGCCAACCCGGCGGCGTGGCAGCAGGCAGGTAGTCCATGCGCACCGTGATGACACTGACGGTGCCGGGCACCAACTCGGCGGGGCGGGCGCGCTTGAGACCGTGTGCTGCCATGTAGGCCATGTCACCATGAAAACCACGGGCCAACCAGGTCGATAATCCCTTTTCAGATGAAGACAAATCCACACCGGCCACGCCAATTTGGGAGAATCCCAGCTCCCGGGCCCAGGCCTGAATTTTGGAGACCCATTGGCTCGCGTCGGTATGAGTATTGAAGTTGGTCACCCCCCGATTGTAAAAAGCCTGCTTTGGCCGGATGAAACCGCCACGCAGAACTTCGCCGCGGCGCTGGCCACCGCGCCGGCCTTGCGCAACGCTTTCATCGAATTGCAGGGTGATCTGGGTGCTGGCAAGACCACGCTGGTGCGCCACCTGCTGCGCGCCCTGGGGGTGCCGGGCCGGGTCAAGAGCCCGACCTATGCCGTGGTGGAACCCTACGAACTGGCGGGCTTCAATGTCTGGCATTTCGACTTCTACCGTTTCAGCGACCCGCGTGAGTGGGAGGATGCCGGTTTCAGGGATATTTTCGCCAGCGCCGGTCTCAAGCTGGCCGAATGGCCGCAGAAAGCGGCCGGCTTTCTGCCCCGCGCCGATTTGATCATTCACCTGGAGGCCGTGACCGAGGCGTCGCGACAAGTGACCCTGACCGCGCAGACCGCGCTCGGCCTGGTCTTGCTGCAGGCCGTCAGCCGCGACCCGTCTGTACCCGGAATGCAGGGCGCGCAAGACCTGTCCAAGGATCAAACATGAAGCGGCGCAGCCTGTTGCAGTCCGGCGCCCTCGTGCTGCTGTTGGGCGCGCAACACATTGCCCGAGGTGCCACCATCCTGGCGGTGCGGGTATGGCCAGCGCCCGACTACTCGCGCGTCACCATTGAGTCCGACACGGCACTCAGGGTCAAACAGTTCTTCATCGCCAACCCGCCACGGCTGGCGGTGGATATCGAGGGCATCGACCTCAATCCAGCCTTGAAGGAGCTGGTGGCCAAGGTGCGCAGCGACGACCCTAATATTGCCGGCATTCGGGCCGGGCAGAGCGCGCCGGGCCTGGTGCGTCTGGTGCTTGACCTGAAACAGCCCATAGCCCCTCAGGTCTTCACGCTGACGCCGGTCGCCGCCTACCAGTACCGGCTGGTGTTTGATTTGTACCCGACCCAGGTGAGTGACCCGCTGGAGGCGCTGATTGCCGATCGGATCAAAGACCAGGCGCGGGCAAGCCCCAACCCAGCCACCGGCGATCCTTTGGGGGAACT
>Ga0209123_1002123_pt1 | contig 17571 bp, 16 predicted proteins | sample BarGraIncu00431A_FD_184500 | JGI IMG/M metagenome (GOLD analysis project Ga0209123, IMG submission 184500) | Arctic peat soil microbial communities from Barrow, Alaska, USA - Barrow Graham LP Incubations 004-31A (SPAdes) (version 2) | ecosystem: Environmental > Terrestrial > Soil > Wetlands >... | reverse complement strand
GTTGATTTAGGAGAATGGTTCGGTGAAACTGGAAAAGGATTTATTCGTTTGAACTTTGCTTGCCCAAGATCGATATTGATAAAAGCACTTTTTAATATTAAGTATGCACTTGATGAAAGGATGTCAGGAAAATGATTGAAAATAAAGCATTGTTAACAGAAGTTTTTGCTATTGATAAATATGTGTGCCAAATAAGAGGACATTTTCATCAATATCCAGAGATCGCAGCCAACGAATTTGAAACTTCCGAATTTCTTAGAACTGAGATAATAAAACTTGGATTACAACCGGAAATGATTGATGAAACAGGATTTATCGTTCAATTTGACACAGGAAGAGTTGGAAAAACGATTGCTTTGCGAACAGATATGGATGCTCTGCAATTGCATGAGTCGTCAGATAATTTGGTAGGATCGAAAAAATGGGTATCAAAAAATTCAGAATGTTGCCACGCATGTGGACATGACGGTCATATGGCAATACTTTTGGGAGCGATGAAAATTCTGGTCGGACTCAAAAATCAACTATCTGGGAAAATAATTTTTATTTTCGAACAAGGTGAAGAAAGTGGAACAGGAATACTCGCTACAATCAAAGCCATCGAGAATCTGGGGATTCATGCAATCTATGGAACACATTTAACTTCTTTTATGAATTCAGGAGAGATCAGTGCTGATGAAGGACCGATAATGGCTGGGGCTGCTGTTATCGCGTTTGATGTTAAAGGAAAAGGCGGTCATGGGTCACGACCGGATCTATCTATCAATCCGATTTTTGCTACAGCTCAAGTCCTTACGGGGATTTCCTCGGCATGGAATAACCAACTCGATGTTGAAGAAACTGTGACACTGGGAATCACGCAACTCCATGGAGGAAATGCTTACAATATAATTCCGGAATCATGTTATGTAGGTGGATCCTTACGTTTTTTTAACCTGGAAACGGGAAATCATGCTATTGATGTACTAAAAAATGTCGCATTGAATACAGCAAAAGCGCATAATTGTGAAATCCTCAATTTAGAAAATACTAAAATGATGTTGGAACCGGTAATAAATGACCCAACCTTAAGCGAAATATCGCGTAAAGGTGTTTTTGATTTACTACCAGGGCATCTTATCAAAGGAACAAAATGGTATGCGTCAGAATCATTTTCACGGTATTCTCATGTTGCTCCAAGTTGTTTTGTTTTTCTAGGAATAAGAAATGAATATGTTGGAAGCGGAGCTGAACATCATAATTCAAAATTTGATATTGATGAAAGTGCTTTAAAATTTGGTGTAGCAGCAACAGTTAAGTTTACAATCGATTTTTTAAGTAGTTGATAATACAACTCAAGACTGATAGTTTTCGATAATGAAATACTTAGCTAACGCAGGCAAATCACTTCATATCTCCCTCATATCGAGATATAGTTATCCAAGTTAAAGGAGATAACAACTATGAACTTTCTGACATTAAATAGTGGTTTCAAAATTCCTCTTGTAGGTACCGGAACCAATACGTTTGGAAAAGAAAATCATCAATTTACCGGTGTCATCAACAATACAACGGAAGAAATCGAAAACGCATTGTACTCTGGTTATACTTTAGTAGATACAGCAATCGCTTACCGCAACGAAGCAGTAGTCGCTATGGCAATCAAAAAGTCCGGCATCGACAGATTCGGTTTATTCTTGACATCAAAAATACCGGCTGCAGTTGAGTTCACACAATCGGACAAACAGATAGAAGATGCGATCACTTCTAGTTTAAAAGCATTAAGTACGGATACGATCGATCTTTATCTTTTACATTTTCCATTAGAAAAAGACGAAGATAATGCTCGTGTTTGGAAAGTACTTGAAAAATATGCAGAAGAAGGAATTCTTAAATCGATTGGCGTATCCAATTTCAACATAGAACAACTTTCTTATCTCATGGATCACAGTACGATCAAACCGGCTGTAAATCAGATTCAATCACATCCGGGACTTTGGCAGGATGAGCTGATCGACTTCTGCCAAACTCAGCAAGTAGCTGTGGAAGCGTGGGGTCCAATTTACAAAGTCAGTGATGAAGCCAAACAAAAACTATCAGTAATCGGAGAAAAGTATCATAAAACTTGGGCACAAGTTATCTTGCGTTATCAAATCGAACGAAATGTGATCGTTATTCCTAAATCACACGATAAAGACAGACAACAACAGAACCTAGCTATTTTTGATTTTTCACTCAGTGAGGATGACAAGAAAATTATCCATTCATTGTAAGAGAATTAAAGAGACATAAATGATAAATAAAAGAATAGATCAAACAACGTTAAGTGGCTAGTTAAGCCACTTTTTATATGAAATTTTTAAAAGAATAAATGCCGTAGTCGTTATGAAACAAAAATAAGCATGGCTAACTGTACTGGTTATTAATAATTGATTTTTAGGCATTTAGCTTTAATCAATTCTATTTATAACCCAAAGGCAAAATGAGTTGACCGACATATTTTCATTGATTACTATGTGATTTTCGGCAACAACGATACTGGTGTTGTTAGTTGTATTTAATTTTCTTGAGGTAGGATCAGTTAGACAGTTATTTGTGTGTTCATTTACAAGAAATTGAATGATGTTGTATTGACCGTTTTCTAGATTCTCAATTTCGATATTGAATATATCTTCATGAATTCCTGGATTTGAAGCAAGCAAACAGATTTCATTTTTCTTAATGGTCGCAACTGCTTTGTTATCTGTGAATTCTTTCGTCATCAATTCTTGATCACCCAACATCGAGAACATTGTCATTGTATGTCCACTGGGTGTTGGAATATATTCGCTATCAGCATTTAGTATGAACATCGTTCTACCTATCTGTTGATTCGGATTATGGAAGGTACACCACGGAAACATCTTTAGATTCGGATAATGTGATCCGAGAATCATACCAGGAATTTCTCCGGAGGCATTTTGAATGTTCGTAGGTCGACCTGCATCACCTACACCGACTCTTAGTCCATACTCAGTCATTAGCAAAGGGAGATTCGGCAAATCCAGGTAATTAATCATTTCCTGATGTTTCATGCAGAATTCCATGATACGTGATGGGTTTGTATGATATTCATGCATCGAATAAAAATCCAGAACTCGATTCTCATCATTTCGAAGCATTTGTAGAAACTCAACCCAATAACTCCAGTGATCTATACCGCAAGCCATTCCGAAACCACCTATTTTTAGTGACATCGGATAATTGTTTTTTAAGTTCAATTTACTGATTGCACGATAAGCACATTGGTATAGTCGATAGTAATCTTTTATTGAAAGATTACCGAATTGAACCAGTTCAACTTCATTACAACACTCAATATACACAATATTCGGACAGAGGTTTTTATAATACTCGACAACTGTTTCGAAAACATGTTCATATTGTTCGAAACTAACAAGACCATCAGTTACTTCGCGTTCATATCTTCTGATGTTGAGAAGTACTTCATCGGCACAAGCGGCATGTGAGAGCAAATATTCTTTGATATGAGCGTTGACCGGCGATGGCACAGTCAGCGGCCAATCATAGGGATAATGATTTTTATCGTCGACATAGGGATTAACGCCAATTGGGTAGTCCCAATGAAACGAGTTATTTCGATAATCCCATACTTCATCTAATGTGATGAACAATCTGATGATCGCCGGACGTCCGATTGTTTTCTCCAACACTGTTGGAAAGTCAGGTGCTGGAGTGTAGCGTAAAGTAGTATTCTGGTACTTTTCAATATGTGGCCATACACGATATGCATTTTGAGAGTCGACTGTAATTTTCATGTTTTCTCCTCAGCCGCTAGGGCATGTCAATAATTCATTCTGTAAAAATTAGTTGAATCGAAGTAGCAAATAATTTTCTTGATGCATAACCTGTCTAAACTTGTATCCGTATTCTTGAACTAACTTCGTTCTAAGTGCCGATGATCTTTATATCAGTTATAACACTAATTGATCCTAAACTGAAGCATGGATCATCTTGATTTGCATTATTAGTATAGGAGTCGAGCGTTAGCTAAACTAATTAACTAAGGAGCTTACTTTATCCAAGTTTCATTATACACAATAATCAGTGATATGAAAATAAATTTCATTTAAAATAAATAAAATATAAATATTGCAAATTAATTTCATGATGTTTATAATGAACTTAGCTGCTAGAGCATCCACAGATTTCTAGCATAGACATTTCTCGAAATAGAGAGGAGGAAATAAAATGTCGAATAAATCTTTAGCTTTAAAGATTTTAGATGCGCTTGGGGGAGTAGAGAATATCATCGAATTTGAAAACTGCATGACTCGCTTACGTGTTGTTGTTAAAGAGCCGTCTAAAGTTAACCGTGAAGCTTTTAAATCCATCAAAGGGGTATTAAAAGTGGTAGGTTCCGAAAATGAACCACAGATTATTCTAGGCCCGGGTGTGGCTGATGAAGTTTCATCAGAACTTAAAAATATGCCTGGGCTTAATTACACGGACGGACCAATCAATGGTGCTGTAATGCAAAAGAAATCAGCAGGTGGTGTTTTTAGTTTTTTAGCCAAAGTATTCGCACCGATCATTCCGGTATTCGCCGGTACCGGATTATTGTTTGGTATCACAAAAATATTCGTTTTGATTTTTAACTTAACCGGTTTTGCGTTGTTCAACCCTGCTGCAATAGCTGATGGAGGATCTACATTCATGGCAGTCATGAATGTGTTATCAGGTACATTCTTTACTTATCTGAATATTGCTGTAGCTGTTCAAGCTGCCAAAGTTATGGGTGGTAATCCGTTCTTGGGCTTGATCGCCGGTGGTATCGTCACGAATGTAGCGACATTGAACGGTGTCGCGATGGGGATTGTTCCATTCACATTTGCGAATGGTCGTGGTGGAACACTTGCCGCTATCGCAGCCGGTTGCTCAATTGCAATTGTTGAGAAATGGGTCAAGAAGTGGTGTCCGAATGCCTTGAAAGTTCATCTACCTTCGTTGATCTCAGTTGCCGTAGTTGGTATGGCTACCTTGTATATCTTGCAACCAGTCGGTGGAGTCATCACAGACATCGTTGCTAAGTCACTTGTTTGGATGTTCCAAAATGCCGGTCCTTTGGGCGGTGCTGTCGTATCAGGATTATTCTTACCGCTAGTAATGACAGGATTACATCATGGTTTAACGCCGGTACATGCTGCACTGATCAAAGAATTTGGTTATACAACTTTATACGCATTCAACTCAATGGCCGGTGCAGGACAAGTTGGTGCTGCGATTGCCTTGTATTTTAAATATCGTCAATACAAATCGATTCAAAAAGCTGTTGTGGGTGGTTTACCGGCTGGAATACTCGGGATTGGAGAACCTCTGATCTTCGGTGTAACACTGCCTTTGGGAAGAGCATTCATTACTGCATGTCTAGGGGCTGCAGCAGGTGGTTTCGTTTGCGGGTTGTTCCCGGGAATGGGAGCGGAAGTAATTAACGTTTCAGGAATTTTAGGAGCACTGGTAAACACTCAACCAATTGCTTATCTGCTTGGATATTCAACGGCTGTCATAGCCGGGTTTGGATTGACATGGATGATTAAAGTTAAACAGGTCAATCTTGATAATTTCAGAGTAGAGGAATAGAATTAAAATAACTAACGTAAGGGTGTGTAAACATCAGTTTTCACACCCTTACAACTTAAAGGAGAAATACATTATGAGTTTCATGTTTAAACCTCTGAAATATGATGATTTCAGTGCAATTAATAAGATTGAATTAAGTAAAGAGCTATCTGATGGTGTAATCTTCGGCAAAGAAAATTCGTTTATTACGCTGAAGAAAGCTATTGAAGATGGATATCATGAAGGGAAAAATAATATTCTTGTCGATGGTTATGTAGGCGCTAATTTCAATCAATTGATTGACTATCTGAAATCGGCACTGACGATTGATGCACTATTCACATCGATGGAAGAACTATATAAATCAGAGTCAGAAATCAACTCTATGACTGCCGACAATCTTCCAAATAACCTTGATGAAGATCCGGTTTTATTGTTTGGGAAACTTTTCAACGGAAAAATCAATGATTTGATTGATCCGACACTAGCTAAAGAAAAATGTGAAAGTTTGAAATCAGAAGATTTCTCGATACTTTATGGGTTAGGAAGTTCATGTGATTTATTCAGAAATTCCAACTCATTGATCATCTATTTGGATGTTATACCTAAAAATGCTGCAGTACGAGCCAGAGAAGGTCAATTTAAAAATATCGGAGATCGATCGAAACGAGAATTTAATTTATTGATGCGCCGCAACTATTTTGTTGATTTTGAAGTAGTGGTCCATCACAGAAAAGAATTGATTCAAAATAATTTGATCGACCTCTATGTGAGTGACAGTGAAGTTACTTACGCGATGACTGATGGGAAGACGCTTTCATTCATATTAGAAAAATTGAGTCAATATCCATTCAGAGCTAAACCAGTTTACCTAGAAGGAATTTGGGGCGGAGAGTTTATTCGCAAAATCCGAAATCTGCCGAAAGAGATGTCTGAAAATATCGCATGGATCTTCGAATTTATCCCGATGGAAGTAAGTATCGTTGTTGACATTGAAAATAATTACTTGGATATTCCATTTTCAACGTTTATGCAGAGTACCGGTGAAAAAATTATCGGTGAACAAGCATACACCGAATTTGAAGGGTATTTCCCAATCCGCTTCAACTATGACGATTCTTGGCACAGCGATGGAAATATGTCGATTCAAGTACATCCGGATGAAGATTTTGTGATTGAGAATTATAATGAGTTTGGTCGACAGGATGAAGCATATTATATAGTCGCAACGGGACATAATGCAAAAACATATGTTGGATTCGATGAAAAAGAAGATCCACAAGAGTTTATCGATTTGATGAAACTATCAGAACGTACAGGTATCGACATCGACTATCAAAAATATGTGAATTCAATTGATTCCAAAATCGGAACCCAAGTTATGCTTCCGGCCGGAACAATTCATTCCTCAGGTCAGAATCAATTTATCCTTGAACTGGGCTCACTTACGATAGGCTCGTACACATACAAAGTATATGATTACAATCGCCGTGATAAGGAAGGAAAGTTGAGGCCTATCCATTCGATCAACGGAGAAAAAGTTCTGCATAAAGAAAGGGACTCGAAATGGGTCAAAGAAAACATCGTAATCGAGCCGATTTTGATCCAAAATACAGATGATTATAAGGAATATATAGTCGGTCAAACGGATCTTATGTATTATGAGACAAGCCGTGTCGAACTCAAAAAAAAGTGCATCTATGAATGTAACAATCATAATCAGTTCACTGTATTATCTTTAGTCGACGGTGAAGAAGTGCTCGTTTATTCGAAGTCGAATCCGGAATTCAAATTCCATCAGAAGTACCTAGAAATTGTAGTTGTTCCAAATACAATTAATGACTATGTCGTGGAAAACATTGGGTATCAGCCATGTGTAATTCATAAGACTTATCTAAAAAACGGTTATAAACGTTACAAAAACCGATAGGAGAAAAAATGGAAATAGTAAGAGAGCCGAAGGGTGTTCAAAAGTTTTTGAATGAATGTGAATTGAGCGGAGAGAACGTTGTCTGGCGCAAAAAAAAGATCAGTGCATGTACAAATGTATACAAGAACAATGATTCTATTAAAGATTTTGGAGATCAATTAGCTTATAAGGTTGCGAATCAAAATTTCAATCGAACCGATTTCGTTAAGGGTAACCTGCAATGGGGAATTACTTATATCAATCCTTTCACAGTTGATGGAGAATGTGCCATGACAAGCGGTCACTATCATGGAGATGCTGATTGCGATGAATATTATTATGGCTTAAAAGGAACAGGCTTTTTGTTGTTTTGGGATGGAAAAGAGGAGTTCTATGCTGAGAAGATATTTGCCGGTTCATTGCATTATATCAACGGTCATTATGCTCATCGCATCATTAATACTTGTGATGAAGTATTAGCTGTCGCTGCCTGTTCACTACCTGCCAGTAAACAAGATCATAAAGCAATTGAACTTCATGGATTCCCTTATCGCTGTTATAAACATAACGGGAAAATCGAGTGGGTGAAGGAGATTTATGCGGCCGATTAAATGCGAGCCGGTCTATATCGAAAGTGTATGGGCAGGGAGTCGTTTGACGAAAATACGTCACCTTGATTACAAAAACATCGGAATATGTCGTGAGATATGCGCTTATAAAGGAAGTCAAAATAAAATCTTGAATCCGGAATACCACGGACTGACGTTTAAAGAATTGATTGAAGATCATCATCACGAGTTGTTTGGGGATTCAAAAGATACACAACTGATCAGAGTGGCCTATATCGATGCGTTAGAAGACCTATCGATTCAAGTTCACCCAGACAATTCGACGGCAGAGAAAATCGGAGACTTCGGTAAAAATGAATCTTGGTATATTCTTGACTGTGATCCCGGTTCAACAATCGTTGTCGGAACTACGATTGCAGATAAAGATGTTTTGTTTGAAGCTGCAGTTCAAGGAACCCTAGAAAAGTATGTCAATAAAATTGAAGTAACACCGGGTGATTTCGTGATGGTACCTGCACATATGCTGCATGCTTGCGGTAAAAATATGCTTGCAATCGAGATTGGGTCTTTCGGTGGTATTACTTACAGAATCTATGATTATGGAAGACCTAGAGGACTTGATTTAGAAAAAGGATTTGCGATTCTTGATCCGACTCTTAAAAGTTCACTTCTACATTTCCCTGTAGTCGAACGAACATCGAATTCAATCAGAAGAGCGATTCATCATCCAGATTTTACAACCGAGATCATTGACATCTATAATTTCATTACACTTGAAACGAATGGGAAGTATTTCATTTTGACTTGCGTTGACGGAAACTGTGAAATCATGTGTATCGGAGAAATATTCAAACTTCACTATACGGAAACTATCCTTATTCCAGCCGATTGTGAACCGATAACGATTAATGGTAATTGCAGATTGATTCGAAGTATGAGATAAATAGATAAAGCTATTAACGCCAAGGGGGATATATGCTCCACAAAATAAGAAACCAATATACTCAGTTTTCAAGATCCGAAAAAATTATTGCTGATTATTTTTTGAAAAACTCTCAAGAAGTAATCAATTTAAGCATTCATGATTTGGCTGCTAAGATTGGAACATCAAGTTCCTCTATCAGCCGATTTGTTCGCAAAATCAACGATAAATCCTTTGCTGAAACTAAGGTAGATCTGGCGAAGAACTCAATGCAGGAGAATTATAAGCAATCAAGTGAGATTATTTCGTTGGCGGATGAGTTTGAATTACTACCATCAAAATTACTTAGTTTGATCAACCAGTCATGTAATGATATTGCACTGTTGAATCCTATCAGTTTATTCACGGAAGCAATCGATCTTCTTGAAAATGCTGATGTGGTATACTTTTTCGGAGTTGGAGCTTCAAGCTTGATTGCAACCGATCTGCAACAGAAATTGATACGAATCGGAAAGAAATGCATCTATCATCATGACAGTAATTTCGGTGTTTTAAATTCAACAACAACGACATCACGGGATGTTGTTGTTGCAATCAGTTATACAGGACATACACGCGAAGTTCTGATTCCGGTTCGCAGGTCGAAAGAAAACGGTGCAAAGATCATTACTTTTACCAATGAATCAAGTAATCCTTTAATGAAAATGGGGGATGTAAAACTCTTGATTCCGGACAGAGAGAAAGCAGAATCAAGAATTTCTACAATGTTTTCTCGTTATGAACAACTATATATTATCGATATTTTATTTCTTGGATTATCCAAACGGATTGTTAAATCACCTGAAAAAGTAATAAATGATTACCATACTCTATTAAAGCAGTTGAAGGAGAAATAAAATGAAGACAGACCAGTTTTTAGCTCCGATGACCGGTATTATTATTCCAATCGAAACAGTTGAAGACGAAACATTCAGTGATCGAATATTAGGCGATGGATTTGCGATCGAAATAAACGGTGGAGAAATCGTCTCACCTTTCTCAGGAACCATTTCTGCTGTTTTTCCAACTGGACATGCAATATGTATTGTGGGAGATAATGGAATACAAGTTATGATTCATATTGGTTTGGATACGCATAAATTGAAAAAGAATCCATATAAAATAATGGTTTCTCAAGGTCAACATGTTCTTTCGGGTCAATTATTGATTAAAGTAGATTACAAAGAGATAAGAGATAAAGCGACATCTTATAAATGCCCAATCGTTTTCCTGAATAATGAAAAAGTCACGGTATTACGTATGAATGAAAGAGTTAATTGCGGAGAAAACAGAATAGTCGAAATATATGCTGAGTAATATCAGAAAGAAAACATCTGGAATTGTAGGCGTATACCCAAATCCGGATACGAATTTTGAAGAGATAAGTAATTATCTAAAAATAGCCGCTTTATATGGGTTTGGAGAAGTTTTTACATCGATTCATTTACCAGAACTCAATTTCAGTGTTCAATTAGAGTATCTCCGTAATTTAGTTTTGATTGCCGGTTTAAATAGTATGTCTGTCTGTGTCGATGTCGGTGGGGAAACACTAGATAAAATATTCAGTGATCCGCAGTTGATTTCAATGATAAGAGACTTAAAAATTGCTTCAGTGAGGCTGGATTGTTATTATGATTGGCCGCAGATAAGAAAAGTAGTCGAAGAATTAAAAATATTTGGATTTGTTTTAAATGCCTCTGTCTTAAATCATAATGAAGTCATTGCAATAGTAAACAATCTTCAACACTATGACGAGAACATTAACATTACTGCATGTCACAATTATTATGTACGAAACGAAACCGGCTTATCTGAATCATATTTTATAAAACAGAACGAAATCTTTTCGAACTTGGGCGTTGAAATTACCGCCTGCATTCGTTCATTTCATACCATGAGAGGTCCATTAAATGAAGGATTGCCAACGTTGGAAAAACATCGCACATGTTCGTTTGAACAGTCATGTTTAGAAATGGCTTATCTTTATGGAGTTGACCGCATTATGATTGGTGACCCATTTTCAAGTAATGAAGAACTTGCCTTACTATCATCGGTAATGAAGAATGAACCCATTGAATTGCATATCAATGTAAATGATCTGGACGACATTGAGAAAAAAGCTATGTTCGGAAAGGTACACTATTGTCGACGAGACAACGGTACTTTTTCACTTAGACTCGAATCAAGTCGAAAAATGGCAGCATATGCTTCTTATATCAAACCACGGAATTGCATCTTGAGAAATAAGTATTCCGTGACGATTGATAATGAGAAATACCTTAGATACAGCGGGGAAATTCAGATTATAACGGAAGATTTGCCGGATGACGAAAGGGTCAATGTTATTGGAATTATTCGCGAAGAAGATAGATTCAAGTGTAAGTTAGTTCAGAATGGAGTGCCTTTCATATTTGTGTGTTAATGGAGGAAATTATGAACATAATCGAATTCAATGATAATTACACGGATGAAATCATTGAGGTTTGGAATAGTTCGATGGTTTTTGATCGAATCACCAAAAAGCAATTTCTTCAATGCCATGTGAATGACCTCAATTTCGATAAAAGATATTTTTTATTAGCTGTTGAAGAGAAAGTGGTTGGGTTTATTTTTGGAATCAAACGGAATACACCCTATTTTTCTCGAGGTTGCGAATCGAATATTGCATGGATTAAAGCTTTGGGTGTTAGTAAGTCGAATCAACAAATAGGTACTTTTTTGCTGAACGAGCTTGAAATGAGATTTAAGGCTGACGGTGTGAGAAAAATTATTTTGGGTAATTATAGTCCAAGTTACTTAGCTAGCGGAATACCGCAAGGTGAATATTGTCCTGCCATCGCTTTTTTTGAACACCATAATTATTCCCAAGTCGGAACCTCATTTTGGATGGAAAGGCAACTTGATGAATATGCTTATCCAAACGAGATAGATACCAAAAAAAAAGATCTTGAAAAAAAAGGTTTCCTTATCCAAAAATTCGATCCGGATAAGACCTATCAGTTGATCAAAATGATGAAGAAAAATTTTTCTGACAGCTGGACTAGTTATGTAGTAAATGCGATTGCTAATGGAACTGCAACACAAACGATTATTTTGTGCAGTGATCCAATTGGAAAGGTAATCGGATATGTATCTCGCGCATCGATCGATTGTGATCCATATCGGTTCGGACCCTTTGGAATAGATAAAGATTATCGTAATCAGGGAATTGGGGAGATTATGATTCATGAAATGTTCAAATCAATGGTTGATAAATCTCTAGACTATGTTTACTTTAAAAATACTGATGATAGAGGTTGTCGTTTCTATAAACGCCAAGGAATGTCAGTGAAGAGAACAATATTAAAATATGAAAAAGTTTTAGATATTTAAAATAAATGGTCACACTGTGTCTTCAACGGTCAAAGGAGAATGAAAATGGTCAATGTTGAATTTAAGTCTAGTTGTGATTCGGAGAAGTTTTATACTTATCTGATAAAAAACATCATAGAAGACATCGAAAAATCAGAAAAGAAAAAAACAACTTTTGATGAGATAAAAGATGGGTATTCCTATACGAAAAGAATGATGAGCAAGAAAAAAAGATTAGTTCTTGATGTTCGAATTATAAGACTAATTGAAAATGAGTTGTATGAGATTGAATATTCAAATGAATTTGCATCAAATCATGTAATATATAAATTTAGTCTTGATCAAAATAATCAAAAATGGATATCTTATTTTGAAGAATCGAAACCGAAATCAAGGTTGAATCAGTTAATGAACAACTTGACGTATGGAATAAGGAAAAAGAATATTAAGAGAAAAATAATTGCGAATTTGTTGATGATTGAAAATGGACTAAACGAAACAAACAATATTACTAGAGCTGGGTGAGACACTACATAAAATCACCAGTTGAAATTTCAATTCAACAATAAATGAAATTTTATATTGTGAGCATCTCACTTTGTTTATCTTTATAAAAGCGCATAATACTTGTAAAGAGATGTTGAAATGAAAAATGTTGGTAAGAATGATTCGACTATTCGATATGCGCTTGCGATAGTGTTAGCGATTGCAGGGATACTGTTGGGTGCCGGTTCTACAGTATCAATTGTCTTATATGTTGTGGCAGGTGTTATGGTCGTAACAGCGGCTACCCGAGTTTGTCCGTTATATAAAGTAATCGGGATCAAAACAAACAAATAATAATCTAACAAGAAGTCATAACAAAAGTTATGGCCTTTTTTATGTTAATTTGCAGAAATCGATTTCATAAAGTGTAGGGTCAGTATTGCAGATGAGTATTGTGTGTTCAGGAAAGATGAAATCAATAAAATAGAAACTAAATAAGAATATAAATGAAAAAAAGTGAAATAAAATGAAATAAATGTAGACAAATAGGAAATAAATCAATAAAATGGTATTTATAGTTTGGTAAAGGAGGACTATAGTGGAATATTGAATTATTTATATAAGTTTAGATTAACACGCATGTTTATGCGAAAGGGGGTAACAGTATGAAGAAAGATAGAATCAACACGATGGTTGATGGTACAAAGGTTGCAGTGATTACCATACTTTCCATTACATCGATTCTGATCATTTTCTTAGGTGTTGCTATTATCGTTTACAGCTTTATCAACGACATCAGTTTTACTGTTATGAGTTCCAACATTCATGGCGCTATTTGGGGATTGGTCATAGCTTTCCTCGGGGTTAGGTACTTCTTGTCAGTACAAAGGTTGAAAATCGAAGTCTATAAAAATACTTCGAAATTTTCATGGAACAATTTTAAATCGGATAAGGTAAAAAAAAATAACCTAACCAAAACTGAAAGTAAGAAGGTGATGATATGAAAGTATCGAAAAAATTTATTAGCTCGATGCTGTTGTTCGGCGCAACAGTAACCGTAATTCTGATTCTTGCCTATATCTTCCGTGGAACTTCAACTGTTGCAGATCCAACCGGAGCAAGCTATATCACTACGACCGGAAAAGAAACCCTTAATGATGTTGCTTCGATCGCTAATAAAGGCTATTTTGGTTCAAATTATGTTTGGATCATGATGTGCGGATTTTTGGTTTTCTTCTTCCAATGCGGTTTCGCGATGGTTGAAACCGGATTCTGCCGAGCTAAAAATGCGGCTCATACGATGACGATGAATTTCATGGTTTTCTTGGTGGGTGCAGTCGGATATTTCTTGATTGGATTCGCCTTGCAAATGGGTGGTTCCGGCGGTGCTGCAGGTTTAGGTTCAGGTGGTTCGGCTTTGAACGCACTTGTATCGATTCCGGGTCTGGGAGGAATCGTTGGTCTAAAAGGGTTTGGACTATTGGGAACTTATGATGCAGGAATCTATGCACTATTCTTCTTCCAAATGGTTTTCATGGATACGACCGTTACGATTCCGACCGGTGCGATGGCGGAACGCGTGAAATTCTCGGCGATGGTCATCACTTCATTCTTTATCTCCATGTTCTTATATCCGTTATTTGCGAACTGGGTATGGGGCGGCGGATGGTTGGCAACTTTAGGTAAGAATTTCGGAATCGGTCACGGTGTCGTTGATTTTGCCGGATCGGCAGTTGTTCATTCTATGGGTGGTATGATTGCTTTATCAGGTGCCATCGTACTTGGACCGCGTATCGGAAAATTCAAAAAAGACGGAAGCGCCAGAGCCTTTCCGGGTCACAATATTCCGATGGCCATTATCGGAACGATCATTTTGTTCTTTTGTTGGTTCGCGTTTAATGCAGGATCTACGTTAAATTCAGCTGATTTCAGATTAGCGGTAGTCGCAACGAATACAATGATTGCCGGTTCGGTCGGCGGACTGGTTGCGATGTTCTACATGTGGGGCAAATTCGGGAAGCCGGATCCTTCGATGACAGCCAACGGCGCATTGGCCGGGCTTGTCGCAATTACAGCACCTTGTGCTTTCGTAAATGGTATTTCTTCCTTGATCATCGGAGCGATCGCCGGCTATTTAGTTTGCGTTGCCGTTCCGTTTGTTGAAAATAAATTAAAACTGGATGATCCTGTAGGCGCGATCTCAGTCCACTGTATCAACGGAATCTGGGGTGTCATCGCAGTTGGGTTATTCTCCGATGGTGTCTACGGCGACGGTCTGAACGGAGTAGCCGGCGGCGTACGAGGATTATTCTTCGGTGATGCTTCACAGTTACTTGCTCAACTTATTGCCGTGGCAGTGTTGATTATCTGGGGCTTCGGTGTATCCTATTTATTCTTCAAGTTTCTTGATAAAATTTGGGGCTTACGCGTAGCACCGGAAGACGAGTTAGGCGGCTTGGATATTCCTGAAATGGGCGTTCTGGCTTACCCGAGCAGTATGTTGATGAGTTCGGAACTCGATTATGATTCAGCTGATAATGCTCCGATCAAACAATTGACTCGATTCAACTATTACTCCTCTTCTGACAATTTATTTGCCGGAGTACAGAAAAAATCGGATGTTGCGATCGATCAGGCTGTTCCTGTCGAAGTGATCTCTTCACCGGTCATGACGATGGTATCCGATATCAAACTTACCAAGATCGACATCATTATCAATCAGAGTAAATTTGAAGCATTGAAAGAAGCCATGAACCGTATCGGTATCTCCGGCATGACGGTAACTCAGGTGTTGGGTTGCGGAATCCAAAAAGGTAAGACTGAATACTATCGCGGTGTTGAAACCGAAATCAGTTTATTGCCTAAAGTACAGGTGGAAATCGTTGTCGCGAAAGTACCTGTCCGTAAAGTTATCGAGACTGCAAAAGCAGTACTGTACACAGGTCATATCGGTGATGGTAAGATTTTTGTGTATGATGTAGAAAACGTTATTAAGGTTCGTACCGGCGAAGAAGGATATGATGCTTTGCAGGACGTTGAATAAACGCGGATTCAAACTTAAGAGACTGTAATCCAACAGTAACGGTTCTCCTTAACGATTACTGACATGGATCCACAAAAGAGCTTACTCCAATCATACGAGTAGGCTCTTTTGTTTGCAAAGTAGAAAAATTCAAAATCAATCTAGTTAAATTGTCATGAACTTAAGCGTATAATTAGTATAGATAAAGCAGAGATGAACATGATCGACAGTCATTTTTTGTATTCAACAAAGAAAGAAGGAATTTCCGATGAAAAAAACGACAATCCTTAAAGCAGTCGGTTTAGCAGGAGCAGCAGCTGCTGCAGGTGCGATTGCCTACAAGAATCACCAAACAGACAAGAAAATGCAGGCATATAATAAAAAAGTAAAATTTAAAGGGAATGAGATCAAATTTGAAAGTGAATTTGAATCAGATTCGATTGCGGTAAATCTTTCAGGCGTCGAGATCGATTTCACACAGGCTACATTGAAAGACAACAAAGGTCGACTCGATCTCTATGCTGAGCTTGCCGGAATCGATATCGTTGTTCCTGAAGAATGGCATGTTGAGTTAGTCGGTTCAAACCACAAATCAGGAGTGAACAGTTCATTTTCCGGGATCGCGGCAGAAAACCAGCCGGTTTTGACGATTCATTACGAACTTCGTTTTGCGGGTTTGAATGTCCGCAAACCGAGTGATGACAGAGAAGACGAGAGTGAATGTTGCTGCGGCAATGAGTGTGATTGCTCGAATTAACAATTAACTTTGAGACTAAAAATGGATTTCAACTTCTGAAATCCATTTTATAATGTGAATAGCGGCTTCAGATATCGAAGTGTTTTTTAAATGCTTGTGCGATTCCATCATGATCGACTGAATCAGTTACTTCAGACGCATATTTTTTGATTTCATCAGAGGCATTTCCCATCGCTATCCCGTGACCGACCAATTGCAGCATTTCGGTATCATTATCGCCATCTCCGAATGCATAAGCATCCATTCGATCGATGTTTAATTTTTTATAAAGATATTCGCATGCCGTCCCTTTCGTAAATCCTTTGTGATAGACATCCATTCTGATCAACCCGGAATAATAGGGAATCACGGTGAAGTCATCTTTGAGTTCACTGTAACACTGAATGAGATCGTCAACATGATTAAACATTGCACAACACGAAACTGCTTCTACGTCGGATGCGCTGTACTCTTCAATCACTCCGATCGGTCTTGTATCGATTCCTTGAAACATTTTTAGATGATCAATCATTAAAGGATGATCTAGATGAGAACACCATTCCTTTGCATGTCCGCCAAAAGAATAGCATCCGTCATAATTATCATAAAGGTTTATTTGTCTTGTTATTTCTTCGATCGTGTGGAGATCATTAACTAAAATCTCATGATCAAAGAGAATATAATGCCCGTCATTCAGAATGTATCCGTCGAAATTGATGTTTTTGACACTTTCCGGAACTGATCCTCGGGCACTGGCAACAACGATATAGTTACCTTGATTTTTAAACTCGGTTATTACTCGAATTGTTTCCCTGCTCGGATGCATCATTCCGTTAGGTACATTTACCATGGTTCCGTCGATATCAAAAAAGGCTATTTTTTTCATATTACTCTCCTCAACAATCAGATGTATCTTTTCAAATTCAACTGAAGGTTTAT
>Ga0209123_1002121_pt1 | contig 17592 bp, 19 predicted proteins | sample BarGraIncu00431A_FD_184500 | JGI IMG/M metagenome (GOLD analysis project Ga0209123, IMG submission 184500) | Arctic peat soil microbial communities from Barrow, Alaska, USA - Barrow Graham LP Incubations 004-31A (SPAdes) (version 2) | ecosystem: Environmental > Terrestrial > Soil > Wetlands >... | reverse complement strand
TACAACTTCAATCTTCATCACTACCTGAAAATATAACTGTTTTAGAGGCATTTAAACTATTTAGTAAATGGAATAATGCAAATGAAGACTTAGAATTATTAAATAAACTTGGATTCAAAGATTTACTAAACAAAAAATATAATACACTTTCTACAGGTCAGAAAAGAAGGTTACATTTGGTATTAGCTTTAATTGGTAGTCCAGATATTATATTTCTTGATGAACCAACTGCAGGAGTTGATGTAGAGGGTAGGATTACATTACATAATGAAATAAGGAAGTTAAAAGAAAACGGTAAGACAATTATTATAGCAAGCCATGATATGGCAGAGGTGGAAGAGTTATGCGATAGAATTGCAATACTCAAAAATGGTAAAATTGCTTTTCTAGGAACACCAATTGAACTTACTAGTGTATATTTAGAACAGAAAGTATATATAAAAACAAGTGGAAAAATAGATATACAAGATTTTAAATATAGTAAATATTTAGATACAAAAGAAGAATATTATATTTTTAAAACAGATACAATAAGTGATGCTCTACTTGAACTACTTACATATTTAAAAGAAAATAATAATAAGGTATTAGATTTAAAGATAGAAAGAGAATCATTAGAACATAGATTTATACAAATTGCAAAGGAGGAAGTATAATGAAAGCTTTTTTATATAGCGCAATGCTACAATGGAAATTAGATTTAAGAAATAAAGGAGTTATTATAACCTACTATGTAGTACCACTTATTTTCTTTGCATTTATTGGATCAATATTTGTTTCTACAAATCCTGAAGCAAAAAATAGTTTAATACAATCTATGAGTATATTTGCAATAACAATGGGATCATTACTAGGTACACCAATATCACTAATAGAGTTATATAATAAAGATATAAAGAAAGCATATAAAGTAGGAAATATTCCACTTTGGCTTGGAGCAGTAAATAACTTTATATCTGCATTCATACATCTATTTATAGTTAGTATAATAATATTCTTTGCAGCGCCAATAATGTTTGATGCAAAAGTACCAACAAATCTAGTAGTATATTTCATATCACTAACATCATTCCTATTAGTATCATTATCACTAGGAACAATACTTGGAATATATATAAAAACTACAACAAAACTTACAATGATATCACAACTATTATTCTTACCATCACTTATGTTATCTGGTATAATGTTTCCTGTAAATATGTTACCAGACATACTAATTAAAGTAGGTAATATATTTCCAGCAACTTGGGGATTAAAGGTAATGACAGACAATACATTCAAAGTAGAGTTATTTATACCATTACTAATTATATTCGTTATATGCACCAGTTTAAGCTGTTACAATCTATATAAGATAGATATTGATTAGGGAAAAGGTTTTTAGATTGAACTTTATTGTAACATAAAATTATAGCATCTCATATGAAAATATGTGGTAATTTTGTTGTTTATTGTGGAAAAATATGGTATAATACTGCATAATAGATTATAAGGAGGCAAATTAATATGTTATCATATCAAGTAAGAGAATATTATGAATTTCTAAATAATAAATTTAAAGAATTTGAACCTAATATTAATATTATTTTAGAGTTTGGTGATAAATACAAAACAAATACAACATTTACATTAAAGAAAGTAATTGGAACCAATATAACACCTACTGGTACAGACGGAACACATTATGTCGTTAAAGGTGGTGGAATACAAGAAGGATTTAAATCTGTCATAAAAGAATTTAAATCTAATTTTAATTTTTTTGAGGTTTTTTCTCAATATACAACATTTAAAGGGAATATAATTATGTATTTAAAAAAGAATACAATAGATGATACGTCAATTATAGAATTTTTTCGAAATGTTGACAGTTTTTTTAAATTATATCAAGCTTTTATGCAAAGTGATAATGATGTAGAATTAGCTTTAGATTTTGGACAATGTGTGAAAGAAACAACAACATTATACATTACATTAAAACAAGTATATTATGGTATTGAAAATAATCTATACGATAATATTGAAAATACAAAAGAAGAAAATTTTGCACAAATTAATATACAATTATTAAGTGTAGAATATAACTTTGAAGAATTTACTAAAAAACTAAACATAATAAATGAAATTTATTGTGAACTAGGTAATATGATTTATAAAGATAAATCTTTTGAAAAATTAAAAATAGTCAAAATAGAATCAGGTTCGTTGCTTTCTATAATTTTAGGTGATAAAAATATTATCGAATCAATTTCAATATTAATTAATAAATCTGTAAATTTAGTATTTAATAAATTTACTTATGAAGGAAAAATAACTAGACATACAGAATTTAGAAATGAATTAATTTCAGATACTGACTTAATAGAAAAAATGAAAGTATTTGGCTATGATGTAACAGATGCAAAAGAAAATAATCAAGAATCTTTAACAATCCTTACTAGAGATTTATTAAAATTGTCTAAAAGTAGTGCGAAAATAAAAATAGATGACAAAGAATATAATATTAAAGAAGAAATGAAAGTTAATTTTTTAGAAAGCGCTACTACTTTAACTTTAAATTCACGTGATGATGAAGTGTAAAAACCGTTTAGTAATATGGGGGATTGTTTAATAATGAATAATGAAATGAAACTATATATTTATAACGAGTATCAAGAAATTTATAAAAAGCTATATATAGATTATATGTTAGGTTTGAAAAATTTAAATGAAGATTCACTTCATAGGGGTTTATCTAATAGTGGTGCTTCAATGCAGATTATATTTGACTTTGAAAAAAAACTGATTAATCAAAGTATAAGTGAAATTGAAAAACTATTAAATTATGTACAAACAAAATTTAATAGAACAATTAGTAAAACAGAAATTGAAGAGTTTATAAATAAAAGTATTGTAACAACAAATCAACATTTAGATAATATGTATACTGAACTAGTAGAAAAGACACTGAATTTAGCACCATCAGGAACTATAGAATTGTCATTCAATAACCTTAGAGGTAATATTTCCAACGATTTAAAAAAGATTGAAGAAAAAATTAATCTTTCTAATAAAGGAAAGAAAAAGGATAAAAATAATTTAATAGGCATTATTAGTATTATTGTTGCTGTTATTGGTATAATTATTACAATATTATTAGCAATTTAGTTTGTATTTTTACTATATATTGAGATTGTACTGCTGTAAATTATGTTTTAAAATGTAAAAAGATAGACTTTTAACTTAGTCTATCTTTTTACATTTTAAGTTTAATTAGTCTTGTATCATAAACATCGAGTATTGTGAAACTGGCAGACACTCCAGCTCTTGATCTATTTTATACTCATTACTTTTCTACAAATTATTCAGTGGATTACTATCTATAGCATCTTTAACTTGTTCACTATCTATATGTGTATAGATTTGAGTTGTAGCTATTGTTTCATGGCCTAATACTTGTTGTAGTGCTCGTATGTCTACATGACCATATTTATGCATTAAAGTGGCTGCAGTGTGACGTAATTTATGAGGTGAGAATTTTTTAGGATCAAGTCCTGCAAGTTCAATATATTTTTTAACTATATATTCTACCATACGTCTTCCAATTCTTTCTCCACGTTCAGATAAGAAGAGAGCTTCACGATCTTTTGTATTGTCTTTTATTCTAACTGATATATATTTATCAATGGAAGAGAGGCAAGCCTTATTTAAATGTACTACACGTTCTTTGTTACCTTTACCAATTACACTTAGTCTATCATCTTTTATATGCTTGAAATCAATGTTTATTAACTCTGAGAGTCTAAGTCCACAGTTTAAAAATATAGTTAGTATGCACAAATCACGCTCCCCGAACGTTTGTTCATTGAATTTTACAGAGTGGAGGAGGGAGATAGATTCTTCTAAGGTTAAATACTTAGGAATTCTTTTTTCAAGTTGTGGAGTTTCAAATCCAACTGCAGGATTAATATCTAATTTTTTTCTAACATTTGCTAAATAATTAAAAAATGATTTTAATGATGCAACTTTACGAGCTCTGGTTGCAGGTTTGTTTTTAAATTCTCTATTTAAATATGCTATATAAGTTGTTAAATTTTCAGTTGATAAAGTTTTAAAAAATTCTAAATCTAAATCTGTAATATCTAAATTTCCAAATTCAGTTATATCTAATTTGTCTTTATATAATTTAAGCCATCTAAATGAATGTCTTAAATCATAGCGATATTCTTTTATTGTATTTTGTGATCTATTTCTGATTCCTGATAGATAATCTAGGAACTCATTGACTAATTCTGGTACATCATCAAACATCCAAAAACCCCCTTAAATGTGACGCTCTAGAATCGATTTTAAGCCATTTTTAATATATTGGTGGTGTGGTTACATGTCTGTAAAAAAGGACTAAAATTGATTTATATATGAAACAGTAAAATTTGTTATAAATTTAAAATAAATATAGTAATACAAATAAAATTTATAAATAGTAGAGTAAAAAAATAAATAATTATTTTATAAAAAGTATTTGAATTAAGTTAAACATATTTAATTTATTATACATATATAATTGAATAATATTTAAATCTATATATATGTATAAACTAACTAATATATTGTAATAGTCATATTATACATATATAGTATCATAAACAGCTTATTTTGTCAATAGGACTACCCTCGATTGCACAAAAATTCTATTTTGCGCAATCATATATCAAATGATTTGATTACTTTTATAAATTTATCTTATTTATTTTTTAATTATATTACTTTATATCTTCTCTTTTGATTTTTATTCCTTGTATGTTTATTTAATAAAAATATTAATTTACATATTTTAACTATTTATGTTTTTTTGCTTTTTTTCGTCTTATACATTTCATATATTATTTTTTTACTTATTTTATACATATATGCATTTTAAGTTTTATTGGTTATATTGACAAAATGCAAAATAAGCTTTCACTTCTCTTTCATTTATTAATTTGGTTTATGTTGTATAGGTTTTTGCTAAATATTGACAAATTTCGCATTATATGATATATTGTATTAAATGGAGGTGAACTATGAATACAGGTACAATTATAATAATAGTATTTATTATATATGTAATTTTAAAATGGTTATATGATAACAATATACTATTCCCAAGAAAAGAACAAGAACCAAAGGTTAATGAATTTATTGCAAAAATGAATGATCAGATATTATCAAATAATGAATTGGCTTTTTTCAAAAAACTAAAGGTTATAACTGATGAATATAATTTGTTAATATTTACTAAAGTAAGATTAGCTGATATTTTTAAAGCAAATGACAGATCATCTTTAGGAAGAATTCAAAGTAAGAATATTGATTTTATTATTTGTGATAATGAAACTAAACCTATTAAATTTATAGAGTTAGACGATAATACTCATAACAATAAGAAAAATGCAGAAAATGATATCAAAAAAAATGAGATATTTAAAAGTATGAGTATTGACATATTTAGAATCAATATAAATGACATAGATAGAAAACTTTTAGAATTGAAAGACACTCTAAAGGTTATATAATAAACCAAAACATTACATGTTATTTTAAAAAGGTACAGCAATATATATATTTGCTGTACCTTTTTATTTGAAATAAGACATAAAAAAATGCCCCTATTGGTATAGAGGCGATTATAAGAGGTTGATATATGAAAAACTAAGGGGTATAAGTCCTTAGCTCGGCATGCTTACTTTTTCCAAACTCCTAAAGAGTTTTCTCTTGCATATGTTTGAGCTTTTGATAAATCACTATTTAATGTATTGTTAGTTCTTTCAGTTTTAAGTGTTACTAGTCCTGTTTTAAGTAATGTAGCGTTATATAATGTGTTATCTTTAAATATGTATGCATAAGTTCTATCACTATCTGATCTTAACTTATCGAATGCTATTTTAACTTGTTTATTCAATATATCAGTCTTCATTTGTTCTATTGCTGATTCTTTAGCATATTTAAAATCTACACCTATTAAAGTAAATTCTAGTTTATCACCATCTACTTCAACAGTTACGCTTCCAGTTGTACTTATATTTGTTACAGTAACATCTTTAGATTTCTCTAAAGCTACTAAATCTTGAAAATATTTAACATTTGTAACCGGAGCAGGTTCAGCTTTTACAACTGGTTCTTCTACTTTTGGTTCAACTACTAGTGCATTAGTTTCTTCTTTATTTATAGCAGCTGCATTTTTATCAACTACTTGTGTTACTTCAGTTTCATTCTTAAAAGGATTTCCCATATTCGATGATTTTAGATATATAAATATACCAGACGCTATTAGTACAAGTGATAATACACTTACTATAACTGCTGGACCATATTGTTTTACATAAAACGTTGATTTATTATCATAATACATATTAAACCCCTCCTTTTCAATCTTAAAGTAACAACTTATGTATAAATTATAACATAAAGTTCATGTTAAGTCAATAGTTTATTGCAATTACATTACATTTTTATGTAATTAATAATCCGCATTATGCCATACACTATGAACATCATCATTATTTTCTAGTTTATCTAAAAATGTTTGTAACTTGTTTTCTTCTTCTACTGTTAATTCTTTTTTCATATCAGGAATCATTTTAACCTCTGCTTCAATTAAAGTATATCCCTTATGTTCTAAGTAATCTTTTAAAGTATAAAAATCTTCTGGACTTGTTTTAATTTCATAATATTCTTCTTCTACTATAAAGTCATCTGCCCCATTTTCTAATACTTCCATCATTAATTCATCTTCTAGTATTTTATTATCTTTTTCAATTACTATGACACCTTTTTTATCAAACATATATGAAACACATCCAATTTGTCCCATATTACCGCCAGCTTTACTAAATATACAACGTATATCAGCTGCTGCTCTATTTTTGTTATCAGTCAGTGCATCAACAATAACTGATACTCCACAAGGACCGAATCCTTCGTAAGTTATTTCTTCGTAATCTACACTATTTGCATCTCCAGATGCTTTCTGTAAACATCTTTGAATATTTTCATTTGGCATATTGTTAGCTTTAGCTTTAGCTATTACATCTCTTAATTTATTATTTAAAGTCGGATCATTACCTCCAGCTCTAACAGCTACTGTAAGTTCTTTTCCTATATTAGAAAATACATTTGCTCTTTTAGCATCTGTAGATTCTTTTTTTCTTTTTATAGTTGCCCATTTAGAATGTCCACTCATGATATTCACCCTTTCATTAGGAATAACATTATATCACAGTTTTACATATTTGTACATAATTTCATAAAAAATGTGGAAAAAACAAGTATATTTATAATAATATACTTGTTTTTTGAGTTTTATTATAAACTATATAAAAATTTATATGTATTATATGTTGTCATTACCTTTCTTAAATAATTTTTTGTTTCATTAAACGGTATATTTGGAACTATATAATAATCTAAATCTTTCGGTATAACACCTGTGTTAATCCAAGTATTTACATTACCCATACCTGCATTATATGCTAATAGAGCTATGTAATAATTACCATCATATTTAGTTACTAACCTTTTAAAATATGCTATACCAATTTTAAGATTGGTTTCTGGATCATAAAGATTTATTTTATCATTAGTAATTGAAAACAAATCTGCAACATCAGAATATGTTGTGTCTTTTATTTGCATAAGTCCTTTTGCCTCTTTAGAAGATATAGCATTAGTATTAAATCCACTTTCAACTCTAATTATTGATAATACTAGATATGGGTCTATACTACTTCCAGCACAATTAGTTTCAATATACTCTAAGTATGTTGTTTTGTATATGAATGTTTTACTATATAAATAAAGTAAAACAAGAATTACAAGTATTACAACAATAATTTCAAATATTATTTTAATTTTTTTCATTCTTACCTCTTACTTGGCATCATACCAGTTTTTAGCTATATGCAAATCTACATTAAGAGGAACCTTTAAAGTAGTTACATTTTCCATTGCATCTCTCATAATATGTGTAACTATTTCTATTTCATCTTTATTTACTTCTATTATAAGTTCATCATGTACTTGCATAATTAATCTAGATTTCAAGTTAATTTCTTTAAGCTTTTTATATATTATATTCATTGCTATTTTAATTATATCTGCTGCAGTTCCTTGAACTGGTGTATTCATAGCAATACGTTCTCCAAATTTAACTATATTCTTATTTGAACTAGTTATTTCATGTATATATCTTCTTCTACCATATAGAGTAGATACATATCCTTTTTCTTTTGCCTCTTTAATAGTGTTATCCATAAACGTTCTTACACCAGAATATTTATCTAAGTAGTTCTTTATATATACCCCTGCTTCTACCCTACTAATATTAATATTCCTAGCAAGACCAAATTCACTTATTCCATATACTATTCCAAAGTTAACTGCTTTAGCATTTGATCTCATAGTATTAGTAACTTCTTCAAGTAGTACACCAAATACTTGTGATGCTGTTACTTTATGTATATCTTCTTCGCTTATGAAAGCATTAATCATTGTTTCATCATTAGACATATCAGCAAGTACTCTTAGTTCTATTTGGCTATAATCGCTATCTATTAACATATTATCATTCTCACCTATAAAGAATGAGCGTATCCTGCTACCAAGCTCTAAACGTATAGGTATATTTTGTAGATTTGGTTCAGTACTAGATAGTCTACCAGTAGAAGCTACTGTTTGCATGAATGTAGTATGTATTCTACCATCACTAGCTATTTTACTACTCAAGCCATCTACATAAGTAGACTTAAGTTTAGCAAGTTGTCTATACTCTAATATCATTGGTATAATCTCATGTCTATCTTCTAACTCTTCTAAAACTTCTTTGTCTGTTGAATATCCTGTCTTGTTTTTTCTAGCAGAAGGTAAATGTAATTTTTCAAAAAGTATTTCACCTAATTGTTTAGGTGAGTTTATATTGAATTCAACAGTTGCTTGAGTATATATATTTGTTTCTAATATAGCTATTTTTTCTTTTATTTCTTCATCGAATATATTAAGTTTAGCTAAATCAATATACATACCAGTATGTTCCATATTAGCTAAAGTTTCTACAAGAGGCATTTCTATGTTTTCAAATAAATCTAACATATCTAGTTTTTTTATTTTATCTATAACAATATCATATGAATAATGTACTGCTTTTAGATATATATTTAAGTTATATATGTTATTTTCAGATAAATAATTTATATCTTCTTTTACTTCATTTGAAGGTTCTTCAAATAATGACATCTGCATTACTTTAGTTTCGTCATCTTTGAAACTAATACTAAATAGTTCGCCTATTAAGTTTTGAAATAAATAACTACTTTTGTTTGAGTCCATTAGGTAGTAAGCTATCATTATATCAAATACAAAGTTATCTACATCTACTATACCCAAATCAAATAAATATCTTAAATCTTGTTTTATATTATATCCGTACTTCTTACAAGAAGATTTGGCAAATCTATTTAGAATATTTAGCTTAAATTCATTATTATCTAATTTAACTATATATATGTTGTTATCACAGTATATAGCTAAGAAGTCTTTATCTAACTTTAATATATTTGTTATATACTCTACGTTACATATATTTAAATAGTATGATATACTTTTCTTTGATAATACAGTATCTAATATATTTAAGTTACTTCTATCTATATAGGTAACAGTGCTAAGGTTAGTTATTTCAGCCGTCACATCATTGAATATATTATTTGTATCGATACTATCACTTGTATTTACACTAGAAAAATCAAACTTAGTTAGAAATTTATTGAAATTTAATCTCTTAAATATTTTATATAAATCTTCAAAATTAACATCAGATTTTATACATTTATCATAATCTACTACTATTGGAACATCCTTATCTATAGTAGCTAGCTTGTAACTAAGTATAGCCATTTCTTTATCTGATACTAATTTTTCTTTAATCTTATCTGAAGCTTCTAGAGTATCAATGTTTTCATATATCTCCTCTAATGTCTTGTATTTATCTATTAGTGTATATGCTGTTTTTTCTCCTATACCTTTTACACCAGGTATATTATCTGAGCTATCGCCCATAAGAGATTTAATATCTACTATTTGATATGGATCAATATTTAATTTCTCTTTTAATACTTCAGGAGTATATATTGTATAGTCTGTTTTACCCATTTTAGTTGTAGGTATTATAACGGATGTTTTATCAGATATAAGTTGGAATGAATCTTTATCTCCTGTAAGTATATATGTAAATATATCATTTGATTCATCTATCTTAGCTACAGTACCTAGTACATCATCAGCTTCAAATGTTTCAAGTTCTATTATAGGAACATTCATTGCATTAAGTATTTCTTTTATAACTACCATCTGTGGTCTAAGTTCATCAGGCATACCTTTTCTTGTTCCTTTGTATTCACTATATAGCAAATGTCTAAAAGTAGGTGCTCTAAGGTCAAATGATACAGCTGTATAATCAGGAGTTATCATATTCTCAATCATCCAATATATATTTAAAAATCCATATAATGCATTTGTAGCCATTCCATCTGCTGTCATCATAGTACGCGATGAAATACCATAAAATGCTCTATTCATTATGCTATTTCCATCTATTATTAAAAATTTCTTCATTATTACTCTCCCTTTTTATTATCTAAATTAAACAATTCCAATTATTATTATTGTTTTCATAAAGAGGCAATTTAAATATATTTTTTGTCTTAAAATTACACTGTCTGTCTTTTTTTTGTTAGTTTATTTATTATACTATTTATTTACTTTTAAGTCAATTTATATAGTTAAATATATAGAAAAAGTCACTAAAAAACTAATCTTTAATGACTTTTAAAATTATACTATATAAATTCTTTCCATACTACATTTGCTATATCTTTACCTTTATCTGTCAGACAAACAATTGTTTTATCCATATATAACAGTTTCAAGTTTACCATTTTAGTTATCTCTTCATTAAATATATCCATTAGTTTCACTTTAAATTTCAGATAAAAATCTTGTATATTTACTCCTTTTTGTAATCTTAAACTAAGTATTATATACTCTTTCATAGACCCTAGCTTATCTAAATCTTCTTTTTCTTCTATAACTTGAATACTTCTATCGTTATATAAATTGTAGTTTATGTAATCATCCATGTTTTTAGTATTAGTGTATCTACTTCCTGCAAAAAAACTAGAAGCAGCTGCACCAAATCCTAAATATATACCTTGTTTCCAATAATTGATATTATGAATAGATTCATAACCTTCTTCAGAGTAGTTAGATATTTCATATCTATGAAACTTATTTAATTCTAGTTTGTTTTTTATGTTTTCTTTCATATCAAATTCTTCATCTTCATCTATTAATTTTAAGAAACCTTCTTTAAGTAAAAAATCTAATTTAGTATTTTCATGTACTTCTAAATTGTATATAGATATATGATGTATATTGTATTTATCTTTAATAGATAATACTGTGTCTAAAGTTTCGTCTAACAGCTTATATGTTAGTCCAGGGAGTGGATACATTAAATCAACGCTCACGTCCTTTATTTCATACTTTTTGATGATTTCAAGAGCACTTATGAAATCATTGTATGTATGTTTTCTACCTATATTTTTAAGTATTTCATTATGAGTAGATTGAAGTCCCATACTTATCCTGTTTATTCCAATTTCTTTATACTCTTTTATCTTATCTTCAGTAACACTATTTGGATTTACTTCAATGGTAATAGAGACATTAGGACTAGTTACAAATATCTTAAGTATATCTAATATTTTAGTAATATATTTACTATCTATGTATGATGGGGTTCCTCCACCTATATATATACTTATAATATTGTACTCACATAGTATTTCACTATTATCCAATATTTCATTACATAAAGAATCAATATACTGTGAAATATATTGATCCTTATTTGAATATGAAGTAAAGTCACAGTAATAACACTTACTGCAGCAAAAAGGTATATGTATATATATTGATATATTTTTATTCATTATTTTACCCTTATTTTCTTTACATTATTTTATTGTATTAATCATCTAAGCCTTTTCCACTTAGCATTTGTTCCATATATTTTTCAATTCTTGCTATTCGAGTTTTAGGTTGTTTAGCTGCAGAAAAATAAAAAATATATGCTCTTTGTCTTACTGGAGTCAATGCTTCGAAAGCAGTTTTCAAATCAGGCATTTTATCAAATTCATTTTGTAATTCTTCAGGAACTATGTATTCTGAAGTCTTTTTAAATTCAACTTCTAAACCAGATTTTTCTACTTCAATGGCTTCATAAATATATTCTTTCAAGATTGTTTCCATTGCAACTATTTCTTGAACATTGGTGAATCTAATCTGTCGTCCTGCTTGTACATTCTCAGTTTGTTGAATTAGAATACCATTGGCATCTTTCAGCAAAACACCTTTGATAAACAGAATCGCACAGTATTCTTTAAATCCATGTATTAAAACTATGTTTTCATTTTGTAACGTGTAGCAAGGAACACCCCATTTAAGTTCTTCAGTTAGATTACAGTCAAGAATTATCATTCTTAATTTTTCAAATTCCGTCTTCCACTGTTTGGCTTTACTTAAAAATTCATCAACTTTAGGATTAGTTATACTATTTGTCATAAATAAACACTCCTTTTCAATTAATTCCTTGTAGTAAAAGTTCATATGTATCATTTGGCTGGGGTAGCAGGATTCGAACCCACGAATATCGGAGTCAGAGACCGATGCCTTACCACTTGGCGATACCCCAATATACTGACATGCTATTATATCACAATATATAGTATGTTGTCAATATATATTATACAATTAATATACCGAAATAATACAAATATTTATTTGATATATCATAGGTAATTTATTATGATAACAAATATGTTTTAAGGTATTGAAATTAACATAAAACCATGGTATAATATGTGAAATTAAAATATATATCCTCTTTTACTTTTAACGTAAACTATATAATTAATAATTTAGGGGGAAATAAAAAATGAATAAGACTCAAACAATCAAAATACCTTTTATGAGTAATAAAAATGTTTTAGAGTACTACAAAACTATTAGGCCCATAAAAAAATTCGATGGTAAACCTTTTTACTTGCGGGAATTAACTGACCAAGAAATTACTAACTTTGGATCTATTCGGTTTGAAATAAATTTTGAAGAAATTATTGACTTTGGGTTTGCTTGGATTGAAAATTTAAAAGGCCAAGAATTTGACGTGAATACATTAACAATTCTTAAAGATGTACAAATGTTACACAAGTTCGGCTGCCCAGGATATCTCATACCATCTGTTAAAGAAGTTATTTCTCAGATTCCAAAGGAATTACTTGAACAAGTTATTGCATTTGAGATTATAAAATGTCCTGTAGATGTTCTTGATTTCAGATTACATCCTAATGAATATAATGCTGGATTTTATGTTTGTACGGTTAGGTTATATTCTAAAAATTAAAAGCACTAATTAAATTGAAAATACAATTTAGTTTGTGGTAATCTATTATGATAACAAATATGTTTTAAGGTATTGAAATTAACATAAAACTATGGTATAATATGTAAAATTAAAATATATATCCTCTCTTACACTTTTTGTAAACTTATATAAATAATAATTTAGGAGGAAACAAAAATGGAAATACCTTTTATGAGTGTTGCGGAAGTTGTAAAGTCTTACAAAACTATTAGACCTATAACATCATTTGGTAGTCGACCTTTTTTCTTACAGGAATTATCTGCTGAAGACCTAACTGAATTTTCCTTCATTCATCTAGAAGATTCAAATAGACAAGAAGTTGATAGGAATACGATTTCAATGGTTAAAGAAATGAATATGTTACACAAGTATACTTATCATGGATTTTTTCAACCAACTGTAAGTGAAGTGATTTCACAAATTCCAAAGGAGTTATTAAAGAAGGTTGTTGCGTTTGAGATTATAAAGCAGCCTGGTAAAGATTATGATTTTAAATTTTATCCTAAAGAATTTGAAGCTGGATTTCATGTTTCTATGGTAAGGCTATATTCTACAAGAGAAGGATAAAAACAAGAACACTAATTGTATCGGTAATACGATATAATTAGTGTTCCTTTATATTTTAAAGTGTTGAAATTAACATAAAAACATGATATAATATGTAAACTAAATATATATACCCTCTCTTACTCTTTGTGTAAACTTATATTATAATAATTTAGGAGGGAAATCAAATGAAAAAAAAACAAACAGACTTGCCAGAATTAATTTATGAAGTACTTATTAAAATAGTTTATACTTGTTCTAAAGCTAAGATATTTAACACTAGTTCTAGAAAAAAATCAAGTAAAACTAAGGTTATACCTGTTAAAAAACCGTATAAAATGGTACATAGTACTCCTTGGAGATTATAAAAGCATTCATACAACAAAAACACACGATATATATCGTGTGTTTTTAAATTTATACTCCAACATTTGAAATTGACTTAATTTATATTATCTATGACAACCCCAACCTCCACGAAAATTTTCTCGGTTTTCTTGATAGTCGTATGTCTTCTGCCAGCAGGATAAAAATTTTTCTTTGAAAAAAATCAAATTACCTTTAATCTCTACATAACCTTGTTCTTGGAAATTTTGAAGTTCCTGTTCAACGTTTCTAATTCCATACGAATTAGCTTTTTCAATAAAGAAGTCTTTCAAAATAGCTGTAGTTAGTTGTCCCGAATGGTTATCATGTAGATAGTCTAGAATATCTGTTAATAAACGAGCCCCATCCACCCACTGATCAAATCCTGCTGCAAGTTTCCACAAACAACCTCTCCGAGTAATTTCACTTGGTTTTACTGTCATGTTAAGTTCCTCCTCATAATCTTTTGGAGATCTACCTTAAAATTAATGTTAAATTTAAAGGATAATTAAATAAATATATGAATTATTATATCATAAAACGCCATTATTGTCAACTATTATGTATACTAAAACCATTACTATGTCTTTTCTATACAAATGTTTGTATAAAAAAAAACACGATTTAATTCGTGCTTTTAAATGTTACTAACAATTCCAACTCCAAGCTCCACCTATATTTAATGCGTATTCTTGAGCTTCATGTGTCTCTTGCCATGATGCAAGAAATTTTTCTGTGAAAGTAATTGAATTACCTTCGATTACTACATAACCCTGTTCTTGGAAGTTTTGAAGTTCCTGTTCAATATTTCTTGGTATAATCACAATAGCCTCTTTAATGAAAAGATCTTTTGAAATATGAGTAGGGAATTCTTCTGCATGATACAGATGAAGATAGTCCAGAATATTGACTAATAAGTCAGTTCCACCTTCCCACTTATCAAAACCTAATGCTAGTTTCCACAAACTACTTCTCTTAGTAATTTCTATTGGTTTAACATTCATGCTATGATTCCTCCTCATAATCTTTTGGAGGCCTTCCTCCAAATTAATTCAATTCAAAGGGCGATCAATAAATTTATAAATTGATTATAACATAAAACCTAATTATTGTCAACTATTATGTATACTAGGTATATAATTCCATATACTTAATTGACCTTTAGCTTGTATTGGTGTCTCTAACATTTCAATATTTTCTAAAATCCAAGCATATCTACCTAAAGAATATATCCCACATATAGACTCAATTTTATCTTCCTCAATATTTGCTACATACTCATCATCCATGTAAATACAATCTACTAAGTTACACTTAGCTATGATATGGCCATATGTAAATTCTTTATCCTCTAATAAATCTACTAATGTATTAACCCTATCATCTTTTTTTGTAACTTTCCTCATGCTAGCATGTATATATAATTCTCCCCTATATTTTGTTTTCCAACTTCTAGTTTCAATATGTTTTACTTCTTCTTTAACAAGACTTGCCCACGGCTGCAAAAGGCTTAAAACTTTCATTAGTACCTCCTATATACAATATTATTTCCAAGTATCTCCGTTAATATATTTAGTTAAAGCCATAATAAAGGCTTGCTCTGTTAAGTCTATTCTAGAAACTTTATCACGAGTTAATAAATGAATTCCACCTTTTCCAGCTCTGAGTTCCGTTTCATCAAATATTCTATCCATAACTTTTCCTAGTTCTGTTTTTATTATCTCATCCACATATTTATCAGGTACAGGAAAACCAGAACTAGTACCATAACTTTCAAAATCATTATTATCTTCAATAACAGCAATATTTATTATAATCCATCTACCTAACTGATTTGTTATCCCTGATTCTATTGATACATATAGATCAGCTTGTATGTTATTATCACTGCAATGTTTTTTAAGATTACTAACTCTATTTTTAGCACCTATATATATTTCTTCATTTATAGGTTGATCACTTATATCTGATGAAACAGGTATACCTTGTATTTCAACTTCATCATAGTAGTTTTCAAATGCAAGTTTAACTCCCTCAATTTTTCCTGGATTTTTTGTTGCAACTATAACTTTCACTATTATTCACTCCTTTTAGATTTACTCTAACTCATCTGCAATTTTAATTATCTTGTCCAATCTGTGTTTTAAACCAGATTTAGTTATTTTTAATATATTAGCTAAATACTCTAAACTTTCTTCTTTATGTAACTCTCTTAAAGAGGCAACTTCTTTTAGTTTATCATTTAATGAGTTATATTTACCTTTTGCTTTTAGTTTATCAATTGCTTTAAGTTGAGTTACAGATGCCTTTATTGTTTTAGATAAATTAGCAGTTTCACAGTTAATATTTCTATTTATATTGTTTTTCACTTCTTTTTCTACTCTAATCTCTTCAAATTTAAGGAATGATATAACAGCTCCTACCATAGATAGAAATCTAGATATTTGTTCTGCCTCTTTAATATATATAACATATATATGACTTTTACCTATTTTTCTTTTTAATACCTTAGGAGCGAAGTCTAATACTGATAATAGATTTATATAATAATCAGCTAGTGCTTTACTTTTAAAAAGTATTTCTAAATGATAATCATTATTTGGATTTATGATACATCCACTACTTAAAAAAGTACCTATTAGTATAGATTTTATACAACACTCTTTTAGCTTAGGAATATCTAAAAATATTTGATACTCTAAGCTTATATCTGATTTTACACTTTCAGTAGTTATATATTCTCCAAAAGTCTCTGCTTCTCTGCAACAGTTCTTATTTATTTTGTCTATCTTTTTCAATAGCTCTATTTTTATATCTGATGAAAATGACATACTATCACCCTATCTTTTAATCCCAAGTCTTGAATACATTCTATATATTCATACTCTGGGTAATTACTTATTAAATTAATTATATCTTGTTTCTGATCATATCCAATTTCAAGTATCATATAACCATTATCTACTAATACAGCACTTGCCTCTTTAAATATTCTTTCATAGAAATCTAAACCACTTCTACCACCATTTAAAGCAAGCATAGGTTCCTTTTGAACATAATCAGACAATTTAACTAATTCTTCTGCTTTTATATATGGTGGATTAGTAACTATTATATCATACTTAGTATTATCTTGTAGTATAGATTCAAATAGGTTTGATTTTATAGAAGTACATTTGTTA
>Ga0209123_1002120_pt1 | contig 17598 bp, 16 predicted proteins | sample BarGraIncu00431A_FD_184500 | JGI IMG/M metagenome (GOLD analysis project Ga0209123, IMG submission 184500) | Arctic peat soil microbial communities from Barrow, Alaska, USA - Barrow Graham LP Incubations 004-31A (SPAdes) (version 2) | ecosystem: Environmental > Terrestrial > Soil > Wetlands >... | reverse complement strand
CTAAAAGTAATGCCTACAATTAATTCTGTTGGAAGGATGGATAATGCTAAAATTGTTGTTGAGCTATTTATTACCTCGGATAAAAATAGAGCGATGCAGATTACAAAGTACTTAGATAACGAATTGAAAAACAGTCTCATGCTTTTATAAGTATTAGCGTTATAGGATTAATAATTTATTTATTGCTTATAAAATGATGTTTATCATATAACAAATTTTGTATACATAAAAATAGAAAAGAAACGCCGTATTTAATATTTTTATTTTAGGAGGAATAACCGTGGATTTAAAAAATAGCATAAGGATAATCGAAGATTTTCCAAAACAAGGTATTAGTTTTAAAGACATAACTACATTGCTACAAGATGGAGATGTACTTAAGTACACTATAGACGGAATTGTTGCAGATTTGAAAGATAAACACGTAGACGTTATAGTTGGACCTGAGGCAAGGGGGTTTTTGTTTGGTGTACCTGTGGCTTATGCTATCGGCGCTGGATTTGTACCAGTTAGAAAACCAGGAAAGTTACCTTGTGATACTATAGAGATTGAGTATGAACTTGAATATGGCGTTGATAAACTTGAAATACATAAGGATGCAATAAAGCCTGGGCAAAAGGTAGCTATAGTTGATGATTTGCTTGCCACTGGTGGTACCGTTGCAGCAGTTACAAAACTTATAGAGCAAATGGGTGGGGAAGTTGTTTCATTAAATTTTGTAATTGAATTAACTGGACTTAATGGAAAAGGTAAGCTTAAGGGTTATGACATTATGTCACTTGTAAAGTACGAGTTATAAATTAAAATTGCATAATTGTGCAAAACATTATATAATAGTTGTAAAAAGTATAGGCTGGTTATGCAACCAGTCTTTAATTTTAGGAGTGTATAAGCAATGCTGGAAAAATTATTACATAGGATTGAAAAAAATTGTAATACTGTAGACAAAGATCTCATCATTAAAGCTTTTAATTTTTCTTATGCTGCACATAAAGAGCAAAAGAGAGAGTCAGGAGAGCCTTATATTGTGCATCCATTGGAAGTAGCCTGCATTTTAGCCGAAATGGGGCTTGACACGAGTACAATTATTGCAGGCTTACTCCATGATGTAATTGAAGATACGGTGTATACTTTTGAAGATGTAAGTAGGGAATTTAACATAGAGGTGGCAAACTTAGTAGAAGGTGTTACTAAACTAGGCCTCATAAAATATAAAACTAAGGAAGAGGAACAAGCTGATAATGTTCGTAAAATGCTGCTCGCTATGGCAAAGGACATTAGAGTTATTCTTATTAAGCTTGCAGATAGACTTCATAACATGCGCACGCTTAAATATATGCCAGTTGCAAAGCAAAAGCAAAAGGCAAAAGAAACCTTGGATATCTACGCACCTTTAGCACACAGACTTGGTATGTCTAAGATCAAATGGGAACTTGAGGATTTATCACTTAGGTATTTAAATCCAAATGAATATTATAATTTAGTAAGAAAAATTGCAGAAAAAAGAGTTGAACGAGAAGAAAATATTAGCAATATTATACTGGAACTTAAGTTTAACTTAAACATGGTTGGAATAGAAGCAGATATGGATGGAAGGCCAAAACATTTTTATAGCATTTATAGAAAAATGGTTACCAAAAATAAGACTTTAGATCAAGTTTTCGATTTGACTGCAGTTAGAATTTTAGTGAATGATATTGGAAATTGTTATGCTGCACTTGGTATAGTACATACAGTTTATAAACCAATTCCAGGAAGGTTTAAAGATTATATTGCTATGCCAAAACCAAACATGTATCAATCGTTACATTCCACAGTAATAGGACCACACGGGAAACCTTTTGAAATCCAAATTAGAACATATGAGATGCACAAAACTGCAGAATACGGTATCGCAGCTCATTGGAAGTATAAAGAAGGTAACGATGGCTCAGATGACGAAAATATCGATCCTAAATTTTCTTGGCTAAAAGATATCCTTGAATGGCAGGGAGAAACCTTTGATGCTGAGGAGTTCATGGAAGGGTTTAAAATTGATTTATTTTCAGATGAAGTTTTTGTATTCTCACCAAAGGGGGAGGTTATTAATTTACCTCTTGACTCAACACCTATAGATTTTGCATACAGAATTCATACAGATATAGGACATAAGTGTATGGGTGCTAAAGTGAATGGAAGAATGGTGCCACTGGAATATCACTTAAAGACTGGAGAAATTGTAGAAATAGTAACTTCGCCAACGCCTAAAGGTCCTAATATTGATTGGCTCAATATTACAAAAAGTAATCAAGCTAAAAGTAAAATCAAAGCTTGGTTTAAAAAGGCCAAAAGAGAAGAAAGTATTGAAAAAGGCAAAGAATTATTGGAAAGAGAATCTAAAAGGCAAGAATATAACTTTGGGGTAATTGCAAAGGGTGAAGCAATAGAAAAAATATATAAAAAATATAACTTTAAAACTCAGGATGATTTATTTGCTTATGTTGGAGTTGGGGACATTATGCCTTCAACCGTAGTTAATAGATTAAAAGAGGTTTATGAAAACAAAAACAGAGAAAATATGACTGTTGAAGACATTGAGGAAAAGATAACAAAAGGCATAGCTAAAGATGATAAAAAGAAAGTGGATTACTCAGGACTAATAGTCAAGGGTGAGGGAAATGTGCTAGCACGTTTTGCAAAATGTTGCAATCCAGTACCTGGTGATGAAATAATAGGTTACATAACTAAGGGCCGCGGTGTGTCTGTTCATAGGCGTGATTGTAAAAATGCTGAAGCACTAGTGAAAAATGAAATAAATAAAATGGTTGAAGTAAGTTGGGGAGCATCTGAGGGAAAAGGTTATATTACAGAAATTCAGATTAAAGCAGATGATAGGTATGGGTTATTGTCTAATATAATGGAAATTATAACTCTCACAAAAACACACCTATACTCAATAAATGCAAAAACCCTAAAAAACAATGTTGCTTTAATTAATATAAAACTAAAAGTTGCTGGTGTAGAAAGTTTGAAAGAATTACTAAAAAAAATCAACAAGCTTGCTGGCGTAATAGATGTTTATAGAATAAAAAACTAAGAGAATAGTTTTTTTAAGGGTTTAGGAGATGGATGTTTATGAGAGCAGTAGTGCAAAGAGTTAAATCATCAAAAGTTGAAGTAGATGGTAAAGTAATTAGTGAAATAGGTAACGGACTAAATGTTCTCCTCGGAATCTGTGAGGGAGATACCAAAGATGATATTAAATATCTAAAGGATAAAATATTAAACCTTAGAATTTTTGACGAAGATGAGAAAATGAATTTGTCCTTATTAGACGTCGAAGGTGAACTTCTTGTAGTTTCTCAATTTACATTATACGGGGACTGTAGAAAAGGTAGAAGACCGAATTTTATGAGGGCACTTGGTGGGAACCAATCTGAAGAGTTATATTTAGAATTTATTAGACAATGCACGGAAGTAATAAGTGATGTTAAAACTGGAATATTCGGAGAAGATATGCAGGTATATATCCAAAACGATGGACCGGTAACCTTGCTAATAGACAGCAAGAAGGACTTCTAGGAGGGTTAGAATGGAAATCAAAAAAATTGTTGCAGGAATATATCAGGCAAATTGTTATATCATAATGGATAAAAACACAAGTGAAGCGGTGGTTCTCGATCCGGGTGGAGATGTGGATGATATAGTTAAGGTTATAAAGAGTATAGGTGCAAAGGTTAAGTATATACTTTTGACACATGGGCACATTGACCATACATCAGGAGTTGCAGAGCTTAAAGCTATTACAAATGCAGTAGTATGTATAAGTCAAAAGGATAATGATTTGATAACTTCTGGAGAGTATTTGTTTGGTCCACTTATTAAAGGCGGGGCAGATATATTACTTAAAGATAGCGATATAATAAAAATTTCTAACTTAGAATTCACTTGCATAGATACCCCAGGTCATACTCCAGGGGGGATGAGTTTTTTAATAGAAAACCATGCATTTACTGGAGACACTCTGTTTGCTGGTTCTATCGGAAGAACTGATTTTGCAGGAGGGGATTTTAATACTATAATTACTAGTATTAAATCAAAGCTTTTATGCCTTGATGGGGATACCATAGTGCATCCCGGTCACGGGGAATATAGTACAATAAATAATGAAAAATTAAACAATCCTTTTTTATAGGATTTATATAGAGTGTAATTGTATTAGGATTTTATACGCTATGGTTTATTAAGGAGTTAATATGATTAAGGTAAAATTAAATAACACACAATTTAATTATGATGTATTTCAGATTATAAATTTATTTTTTTTCTTTCCTGATATTAAATTTGTAGATGAAGATTATGATTTTAACATAATTATTAAGGAAGATACAATAGAAATTCAAAATGATTCAGAAAAATATGAACACATTATTAATAAAGCTTATAAACTTAAGGATGAAGTTAAAAAAGCAGTATTTTTATTTTTCTCTAAAAATACAACGTCTGAGCTACCCTGGGGTACATTAATAGGAATTAGACCTTCTAAAAAAGCTCTTGAACTTTTAAAAGAGGGACTAACAGATGAAAAAATAGTAGAATATTTTAAAGATAAACATGTGATGAGAGAAGATAAAGCAAAACTTTGTATTGACGTTGCAAAATTCGAGAAAAATATTGTCAATAAGGAAAAGGACAATGTAAGTATTTATATTGATATGCCGTTTTGTCCATCACGCTGTATATATTGTTCTTTTACATCTAATCCTATTGGAAGTTGCAAAAATATAGTAGTCCCCTATCTTGAAGCTTTATCTCATGAGATTAAAGAAATCAGCACTTACATATTTGAGAACAAGCTAAATATTGAATGTGTTTATTTTGGTGGTGGTACGCCAACTTCTGTAAATGATGAGCAATTTGAGTGGATAATGAAGTGTGTCTATGAATCATTTATCTTATCATGCGATGTGCAAGAATTTACGGTAGAGTGCGGAAGACCTGATAGTATAACACGTCAAAAACTAATTACTATGAAAAAATATGGAGTGCATAGAATAAGCATAAACCCTCAAACTATGAATGATGATACTCTAGAATTAATTGGTAGGAATCATAACGTAGATGATGTTTATGAGAAATTTGCTATGGCAAGGGAATTAGGCTTTGATAATATAAACATGGACCTAATAGTAGGATTGCCTGGGGAGAAAATTGCGCATATAATAAGAACTTGTGATAAAATACTCTCGATTAAACCAGACAGTGTAACAATCCATGGTATGTCTATAAAAAGAGCATCAAGGCTTCATGAAAATATGCTTAATAATTATAGATTCGAAATTCCTGGGCAAGAGGAACTAAATCAAATGTATGCACTCACTGCTAAATTATCTGAAAAACTTGATATGAAACCTTATTATATGTATAAGCAGAAAAATATGGTTGGTAATATGGAGAATGTAGGGTATTCAACCAGGGGTAAAGAGGGAATTTATAATATTCAAATGATTGAAGAAAAGCAAACGGTGATTGCACTTGGTGCCGATGCAGTTTCTAAAGTTGTTTTTTTAGATGAAAACAGACATGAAAGGTTTGCAAATGTCAAAGATGTAAGAGAGTACATAAAAAGAGTAGACGAGATGATTGAAAAGAAAATTATTATGTTAGATACATTATATAATTAAAAAGATACATTATATAATTAAAAAGATACATTATATGATTAAAAAGATAGTTTATTGAATTTAATATTATTAGGTCAAATCCTAATAATTAAACATTAAGCTTATTACTTTAAAAGGAAAGGAAGTAAACAAAATGGCAGAAGCATTAGACGGATTAAAAAGAACCAATATGTGTGGTGAACTTAGGGAGTCACATATATCAAATATTGTAACAGCAATGGGATGGGTTCAAAGAAAAAGGAATCTTGGAGGTCTTGTTTTTATCGATTTAAGAGATAGAACAGGACTACTCCAATTAGTATTTGGGGAAGAAATAAACAAAGAAGCTTTTGAAAAAGCAGATTTAGTAAAACCTGAGTATTGCATTGCTGTAACAGGGATGCTTGTTAAAAGACAATCTCCAAATGAGAACATGCCAACGGGACTGGTAGAGGTTAAAGGTGAAAACATAAAGATTTTATCTGAATCAGAAACCCCACCTATATATATTAAAGAAGGATTAGATGCATCAGAGAATATTAGGTTAAAATATAGATACCTAGATTTAAGAAGACCTGATATGCAAAAAATCTTTATGATACGCCATAAGACTTCTAAAATAGTAAGAAATTTTCTAGATGAAAATGGTTTTTTAGAAATAGAAACACCTATGCTTACAAAAAGTACTCCAGAAGGTGCTCGTGATTATTTAGTTCCAAGTAGGAACTACCAAGGTATGTTTTACGCGCTTCCACAATCACCACAATTGTTTAAACAATTATTAATGGTGTCTGGATATGATAAGTACTACCAGATAGCAAGATGTTTTAGGGATGAAGATTTAAGAGCAAACAGACAACCGGAATTTACACAAATAGATATAGAAATGTCATTTGTTGAAGAAGACGATGTTATTGCTGTAAATGAAGCTTTAATTAAAAAGGTATTTAAAGAAGTTGTAAATGAGGATGTAAAACTTCCTATAAAAAGAATTACATACAAAGAGGCTATGGACAAATATGGATCAGATAAACCAGATTTAAGATTTGGAATGGAAATAAAAGATATCACAAGTGTTGTATCTCAGAGTGAATTTGTAGTATTTAAAACTGCTATTGATAATGGTGGGTCGGTTAGAGCTATAAAGGTAGATAATGCTGCAGATATGGGAAGAAAGAAATTAGACAAATTGGGTGAATTTGTTAAGACTTACAGAGCAAAAGGACTTGCATGGATTGCTTATAAAGAAGATGGAGTTAAATCTCCTATAGCTAAGTTCTTTAGTGAGGACGAGATGCAAGCTATTTTAAACAAAGTAGAAGCAAAAACAGGTGACCTTGTACTTATTATTGCAGACAAAGATAGCGTCGTTTTGCAGTCTTTAGGTGCATTAAGATTACAAGTCGCTAAAGACCTTGAGATATTAAGTGGTAGCAAGGAATTTAACTTTGTATGGGTAACACAGTTCCCATTACTTGATTATAGTGAAGAAGAAAATAGATACGTAGCAGCTCATCATCCTTTCACAATGCCAATGGATGAGGATCTACAGTACCTTGAGTCAGAGCCAGGTAGGGTTCGTGCAAAGGCCTATGACATAGTATTGAATGGTGAAGAATTAGGTGGAGGAAGTATAAGGATTCATAACTCTGAGCTTCAGGAAACTATGTTTAAGGTTTTAGGATTTACGAGGGAAAAAGCATGGGAAAGATTCGGATTTTTACTAGAAGCATTCAAATATGGACCACCACCACACGGTGGACTCGCATTTGGACTCGATAGAATAGTAATGTTTTTAGCAGGAACGGAAAACATTAAAGATGTAATTGCATTTCCTAAAAATCAAAATGCTTATTGCCCTATGAGTGAAGCACCAAATATGGTTGATGACAAGCAGCTTCGTGAACTTGGTATAATGAAAGCTGAGCAAAAGTAGCATAAATATCAATTGTCCATTATATCATGTATGGGAGTGGTAAAATGATAAAGGTTGAAAATGAATCACTAAACGATGAATTAGTAAAAGATATTCAGATTAGGTTAAGAAAAATTGAAGGTCAGGTAAAAGGAATTGAAAAGATGGTGACTAGCGATACTTGTTGCAAAAATATCTTAGTTCAAGTTGCAGCAGTACGAGCTGCTATGACTAAAGTTGGTGGACTTGTTCTAGAGAGATATACTAAAAATTGCCTTCTAAATGATGATGATGTTGTTCAAGAAGAAAAAATTGATGAACTAGTTTCCACCTTTCTTATGTTTTTAAAATAAAATCAAAAAATAAAGAAGTAAAATTTATATTAAATTTTACTTCTTTATTTTTTTTAATATCGAACTTATTGATGCCACGAAAATTATTCCAATCGCTATTGCACCAGCACTAAAAAGAGTTACAAAGGCTTTAGAAAGTGCAACTTCATAATTTCCTTTTACGGCCTCAAGAGTGGCATAATACATTCCTCCACCGGGAACTAGTGGTATGATTGCACAAATTACAAACATAGTAACAGGATTTTTATATATTCGCGCCATTATTTCTGAGTAAATACTTACAACCATGGAGGCAATAAATAATGAAAAGGAAACTGAAGGCTGTAGATTCGAGGTGAGAAGATAAGCGAACCAGCCTAAACCTCCACCAATTGACGCAATTATTAGATTTTTACCCCTAATATTAAACAATATTCCAAAACCAAGAGAACTTACAAAAGCATAAAAAGAATTTAGAATCATATGAGATTACCTCCAAACAACAAAACCCATATTTTGAAAATTATACTTGCACCTGCGGCTATTGCAATTGCTATAAATAAAGCTTCTACGGACCTGGAGATTCCAGAAACTAAATCTCCAGCTATAGTGTCCCTTATAGCATTTGTTATAGCAATGCCAGGGACAAGAAGCATAATAGACCCTATTATAATAGTATCCATATTACCTACAAGACCAAGGGATGTTGCTAGAAGGGCTACAAATGCAGCTAAAGCACCCCCAAGCATGTACTTTAGAAAGCTATTCACATCTAACTTATCTAAAAATATACTTAAACAATTTATTAAAGCTCCAATTATAAATGCTACAAAAAAGTCTTTATAATTACCACCAAAAATTAATGTGAAAAACCCAGCTGTGCAAGCGGAAAAAAATGTTGTAGTATTATAAGAATAAGATGGTAAATTATTAATATAATCAATTTCTTTTCGTATTTCCGCCATTGATAAAGGATTAGAAACGAGTTTCCTCGAGAGATTGTTAATCATAGAAACTTTATTTAAGTTAACTGTCCTAATGTGCACTCTTTTGATTAATGAAACAGTCTGATTTTCCTTATTAGTTATAGAAACCATAATACCAGTTGGAGTTACAAAGCTTTCAGTAAGTGGTATGCCATAAGAAGTGCATATCATAGTGATAGTTTGTTCAACTCTGTAGGTTTCCCCACCATTTTCTAAAATTATTTTACCAGCGTCAGCAGCTATATGAATGATATCATCAATTCGCATGAAAAACTCCTTTCAATATAAATTAATTTTAATTTATAGGTTAGATGAAGGTTTAAATACTTAATTTAAAGTAGTATAAATAATAAAATTGCTACATCATTATATACCATAAAACCAATAAATCATTACTAGTTGTAAAATTAAATTAATTCTTTTTTAAGGCTTTTAAAAAATCTTAATACCTATATTAAAATTCTGATATTAAAACGTTTAGAACAAGCCAATAATCATAATTCATGAATAATTCAAAACATTTAGTAAAATATTCATCATTTGGGTTGATAATTGTGTCATTAAATTTTATAATATAACTATATTAATATATTTTAAATTTTACAGTGACATATTTATTAATTTTAAAACTATAATTAATCCACCGAAGCTGATTAAATGCAAAATCAAGCAAGGTGATAATTAATTTAAAAGATGAGAGGAAGGCATAATACTATGGAATATTTAAAAAATAGTGATTCAAAGATTTATGAAATTATCCAGGAGGAGAACACAAGACAAGAGGATCATATAGAACTTATTGCTTCTGAAAATTTTGTTAGTAGAGCAGTATTGGAAGCAAATGGTTCTATATTAACTAATAAGTATGCTGAAGGGTACCCTGGTAAAAGATATTATGGGGGTTGTGAGGTAGTTGATAAAGTAGAAAATTTAGCTCGCGAGAGAATAATAGAAATTTTTGGAGCAGAACATGCAAATGTACAACCACATTCAGGTTCACAAGCTAATATGGCGGTATATTTTTCTGTGCTAAAACCAGGGGATACGGTCCTCGGCATGAATTTAAATCATGGCGGACATTTAACACATGGTAGTCCAGTGAATTTTTCAGGAATGTTATATAACTTCATTCCTTACGGTGTTGACAGCGTAACAGAGACAATAGACTATGAAAATGTAAGAACACTTGCTAAAAAACATAACCCTAAAATGATAGTTATTGGGGCGTCTGCTTACCCAAGAGCTATAGATTTTAAACTATTTAGAGAAATTTGTGATGAAGTGGGCGCTTATATGTTTGTTGATATGGCACATATAGCAGGTCTTGTTGCAACCGGAGCACATGAATCTCCAGTTCCATATGCGGATTTTGTTACTACAACCACTCATAAAACTTTAAGAGGACCTAGAGGTGGAGTAATTTTATGTAAAGAAAAATATGCAAAACAAATAGATAAGTCTATTTTCCCAGGTATGCAAGGTGGACCATTAATGCATACTATAGCAGCGAAGGCCGTTTGTTTTGGAGAAGCTCTTAAACCAGAATTTAAAGTTTATATTGAACAAGTAGTTAAAAATGCAAAGGTACTTGGAGAGGAACTTCAAAAATATGGTTTTAAATTAGTATCTGGTGGTACAGATAATCATCTTTTACTCATAGAGCTCACTAATAAAAACATTACAGGCAAGGAAGCTGAAAAATTATTAGATATTGTGGGTATTACTGTAAATAAAAACACTGTACCAAATGAAACTTTAAGTCCATTTGTTACAAGTGGTATAAGAATTGGCACGCCGGCTGTAACAACAAGAGGATTTAAAGAAGGCGAAATGAAGGTTATAGCTGCACTTATAAATGAAACTATAGAAAATAGAGAAGGTAATTTGGAACGTATTCGCGAAAATGTAGTTCAATTGTGTAGCAAATTTCCACTATACCAAGATATAATATAATATTAAACTACTTAAGTTGTAATAAATCACTTTAATATGCTAAAACTTGTGCCTAGAAATCATTAATAATTTGTTGCTTTGCAATAATTTATTATGAATATGGGTACATTAGTATATAAGAAGAGGTGATTTTATGAAAGTAAAGGTATTAAGTGTTTTATTATTAGGTATGTGTATAATGGGATACAATTACACTACACTTGCAACAACTATGTCAAATGAACTAAATTCGACTCAAAAACAATCTATAATATCTCAAAACACTTTGAGAATTATAAATTCTGATACTAATGTTGAACGTGGAGGAATAGGTGTTATAACGATACATGGAAGACCGAATACTTTATATAATATAAAGACTACTTATAAATTAGCCAATAAAACAGTATCTGTAATTCAATGGAGGACTACAGATGATACAGGTGTGACTACATTTAATTGGGTTGTTGACACAAAAACCATGGCAGGAACATATGATGCCACAATTTCTGGTGGAGGATATATGCTCAAGACAAGCCATAAGGTGGAGCCTTAACATATTACAAAGCAAACATTGAATGTGTTGCAATTTCCCAAATAACACTAAAAGGTATAACCATAAGACTGCTCTTAGGGTTATACCTTTCGCTATTTAATTTTGATATAATTTATTATATCAACATAATTAATAATTGCTAAATACTTAAAGCAGTACTAGGAGGATGGATTATGATTGACTCACATATACATACGGAGTTTTCAGATGACTCTGAAATGAAGATTGAGGATGCAATAAGAGAGTCAAGAAAAAGTGGAATAGGTATGACTTTAACAGAACATCTAGATTTGAAATTTTCAAAAGAATCAGATATTATTTTTGATATAGATAAATATTTTAATGACTATGAAAAGTATAGGAGTGAAAACCTTATGCTTGGGATTGAAATTGGGATGCAACAAATTTGTCTAGATGAAAATAGAAAAATCGCAAGTAGACATCCTTTTGACTATGTAATTGGATCTATACATGTAGCTGATGGAGAAGATCTTTATTATCCAAAGTTTTATGAGGGAAAAACTAAAAAAGAAGCATTTGAGCAATATTTTAAAAGCATGGTAGATAACGTGTTGCAAAGCGATTTTATTGATAGTTTAGGGCATATTGACTATATATCTAGATATGCTACTTTTGATGATAATGAAATACATTATAATGAATTTAGTGACTATATAAATCAAGTCTTAAAAGCTATAGTGAAAAACGGAAAAGTAATGGAGATAAATACTAGAAGACTTGATGGCGAGCAGGCATATAATAATTTGACTAATATTTATAAAGCGTATAAGCAAATAGGAGGTAAGTATGTAACTATTGGTTCAGATGCACATCACGCTAAGGACATTGCTAAGAATTATATGGAAGCTATTAGAATATGTGAGATATGCAATCTTAAACCGGTATATTTCAGAAAAAGAAAAATGGAGTATATGTCTATATAAAAACATTTTTTATAGCAAGGGCGTTATTAAGGAAAACCTTAATAACGCCCTTAATAAGTTCTAATTCGTACTATTATTGGTTCATTGTGTTAATATTAGGTTGAGAGATAGATAATGGGAGAGTGGAAATGGATAATAGCCAACTAATTAATCAAGTAATTGTATTATTTATTATTATGGCAGTAGGGTTTTATGCTAAAAAGAAGAAGTTTCTTAATATTACATCTGATAAGGGTTTATCAGAGTTATTATTAAATATTACTTTACCTTTCATGATAATAACATCATTTAATATTAAATATGAAATAGAGATGGCTAACAATGCTCAAAAAATTTTATTATACTCCTTTTTAATTCACATAAGTTTAGTATTTATTAGTAAGGCGCTTTTCTTTAAGTTTCCTAAAAATAAGCAGCAGGTATTTAGGTTCATAACAATATTTTCTAATGTTGGATTTATGGGTTATCCAGTTCTTGAAAGTATTTATGGAGGAGTAGGCGTATTTTATGCAGCAATATTCAACATACCTTTTAACATCTTAGTTTGGACAGTAGGAGTAATGCTATTTACTGGAGAAAAAGATTTTAAATCCATGAGAAAAGCGCTGGCAAATCCAGCGCTTATCGCAGTGATTATTGGAATTGTTTTATTCGTCACTTCAATAAGATTACCAATACCTATTGAAAGTTCATTAAAAATAGTCGGATCTACACTACCATTTTAATTTATTTTTATTATAGTGTAGATAGAAATTTAGAGTACTATTTTTATTTAAAAGCTTGCTTAACACAAGTATTCCATTCGGGTAGTTAGTGTCATACGTCAAAAAGAGTTTTTTTCATATTATTGTATTTAACAATATAATAATCGCGTCGCAATGAAATTGTCTTTAGGGCAGTTACTAATATATCTATTTCAGAGCAAGTATTATATAACCCAAAACTAATTCTTACCATTCCAGGATGATATAAATGTGGATTTTTAATTCGCTCAGTTAGAAACTCGCTAGAGATATTTAATAATTTAACAATATATGGTTGAGCACAAAAACAACCACTTCTCACTGATATGCCCCATTCATATGAAAGAATTTTTGCAACTAAGGCGTGGTCAATTCCGTTTATATTAAAGGGGATTATACTAACCCTGTCAACACGCTTAGAGGTATCACAATAAATCTCTAGGTTTGGAATATTCCTAAGTTTTGAAATAGCGTACATTGTTAATTTTTTTTCAATAGACTCCACATTATTCATACCAATTTTACTTAAGACCTTAATGGCAGCTACTAGCGCTATTGAACCTATAACATTTGGTGAGCCTGCCTCATGTCTTTCTGGAGACTCATTCCACTTTATAAAATCATGAGTAACAATATCTACTGTTCCACCACCTACAAGATCTGGAAGACATTTATCTAATATGCTTTTAGGTCCTATTAAGACACCAATGCCAAAAGGGGCATACATTTTATGAGCTGAGAATATTAAGAAATCTATATTATATTCACGATTCTTATTACTCATAATAAGAGGAGCGTGTGGCACAAGTTGTGCACCATCTACAAGTAATTTCGAACCGAATTTATGGACTAATTTAGCTATATCATAAATGGGGTTTTTATATCCAGTTATATTCGAAGCGCCTGTAATTGTAACTAGTTTTATATATTTATTGTATTTATTTAACTTGAATTCTAGGTCATCTAGGGACAATTTACCATCAACATCTACCGATATATAATCTATAATGAATTTGTCTCTCCAAGGCAAATCATTTGAGTGATGTTCCATATCTGTTGTTAATATAACACCTTTTTCATGGGGGTCATAGAGTAAATTTGAAAGTTTGTTAAAGGCCTCAGTAGAATTTTTAACGTAAATTACTGTATTATCTAAATCAGCATTAACAAATCTACGTACAAAATTTCTTGAATCTTCATATAATTTAGTGCTCAGCTGCGACTTGTATCCTTCACCACGATGAATGGAGGAATACCATGGAGAAAAATCAACAATATCTTCTATAACCGATTTAAATGGTGGTGTAGTTGCTGCATTATCAAAATTAATTGCAACAACACTTTTCCCAGTAATAATAGGCACCTTTGTGTTAACACCAAGTATCAGATCTCTGTAGCTTGGACTATTGTAATTAGATGACATAATACTCCTCCTCACATATTTTTCACAGTATATAGTATTAAGTGTGCGAGGAAAATGTTACGGAATAATAGTAAGGACCATCGTTATTATTTATATATTCAAAACATGGATCTTCATTATTTATATAATTTTGTAATGTTATAAAAATATTAATGTCTGGTAAAAAAGAGTGTAAGTATTTTGGTAGTTGTGATTTAAGATAGGTTTCATTTTCATATGAAATAATTGATTTTAAAGCATTAAAAACATTTTTTATTAAAATAATAAAAATAATTGAATTAGAAAAAAGTCATATATTTGCTAAAATATATGACTTTTAAAAGAGTAATTTTACACATTAACTATTTCATAAACACCGTCAAAATCAACAGTTGTTTGCAACCCTGTTAACATGTTTTTAACAGTAGCTGTTTTATTTTGATATTCAGTATCACCAATTAAAATTGCAAATGGGATACCTAATTTATTTGCATACCCAAGTTTCTTTGTCATTTTAGATTCCTCAAGGTATATTTCTGTAATTACACCCATATCCCTTAAATTTTTCGCAAAGGAAATTGCATAATCCATATTATCATCAAGTGGTATTACAAGTGCCTTTGTTATGCAAGTTGAAGCATCATTTTTAAAGAATCCGACTTCATTAAGTTGATAAAACAATCTAGTAAGCCCAATGGAAATACCTACACCTGGTAATTTTTGTTTTGTATAATACTCTGCCAAATTATCATAACGACCACCAGAGCATACAGAACCTATAGATGGATAATCATCTAAGAATGTTTCGTAAACCATGCCTGTATAATAATCAAGCCCTCTAGATATTTTTAAATCTATTTTAATATTAGTATCAGGAACGCCAAATAATTTTACATATTTTACAACTGTTGAAAGCTCACTTAAGCCGTTTTGAAAGTTTTCATTAGAGATGTTTAAATCATTTAATAATGATAAAATCTTCTGGTTACTTCCACTGATATTGATAAATTCAAAAATTTTATCTACAACCTCTTTAGTTAATCCGCTACTTAATAATTCCTCGGTTGCAATTAATACTCCAATTTTATCTATTTTATCAATAGTCCTTAAAACATCTGCTCCATCTTTAATTTCCAAAGCTTCAAAAAAACCGTGAAGCAATTTTCTATTATTTATTTTTATGGTGAAATCTTTAAATCCAAGATTACTAAACATAGTATAAATAATACTTGGTATTTGTGCATCGTTCAAAATGCTTAATTCGTTGTGCCCAACAATATCAATATCACATTGATAAAATTCGCGAAAACGTCCTTTTTGGTTTCTCTCTCCTCTATATACCTTTCCAATTTGGTATCTTTTAAATGGAAAAGTTAAGCCACTAAAATTTTGAGCTACATACCTTGCAAGTGGAACGGTCAAATCAAATCTAAGAGATAAATCAGTAGTTCCCTTCAAAAATCTATAAATTTGCTTTTCTGTTTCTCCGCCACCTTTTGCAAGGAGAATTTCAGATTTTTCTATTACAGGTGTATCTATAGGCATAAATCCGAAGCTCTCATAAGTCTCCCTTATTATATCAGATAATTTGTTGAACTGGATTTGATCTGCTGGTAGTAACTCCATAAATCCAGGTAGTATTGATGGTTTTACAATTTCGTTATTCATTTCTAATACCTCCTACAAAAATATAAAAACCCAACGTAAGTGACGTATCTACGTGGGTAATACTCATCTAAAGCGTTTTATAAATTATACTATATATGCAGAAATATTTCAAGGAAATCTATCTTGGATGTTAAAATTTACACTTTAATAAATATATAATGTGGAGCATTATGGATGTATAGGCAGATTATTAATGGAAAAATTAGAAATTTGGCTTAAAAAGGCCTGGAAATTAAAGAAATAACATTATTTATACTTGACAAGATTACTAGGAGTTGATATTATTAATTTAGAAAGTATAGTAAAACACTCTACTTTAAAGGAGTGGTTATTTGAAATTATCTACGAAGGGAAGATATGGGGTTAAAGCCATGGTAGATTTAGCAATAAATTATGGAGAACAACCTGTATCTATAAAAAGTATATCTGAACGACAAAACATTTCTGAGTATTATTTAGAACAATTATTTTCATCTCTAAGACGTGCTAAACTTATTAAAAGTGTAAGAGGGTCTCAGGGCGGTTATATACTTAATAGAAAGCCAGAAGAAATAACTATATATGATGTTATTAATGTACTTGAAGGACCAATTGAAATTTCTAATTGCCTTGAAGATGAAGCATGCAATAATATTGATTGTTGTGCTACCAGATTATTATGGAAGAAAATAAAAAATAGTATAGATAGTGTAACTACCTCAATAAATTTGAAAGATATTGTTGATGATTATAATGAAATGACATTAATTAAAGGAGTGAAAGATAATGAATAAATCAATATACATGGACCATGCTGCAACAACTTATACAAAACCAGAAGTGATGGACGCAATGATTCCTTATTTTACAACATATTTTGGAAATCCTTCATCTATTTACACTTTGGCAAGAGAAACTAAAAAAGCAGTTGATATTGGCAGAACAAAGGTAGCAAAAGCTATAAATGCAAATGAGAGTGAAATTTACTTTACTGGTGGAGGCTCTGAATCAGATAATTGGGCGATTAAAGGAATAGCTTCTGCTTATAAGAAAAAGGGTAATCATATAATAACAACAACAATTGAACATCATGCAGTATTACATACTTGTGAATACTTAGCTAAGAATGGATTTGAAATCACTTATCTACCAGTTGACGAGTTAGGATTTATTAGTTTAAAAGATTTAGAAAATGCTATTACAGATAAAACTATTTTAGTAACAATAATGTTTGCTAATAATGAAATTGGAACTATAGAACCAATAAAGGAAATAGGAGCATTATGCAGAAGCAAAAATGTACTTTTCCATACAGACGGAGTTCAAGCAGTAGGCCATATTCCAGTAGATGTTAAAGAAATGAATATCGATTTATTGTCTCTTGCTGGACATAAATTTTATGGACCTAAAGGTATAGGCGCTTTATATGTGAAAAAAGGTGTTAAGATAGATAACTTAATACATGGTGGTGGACAAGAAAGAAATAGAAGAGCTGGAAC
>Ga0209123_1002119_pt1 | contig 17607 bp, 23 predicted proteins | sample BarGraIncu00431A_FD_184500 | JGI IMG/M metagenome (GOLD analysis project Ga0209123, IMG submission 184500) | Arctic peat soil microbial communities from Barrow, Alaska, USA - Barrow Graham LP Incubations 004-31A (SPAdes) (version 2) | ecosystem: Environmental > Terrestrial > Soil > Wetlands >... | reverse complement strand
TCAAAGGTCAAGGGCTTGCCGCTCACCGCCAGTATTGGCATGATGTGATTGGCTACAACTACCGCATGACCAATATTTGTGCCGCTATCGGTCTTGCACAATTAGAGCAGGCTGATGAATTTGTAGAAAAAAAGTGCACCATCGCTCAATGGTATCGTGATGGTCTAGCAGATGCGCCCGTTGAGTTGCATGGACAATTCGGCGATGTGAAACATAGCTATTGGATGGTGTCAATATTGGTCGCGGAAGCTGCGCAACGCGATGCGCTACGTGAGTACCTGTCGCAGAACGGTATTGAAACGCGGCCACTTTTCTACCCTGTTCATACTATGCCGATGTATAGCGATAAATTCCAACGTCATCCCGTCGCGGAAGACTTGGGGTGGCGGGGTATTAACCTACCTAGCTGGCCTGGCCTTTCCAAGGCAGCGGTCCTCGAAGTCACGTCATCCATCAAAGAGTATTTCGCGAGTGGCACGTGAACTGCTCATTATTGGGACGAGTGGGCTCGCGCGCGAAGTGGCGCAGCTTGCACATCAGATGGATCCAAAGGGCGTGCGCTGGGACCAAGTTTCCTTCGTTGCTGACAATGCCGATCAGCTTGGCCACTCGTTCACTTACGGCGTGGTGCGCTACCAGGATTCCGATCTTCTGTCCCGCCAACTTCCCGCAGATGTTGTGATTGGCATAGGGCATCCGAAGATGCGTCGCAAGGTGGCAGAGCAGTTGATTCGTAGCCCTATTTTGTCTTTCCCAAATCTGATCCATCAGACGGTATTCATTGATGAAGCCTGCGTGCGCATTGGTCGAGGAAATATGATCACGAAGGGTGTTGTCTTGACCTGTGACATAAGCATTGGAGACTTCAATCTGCTTAACTGGAATGTCACTATCGGTCACGACACATCCATCGGTTCCTACAATGTAATAAATCCCGGGTGCAATGTGTCGGGTTGGGTTTCAATGGCCGATGCCTGCCTGCTTGGCACGGGCTGCCAGGTGCTGGAACGCAGGTCGATTTCGAGCGATATCAGTGTGGGTGCGGGTGCAGTCGTCACGCACTCCCTCGTGGAAATGGGTGCAACCTATGTTGGTATCCCGGCCAGGAAGGTCGAATGCTAAAGATAGGCATCCTGGGCGATGGATTTGTTCAATGGGGTGGCGGCTTGGACTTCCTGCGTACCATCTGCGCCAGCTTGGGTGCGACGTCGACCCCCATGGAGTTGCATTTTCTACTGCCCGGGACGGGCCCCCGCGCAACCCTGCACGCGGCCGTTCAAAAACTGAAGCTAGATGTGCGAGCGATGGTGGGGACGCAAGTGTCCTCGCACGCACCAAATGCCGCGGACATCGAACGTGCCATCGCAGGTTATGACGTTCCTACCATATGCCACCGCATCGACATCGGCGATCGTGCGGTTGCCACAGCCTTCAGACGCGTCGGGTTGCACATTGTGTTGCCCTCTTTCAAGCCGTTGCCCTTCGGGGCCGATATGCCTTGGCTGGGTTATCTTTACGATTTCCAGCACCGGCATCTTCCGCATTTCTTCTCGCAACCTGAGCGTGATGCCAGAGACAAGGCGTTTGGCAAGATGCTGAAGGAGGCGCCCGGAGTGATCGTCAATGCCCGTGCTGTTGCAAGTGACATCGCGCAGTTCTATCCTGACGCCAGAGCGCGGGTGTTTGCGCTGCCGTTCAGCACCGCTCCTTCTCCCGCGTGGCTCGAACTCGACAGCAGCGTGGCCCGACAGAGATACGGCATTCCGGCAGACTATTTCATCGTGTGCAACCAGTTCTGGCAACACAAGGACCACGCCACAGCCTTCGCTGCTTTCGCCGCCTTTTCTCAACGCTACCCAACTGTCCATCTGGTTTGTACAGGCGCCACCAGTGACTATCGATCGGCCGACTATTTCAAGGGATTGATGCAACAACTTGAACGCGATGGCGTGACGAATCGTGTCCATATTTTGGGGCTCATTCCAAAGAATGACCAGATTGCGTTGCTTCGAGGTGCGATAGGGCTACTGCAACCAACTCTCAACGAAGGCGGGCCGGGTGGCGGCTCAGTTTACGATTCGGTTGCATTGGGGATTTCGTCCATCGTTTCGGACATTGCCGTAAATCGAGAGATCCAGGGCGAGGAAACCGTCAGCTTCTTCCGAGCGCAGGATCCCGCGTCACTTCTAGCGGCCATGACCGCACTGATGCAGGCGCCCCCTCGCATTCAATTTTCGTCAAGCGAACTGCTTCATCAAGGGAAGAAGCGTCGCGAACGCTGCGGAAATATGCTTCTCGACGCCATCGCGCAAATTGGTATAGAACCCTGATGCTTGAGTTCAGCACAACTCGCCTGACGCACTCCCGGGTCTAATCTGAAAATACAAAAGAATGGAACATCAGTTGCGTCTAACCCGAAATCATTGTCAAGAAATCAAGTGTCAAATTTGCAAGTGATAACTATAGCTGCAAGATATGCGGAAACGTGGCATATGGCCAATGTGAAAACTCACATCAAACGTGGCTAGATGATTTCTATGCGAACAACTGAGCTGTCATTAATGTTTAAAACCATATGAGATTGACGATAATAACTGTTGCATTTAATGATTGCAAAAAACTAAAAATCACACTTGATAATCTAAGGTCTTTAAAAGAAAGAAATATTGAATATATATTAATTGATGGCGGATCACAAGATGGTACATTTGAATTGGCAAAAACCTATTCTGACGTTATAAGCAAGTTTGTCTTCGAAAAAGATGAAGGGATTTATGATGCAATGAATAAAGGGTGGGCTTTGGCAAAGCCTGATAATTTCATCCTATTTCTAGGTGCTGGTGATACTATTGTGTTGCTTCCTGATCTTGAGAAGCTACAAAAGAATACAGTTTTTTATGGTAATGTAATGGTTGAAGGGCGGGGAGTATTTAGGTCTAAATTAAGTATAAAATTATTAATTGGAAACACATTGCATCATCAGGCGTTGTTGATTCCGAAATATTTAAATCCAATGCCTCCATTTAATTGTGCTTACAAAATATATGCTGATTTTGATTTTAATCAGAGGCTTTATAAAAGTGGGGTTAAGTTTGAATTTTTAGATGGCTTTAGTTCATCTGCTGCAGCCGATGGTGTTAGTTACAATTTAAATATAAACGAAATGACCTCAGTTGTATTCAAGAATTTTGGATTAATCGCAATGATATTTTCTATAATTTATTTGATATATCAAAAAATAAACATGAATTTTTTTAAATAAAAATGGATGATTTTGTTGCCTTTGCGCTAGGTATAGAATTTTCTGAAGCGCTATTTGTATTTATTTTTATATTCTCTCTAAGTATATTTTTACTAAGAAAGTCTTTCTACAATATAGCGGATCCTTTTGTTTATTTTATTGTATTTAATTCATTTGCAATTACGACAACTTTTTTTACTTCAATTCATACGAATAACTTTAAGTCAATACTCGATCTTGTTTTTTTTAATTTATGTTTTTTCTCTCTGTCGATAATTTATCCTGCTAAGCCGAATAAATTAAAGTTATCACGTGCACTCTATTCATTTGGAGGTGCGAAAACAGATGTATTTATGGGTGTCCTGGCTGGAACAACAATTTTTTCTACTTTAATTTTGTGGGTTTTTGTTGGCGTTCCAATTCTTGCCGATGATATAACAAACGCCAAAGTCACAATGTATCAAAATGGCTTTGGGTTCTTACGATACTTGCAAATGATTGCGCCGCCCATTCTTAGTTTATTTGGGATGTTGGAATTAACCAGGCGTAAATTAAATAACAATAGAAAAATTCTTATGATGATATACATCATAGCATCGGCTTTTATTTCTATAAGTTCTGGATCAAAATCATCGCTAATATACCTTGTTTTCAATATTGGTTTAATTATCTACATCGGTGATACTAAATATGATATATTAATGTATAAAAAATTTTTAAAAATTGTATTTGTTTTGTCTATTATTGTTCTTTTGGTGATATTGAGCTCAACCAATGAAGGCGCAATTCAAGGCGCGGCTCTGAGATTTTTAGGGAGTGGTGATATTTATTTTTTTTGGTACGGATTTGACCTTTCTTCGACATTATCTAGTTTTAAGCCCTTGGAATTTATTATTTATTTGGTGTCGCCATTATTAGGAATGTTAGGGGTTGTAGGCTATGAGTACCCTATTGGGGCAATAGTAATGCATGAGGCTACCAATTATCCGTTATCTAGTTTTGGTCCAAATGCACAGCTTCCTGTATTGCTAAGTATGTTTTTTGCGAGCTATTCATACATTGTAAGTGGACTGTTTGGTATAATATTTTATTTATTAAGAACACGGTCTTATAAGTTAATAAATAAATTTGGTGTATTTGGATTTTGTTTTTTTATTATTTTCCATTTTAGTGCGCTAAATGTCTTTACTGATTTAAATTATCTTGTATCGCTAACCGTTTCGTCATTCTTATTAATACCAATATTTTTGTTCCTGTCGATAGTTTTATTTTATTCATCGGCCTCACTTAAGTCTAAAGACATATATATAACTACATCCTCGTTGGATTCTCATTAAATCACAGGTAATGGATTTTGCCCCTTTTGGCTTAGCTGTATTTATTGTAAATGAGCAACTAAAAATAATATTCGTTGGTTTTTAAAAAAATATGACATGTTTGCCTTTTAAAAATTCTGAATTCGGTTTAGGTGAGGCACCCGGTCACTCCATCCTCGCTTCTTCGAATGGTGTTTTGGCTGTGGTTGTTCTCTATAAGCGTGCTTTTAAGGATGTTCCGTGTTCAACGCGTCTCAAGCAATGGTTGATCGCGCCTAAATTGGCCTCTGCTCGTTTTAGCTTGGAGCACTGCCTTATATATGACAATAGTCCGGAGGCGCAGTCGCTCGATTTAGATTCGCACGCTCGGTTTGAGTTATTCCATAATGCCTCAAACGGTGGCACGCGGGCGGCCTATTTGCATGCGTTGAAAATCGCTCAGGCAAGAGGCTACCCATGGATACTCTTTCTCGATCACGATACCGATCTTCCTCATGATTTTTTCCTGGACACGGAGAGCGCATTGGCTGCCGCCGCGCATGAAGCGCCCGTCTGTGCCATCGTGCCCCGTGTGTTTGACGGACTTACGCCAATCTCGCCATCTCGAATCACGTCCTACGGGCGCGTATGCGCTCCGCAAGATGAGAAAACTGCATTCGAAGATGGCGCCGGGCTGACAGCGATTGCCTCGGCATCCATCGTCCGTACAGCATCACTGGCTTCGGTATTGCCAATCCCGGCGTCCTTCACACTTGACTATCTGGATCACTGGTTGTTTCGTGAACTGCAACTGCTTGGCGAAAACATCGCCGTATCATCAGCCAGGGTTGAGCATTCACTGTCAGTTCAATCGATGAAATCGATGGGCATAGAAAGGTATCGTGCGATCCTTGCCGCCGAACTTGTATTCTTGAGAAGCAGTCCTCAATATTCATTGGCACAGCATTTTATTTGGCATACCGGCCGGACACTCAAATTGATGTTGTCGACGCGTCGGCCACACCTCGTTGGTGTATGCGTCCGCGCAGCCATGAACATTCTCCAATCCAAATGAAATTGACTAATAGCCCATCCGTGTCAGTCGTCATGGCGACCTACAACGGTGAGGCATACTTATCCGAGCAGCTTCAATCTGTATTTTCTGAGTTACTGCCAGACGATGAATTGATCATTGTTGACGATGGCTCCCTTGATGGAACGCTTGAGTTGCTTGACTCCTTTGCATCTCCCGCGGTTCGGATCTTCCGTAACTTGAATAACGCTGGTGTATTTGCTACGTTTGAACGCGGCCTTTTGCTGTCGAGCAAAGAAATCGTCTTCCTTTGCGATCAGGACGATGTATGGCTGCCTGGTAAGCGTGCTGCTTTTGTTGCTGTGTTTGAGCGCGACCCGCGAACATTGGTCGTCGTGTCTGACGCACAGCTAATCGATGCGAGTGGCAATGTGACCGAGCCCTCGTTCATGGAAACTCGTGGCGGCTTTCACGGTGGCATATTGAGTACCTTGGTGCGCAATCGGTACCTCGGCTGTGCTATGGCACTGCGCCGTGAACTGCTCTTTGCGGCGCTACCGATTCCGCGCGGGGTGCCGATGCACGACATGTGGCTTGGAGCGCTCGGTAGCCTTCTTGGCAGAGTGCATTACATTTCATCTCCGCTGATGCAATATAGACGCCATGGCGGCAATGTGAGCCCATCTCGGCGTCAGGGTTGGTCACGCATGTTGCGCTGGCGCTTGGCGTTGCTCTTCGCCCTTGCTGGGCGTCTGTGCAAATTAGCCCTTGGTCGCCAGACAGCGACTACTACTATTACTCCAGCCCCAACACGCAGACCATGAGCATGAAAATTAGTGTTATTACGGTTTGCTACAACTCAGCCGGCACAATTGGCGACACGCTTCGATCAGTGCGCGAACAAACGTATAAGAATATAGAGCATATTATTATTGACGGCGGGTCAAAAGATAATACTCTGGAAATTGTGGCTGCTTTGGGACCACATGTGGCCACGCTTGTTTCAGAAAGAGACAGCGGAATTTTTGATGCAATGAACAAAGGGCTGGCCCTTGCAACTGGCAAGATCATTGGTTTTCTCAATTCCGACGATGTATTTGCAAATAAAGATGTTGTTTCAAAAATCGCACAAACGATGGCAGATCAATCTATCGATGCTTGTTATGGTGATTTGATTTATGTGGCACAAGATGACGTGAATAAAGTTGTCCGTTATTGGAAGTCGCGTGAATATAAAAATGGACTTTTTCAAAGAGGTTGGGTACCAGCACATCCGACATTTTATGCGCGACGTAAGTTATATCAAGATTATGGTTACTTTGATATAGATCTTCGGCTAGCTGCTGATTTCGATATCTTGCTTCGGTTTTTTGAAGCGCACAGAATCTCAAGCGCTTACATACCTGATATCTTGGTTAAGATGCGTCTTGGTGGCGCTAGTAATGCCAGTTTTTCTAATGTCCTTCAACAAAATAGAGAAATTGCAATGGCGTTCCGCAAATATGGTTTTAACGTTGGTATGAAGCCATTCATATTCAAACTGTTGTTACGTTTTTTACAGTTTATTCGCAAACCCGAATCGCCATGAGCTGGGTTGCCGTCTTTGCAGGAGTAGGGGGTTTTGTCTGTTCGCCGCTGGGCTATGACGCCGGTGGCAAGGGGGATGCGGTTCAGCGCTTGTGCGGCAATTTGCAGGTGGATATTTCCAAAGCATGGCAGTTGCTGGGCTGGGTGCCGCCGGTGGCGATGGACGAGGGGCTGCGGCGAGCTGTAGCAAGGCAGAACTAAATGAAGATGTGTCACATTGAAGATTTAATGTCTCGCTCTGGGGTTCTTTTTGGCACCAGCGGCGCCCGTGGCATGGTGGCCGACATGTCGGACGAAGTTTGCTATGCCTACGCTGCTGCCTTTTTGCAGAGTGTGGCCAGTACAGCCGATAAAGTGGTTTTGGGTCACGACCTGCGCCCAAGCAGCCCACGCATTGCTGCAGCATGCGCGGCAGCCATCCAACAGTCCGGTCGGCAACTGGTGTTTGCCGGCGCGCTGCCCACGCCTGCACTGGCTTTTTATGCCGCCCAGTTGAGGGCGCCGGCCCTAGTGGTTACCGGTAGCCACATACCATTTGACCGCAATGGCATCAAGTTCTACCGCGCCGAGGGTGAGATTTCCAAGGCTGATGAGCAGGCTATTCAGGCTGCTGTGATAAACCTGCCCAATGCTGTTACGCCGGTGGTATTGCCAGAGCCGGATGAACTGGCGTCTAAAGCGTATGTGCGGCGTTATTTGGATTTCTTTGGCGCCGATGCGCTGAAGGGCTTGCGCGTGGCGGTCTATGAGCATTCCAGCGTGGGGCGTGATGTGATCCGCCAGATTCTGGTAGGCATGGGTGCTCAGGTGATTTCTTTAGGGCGTACCGATACCTTTGTACCCATCGACACCGAAGCGGTTCGCCCCGAAGACGTAGCCCAGGCCCAACAGTGGGCGCATGAGCACGCGTTTGATGCGATTTTGTCCACCGATGGCGATGCGGATCGGCCGCTGATCGGTGACGAGCACGGCCAGTGGCTGCGCGGCGATGTGGTGGGTATTTTGTGTGCCCAATATCTGCAAGCCGAGGTGGTGGTCACGCCTGTGAGCAGTAACACGGCGGTTGAAAAATGTGGCTCGTTCGCCCAAGTGGTGCGCACCCGCATAGGTTCACCGTACGTGATAGCGGGTATGGCGCTGGCAATGTCGCAAGGAGATGAAGTGGTCGTGGGCTACGAGGCCAATGGTGGGTTTTTGTTGGGCAGCGACGTGGTGCGACATGACCGCCGTCTGACGGCCCTGCCCACGCGGGATGCCGTGCTACCGATGTTGGCATTGCTGTGCATGGCACGGGAGCAGGGCTACAAGCTGTCGCAGCTGTCAAAACGTTTGCCCGCCCGCTACACCGCCAGCGACCGCCTGCAAAACTTCGCCACTGCCAAAAGCAGGGCGCTGATTGCCTCGTTGCGGGCTTCCCCCGAGTTGCTGGCCGCAACTCTGGCGCCGCAATCTGGTGCGGTGCTGGGCATAGACCAGACCGACGGCTTGCGGGTGACGTTTGAATCGGGCGACATTGTGCATTTGCGACCTTCAGGCAATGCGCCGGAGCTGCGCTGCTACGCGGAGGCAGACGGCCCAGAGCGCGCCAAGGTACTGTGTGATGGCGGTTTGCAGCGCGTTCTCATTGCCGCGGGCAAGCAAGATGCATGACGCGGTTGCAGGGGCAGTGCCCTTGCTCAAGCACCGAGGCTTGGGCGCACAGGTGTTGCAGGCTCGCCTTGGCGACTTATCTGCCATTTTTTATCTGAGCCCATTGTGCTCGGGTGCAATGGCTGTGGTGCCTGCGCGAGGTGGTGTACCCGTGCTGTTCCCCCAATTTGCGGATGCGGGGCTTTTGCCCAAGCATGGATTGGCGCGCACGGCACAGTGGGAATTGCTTGAAGAACAGGTGTCGCAGGGTTCACACTCGCTGCGCTATGGCCTGGAGATTTTTCAAAACGATTACCCCACTTGGCCGCATGCGGTCAAGCTGAATTTGGTGGCGGAGGTGACGCCTGAGGCAGTGTTTTTTGAGCTGAAGGTAGTCAATACAGGCTGCAGCTCGTTCAGTTGGACGGGGGGTCTTCATCCCTATTTTGCCGTGCAGGATGTGCTGCAAAGCAGCTTGTCTGGTTTGGGTGGGTTGGGCGTGCAAGACCGTTATGACCCCGATTTTCAAGTCCAGCCACAAGGCGATGTGAGATGGACCCGTCACCCATTTGAGCGGCTTTATGCCGAATGCCCACAGCTGACACTCAACACGGGCAGCTATTCACTGCACTTAAGCGCCAGCGGTTTTGACCAATGGATGGTCTGGAACCCTGGAGAAGAAGGCGGTAACGCGTTGGCAGACCTGCCTGCTGGTGACTGGCGACACTTTGTTTGCGTGGAGCCAGTGTGTGTGGCTAGACCCGTTGTACTTGCACCTGGAGAAACATTTGAGGGGAGCCTGCGTATCATCAAGGTCTGACAGGGACGGAAGTGCGGGGATGGTTTGCGCAATGAGTTGACAGGGATGTAAAAACATGAAAAGAATATTTGATTTAATCGCAGGCGCGTGCGCAGCGCTGGTCCTGTTGTTGCCGATTGTGCTGGTCGCCTTGGCGGTGCGCCTGACTTCAAAAGGGCCAGCTCTGTATTGGTCTGACCGGGTGGGGCGCAACAACAAGATTTTCAAAATGCCCAAGTTCCGCAGCATGCAGATCGGCACCCCTGCGGTGGCGACTCATTTGCTAAGCAACCCGGATGCGTACTTGACGCCCATCGGCAGCTTCTTGCGCAAAAGCAGCCTGGACGAGCTGCCGCAGTTATGGAGCATTCTGGTGGGTGACATGAGTTTTGTAGGGCCGCGCCCGGCCCTGTTCAATCAGCACGACTTGATTGAATTGCGCACCCAGCAAGGTGTGCATGCGCTGGTGCCCGGCCTGACCGGCTGGGCGCAGGTGAATGGGCGCGATGAGTTGCCGATTCCGGACAAGGTGAAGCTCGATGTGGAATATTTGCACCGCCAGTCGCTGCGGTTTGATATTTGGATTCTGTGGCTGACGCTGGTGAAAGTGCTGCGGCGGGATGGGGTATCGCATTGATGTGTGCGGTTGGATTCCAGCTAATTTATAGGTTTTAGGGCTGTAGCCAGCGTCAACACTGCGTGAGTAGCTATTATTTTTGAATAGTATGGCGATGCGATGCAGCGCTTGTGCGGTAATTTGCAGGTGGATATTTCGAAGGCGTGCAGCCTATTGGGCTGGGTGCCGCCGGTGTCGGTGGATGAGGGTGGCTGCGGCGGGCGCTCATGGTTTGATTCGCGTCGTGGGCCGCAGAAAAATTGGCGCGTTTCTGTGCCGCTCCTATGCGGTATCGCCTTTGTCACCCGTCAAAATCTCTAGCCCGGTGACTTGGGAAAAGTCACGGTCATGCGTTACAAAAGCAGCAGCACCGACGTCCAGGGCGGTTGCCAATTGAATCGCGTCTGGCAGCTTCAGGCGATATTGGGCACGTAATTGCGCTGCCAATACCGCAATCGGTGCCGAGACTGGAATCACGGTGTAGTAAGACAAACTTTTCTCATAACGCTTGGCCAGCGCTGTTTGCCCGGCTTTGAGTGGACCTGTCAAAACTTCAGCCAGCGTGATGGTTGAAAGGGCAACGACCAAATCACGCTTGGCCGCCGCTTCAAACAAACCCAGGAATTGATCGGAAAATTGGGGATGCGATTCCAGCACATAGATAAAGGGTGCCGTATCAACCACTACCGTGGCGCCTTGTGGCAGGTTGGCCCATTGGCGTGGCGCTTTGACTTTCATTTAAGCATCACCCCATTCGTCACGCAAGTCAGATACTGTCTGACCAACATGGGCACCCCAAAGCCCTCGGCCCGTGCCACGTAAGGCCAATATTCCAGACGTCAAATCAGCATCAGTGGATGACTGTTTAATGTCTTGAAGAGGCACGATGGCTGCATAAGGTTTCCCGTGCTTGGTAATGATGCTTCGAATACCAGCATGGGCATTCGCAATGATGTTCGGCAATTGAATACGAGCTTGCTCTAGCCCATAGTTGGCGGTGGGTGGCATGGTTGGCTCCTGAAAAGTACAGACTGTACAGTCTATTGCAGAATGGAACAAGGCGCCGCAGGGTAACTTGGGTCAGATTCCAATTAATTTATAGCTTTCAGGGCTGTAGCCCACGTCAAAACTGCGTGAGTAGCTATTATTTTTGAATAGTCTGGCAAAGTTCACTGAACCCCTCAAATTGGTCGCCACGCCTTAGAATTTGCCTATGCGCCTATCTATCGAACAAGTTGCAGCCATACGCAAGGATGTATCCCTGATCGCGGGAGATGCAGCGCGGGTCTGGCTGTTTGGCTCACGGGTACGTGATGACGCGCGTGGGGGCGATATCGACCTCCTGCTGGAACTCAATGAGCCTGTAGCAGAGCCCGCCCAGCTCTCTGCTCGGCTTGCAGCCCGGGTGTCAAGATCCATGTATGGCCGAAAAGTTGATGTGTTGCTCCAGGCGCCCAACCTGTTACGTTTACCCATCCACGCCATAGCGCTTGCAGAAGGAATAAGGCTTTGAAAATTTCCACATCACTGGCAGCGCGCCTTGAATTTTTGTCACGCGTGACAACAAAGGAATGCCAACACTTGTTGGACACGGATCGTCGCTTGTTTGCAAATCTTTTTACGATTGAAGAGGCCCAAAAGATCGAAACAGACCCCGTTCTGGCTGAGCGTCTGGACGCGTTCGTTAGCCGTTTTGGACGTCTGCAAGACACGGTAGGCGACAAACTGCTACCGGCCCTACTCAGTGCCTTGGCAGAAACGATTGGCCCAGCCATTGACAACCTGGACAAAGCAGAAAAGTTTCGGTTCATCGAGTCCGCCGATGGGTGGATGGAAATGCGCAGACTCAGAAACCAGATGGTGCACGAGTACATAGAGGATTTGGTCGTGCTTTCCAGCGCCTTGCGTAATGGCCATGCATTTGTGCCGAGTCTTGTGGCTGCCGCCCGCCAGTGCGTGGCCGAAGTTGAGCGGCTGCTCAACGCCCCTTCCTAAAGTGGGTCAATTGGGGTGAGATTCAAACGGGCATGGCTGATCAACCGGCCACCTGCTGCCCGAAGCGGGCCTTGATGCTTCCCATGCCCTCATGCGTGAGCCGGTTGCCGTATTGGCTGACGATCTGCCCTGCGCCGGTTAGCCAGCCAGGCAGCTTGGGCGTGGCTGAGTAATTGGGGTCAGATTCCAATTGGCGCTACTGGCTGGCGGGTAAATCCGTCGTGGTAGTAGTCTGCTTCCAGCCTGTAATGTTGACGCCAAGCTTGGGATGCCTGTAGAATAAATACGGTAAAATGCCGTATCAAAAGAAGGAGCTACCATGACCGCAACCGCCCGCCTTGATCTGAAGATGGATGCCGCAGACAAGGACATCGTTTCCCGTGCAGCAACGCTGTTGGGTACGACGATGGCCGGTTTCGTCCGTGTGGCCGCCAAAGAGAAGGCGCTGACCTTGCTGGACAGCGAATCGCGGGTCACGCTCTCGCAGCGCGATTTTGCCGACTTTACCGCGGCACTCAACAACGCATTCACCCCTAACGCAGCCCTCAAAGGCGCATTGACAGCGGCAGCCAAGGTTAAGCGTGCTTGAAGAGCAGGCGCTGGACCCAGCGCTTCATGACCGCGCTGGCTTCAGCTGTGGCGTGCCAGAGCTCGATGTTTACCTTCACCGATTTGCAGTGCAACATAGCCGAAAGGGTATGAGTACTGTTCATGTGTTGGTGAACACCGACCGCCCCAGTTTGATCCTCGGCTACTACACCCTCAGTGCAGCGCAGGTCGACGTGCTGCAACTCAGAGATGCGGACCGAAAGAAGCTGCCGCGCTACCCTGTTCCCTGTTTTCGGATGGGGCGGCTGGCTTGCCGCGCCGACCAGCGAGGCCAAGGCTTGGGCAAGCTGCTGATGGGCTGTGCTGTCGACCGCTGCCTGCAGGCCCGCAGGCAAGTAGCAGCATTCGCGTTGCTTGTAGATGCCAAGAATCGGCAGGCGAAGACCTTTTACCAGCACTACGGGTTCACACCCTGCACGGATTCACCGATGACGCTTTACTTGCCGTTAGGTTAAGTTCAATAACTCGGCGCTATTGACGTATCGGCAAGCCGCTGCTCTTCGAAGTGGCTTTTGATGCGTCCCATGCCCTCATGCGTGAGCCGGTTGCCGTATTGGCTGACGATCTGCCCTGCGGCCTGATTGGCCAGCCAGGCCGCTTGGGCGTGGCTGTGACCGTGCGTGACGGCATAAAGGAAAGCACCGGCAAACATGTCGCCCGCGCCATTGGTGTCCAACGCTTTCACAGTGGCGGCGGGTACTGTGGTCTGTTGTGTGCCTTCCAGCACGATGCAACCTTGGGGACCACGCGTCAGGCAGACGGTGTGCGCCAGTTGGCTGAACTGCTGGCAGATCGCCTGCAGGTCTTGCGAGCCACACCAGACCTGGGCTTCTTCCTCGTTGCAAAACAGGTAGTCCAGCCCTTGGCCAATGATGGCGTTCAGGCCGGGTCGGCAAAAGTTGATCATGCTGACATCGCTCAAGGTGGTGGCCAGGGCCACGCCAGCTTCTTGGGCCATTTGGCGCCCCTGCAGTGCCGCCTGCAGGCCGGTCGGGGATGCGGCAAGATAGCCTTCCATGTAGTAAATCTTGGACTTGGCAATGTCGCGCTCATGCAGGGCGGTGTTGTCCAGCTCAGCGGTAGCGCCCAAAAAGGTGCTCATGCTGCGCTCGGCATCGGGGGTCACCAGCACCATGCAGCTGCCAGTCTGGCCCGGTGCGGGTCGTGTGTGGGTGAGGTTGGTCGCCACGCCGTTGGCGATCAGGTCTTGGGTGTAAAACGCGCCCAGCTCATCATCGGCCACACGGCAAGAGTAAAACGCTTTGCCACCCAACTGCGCAAGAGCCACCACGGTGTTGCCGGCAGAGCCGCCCCCGGTGCGTCGCGAGGTGATGGCGTGCAGATGCCCCAATAACTCAGAGCGCCGCGCGGCGTCGATCAAGGTCATGTGCCGCTTGTCCACGCCCATGGCCTGGAGTTGGGTATCAGACACTTCGTATTCAGAGTCCACCAGAGCGTTGCCGATGGCGTAGAGGTCGTAGGTTTTCATGGATTGGTGTTCTTGGTTTGACTGGGGGCAGGTGGCTGGACAAAGGCTTGGAGTGTATCGGCTGGTTGGCCGACGCCCTAAGCATCCAGTGAGCTGGCAAATAGGGGCAAAGTATTTGAGGGGACGTGTATCTCCCATCCGCAAGCTAACCAGATTTTTTGGTGAGCGATGGGCAAGACCTGTCCACCACCGAGCTGGTGCGTGGCATGGCGCGTGCCGCTGGCGTGCCCGCACGCTTGCTGCCGGTGCTGGTGTGGGTCTTGCAAGCGGGGGCAACTTTGCTGGGCAAGGGCAAGGGCAAGGGCGATGCGGTGCAGCGCCTGTGCGGCAATTTGCAGGTGGATATTTCCAAAGCTCGGCAGTTGCTGGGCTGGGTGCCGCCGGTTTCCGTGGACGAGGGGCTGCGGCGAGCGGTGGGGGGTGCGTTGCATGAAAAGACTGTTTGATCTGATCGCAGGTGCCTGCGCTGGGCTTGTCTTGTTGCTGCCGATTGTGCTGGTCGCCTTGGCGGTGGCGACGCATTTACTGAGCAACCCGGATGCGTACTTGACGCCCATCGGCAGCTTCTTGCGCAAAAGCAGCCTGGACGAGTTGCCGCAGCTGGGCAATTAATTGGGGTCAGATTCCAATTAAATTGTGAATTCAAGATACATGGATTGCCACGTCGTCAACGACGTGTTTGACCAGGCACGACCCGATACGTTTGCTTGTGCGGTGTGAGCGTTGACATCTTCATTTGTGTTAAAAAATTGTTTAAAATCAAATACTTAAATTCAATAACGGATTAAGGTAATAGACATTACCTTAATCTGAATAAACCTATGATCACCACATCCACGCCCTGGGGGTTCTATGGCCGACAGCAAGAGCTGGCGCAATTGCGCGGCATTTTGTCGCGTCAGCGCTGGTTTTTGTGCAGGTGGCGGGGCGACGGCGCATTGGCAAGACATCACTGATCCAGCAAGCCCTCAAACAAACCGGGCGCAAGCTCACGCTCTACATTCAGATACCCGACTCTGACCCTATCGGTGTGCTGGCCGCTTGCAACGACTACTTGCAAACCTTCGGACTGCCCCAGCGCGTGAGCAGTTTGGGCGCTCTGGCCCAGCTCATTGGGCAACTGGTTACGCAGGGTTATGTGGTGGCACTGGACGAGTTTCAGTACTTCAACCGAAAACCCCTGTTTGATTTTTGTTCCCTGTTGCAGGCCGAGGTTGACAAGCTTTCGGCCCGTGCCGATGGCGTTAAAGGCGGTTTGATCGTGCTGGGCTCGTTGCACGCCGAAATGTCGGCCTTGCTGGAAGACCGGGCTGCTCCCCTGTTCAACCGCACGACCGATGTGCTGGCATTGGACCACCTGGACATTGCCTCCCTGATCGAGTTACTGCAGACCCATGCCGACGCTAGCCCGGAGCGCCTGCTGTTCTTGTGGAACCTGTTTGAAGGCGTACCCAAGTTTTACCGGGATGCCTTCGAGCAAGGCGTGCTGGGGGCCGACCGCGCCACCTTGCTCAAAGCGCTTTTCTTCAGCAGTTCGTCGCCCCTGCGCGGCGAGGCGGACAACTGGTTTTTGCGTGAACTGCGTGGGCGTTACGACATGCTGCTGCAATATGTAGCCCGTCACCCGGGTTGTGACAATGCCGACATCGTTGCCGCCATCTCATCGCTGTCGCCGCAAGAAGGCAAGCAGGCCGGTGGCTACCTCAAAACGCTGACCGAGCGCTACCGCATGCTCGAGCGCCGATTGCCTATCTTCGCCAGCCCCAGGGCGCGCACCGGCCGTTACTACATTTGCGACAACTTCCTGCGAAGTTGGCTGATGGCGTTGCAGCGCCCGGTGTCGGCCATCCACTTTCGCCCTGAAGATCAATTGGTGGCGCAAGCCGACCAACTTCTGATGGATGCCGAAGGCGCGGCACTGGAGGAGTTGGCTGGCCGCCTGTATGAAGAAACCAGCCGAAAAGGGCTGGGTGATTTTCCGCTGTCTGAGCGCATTAAAGGCTATTGGGACCGGGCAGGCATTGAAATCGATCTGGTGGCCGTGAGCGAATCCACACGGCGCATCCGATTTGGCACCTGCAAGCGCAACCCAGCCAAACTCATGAGCAGCTTGCCGGCGCTGCGTGCGGGTGCGGCTGCCTTTTTGGCGCACCACGCCCACTACGGTCAATGGCAGATAGAGTTCTGTGCCATTGCGCCGCAGATTCCCCAGGGCATTCAAACCGAATTGCAGGCGGCTGGCGTGATAGCCCAGCCTTTGCAAAGTTTGCTGGCACTGCTGGTGGCAAGGGAGTGTTAGCGTGAAACGTGTGTTTGATTTAGTCGCAGGCGCGTGCGCTGGGTTTGTCTTGTTGTTGCCGATTGTGTTGGTCGCCTTGGCGGTGCGCTTGACTTCAAAGGGGCCAGCCCTGTATTGGTCTGACCGGGTGGGGCGCAACAACAAGATTTTCAAAATGCCCAAGTTCCGCAGCATGCAGATCGGCACCCCTGCGGTGGCGACTCATTTGCTAAGCAACCCGGATGTGTACTTGACGCCCATCGGCAGCTTCTTGCGCAAGAGTAGCCTGGACGAGCTGCCGCAGTTGTGGAGCATTCTGGTAGGCGACATGAGTTTTGTGGGTCCGCGCCCGGCCCTGTTCAATCAGCACGACTTGATTGAATTGCGTACCCAGCAAGGTGTGCATGCGCTGGTGCCCGGGCTGACCGGCTGGGCGCAGGTGAATGGCCGCGATGAGTTGCCGATTCCGGAAAAGGTGAAGCTCGATGTGGAATATTTGCGCCGCCAGTCGCTGTGGTTTGACATTCGCATTTTGTGGCTGACGCTGGTGAAGGTGCTCAGGCGGGATGGGGTGTCGCATTGATGTGTGGGGTTGGATTCCAGCCGATTTATAGTTTTTAGGCCTGTAGCCCCCGTCAATACTGCGTGAGTAGCTATTGTTTGCGAAAAGCATGGCTCTGGTGTTGCTAATACCCACCAACTAAATATAATACCTACATGAACAGCAAGCAAGTCATCAAAAAGTTGAATGCCGATGGTTGGTATCTGGCCTGAGTCAAGGGCTCGCATCACCAGTTCAAGCACCCGGTTAAGCCCGGTTTGGTGACTGTTAAGCATCCCGATGGCGATATCCCGACGCCTACGCTGTACAGCATTGAGCGCCAAGCCGGGTGGCGCAAATAACTTGACGCCAGGAGAAAGACATGAAATTTATTGTGGTTCTGCATACCGACGACGGCCAGCGCTACGGCGCCACCGTGCCCGACCTGCCGGGCTGCTTTTCAGGGGGCGAAACGTTGGACGATGCGCTGGAGAG
>Ga0209123_1002118_pt1 | contig 17612 bp, 12 predicted proteins | sample BarGraIncu00431A_FD_184500 | JGI IMG/M metagenome (GOLD analysis project Ga0209123, IMG submission 184500) | Arctic peat soil microbial communities from Barrow, Alaska, USA - Barrow Graham LP Incubations 004-31A (SPAdes) (version 2) | ecosystem: Environmental > Terrestrial > Soil > Wetlands >... | reverse complement strand
TTCCGATCTGAATACAGGTATTAGTACTATTCAATATAATTTATTAAATTTGCCGGATCAGATTCAGTTTATGAAGGGACATAAGAATCTGTACACCTACGATGCAAGTGGTAAGAAACTGAAAGTAATAAATTATTCGGTAAGAGATATCATAAACGTACCTATTGGCTCCATTTCCTCTCTGCCCGATTCTTCGCGTTACACAAAACTAACCACCGATTATGTAGGGAATATCATTTACGAAAACGGTGTGTTGAAAGAAATTCTGCTTCCTGAAGGATATTGGCAAAACGGTGTGTTTTACTACTACCTGAAAGACCACTTAGGCAATAATAGAGTAACCATAAACAGCAGTGGAGCGCCAGTGGAACGCAGTCATTATTACCCAAGCGGCATGCGTTTCTACCCTGAAAGTACCAGCAATAGTGCTGCACTCCCTTACCGCTACAACGGCAAGGAACTGGAAGCCATGAACGGGCTCAACCAAATGGATTATGGAGCAAGACGCAGAAGCTCCGGGTTGCCTATCTGGACGGGGAGAGATATACTTAGTGAGAAATATTACAGTATTAGCCCGTATGTGTATTGCGCTGGAAATCCCATAATATTTGTAGATCCAGATGGAAGATGGATAAAACTTTCTGAAGCTATTAAATACAACTCTAGCGCATCGGAAGTACTAACAAAAAGAGGAATTTCAAATGGCTTGCGTGGAGCCTTTAAAGATATTCTGTCAACACCAGATGGCTATGCTTTTTTTGCTCAATTCGCCAAGGAGGGAGATCGAATTGCAGGTCATACTTTTACAAAAGATGGGGAATTAAGTAATAAGACTCTCAATGTCATTGATTATTCTTTTTCGGAAGAAAATGGCAATTTAATTCCGTCGAGTGATGCTGGGTCGATAAGTGTTGATCTCAAAACAGGAACTGTTACCTTAAACATGTTTACATACCAATTGAATAATAAAGAAGAAATTGCAGAAACAGTAGCACATGAAACCCAAGATCATGGTTATAAAGTCAAAGATGCATTAGCAGGAAAAAATATCACAAATGCAGATCAAGATCACAAAGCATTAAGAGATAAAAATACAAATCACAAAGGATATAAGCAATATAAATCTATACAAAAACAATTAGAAAAAAATGACGATAAATATAAGAATGAGTATAAGAAATCTGAAAATAATTATAGGGATAAGTATAAAGACATTCAATAATATATTAATAATGAGACATATGCGCGTGCTAATCACAATTGTTTTAATCTTATGTACTTTAAGTTGCAAGGAAAGACCAAAGAGGTCTGTACTATTATTCTCGCCAAAAGAATCATTAATGAGCGACAATAGGTTTGCATTAGATAGTATTGTTGTTATAAAAACTAAAACAACTATGTTCATACGTCAATACAGAGGTAGAGGGGAATATTTGGAAATTAAGTTTATAAAAAACAATAATAGTTTCTCTGAATTAAGAGAAAGGTTTCGAGGAAATATTGAAAAAGGAAATTTATCATTTAAATCAATCAATATTGATACTTTGCCTATTTTCAGTATTAAAGATACATCTTTTACATATAAATCTAAGAGACAATATTATCCGACTACAATTGATTTGTCTTTAGGAGATGCGCAATATAAAGTAAAAAAGCAGGGAAATACTTATCGCTCTTTTCGACAAAGTATAATTGATAGTCTGTATAGTGAATGCTATTATTATGAAGATTTCAAAATAATTAAATATATTGTGAAATACCGTGGGAATATATGTGTATATAAATAATTTGTAAAATGAAATCGAGAAACACGCCCACTCGTTTTCAACGAGTAGGCGTTTGTTCAATGTTTATAACAGATATAATGTATTAAATTTGCCGGACATAGTTCAGTTCAAGAACGGCAACCAGATAAAGAATACTTACAATGCCGGCGGGCAAAAGTTAGGAACAGAGTATTTTATCTGGCTACCCGGTGCTAATGCACCTGTAGTTAATACAGGGGATGTGCTTAATATAAGTTATTCACAAGGAGCGATTGACCAAAATGGTACGGTTTATATCGGTAACGTGGAGTATAATACTCAGAATGGGAATTCTTCGCTTACTGGGGTAAGCCGTATTTACAACGGCGAAGGATATGTGGAAAATATTTCCAGTCCCAATTATTACTATTACCGTAAAGATCATCTGGGTAATAACCGCGAAGTATGGCTTGCAAACACGAATACCACGGTACAGAAAACCCAGTATTATCCCAGTGGGTTGCCAATGGCCCAGTTCGCCGTAGTTTATTTGATGCGCAATGTTCGGCGAAGTTTCCAAACTTCATCGGGCTAAAAGGAAGTATCCATACTTCCATATTTAAAGTAAAAAAAGATGTAAGAAATTGTGTCTTTTTTTATTTACAATTCAAACAAAATAATTATATTTGCAAACATTATTAAAAATACTTTTTATGTAGCAACAGTTACTAAACCATGCATCGGGTTTAGGAGTAAAACGTGAAAAGAAAGTGGAAAGGTTCCATTAATATGGAAAGCGATGCTTTCTTTTCCGATTCTTGTGACAAGTACATGGTAACCAACGAATAAAACAACCATTTTCAACTAATAATATGAAACGAACAACTTTTACTCTCATTCTTTTTCTTTCCATTCATTTATTGTATGCATCCAATTCTACAGCAGATGAAACTAAATTGTCAGTAGCTACAAGTAAAACGAGTACTATAAACGTTACTGCCGGTCAGTTGTCATCCATTTTAAGTGCAACAGAGCTTAACACGATAACAGACCTCGCACTTATTGGAACAATTGATGCCCGCGATTTTAAAACAATGAATTATAAAATGCCACAATTGGCTAATCTGGATTTGAGTGGAGTAAGTATTCTGGCTTATAGCGGTACGGAAGGAACAATTGAAAATAGTTATTCTAGTTATCCTATTAACACAATACCTTTCTATGCCTTTTATAGACCAGGTGTAGTTAATAAAACTCTTACATCAGTTATAATTCCATTAACTGTTACAGCTATAGGACCTTCTGCTTTTAGTTATTGCAAGAGCTTGGCTACTATTACAATCCCTTCTTCTATAATTTCAATCGGAAATGGTGCCTTTAGTTATTGCCAAAGCTTGACAAGTATTACTATCCCTTCTACCGTAATTTCTATAGGAAGTTCTGCCTTTAATATGGGTTGCTTGATAAATGTAGACCCAGGTAATCCCAATTATTCCAGTCAGGATGGTGTGCTTTATGATAAACTTAAAACAATATTGATTAAATGTCCTACTACAAAAACAGGTAGTTTTAATATTCCATCAACGGTTACTTCTATCGGAAGCAATGCTTTTTCAGATTGTACCAATTTGACCTCAATTACCATGCCTTCTACTGTTATTACAATTGGAGATATGGCATTTTATAATTGCTACAGGTTAACATCCTTTACTATGTCAACTTCAGTTACTTCAATTGGAGTTGGTGTTTTTCAAGTTTGTAATGGTTTGACATCTATTAATTTGCCAGCAACAGTAACTTCAATAGGAGATTACGCTTTTAATCAGTTTAATTCGATAAATGTGGATTCAGGTAATCAAAACTATTCCAGTCAGGATGGTGTGCTTTATGATAAACTTAAAACAATTTTAATTCATTGCCCTGTTTCAAAAACCGGTAGTTTCAGTATCCCTTCATCCGTTAAAACCATCGGGCGTGCCGCATTTAGTTCATGTTCTGGTTTAACCTCTGTTATAATTCCATCCTCGATTACTGACATTGGGATTGATGCATTTGGTTCTTGTAGTAATCTTACTTCGATTAATATTCCTTCATCGGTAACTTCAATTGGATACCATGCTTTTGCTCTTTGTAGCGGTCTGACTTCTATATCCGTAAATAATAAACCTATTGATTTAAGCGCAGGTTCTGAAGTTTTTCTTCAAGTTACCAAAACAGCATGTGCATTAAATGTTCCATATGGCATGAAATCACTTTATATGAATGCCAGCCAATGGAGCGATTTCCAGAATATAGTTGAAAAGCCTGGTTTTTTATTACCTACAAATACAGCTAAGCTTACTGCTATCAATGGTAGTAATGCCATAATAAGTGTTGCCGCAAATGTAGTCTGGAATGCAAGTTCTGATCAGTCATGGCTATCAGTTAGTCCAACGAATGGTATAAATAATGGGGTAATTACTATGGCTGCCCAGGGTAATCCGAATAATACGCCTCGTACAGCTATTATTACTGTTTCAGCAGTCGGTGTTGAATCACAAACAATAACTGTAACACAATTGGCACCAATAAGCGTTACTGCCGGCGGGTTGTCTTCTATATTAAGTGCAACAGAACTTAGCAATATAACAGTCCTCAGTCTTACCGGAACAATTGATGCACGCGATTTTAAAACAATAAGAGATAAAATGCCACTATTGACCAATCTGGATTTAAGTGGTGTAAGTATAGTGGCTTATACTGGAACAGAAGGAACTGCAACTGCCATCAGTACTAGTACTATTTACCCTGCTAATACAATACCGGAATTTGCGTTTTATAATTATAGCATAAATTCAGGGATGAAAACATTGAAAACTGTCAATATTCCAGGTTCTGTTACAAGTATCGGATTTCAGGCGTTTGTATATTGTTCCGGATTATCGAATATAGACATACCTAATTCAGTCATTTCTATAGGAAGTACTGCTTTTCAAGGATGTTCAGGGTTATCAACGATAATGATTCCGGGTTCGGTTTCATTTATTGGGAGTGATGCTTTTGCAGGTTGCGTAAATCTGGCAACTTTCAATGTTGATATAAATAATTTAAATTATTCGAGCATTAATGGCGTTCTTTTTAATAAAGACAAATCAATTTTAGTTACCTATCCTACAGGAAATAGTGCTACAAACTATTCAATACCCGGCACGGTTAAAACAATTAATGACAAAGCCTTCAATCAATGTTACGCATTAACGTCAATTACTATTCCAAATTCGGTTGTCACCATTGGGAATGAAGCTTTTTTGAATTGTCGTTTCTCCTCTGTTGATATTCCAAATTCTGTTATCACTATTGGGAATAATGCATTTACCAATTGCTCATTGTTAACTTCTATTGCGATTCCTGGTTCTGTTACGACAATCGGATATAGCGCATTTGAGCTGTGTGCAAAACTAGGCTCTATTAATGTAGAACCAAGTAATAGTAATTATGCAAGTGTGGGTGGTGTTTTATTCAACAAAGATGTAACCACTTTAATCGCTTATCCGATGGGAATTACCTCTACAAGCTATTCAATACCTGCTACAGTCAAAACACTTGGCAGTAGTGCCTTTATATATTGTTCGAGATTGGCTTCGATTTCTATTCCGGCTTCAGTTACTTCCATAGGTAGTGCCACATTTCAAAATTGTACCGGGTTGACATCGATTGAGCTTCCCATTCATATTTCTTACATTGATACCTATGCTTTTAGTGGGTGTATAAATTTAAGAACCGTTACAATTCCAAGTTCTGTTACTACACTTTTAACAGGAGCTTTTTACAATTGTACAAGTTTATCAACCATTCATGCTAAGAGTGCTATACCAATTAATCTATCTGCCATTAATGACGTATTTACGAATGTCCCTGTAACTACCTGTACACTTTATATTCCTACCAATTTCAAATCACTTTATCAGGCAGCCGATAAGTGGAAGGCATTCACGAACATGGTGGAAGAATTACCTGAGTGTGTACTTTCGACCAATAAAGTCACACTTTCAGGTAACGGAGAAACGAATACTGTTGATATGATAACAACAACGGTTGCGTGGACAGTAAAATCCGATAAGGATTGGGTTACTGTTACTCCTTCTTCGGGAGTAGATGATGCAACTCTTACTATTTCATCGGGTACAAATCCGACCATACAAACCCGCACGGCTACAGTCACTATTTATTATGGTGAATTTGTTTTGCAAAGCATAACGGTTACACAAAATCCGGGTCCTCCTACACTATCTGTTTCATCGAATGGGATAACGATAAATAAAAGGGTATCGACGGTTGCAATAACTTCCAATTCAGCATGGACAGTCGCTTCCGACCACTCGTGGCTTGTATTAAACGCTTCATCAGGCGAAGGTAATGCAACACTTACACTAACTGCAGATGCTAACCTTACAACCACTCCACGGACAGCTATGGTTACTGTAGCAGTATCATCTAGTTTATCAAAGACAATTACTGTAATTCAAGAAGCTGCAACATTAACGTTATCAAGCAATTCACTGGCTATTAAAGCAGGATATGGTAGTACAGTATCTGGTACTGTTACTTCAAATGTAGCCTGGACTGCCAGTGCTGATCAGTCATGGCTTTTATTAAATACTTATTCGGGTGATGGAAATGCAACCCTTACTCTAACTTCAGAAGCCAACCTATCACCAACTCCACGCATGGCTACCGTTACCGTTTTTGTTGCACCCGGCTTATCAAAAACAATTACTGTAACACAAGAAGCTGCAACATTATCGGTATCAGGCAATTCACTGGCCATTAAAGCAGGTAATGGCAGTACAGTTACTTGTACAGTTACTTCCAATGTAACATGGTCAGTCAAATCCGACCAATCGTGGCTTGCAGTTAACACTTCATCCGGTGATGGAAATGCAACGCTTACGTTTACAGCATATGCTAACCTCGCAACCATTTCACGCATGGCTACGGTTACCATTGTAGTTTCACCTGGATTATCAAAAACAATTACTGTAACACAAGAAGCTGCAACATTATCGGTATCAGGCAATTCACTGGCCATTAAAGCAGGTAATGGCAGCACAGCAACTTGTACAGTTACTTCCAATGTAACATGGTCAGTCACATCCGACCAATCGTGGCTTGCAATAAACACTTCATCCGGTGATGGAAATGCAACACTTACGTTTACTGCATATGCTAATCTATCACCAACTCTACGCATGGCTATCGTTACCATTGTTGTTTCACCCGGATTATCAAAAACAATTGCAGTAACACAAGAAGCTGCAACATTGACGGTATCAAACAATACACTGGCTATTAAAGCAGGAAATGGCAGTACAGTTTCTGGTACTGTTACTTCAAATGTAGCCTGGACTGTCAGTGCTGATCAGTCGTGGCTTTCATTAAATATTGCTTCGGGCGATGGAAATGCAACACTTACGTTTACTGCAAATGCCAACCTATCACCCACTACACGCACAGCTACCGTTACCATTGTTGTTTCACCTGGCTTATCAAAAACAATTACTGTAACACAAGAAGCTGCAACATTATCGTTATCAAGTAATTCACTGACTATTAAAGGCGGAAATGGCAGTACAGCAACTTGTACAGTTACTTCTAATGTAACGTGGTCAGTCACATCCGACCAATCATGGCTTGAATTAAATACTTCATCCGGCGATGGAAATGCAACACTTACGTTTACTGCCGGGACAAACCTTTCAACCAGTCCCCGGTCAGCTATGGTTAGTGTGACAGTATCATCTAGTTTATCAAAGACAATTACAGTAACACAGCAGCCCTATATTATAGCAAGCATTGTCAAAAAATGGAATAATGTTTTAATCTGTGATAATAGTCAGAATTTATTTGCAACATATCAGTGGTATAAAAACGACAATATTATTGCAAGTGCTACAAAACAGTATTACAGGGAAAGTGAAAGTCTTCCAACAGGTAATTATTACGTGAAAGTAACCACTACTGATGGTTCGGATGGAATATCCAATACTTTAATAGTAAATACTGCTTCCAAGGCTATCAAACTCTATCCGAACCCGGTAATCAACGGTCAATCATCTAGTTTGTCAATAGATGTTTTACCATCCGAATTAGAAGGTGCACGATTAACCATTACATCACTGTCTGGGCAAGTAATACAACAAAGTAATATTCTCTCAACCAATACCTCAATTCGAGGATTGTCAAAAGGTAGCTATGTGATACATGTTACGTTTGCTGATGGAAGCTCATACAACGAAAAATTAGTAATCTATTAAAAGAAAAAAATGAAAAAATGAAAAAAATACAATATACATTGTTATCCTGCTTAATGATAATTAGTTTTTCCGCAATATCTCAAACAGCAGTATTAAAAGCACCTGATTTTAAAAACAGCGAATTTAGTATCAATGCTTTTTATGGACTTTCAGGGCTTTCCGGTTCGCTTGCCAACGGTATTATCACCCCTGAATCTGGAGCTCAGTATTCCCTGGAAGGGAGTTTATTCTTAACGCGTTCAGTTGGAGTGGGCTTGGGTGTCGGCTACGCAAATTATGCTTCATCTGTCAAATTGAATAACTACACGTCATCCGTCTCAACGATAGATGATGGTGGTGACAATATACAATATAATGTCAAAGCAAGTAATATTACAGAAAAGGAAGAAGTATCTGCTTTTGAAATTCCGCTGTTTATGGCTTTTAGATTTCCATCAACCAAAGTCTATTTTGAAGGCAATACAGGAGTAAAAGTATCCATACCTTTTACTTCTTCATACAATTATACCCGGGGTACAATTACAACTACAGGATATTACGAGAAATACAACATTGAGCTTGTGGATATGCCCGAGCATGGCTACCAAACAGTAAATGATCCGGCTTATTCCGGAAAACTATCAACTAATACTGCGTTTTCGGTTTTTGCAAAAGTTGGATGTGTTATCCCAGTTGGAACGTTAGGCATACATATTGGCTTATACGGGAGTTATGGATTAAATTCTATTTTAGAATCCCAAAGCAATGTATTAATTAGTTATCCGAATGTAAGTTATCCTGTAACGTCACTAAGCAATAAAATTTCATTGATAAGCGGAGGTGTCAGAATAGGAATTAGTTTGTAATTATAACTCGGCGTAGGATAATTGGTGCAGGAGTTCGGCGAAGTCTCCAGATTCTACATTGAAACAAAATATGAAAAGCAGGAGCTTTTCTTTTAGCTTTGACATAGCGGGACGCTATGCCAAACATCAGGAGAATAAATGTTACGCTACGGCGAACGAGGGTATAGTGCATATTATAATGTTATTGCAAAAGAAAGTCTAATAAGTGGCTCCATGAATGGTTATTTAAAATGGAATCATAATACATTTTGGACAGAAACATGGGCTAACTATTTATCAAGTCAGTACTTTGGAAGTAATTATATTCCTTCTGTTGAATTTCCAATTCAAGACATCAGTAAATTTAATCTCTTTCGAATCTTTATTTCAAATCCACATATAAATTTATGAAAACGAACAATTATTGGGTAATGTATCAGATGTGGCGATGGATAATTATCTTATTGGATACCAATAGAGAAAATTAGAAATTAATCGGAGAATGGTAGGTGTATGCTTACCATTTTCTATTTTTATAGGCTTAAAACGTAGGAAAATGGATCAGACGAACGGAAATGTGACTTCATGTATCAGATGTGGCGATAAGTATAAATGTCCAGGTTGCCAATCAGAACATTTAGTAAAGAATGGAAAAACTAAAACGGGTAAGCAGCGCTATAGCTGTAAAGAATGCAACAAACGATTTATCATTAATTACTCGTATAACGCCTATAAACCAAATACTAATCAACAGATTATCCTTTTTACCAAAGAAGGGTTGGGAATACGTAGCACGGCACGGGTATTAAAAATATCGGTTACTACCTTAATAAAGCGAATCGTTTCCATAGCCCAAGGAATATCGCAGCCGCCTATTCCGCTGGGGAAGAGCTACGAAGTAGATGAAATGAGAACCTATATTGGAAAGAAATCCAGACTTCGGTGGATTGTCTACGCGCTAGATAGGGAGACTAAAGCGGTGGTAAGTTTCAATGTAGGAAGGCGCACCAATAAAACCCTAAAGCGGGTTATCAAAAGTCTGGAACTCTCCAAAGCCCGTAAAATTTATACGGATAAACTAAAGAACTATCGTTATCTGATTGCAAAAAAGCTCCATAATACACATGTTCATGCTACCAACCATATTGAACGGCATAATCTTTCTATCCGAACTCATTTAAAACGGTTGAACCGTAAGACAATTTGTTTTAGCCGGAGTTTGATGGTTTTATTAGCTGTATTAAGGATTTATTTTTGGGGATAAGTCATAGTATTACGGTATTGGAAGGAAGGGTCGAATTTATTGAAGAGATAAAAATTTTTTAAACAAAAGATTCTTCAAAAAAAATCTCCGAACAACTCAAGTCGTTCGGAGATTTTCTGTAATTACTTAAATAGCGCTTTGAAAAGGTCATTGCCGTTGGCATAAAGGAGCAATGCAAAAAGGAAAAACATCCCAATTGTTTGAGCATACTCCATAAATTTTTCATTCGGTTTACGTTTGGTTATTATTTCATAAATTAGAAAAAGAACATAACCACCATCCAACATTGGAATGGGGAGAATATTCATAAATGCCAGGATAACCGAAAGTAAAGCCGTCATTGACCAGAATATCTGCCAGTTCCAGGTTTTGGGGAACATTTTGCCAATAGAACCAAATCCACCAACCTGTTTCGATCCTTCCTTGGTAAATATCAGTTTCATTTGTTTCACATAGCTTGTAAGTGTACTCCAACCGAGATTTATTCCGGCAGGAACTGAAGCCAACAAACCATATTCGATGCGGTTTGTTTTCATAAAACTGTAATCAGGACGTGCACCAACTCCTAATTTTCCTGTTTCATTTAATAATACTTCAGTTTGTAATTTCTTACCGTTTCGTACAAAGTCTAAATTAACATGAATATTTTTTGAAGCATCCAATTCGGATGCAATATCTTGATATATAAACAATTGTTTTCCATTAATTCCTATTATACTGTCGCCGGATTGTAGCTTTGCTTTTTCAGCCGGTGAACCGGCAGAAACTTCTTCAATAACAAAAGGAAAACGGAAGGAGACAAAATCTGATTCTTTTGAAGACAATACTTTTTGCGAAAAATCTTTTGGTAAAGTCAATTCCAATAATTTATTATCTCTGGAAACAGTCACATTTTGATTGCCATCAATTAATAGTTTTTCAATAACATCTGCACGTTGCTCCACGGGATTACCATTAATCTTCACAATATTGTCTCCATTTCTGAAGCCATTTTCAATCATAGTTTGTGAAAAATTCAAGCCATACGTTGCATTTTTTAATGGTAAATATTCTTTGCCCCAGGTAAATAAAACAGCTGCATAAATAACCATTGCTAGAATGAAATTTACCAAAACCCCACCGGTAATAATCGGCAGCCGTTGCCAAACAGAGCGGGAGCGATATTCCCACGGCTGAGGTTCGGAGGTAAACTGAGACGTATCTTTTGTTTCATCAGCCATTCCTGCGATAGAACAATAACCTCCTAATGGCAGCCAACCAAGACCCCATTCAGTCGATTCAGGATATTTACGCCAATCACCTTCGGGTAATTCCGACAATGGAATTTGTTCCATAATAGTTTTTCCATTCGAATCGGTCATCTCATTGCCATTTCCATTTAATTTTGGGCGTTCATTGGCAGGAATATTTTTAGCAAAGAATTTGACTTCCCACTTTCCGTTTACCTTTTTTCCTCGTATAAACGAAAAATTGGGATTGAAAAACATATAGAATTTTTCGACACGAACTTTGAACAGACGTGCAAAAGCAAAATGTCCGAATTCGTGTAAAAATACCAGAATCGAAAGACTGAGAATAAGCTGTAAAGCCTGGATAAAGAATGTTTCCATATTGTAATTATTGGCCCCAACCCCCTGAAGGGGGCTTAAAGAGAAGTTTTAAAAATTATTTTATGCTATTAATTGTAAATTGCCTTTTTTTAAAGACCCCCAACGGGGAATTTAGGGGGCTTCTTATTTTTCCATTAAAAACAGGTATTCATCGTGTTTCCCGTCACTGTTTATCCATTCGCTGGTAGAACGCATATTGCTCATTACATTTTTTCTGTGATCTATTAGTTTTGTTTCCATCAATTTACCTGAATCTGCAATTATATTCATCAATTGTTCTTTGGTAGCTCTTCCACCCGAACTGTACGACAACAATAGATAACGTGTTTTTGTTTCGTTTATTAGCTTTCGTAACGATTCCATGGCCATAAATTCACCGGCTTCGTTTCGTCTGAATTCTTCAAAAACAGAGCCATTGTTATCATCACGACTGTCTTCACGCCGATTTGCTTTACCAAAGAGAGGCGGTTTATCGTTTTGAATAATCGTTGTCCACAAATGATAATAAGCGACATATCTGACACGGCTCGGCGGCATTTTTTCATTATTAGAACCATACGGTGGATCGAGATATACCAAATCAAACTCCTTGTTTGCAATCGTATTAAAAATATCGTCACGAATGACGCAGTTTTGTGCCTTTGATTCAAATCGCAACGGCAGTTTCAATTTCAACTCATTGAATGATCGTGCCGACCAATCTGACAAATAAGCCACATAATGACCAAGTGTATTATCCACTTTATCCAATGCGTAAATTAAACTTGTCAGCAATACACATTTATCTTCCCAAGGCAAGTCCAACCGATCAATTTCAACCCTGATAGCATCCAGTTTTCGTGTATTCTTTACTTGAAACGGTTTTTTTATTTCAGTTGAAGCGCCACCGTAATTCTCGGTAAACCAACCGTCAATTCCCTCAATATTATTCAGATAATCAATAATTTCCTGATAATATTTATCCGGTTTGTTTGAGGTCAAATAACAAGTGGCAAACACTTCTGACCATGCCGAAATATCATTGGAAGTAGTGGAATATCCTAACTTTGCAAATGCTTGAGACACCCGTGTGGAACCGCTAAATCCGTCGAGAACTGTTTCAACTCCAGCTAAACCGTTCACCATTTCAAAAATATACGGCAAAAGTTTTAGCTTTGAGCCTGCATATTTTATGCCTTCTGTTTTGGGAATTTCCATTTACTTAATCAACTCTTTGGTAAGTAAACGCACCAACGCATCCGTTTTTATATAGTCATCATACGTTGGCTTGGCAATAAATCCGGCCTTAGCCATTACATCTTCAATAATATCGCTCATTTTCAAAAAGCCAATCTTGTCTTTCAAAAATTCTTGAACAACAATTTCATTCGCAGCATTAAGAATACAAGCCATATTTCCGCCTTTTTCCATGGCATAATAAGCATATTCTAAATTTCTGAAACGTTCCAAATCCGGATTTTCAAAAGTAAATTGAGAACAAACACTAAAATCGAAACGTGTGAAATTGGTTTTCAACCGCTCGGGATAAGTAAAAGCGTACTGAATCGGCAATTTCATATCCGGCATGCCCAATTGTGCTTTGATAGAACCATCCACAAACTGAACCATGGAATGAATAATAGATTGGGGATGAACCACTACCTGAATCTGGTCGGGTGAAACGCCGAAAAGCCATTTAGCTTCAATAATTTCAAATCCTTTATTTATCAGGCTGGCAGAATCGATAGTGATTTTAGCACCCATATCCCAATTGGGATGCTTTAGGGCTTGAGTGCTGGTTACATGTTCAAGTTCATGCATCGATTTTGTGCGGAATGGTCCACCGGAAGCAGTGAGAATCAGTTTTTCAATCGGATTGTTACCTTCGCCTGCCAGGCATTGAAAAATTGCCGAATGTTCGGAATCAACCGGAATTATCTGTGAATTATGTTGAGCGGCAAGTTCACAAATCAATTCTCCGGCAACAACAAGCGTTTCTTTGTTGGCAAGAGCAATTCTTTTACCTGCTTTTATGGCACTTATAGTTGGTTTAAGTCCTGAAAATCCAACCATCGCAGTCAGAACCAAGTCAATCGGTTGCATTTCGGCCACCTGAGCAATTGATTCGTCACCGGCAAAAACTTTTACAGGTAAATCGGACAACGCACTTTTTAGTTTTTGGTAATGGTCTTCATTACCAATAGCCACCATTTCAGGTTTATATTTTCTTGCTTGCTCAATTAGTAAATCAACATTATTGTTGGCCGTCAAAGCGTATACTTCAAACAACGTTTCGTTATCTGAAATTACTTCCAACGCCTGTGTCCCAATGGAACCGGTCGAACCTAATATTGCGATTTGTTTTTTCTGAATTTCTTCCATTAATCTATCATCTTGCTGCTTACTGCTAAATTCTAAAATATTATTACTTCCTCCGGATCAATTGGTTTCCCTTGTTTCCAGAGTTCAAAATAAAATTGTGAACCAGCTTTTTTTCCCGTTGCATCTCCTGTTATTGCAATACATTCACCTGCTTTCACTTCATCGCCCACTTTTTTCATCAATCGAGTATTGTTTTTATAAATCGACAGATAATTATTTTCATGCTGAACCTGAATAACCCAGCCATAATCGAACGTAAAAGCCGCGTAAACAACTGTTCCACCCAATACGCTCATTACACTTTCGTTTGGTGGAGTAATCAGATAAATCCCATATTGTTGTTCGGATATATTAAACGACGATGATATTACCCCTCGTGTAGGTCGAAAGAAAACATATGAATTTTCTGTTGGTTTAGTGTCAATGCTTGCCAGATTATATTTTTCATCTTTCTCGAATTTATCAACAAATGCGGTTTCTCTTTTCGACTTATCCATCAGAATTTTGGCACGTTGTTTTAATGCAATTGAATCTAACGAGGCAATCGAATCGGGTTTCATATTTCCATCAATGATTCCTTTAATAATATCCACATAACCTTCTTGCAAATCAACCTGTTGAACCAGCGAATCGGCTCGCATTGATTCCTGAATAATGCTGGAACGGTTGCCAGACTCGCCATAACCCGGCAAATAACGGCTGATAGGTGTCGTGAAAATCAAAATAGTGAGAATGATAAATGTTGCCAGCATTAGTGTTGAAGCAAACATAAATACGCTGAAACGAGACAACCGGATATGCCATGACTCTTCCAAGGTGTTTTCATTCAGAACTGAAACGCGATATTTGAATCGCATTTTCTGAATAAATGGTTTAAGTCTGTTTGTCTTCTTTTTCATGCCGGTGTAACTGAAAAGCCCACAAAAGTAGCGAAATTCAAAATATAAACAAAATGACTGTGATTGATGTAGTATAGAATAGGGCTGTTATCCGATTTTGAATCCATTTTAAGTCCTTTTGTTGTTGATTTTTATTACTTTTGCCTGAAATATGAACATAAAATAACGAATCAAATGACTCGAATAGGAATACTTTCTGATACTCACGGAATGCTTGATGAACGCATTATGGAACATTTTGCTAATTGCGACGAAGTGTGGCATTGTGGCGACTGGGGGTCATTGGAAGTAGTCAACAAGCTAACTGCTTTCAAACCGCTTCGTGGCGTTTGGGGAAATATTGACGGGTATGAAATTCGTTCCATGTTTCCTCAACACAACCGGTTCTTGTGCGAAGGTGTGAAAGTGTGGCTGACTCATATTGGTGGTTATCCAGGAAAATATGACCCGTTGGTTCGTCCCGGGATTTTTCAGCAACCGCCCAAGCTTTTTGTTTGTGGACATTCACACATTTTGAAAGTACAAAATGACCGAACGCTTGATTTGCTCCACATTAATCCCGGAGCAGCAGGTAAATATGGGCTTCATAAAGTCCAGACATTAATCAGAATAGAAATTGACGGTGAGAAAATTCAAAATCTTGAAGTCATCGAATTGAAACCGAAAGCGGTGAAATAAAAAAATCCTTTGCTGTTTTCGCAGCAAAGGATTTTTATTTGATATCAATTGTTTATTTCACCCCATTCATCAACTTCTGCAGCCATTTCGATAGTCCGAAAAGAATCACCGAAGCCACTCCGGCAATAACTACAAAAAGCATAAAGAAATCGTAAAGTGAGACAATTTGAATTCCGAAAATGAATTTTGGTTTTCCCACTTCTGGATATAAGCCGCTGAGCATGCCGGCAAATTTATTGGCTGTTGCCATCGACATATACCAAACGCCCATTAATAAAGACGCAAAGCGCAACGGAGCAAGTTTATTTACCATCGATAAACCGATTGGCGAAAGCATTAATTCACCCATGGTGTGGATAAAATACAAGCCGGTAAGCCAAAGTATGCTTACTTTCACTCCGGGAGCGACATTTTTCACCCCAAAAGCAATAACCAAATAACCCAATGCAAGGAAGAACAAACCCATTGATTGTTTAACGGGTGAAGCTGGATCCATATTTCGTTTTCCTAACCAAATCCATAAATTGGAGAAAACCAATCCCATTAAAACAATAAAAACCGGATTGAACGATTGGAAATAACTGGCCGGCATTGTCCAACCAAAGATTTCACGATTGGTTTGTTCATCGGCAAAATAAGTCAGGGATGCACCGGCCTGCTCGAAAGCCGACCAAAAGAAAATAACGAAAAATGCAATAATATAAATAACCCAAATACGTTGACGTTCGATTTTAGTCAATGAATGGTCGGAAATCACATAAGCCGGAATAATAATACAAATGGAGAAAATAACAGCTCCAATTATGTCGAAATTCAACGCATAATGAAATAAACCGAATAAAGCCAAGCCACCCAGAATCCACGCTAAAAAAGCTGTAGCGTTTTGCTTTGAACTGTTTGCAGGGACAACTTCTTTTTCAGACTTATGAATATCCATTTTCCCTGCAGCTTCAATTCCTAATTGTTCGCCAGCCGGTCCTATAAGATATTTACTTTTCCAACCTACAAATAATATTAAACTGAGTAACATACCAATTGCAGCCGTTAGAAAACCGAATTTGAAATCAGCAGGATTACCCGTGTCACCAAAAAATCCGCAAAGTAACGGGGCTATAAATGCTCCAACATTTACACCCATATAAAAAATGGTGTAAGCTGAATCAAGTCGTTTGTCGCCTTTGACATACAAACTACCAACCATTGTGGTAATATTGGGTTTAAAAAAACCGTTTCCAAATATCAAGGCTGCTAATCCGGAATACATAAGCCATCGAGAAATATCGCCACTTTGATAATAAAGTGCACTTGTAAACATGAATAATTGTCCGATAATCATTAATATTGCTCCCCATAGAATAGATTTCCGCATTCCCAAATACCGATCAGCTACATATCCCCCGATAAGTGGTGTAAGATATACCAAACCGGTATAATTTCCATAAATGGTTGAAGCTAACTCTTTATCCATCAATAATGCTTTAATGAGATAAAGAGTAAAAATGGCGCGCATCCCGTAATAGCTGAAACGTTCGGACATGGCAGTGGCAAAAACAAAATACAATCCTTTTGGATGACCTTGTTTTAGTTCGTGTGTTGGCATGGATTTTAAGATTTTAAGATTGGTAATTACATAAAGTCTGCAAAAATATACTTTTTTGTCGAATTCTTGTCATTATTTTTCATGTAGGTATAAAAAAACAGATAGATAATTTTTGCAGTACTGCAAATTTGATTACTTTTGCAATCGCTTTTCAGAAAACGAAAACTTTTTTGAAAATCGGGCCTATAGCTCAGTTGGTTAGTAGCACCTGACTCATAATCAGGGGGTCACTGGTTCAAGCCCAGTTGGGCCCACAATGAAAATCAAGGTTTTACAGAAATGTAAAGCCTTTTTTTTATCTTTGTCCGAAACATTTATATTTGTATGATAGGATGTTA
>Ga0209123_1002117_pt1 | contig 17615 bp, 10 predicted proteins | sample BarGraIncu00431A_FD_184500 | JGI IMG/M metagenome (GOLD analysis project Ga0209123, IMG submission 184500) | Arctic peat soil microbial communities from Barrow, Alaska, USA - Barrow Graham LP Incubations 004-31A (SPAdes) (version 2) | ecosystem: Environmental > Terrestrial > Soil > Wetlands >... | reverse complement strand
AAAAATACAACGAAAATCAAGAAGAAAAAGTTGAAGTCGACGCCTATTTTGAAAAAACTATAGAAGATGAGAAACATGAAGAAATTATTGAATTAACTGTGGAAGATGCTAAAGTATATGAAGATAATATAGGAAAAGGTATAACAAAATATACGCAAATGAGCATCATAGAAGGTACCACAGGCAATGCCACGCAATGCTGTTTTTGCACAATAGTAAGCAAGGATTATTTAATAAAAATTCTAGCTTTCTACTATTCACTTGAGAGGCATAGTAAAAATTTTCATCTCTGGATTTGTTGTATTGATGAGGATATCTACTCCTCTCTTTCAGCCATTAATCTTGAAAATGCCTCTCTTATTCCTTTGAATGTTTTAGAAGATCAGCCGCTACTCGCCGTAAAAAATTCGAGAAAAATCAACGAATATTGCTGGACGCTAAAAGCTGCAGTTGTTCGCTATGTGCTTACGAATTTTAGCATAAACTCGATAATTTACTGCGACAGTGATATGTTCTTCTTTTCAGATCCACAGATAGTTTTTGATGAATGGGGTGAAGCTTCAATATATTTATGCCCTCAAAGAGATCTTGAATGGGTTCACAACATGTATGGTAAATTTCAAGCAGGTTTTATAGGATTTAAAAAGGATATACAAGGACTTAATTGTATAAATTGGTGGAATAAAAAGTGTATAGAATGGTGTTATGGACAACCAGACCCTAAAACGGGACGCTGGGGAGACCAGAAATATCTAGACCAAATTCCTGGCATGTTTTCAAATGTAAAGATTTCAAATAATCTAGGAGTAGATGCAGCACCGTGGAATACAATATATAATAATAATTTCAATATTAGCTCGCAAAATAATGAGATTTTTATTGAGGGAGATAAATTAATAGCATATCACTTTGCATGTCTCTCAATATTTAACGAAGATGACTACGACTTATGGACTTTTAATTATTTATCACTAAGTTCAGCTATTAAATCTTATATTTATATACCATATATTGAAAGTTTAAGAAATGCAATCAATGTTATAAAAACCTATCTAAATGAAAAAAAGGAAGATTCGTTTAATAGATCGGATCCAAAAACAGCACAAACATTATTTAAATATTCACCTTTAACTTTGACTATGGCAGTCTACAATGATTATTATAGTTTTTGTACAATAACCAGTAGCGAATATTTACTACAATGTATGTCGCTTTATACTTCGCTAAAAGATAAAATTAATAATTTCAATTTGTTTGTGTGTTGCATGGACGAAATTTCATTTTATGCCCTAAGTAATTTAAAACTTGAGAACATGACGATTATTAAGGTAGAAGAAATAGAGGATAGCCAATTGATTAACATTAAACAAAATAGAAGTATGCAGGAATATTGTTGGACAATTAAGGCCCCACTTATTCTTTATATTTTACAGAAATACGGTATAGACTCTCTTATTTATTGTGATGCAGATATATTCTTCTTTTCTGACCCATCTGTAATTTTTGATCAATGGAAAAATTATGATACACTGATTTGCCCTCAACGAGATTATCCTGAATTTGAAAAGGTTCATGGACGCTTTCAAGCTGGATTTTTAGGATTTAGAAACAGAGTTAGCAGTCTAGCCATATTAAACTGGTGGAAGAATAAATGTATAGAATGGTGCTTCGATAAACCTGATACAGTAATGGACAGATGGGGAGATCAGAAATATTTGGATCAGATTGTAAACTTATTCTACAGCATAAAAATAATAGATGACCTTGGGATAGATGCAGCCCCATGGAATCTAATTATTAATAATAATTATAAAGTTTATAATATAAATAATACTGTTCAAATTGATGGATTTAAACTTATAGTTTATCATTTTGGAAGTATGCATATATTTGATGAATCCACTTTTGACTTATGGAAACTTGATCCCTTATTTTTTAGTAAAGAACTAATTGATAATATATATATTCCTTATTTAAATGCTTTAAAAAAATCGATGGAAACATTAAAATCATCTGGCCTAGTAGATTTAAAACAACTATTTAGCTCGCAACCGATTATTAACGCTAAAAACCTATTTAAATTATAAGCATATGTCATATTTCAACCGGGAGGTATAGAATATGGAAGAAGTCAATCTTACTGGCACGAGAATACTCATAACTGGTGGATTTGGATTTATGGGATCTCACCTGGTCAAAAGGTTATTGACTGAAGGCGCAGATATATTTATTATAGGAAGACATTCGACACAAACATGGAGACTTACTGAGAAGTTAAACGATATTTCAATATATGAGGTGGATATAACAGACGCCACAAAGGTTGACCTCTGTATCAAGGATATATGTCCTGAAATAGTGTTTCATTTAGCAGCTTATGGCGTGGATTCTTCGCAACATGAATATATTAAATCAGCAAATATCAATATTTTAGGAACCATTAATATCATAAATGCATTAAAAAATAATTGTTGCAGAAGATTTATTAATATAGGCAGTTGTGCTGAATATGGGGATAAAAAAGATCTTATGAAGGAAGATATGAATCCTGAGCCTGTAAGCATTTATGGAAGCTCTAAGGCTGCTGCAACTATAACCGCACATCAGATTGCCAGAGAAAACAATATAGACATTATAACATTAAGACCCTTTGGTATTTTTGGGGAAGAAGAAGAGAGGCATAAGATTTTTTCCCACATTATATTATCAATTCTTGAGGATAAAGAGGTAAAACTAACATCTTGTGAGCAATTACGAGATTACTGTTATATTGAAAATATAATTGACGGTTTGATAATGGCCGCCAAATGCAAAATAAAGAACACTATTTTCAATATAGCCAGCGGCAATCTTTATCCTTTAAAATACTATGTGGATACGATATTTAGAAATATGAAAACAGACAGACTCCCTTTGTATGGCGCAGTGGAATATAGAAAAAACGAAATGTGGTCACCTACTGCTGATACAACTAAAATTCAGACTGAATTAGGTTGGAGTCCTAGTATAAGCCTTGAAGATGGTATTATAAAAACAATAAAGTGGTATGAGGATAATCAAAACAAGTGGACTAAGTATCTCTAATAAAAACTTATACAAAAATTCTATGTGAAATAAAGAAAGCCTAGCAATTACGCTAGACTTTCCTTTTTGTTATTTGAGCAAGTATTCATGATACATTTTCTAATAATAACAAACAACTGGTGTTCCTGTCTCAATATTCTCAAATACTGTTTTTGCGAGCTCAAATGGTGAATTTACGCAACCATGAGAACCATTTTTTTTATAGATCTCTCCACCAAATGTGTTTCGCCAGCTAGCATCATGTATTCCTACATTTCCGTTAAAAGGCATCCAATACTTAACAGGGGATGCGTAGTTTTGGCCTTTAAGGGTTGCATCTTTTTCTTTATATTTAAGTTTATAAATTCCTGCGGGCGTTGATGTTTCTTGTGAGCTTATATTCCCTGTAACAACATCCCCCTGAGTTACCAGTGTCCCATTTTTATAAAACCATAAATGCTGGGCCGACATATCTATTTCTACATAAGTATTACCCATATCATCATTACCATGATGCAAGGCAGTTTGACTATATGCAGGTTCTTTTGATATATCTTTTCCTTGTTTTATATTTGCTATTAGATTTTGTGTTTCCATAGATTTATTAATGTACCATCCATAGTCACCAACAGCAATATTTATTGCCACTCCTGATGTTTTAACGAAATTTCTACTGTTACCAACTGTATTATATTTGCTTGAAAGTATATTAATATAATTTCTGACTTCCTTTTCATCAAATGTAACATTACTACTTTCATCAACTACAAGCCACTTATTTATTGTAGTTGCATCTAAAAGTTCTTTAGCTTGTCCAAAAGTATATGTGATCTTAGAATCTACATATTTGTTAAGCAGGTCTTTTGTGTCCAATGTTTTTTGAGACTTTGATGTATATTGTGGTTTTACATAGTAATTAATTGATTCCAAATCTATTGTAGTTTCGCCCTTGCTCACTGCATCTATCACCTTGTTGTATAAAATCTCTTTGTTTCCCTTATTTCCGATGACCTCATCTATAATCACATAACCCTTATCTGTATACTTATAACTAGCATTTTTAGGCTCAATTATGTTCTTTTTATCAAAACAGGTGAGGTTGTCCACACTCTTTTTTAATAGATTTGTATCATATTTAATTCCTTCTATCATTTTAGAATCTTTTGTATTAAAAACTGCGGACATCCATTTGTAAGGATTCTGTGAATCTTTAAAATCCTTAAATTCTCCGTCTGAATCATATTCTAAGCCAACTTCATCGCTTGTGATTTGCTCAGTTTTTCCGCCTCGTTCTTTAATAGTTATCTTGTATGTTTTAATTTCAGCTGCCATTTGTTTATTTACATCCCCTACAACTTTACCCGAGACACTAATGCTATTTATTGCAGATCCAAAATAAAAATGATTCATGAAATACATTGACATCCCAAAATATATAAAAAGTAGTGCGCAAATAAAAGTAATAATTCTCTTAATAACTTTTTTGTGTTTTTTTGTTGAACTTATTATTGAGTTTTCAAGTTCATTTACCATAATGCCTTCCCCCCATCTATTTTCAATAAAATGTAGAGTTATTCTACATTTTATTTATATTTTTAGTCGCTAATTCAAAACCACCTGTGAGTATTAAATTTACTTTACTATATTCTCCTTATTTATCTTCTTCTCCTCCTTTTTTTTCGCTTATTTAAATTAATTTTTCTTATTATTAATGCCACTACCGCTAAACCTAAAATTACTTTTATAGCTGCAATTAAATATGTAAGCATGTTGCTTTTCACTAAGGATGCATATGTAACCGTTGAATAAAGTTTGTAAGTTTTAACCTTCCCCTTTTCAGAAAGCAACAAGGTTCCAATACTTGCGTTATCTTTAAAACTTGAAACAGAAAGGCTATCCACTTTTATATTTTCCTTCAAATCTTTTTTATTTGCCTCATTGCTATAATAACTTACGTCTTCTTTAGCTATAAGTGGTACACTAACAGTTTTCTCAGGTCCAAAAAATCCAAGTGGTTTGTATTTTAACGTTTCTGTTTTTATTACAGAATTGCTTTCATGTAATACTTCTGGCTCTAACTTATAGCTATAGTCAATTATCTCTTTCATATCATTAAAAACATAAACGTCGTTATAGAAATCATAAATCGAGTTCATAACAACCCCCATAATTTGTCTGCCATCCCTTTCATAAAAGGCTACAAGGCATCTACCAGCAGGCGTTGTAAATCCAGTTTTCCCACCAATACAACCGTCGACTCCAAGAAGTTTATTGGTATTTTTAACGTCAAATATAGTACCTGTAGAGGTTGATAGATTATTTTGCTTTTTACCCATTGATTCTTTTACCCATGGGTTTGTTATTGCGGCCCTTGCTAAAATACTCATGTCATAAGGCGTAGTATAATGTTCTGGGTCATGAAGACCATTAGCAGTTACAAAATGAGTTCCTGTCATATTAAGTTTTGCTGCCTTATCATTCATCGTTTTAGCAAAATTTGTAGAATCTCCTGAAATGTTGTCCGCAATCATATAAGCCAGATCATTTGCTGAATACATTAAAAGTCCATCCATAACGTCTCCTGCTGACATAGTTTCCCCAATTCCTATTGAATGAAGATTAACATTTAGTGAATCAGCGGGCTGATCTTTTGCACTTTGCGTATATTTTAGTTTATCAGTTTTACCCATATTTTCTGCAAGTAGTAGTGCAGTCATTATCTTTGTTGTACTTGCTGGGTACACTTGCTTATCTACATTTTTTGCATATATTACTTCCCCAGTTGCAACATCTATAGTGATGGCTGCTTTACCATCTATTGTCGGTAAATTATTAGTCTGGGCAAAAACCGTCACAGAACTATTTAAGCTTATAGAGAACACTATAAATAATACAACAACAATAAAAATTCTTTTACATTTCAAATTTCATCTCTCCATTACTTTAATTTATTATGTATAAACCATAAAATACTATTTACAGTTCAATTTTCTATATCAGCGCAGAAATGAGCAAGGACATTGCCCTTGCTCATTAATATGTTTTATTAATATAGAGTAGTAGTTCGTTAAACTAATTATACACGATAATATTACAATTTGCTCTATTAAATTTACTTTTTGTTCATTTAATTTTCCGGTATATAAACCCTTATTTTAAAGCAATTCCCGTTATACCAAGACCAGTGCCATCTCCAAGAGTTATGATACTTTCTTTAAATATAGCTCCTCCAATAATTGGATCCTCGCTACATAAAACTGGTCCATCTAAGTCAATTTTAGTTATAACACTTTTTGCGCAAGCTAGGTGAACTGCCGCTGTTACACTTACTTTTGCCTCCAGCATACATCCTATCATGCATTCAACCCCGTATATCTCAGCCATTGAACAAATTTTAAGTGCATTATAAATACCACCGGTTTTCATTAATTTTATATTTATAATATCTGCAGCTCTCATCTGCATTATTTTTAATGCATCCATTGGTGAAAATACACTCTCATCAGCCATAACAGGTATATATACATTGTCAGAAACGAATTTTAGCCCTTCAAAATCATGTGCTCGAACTGGTTGCTCTACAAGCTCAATATCAAGTCCTAAATCCTCCATTTTCCTCAAAATCTTAACTGCTTCTTTTGGTGACCAACCTTGATTAGCATCTATTCTTAGCTTTATATCTGGTCCTATAACCTCTCTAACCTTCTGTAACCTTTTCATATCTAGGGCCGCATCTTTCCCAACTTTAATCTTAAGCGTCTTATATCCAAGCCTTATAGCATCTAAACTATCTTCAGCCATCTCTAAGGGGTCGTTAACACTTATAGTTATGTCTGTAGTTATTTCTTTTCTATAACCACCTAGTAATTTGTATAGAGGCGAATTGTACAATTGACCATATAGATCATAAAGAGCAATATCAACTGCTGCTTTAGCACTTGTGTTATTAACCATACATTTGTTTAGCTTTATAATGAGTTCTTCAAAATTTTCTATTTTGAGTCCTATTATAGTTTTCTTAATAACATCATTTATTGCACTAACAATTGCTCCTGTAGTATCTCCAGTTATAACAGCTGTTGGTGGAGCCTCACCATAACCAACATTACCGCAATCAGTTATCACTTTTACAATTACATCTTCCACACTATAAACTGTCCTTAATGCAGTCTTAAATGCCCTCTTTAACGGTACGGAGACATATTCAATCTTTACGTCAATAATCTTCATTTTGCATTCCTCCTGAAATTAAATAGTCATAAGTGATTTTAGAAACCTTGCCTATTATATCTCTTGAATAATTATCACTAGGACCATCCCAAGTAAGCATTGTGAAAATGTACTCTTTACTTTTTGTATAAACTATTCCTACATCATGTTTTATATTTGGAAGATCCCCCGTTTTGCTTGCTACAATAATATTCTCACTCAAATGATTTTTCATCATAGAATTGTCCATTTGCATTTTCATTATGTCCAGCATAATACCTGAGTAGGTTTTACTAATTAAGTCTCCACTATTTAAAAGCTCTAAAAACCTTGCCACATCACTGGCCGACGTATAGTTATCCATTCCTAATATTCTAGCATCAAAATCCATCATTTTTCTTCTTAACATAGTAGAATTAAATCCTAGCTTGCGGATAAATTCATTTATATTTTCCATTCCAATCATATGTATTAATTGATTAGTTGCAGTATTGTCACTTTGAATTATCATTAATGTAATAAGGTCCTTTATAGTATACGTATTCTTTTCATCAAGAGCATATAAAATACTATAAGGCACTCTCTCATTTTTATCAATACAAATTCTGTAATTTAAATCTAATTCTCCAATGCTTGCAAGTTGAAACGCCTTTGCCATAATAAATAATTTAATTATAGAAGCTGAATGCACTACTTGCGTTTGATTTATAGAACACGTTTCATTTAATTCTAAATCCTTAATATAAATAGAGTATCTCACATTTTTATTTTTCATAAACTCTAAAATAATATTCTTAAGCATCCTCTCTCCCCACCTTAACTTTACTTTGATTCAATATGTATAATTATACTATTCATCTTTATTATGGATTATATATCAAATTAGCATTATAATATATATAATTCTTTAACTAGCGAGGTGTGTTTATGTATAACGATGACTATAAATTCCCGGATATTATGAATTCGGCCCCATTTTGGATGTCTGATATTTATGATGCAAATGATATAATACTTTCTGAAATTGAAATTGGAAAGTTTAATAATAATATTAAACTTCTAATATCCTCTTTATATGATTTGGAAAACGAAGATGATATTATATCTTCTAAAGTTCTTTTTAAGCTTATACAATCGTATACACTGTTTAGCAAAGATATGTATGATTCGAGTGGCTGCCTAGTTCTAAATGATTATTACGAAAAAATTATACATAACACTAATTTAAATTCAGTCAAAGACAACGCCCCCGTTAAATATGGTATAAGCTTAAAGAAGACTTCCATTCGAAGTTTTCCTGAAGAAAGCGCAATTTTCTCCTCTATTTGGCATTGCAAATTAAATAACTTTGACAGATTTCAAGAAACAGCTTGCCTTCCCTTTGAGCCAGTTTTAATCCTCCATGAAAGTTATGATAAAAAGTGGTACTTTGTGAAAATTTATAATTATGTTGGTTGGATTAAAGCTGATGATGTTGTGATAGCTGTTGATAAAAAACAAATTTTTGATTATGTTAATAGTAAAGATTTTTTAATGGTTATTTCTAAAGAAACCAATTTAACTATTAGTTCACAAGGATCTTCGACCATAACTATAAACTGTGGAATGGGTACAAGGTTAAGCATATTAAAACCTCTTGATTCTAATTCAATGGATAATTATGTAGTACAATATCCGACGCGCGACGTCAATGGATTCCTTTTATTTAAAAATGCTATTATAAATAAAAGTGATGATACTATAGCTGGAAACCTTCCATATACAAGATATAACATAATAAATCAGGCACTAAAATTTATTAGTACACCTTACGATTGGGGGGATAAATCCACCGGGAAAGACTGCTCCAGCTTTATACTAACAATTTATAAGTGTTTTGGACTTTTACTACCACGTAATGCTGATGAGCAAGAAAATAGCTTTTATAAACCACATAATTCTTTTGTATTTAGTGAGTATGAATCGCTAAAAGATAGATACGCTACAATGGAAAACATAAAACCTGGTACTTCCCTATTTTTGAAGGGTCATGTAATGATGTACCTTGGTAAATACATGAAAATTCATTATATGATTCATAGCTTTTCCGCATACGGGGTTAAAAGTGGATCTGGCTATGAGTCTCGTGATGCCTTAATTGTTGCAATTTCTCCTGTAGATTTACCATCAACTAGCGGTGTCCCTTTTTTGCAAAAATTCACCTCTGCGGTCCAGTATATTTAAACTGGACTATGCGAATATTTATAATCAGTTGTGAATTTATTTAAAATTATAATTTTCCATTATTTCATAAATTTATTATACATCTTAATGTAGTAAATTCATAGAAAAGTAGAATTTTTATTCGATTCTTATATTTATATAGCAATATAATACCATTATGTCATTAAAAATTGTAACTAGCTCTAGAATGAGATAGAATACGGGGGTAATTATGAATAATTTGAATATATCTATTATGTTAGAAAAATTTAAGTATAAATACATAAATTTATGGTGGGCTACAGATAAAAACAGTCCTATTTTTACTAAAGAAATTACTTTCAAAGAAAAGCTTTTAAAGGAAAGACATATGAATAAATTTTTAAGCGAGCTATTTTCTCACTTAAAGAAATGTCCTAAAAATGAAAACCTTAGGGCTGATTGGAGAAATACTTTGTGGTCTATGATAAAGACTTTTGGATATGATTCAGGTTTCACTGAACATGAAATTAATGGCGATTTTTCAAAATCACTTCCAATAATAACACATACTTTTATTTGCAATGTTAAAGAATTCGATAATACTATAAATTTGGATAAAATGGTACAAGCCCTCAGAAATGTTTGGATTATGAACATATTACAGGTTCTCCTTGGCGCAAAAGTGGAATGTACCCCATCTGTTTTTGCCTATAGTATGCTTTATCCATATACTGATAATTTTTTAGACGATGATAAAATATCCTATGAAGATAAGAAGTCTACAAATGAAAGATTTAAATCAAGATTAGAAGGCAAGAAAACAGAACAACGTAATTCCCATGAAGCAGCGCTATTTAATTTAGTGGACATAATTGAGGATCAATATCCTAGATCTTCATTCCCAGAATTATATGAAAGTCTTTTAAACATACATGCTACTCAATGCAATAGTCTTACTCAACACAAAGTTATAACTTCGCCATATGAGATAGATATTTTGGGAATAAGCACTGAAAAAGGTGGTGCTTCCGTACTTGCTGATGCTTATTTAATAAATGGAAATTTATCTGAAAAGCAAGCCGATTTCGCATTTTCATATGGAGCACTACTTCAGTTTTGTGATGATTTACAAGATTCAAAAGAGGATCTTAAAAATGGGCACATGACTATATTCTCACAGACCTGCGAAAAATGGCCAATAGATAATATTACTAATGCTTTATTTGATTTCGCAAATAAGGTAATAGATCTAGATGAGGCTTTCACTTGTGAGGAATCTAATACTATGAAAAAGTTCTTAAAAAAGAATTTGGTATTTCTTATTTTCGAAGCTATTTCACAAAACCATAACTTATATAGCAACTCATACATTAAAAGCATTGAGAAATACTATCCATTTAGAATGTTATATACAAGAAAACTTTTTAAAAAAATAAAGAATAATTATTCAACATTTCAAAGCATCCATGGATACTCTATAGATGATGTTATATTATTTGCTACAGATATTAAATAAGTTTCCTTATAATTAATTTTTTGTGTGTATTAATTAAATAGGTTATAAAAAATAACTCCAGCAAGCTAATCCTGCTAGAGTTATTTTTTAATTAGTAACTATAGATTTTTTCTCTATAACAATTGGAAATTCTTCATCACCCTCAAGTAGAGTATTCTCTTCTATAATTGTATTTTTATCTAATATAACATTAGTAAGTTTACAGCCTTTTTTAATATGGCAGTTTTGAAATATTATACAATTTTTAACTTCCGCACCTTCTTCTACAATTACCCTTCGTGAAATAATACTCTTATCTATTTTTCCCTTCAAAATGCACCCATTGGCAATTAACGAATTATTAACCTTTGCGTAATTAAAATATTTAGTGGGAGCTTCATCTTTACTCTTTGTATAGACTAACCCCCCATTAAAAAATAGCTCCTTAGTTACTTTGCCATTTAACATATCCATACTAGTTTTATAATAATTCTTTATAGAATTTACGCATTGAAGGTATCCCTTAAACTCATATGCATTTACGTTAAGCTCCGCAACATTGCCATAAATAGCTGCTTTTATTGAGTTATGGCTTCCTGTTTGAACACATTTGTTTAAAATATCTATAAGCGTTGTTTTTTTCATTATAAACATTTCCATGGATATGTTTAATTTATCTTCCGCACCTATATTTTTCCCAATACTTAAAATCTTATTTTCTTCGTTAATATATAGAGTACTACAATTTGCGTAATGTCTTTTCCCAGTATTTGTTTTTTTATACAATATAGTTATATCACTACCTGTCTCCTCATGATATTTAGCCGCCTCATTATAATCTATATTGCACAACATGTAGGATGAAGATATTATTACATACTCTTGCTTACTTCTGTAGATATATTCCATATTTTCACTTAATACATCTATATCTCTTAACCTTGCTCTTTCAGATGTAAGATTAAATAAAAACAGTCCATTTATTTTTCTATCTAAATCCCAAGGCTGCCCTGAACCCAAATGATCTACTAAAGACCTAGACTTTGTGTTAGTGAATATACCTACATTATGAATACCAGAATTAACCATATTAGAAAGTACAAAATCAATAATCCTGTATCTACCACCTATAGGGATGGACGCTATAGTTCTAGATTTCGTAAGACTTTTAATATCATCTTCCTGCTCATTTAACATTAATATTGCTATATAATTTTTAAGCATTTTAGCACCCCCCATAATTCTATAATTAACTAACTACCTTTGAATCAGCTTTAATTTCACGCCCTTTTTCAATAACAATAATATCACGACCATTACCAATACACGAATTACGTCTTATAACAACCTGATTTCCTATAATAGCCTTATCTATTACCACATTATTTCCTATTTTAGTATTTGGCAATATAACTGAATTAGTTATTTTAGATCCTTTTCCTACATGCACCCCTTGGAAAAGAACACAATTATTTATCTCACCAAAAACTGTACAACCTTCATTAAGCAATGCATTGTTTAAAATGGCTTCAGGTCCTATATATTGTGGTGGCAACATAGCATTAACTGTATATATTCTCCACTTATCATCGTATATATCAAGTTCATTATCCTCAGATAATAAATCCATATTGGCTTCCCAAAAGCTTTCAATAGTACCAACATCTCTCCAATATCCGCTAAAATGATATGCATATAACTTCTGATTATTATTTAACATCTTAGGAATTATATTTTTCCCAAAGTCGTTACTAGATGTCGCGTCAAGGTTATCTTCTTTTAAAAGTTGCTTAAGAACAGACCAATTAAAAATATAAACTCCCATTGATGCTAAATTACTTTTAGCATTTTCTGGTTTTTCTTCAAATTCATATATACTATCATCTTCATTAGTGTTCATTATTCCAAATCTACTACATTCATCAGCTGGAACCTCTATTACTGCAATGCTAACATCTGCACCTTTTTCTTTATGATAATCAAGCATTTTAGAATAATCCATTTTATAAATATGATCACCTGATAAAATAAGAACATATTCTGGATCAAAGCTATCTATGTAATTTGTATTTTGGAATATAGCATCAGCTGTACCCTTATACCAATTACCACCATCTTCGCTTTGGTATGGGGCAAGCATGCTTACTCCTCCGTTTCTCCTGTCTAAATCCCACGGTGCACCTATTCCTATGTGAGAATTTAGTTCTAGTGGTTGATATTGGGTAAGAACTCCTACCGTATCTATATCAGAATTAGAACAATTACTTAAAGAGAAATCTATAATTCTATACTTTCCTCCAAATGGAACTGCAGGTTTTGCTGTCATCTTCGTTAACTCTTTTAACCTTGACCCTTGACCCCCTGCCAAAATCATAGCTACCATTTCTTTTTTTTTCATGATAGTCTCTCCCTTCTAAATAAATTCTTTTAATAAATAAGAGTTATAAATAAACTAGCCACAACGTTTTCATCAACCTTAACATATATACATATTTATATAATATATCCTTTTAGATTATGTATTATATAGAATATGTTGTCATCATATATATATTATTGTCTATTATACTACATCTATATTAATTGATATATAGATTATAAAAAACAGATGCATTAATTTAACATCTGTTTTTTATTATACAGTCTTTATTATCTATTTTTCTAATTCTTTTAGTAATGTACCCAGCTGATTAATGTATTCTCCATATTTTGCCCAATCTAAATTTTTTTGAGCATCTAATGCTTTTGTATATAAATCATTTGCATCCTTGATCAGTTTTGCATTAGCTTCACTTAGTTGATTTGTAGTAGTTCCCGTCGCACCTGGAACTACAGAATTGGAAGCCTTAAAATTAAATATCTGCTCAAGTCCGCTTTCAATGTTATCAACCATAAGTAACTTATTGTCATAAGATAATATTATCTTTTTCATTTCTGGAATACTATTTTTTCCGCTAGCTCTTAAATAGAGAGGTTCAATGTAAAGTAGCGAATTTTTTATTGGAAGAATTACAGTGTCTCCATACTGCACTTCTGAGCCTCCAGTGTTCCACAATGAAAGTTGCGCCGAAATCGTAGTATCCTGACTTATTCTCTGTTTAAATAGGTACGGACTATAAACTGTTGTTTCCGCTGGAAATTTATTTAGGAATAGCTTACCATAGTTTCCTACGTCCATTCTAGCCCCAAAAATTGCAGTCATGTTATATTTTCCCTTTATGTTGAAATATTGTTGCAATATCATTTCTTCACTGTCTACTCCAGGCAATTTTTCTACAAGATACGGTGGAACTGATGTCTCAACCTCACCTCCTACAGAGGCTGCAGTCTTAGAAACATCCCAAATGTCTTCACCATTATAAAATACTCCCGGATCAGTTACATGGTATTTACCTAAGACTTCGCTTTGAATACTAAATATATCAGACGGATACCTAAAATGTGCTTTTAAGTCAGTTGGAATCTCTGATATATCCTTGAAAAGCTTAGGGAAAATTTTCGCGTAATTTTGTACAATTGGATCAGTCGAATCTGCCATATAAAAATTTGTAGTACCATCGTAAGCATCAACTACAACTTTAACAGAATTTCGAATATAGTTTATTCCATTTTGTGGTTGGGAGAATGGATACTTGGTAGAGGTAGTGTAAGCATCAAGTATATAATATACTTTTTCTCCACTTACAACGAGATATGGATCTTTATCATAAGTTAAAAATGGAGCTATAGATTTTGCCCTATCAACTATATTTCTATTAATTAAGATTTTACTATCACTCTTAATATCCCTAGATAATAGGAAATTTAGTTCACCATTATTTATTGCAAACAAAAATTTATTAGCCAAATTCATTTTGATTCCAGCGTTTCCATCATAGTTTGTTACTTTGTTGCTTCCGCCTTGAGGAAAATCAAATTCACTTAAATTAGTGTTTACTATAGCATATTGATTTGTTTGTTCACCAAAATAAATTCTTGGATTTGTTAATTTAAGGTTTGTACTATTTGCAATTGGCATATCCTTAATTACAAAATCAGGTTGACCTTCTGCTGTAACTGCGTTTACATTACTCATTACAACGCCATATCCATGAGTATAAATCATGTGAGTATTCTGCCAAGTATCTGGTGACAATGATTTTGAATCAATTTCCCTTGCCGCAAGAAATACTTGACTATATTTACCATTTATATTGTACCTGTCTACATCTACATCACTGAAATTATAATAATATCTTATTATCTGAACTTGATTATAAAATTCAAGTGTTTGCTTAGCTGAATTTATTCTAATATTATTTATTGTTTTCTGATTATCTGAAATATCCTCTTGTTTCAAATCATTTTTCACATTAAAATCTGTTGTGGTTATACCCTCTAAATTAAAGGCTTTATTTGTAAAATTAATGTTGTTTTGAATATATGGTTTTTCAAGTTCCTTTTCATTAGGACTTACAATACTACTTTGAACTACACCTGCTGATATTCCCTCTACAACACTTATTAAAATAAGCGCTACAAGTGAAATTATTATTGGTTTTACCTTTGATTTTAAAACACTTATAAATGTTGCTATGCCAGCAAGTATACATGCCACAATAGATATTTTATAAAATAGTAATGTTACATGAATATCCGTATAGCTTGCCCCGTATGCAACTCCCCTAGGGCTATAGACTAAGTTAAATGATTTAATTAAAAATCCAAGTGAAAGTAAAAGTACTATAAATGAACATGTTAGTGCAAGCCATCTTCCCTCAACTATAAAAAAATCCTTGCTAAGTCCTTTTAAGTCTTCAAAAGGATTTGATAATTTCCCACCAAAAACTGTATCCTTTGCTTTAAATGTAAAGAAAACTATTACTTTAATAATAACTAAAACTACTAATAGCGTAATAGTAAAACTATATAGTGATTCAATTAAAGGAAGTTTGAACGTATAAAAGGATACATCCATATTAAAAATAGGATCTTTAACATTAAAACTAACTGCATTAATGAATTGAAGTAGCTTACTCCAATATATAGATGCAAAAGTAAATGAAAATAGAAGTGAAACAATTAAATTACAAACTATAAAAATTTTATTCTCAATAGCTCCTTTCTTGCCATTTACCTCAACTACTTTTTTAAGTCGCACAATACTCTTTTTGATGCTCTTATAATATAACCATATTCCAATATAACTAAGAATAAAAATGGGTATCATAAGTTTTAGCACTGTAAGTATCTTTGTAAAATATACTGAGCTGTAACCCACTTCATTAAACCACTGAATATTTATAATAAATTGAGCTATGCTACCTAAGGAAAATAAACATACAATGAGAACTATAATTACAAAAGATATAATAAACTTTTTTTTCTTATTCATAAAATCACCTCTTAATAAAATTTCTTATGTTTATTATAACCTATATTTATCCTTTTATGAAGTTAATTTTAACCATCTAATAATAACAAACAACTGGTGTACCTGCCTCGATATTACTGTAAACAGCCTGGGCCAAATAATATGGCGAATTTATACAACCATGAGAACCAGACGATTTATATATTTCTCCTCCAAATGTACTTCTCCAGCTTGCATCATGAATTCCTATCCCCCCATTAAATGGCATCCAAAATGAAACAGGTGAAGCATATCCCGGTCCTTTAAGGACAGCATTTTTCTCTTTATATTTCAATCTATAAATACCTCCTGGCGTTGCAGTATTAGCACCTGCGTTACCTGTAACAACATCCCCTTGTACCACAAGTGATCCATTTTTATAAAACCATAAGTGCTGGTTTGTCATATCTATTTCTACATACGTATTCCCTATATCGTTGTTGCCACGAGAGTTGGCAGCTTGAATATATGCGGGCTGTTTTGATATAGTTTCTCCTTTTTTTATACTGGCAATTAAAGCCTTTGTTTCTTTTTCTTTATTAATGGACCAGCCATAATCACCACCACCAATATTTATTGTTTTCCCCGTTGAAGAAGCCAGTGTTCTAGTCTTACCAATCGTATTATAACTTTTAGAAAGCGAATCTATATAATTATTAACTTCTTTCTCATTAAATGTAACCTGAAAATCTTTATCAACTGAAATCCATTTATTAATAATAGAACCATCTAAAAGTTCTTTATGCTGCCCAAACTCATATGTTATTTTTGAAAATACATATTTGTTGAGTGTATTTTTGGCATCGATAACTTTTTGAGATTTAGTTGTATATAACGGTTTAACATAACAATCTAATGATGCCAAATCTATTGTAGTTTGTTCTTTAATTATTGCATCTGAAACCTTATCATATAAAATATCTTTATCCGCTTTACTCCCTTTAACTTCGCTCACAATCACATATCCACTATCTGTGTACTTAAAGCTTGGATTTTTGGGTTCTATTATGTTACTGCTATCAAAACAAGAAAGCTCATTTAATCTCTTTTTTAATAAAACCTCATCATATTTAACCGTCTCTGTCATTTTAGAATCTTCAACGTTAAAAACTGATGAAACCCATTTATAAGGATTCTGACTATCTTTTAGTTTATCAAATTTCCCATTTGAATTATAAGATAAACCAATTTCATCAGCTTTAATTTGTTCGTTTAAGCTGCCTAGCTGTTTTATATTTAACTTATATGTCTTAAGGTCAGCTGTCATTTCTT
>Ga0209123_1002116_pt1 | contig 17616 bp, 17 predicted proteins | sample BarGraIncu00431A_FD_184500 | JGI IMG/M metagenome (GOLD analysis project Ga0209123, IMG submission 184500) | Arctic peat soil microbial communities from Barrow, Alaska, USA - Barrow Graham LP Incubations 004-31A (SPAdes) (version 2) | ecosystem: Environmental > Terrestrial > Soil > Wetlands >... | reverse complement strand
GTCTTGTTCGCTATAGATTGAATTCATCTTTTTTTCTAATGCCTCAAATCGGTTCATCATAGCCTCGAATGTGCGGGCTTCTATATTTACTATTTCCATTTCAAATTACTTTTTATGTTTATAATTCTCGAATTTTCTGTAAATATACAAACTCATTTATAGATATATACACATTGAAATAGCAATGGTAGTATTAGGCTTCGATTGGCTTTTACAAAGACAGAAATTAATTTCGAAATAATAGTATTTGAAGAAGAAATAAAGTTTGTCTTGTTTATGTGAGATATTATTTGCAATTATGCGCACTATAAGCGACAAAATTTGTATGGCAGACACATTAAACCTATCAAAAGAGATTATTTTCTCTTCATCTGACTCAAACGTTTCCCGAAAAATCTCATCAGCCGAGAAAGCAGGTAAACTCAAAAAGTTAGCCCCTCGTATCTATACCACTAATATGTTGGATTCAGTGGAAAGCATCGTTAAGCGGAATCTTATAGATATTTTAGCATGGCGATATCCGAATGCGGTTATCAGCCATCGTAGTGCTCAGGAATTGCGCCCCACAGATGAAGGTGAATTTTTCCTTACATATAACTTCCGGAAAAAAATATCCGATCTTCCTGGAATAACCCTAAACATAAACGAAGGCCCAAAAGCTATTGAAGGTGATATACACCTGAATGGTATTTACATAGCTTCAGAATATCGTTGGATGTTAGAGTGTATGCAAATTTCGAAGCGTAAAGGTGAACAATCTAAAGTACTACCTATTTCTTTTATTGAAAATCGATTGGAGAAAATGATTCTGATTCAGGGCAAAGATAAACTAAATGAATTTAGAGACAAATTAAGGCAAGTTTCGGTTTTGCTCAATATGCCAATTGAATTTGATAAGCTGAATAGAATTATTTCAGCCCTTATGGCTACTCACAATGTAAATGTTCTTACAAATGAATCTTCTAAAGCTAGAGCCACTGGAGTACCATTCGATGCTGCACGTGTTGAATTATTCTCAATACTATTCGATGCTCTGAAAGACCATTTTTTTATTGAGCGGACCAATAAAAATACCGATGAAGTTTCATATAGAATGTTTTCCTTTTTTGAGGGCTATTTTTCAAATTATATTGAGGGCACAAGGTTTACAATCGATGAAGCAAAGTCTATAGTTGAAACAGGAATTATGATTCCTAAGCGTATAAAAGATTCGCACGATATTTTAGGAACATTTACGGTTATATCCAATCGGGCTGAAATGAATAAAATACCTTCAAATCCCGATGAACTGTTTGAATTGTTACAAAACCGTCACCGTATTTTGATGCTTGAAAGAGAAGATTGCAATCCCGGTCAATTTAAAGAAGTAAACAACCAGGCAGGAAACACCTTGTTTGTTGACCATACACTGGTTAGAGGGACACTAATACAGGGCTTCAAATACTATGCAACTCTGAAAGAACCCATGGCTAGAGCCATATTCATAATGTTTATGATAAGCGAGGTGCATCCGTTTATAGATGGCAATGGTCGAATTGCAAGAATTATGATGAATGCAGAGCTTTTTCGTGGTGGCCAATCTCGTATTATTGTTCCAACAGTTTTCAGAGAAGATTATATCCTGGCATTACGAAAACTCACACGCTCAAAAGAGCCGGACACCTATATCAGGATTATGGAAAAACTGCACAAATTCAGTGATAATCTCTATGGCAGCGATTTTGATGATTTGAATAACTACCTGATAGCGTGTAATGCTTACGAAGAACCCGAAAAAGCTCACTTAAAATACATCGAAAGGGTTTTCGTTCAAAAAAAGGAAGATGATTTTGATAAAGCCTTGGAAGATGAAAAGAAACAGGCAGAATAAAGTTATATGCGCTGATATTTGCACATATCCAATTTATTTGCGACAAAATTTGTCTTTCGCAAGAAAAAACTATATTAATTGCACTATTTTTTGCAGCAATCACAAATAATTGAACTTGTTATAGTAAGTCACTACTGTCTCGTTAAAAGAGACTGAGTGATAGTTGTTTACAATTTGGTTCTTTGATATTTTTGTAATCATTGTTTGCAAGTAGTTCTTTTACAGGCGTTTTGTCCAGTAGAGAGATGCCGAGAATTTGTAAAATTTCGTAGGTTGTGCGTTCTATTTTCAGCTCCTTACCAACTATCGCCACTAAACAATAGGTGATAATTGCGCAGTAAAGTTGAGTTTTCACAGCATTGGGAGTATGCCCCCAAAAGCTCTTTACCTTCACCCACGCGGGGTGCGACGTTTTTCTTTCCTGGTCTCTTCGTTGATGACAATGTTTCAATCCACGCACCCCACGCGGGGTGCGACATGCCTCTTCTGTGGGTTCGGATGGTACGGTAGTGTTTCAATCCACGCACCCCACGCGGGGTGCGACGCTCAGACTTTTGTTGACTGGCTTATTGATATACCGGTTTCAATCCACGCACCCCACGCGGGGTGCGACGCAGTGTCTGGTTTGGAATACCCGAACCAGTAGCGTTTCAATCCACGCACCCCACGCGGGGTGCGACTTCAATGATTCAACGGTATTAACAACTTTTTTTGGTTTCAATCCACGCACCCCACGCGGGGTGCGACTAACAATATAACCAACAATATAAAACCCCATAGTAGTTTCAATCCACGCACCCCACGCGGGGTGCGACTTATAGGGAACCCTCCAAGCCTCTCGCTAATAAGCGTTTCAATCCACGCACCCCACGCGGGGTGCGACCCAATAGGCTCCATTCGGTATTATCCTCGACTAAAGTTTCAATCCACGCACCCCACGCGGGGTGCGACGTAGTACCTAATACCATAGCATCAACCTTATCAAGTTTCAATCCACGCACCCCACGCGGGGTGCGACCCTCATCAACCAATGCAATGCTACCACCTTTAAGTTTCAATCCACGCACCCCACGCGGGGTGCGACGTCATAAAAGTTAGTACCATCAACTGATCCCTGTTTCAATCCACGCACCCCACGCGGGGTGCGACAAAATAGCACTAATCGAAGCCATTACTTCTTTTATGTTTCAATCCACGCACCCCACGCGGGGTGCGACGATATGTTCCTAATTCGCCTGCTATTTCTCCGATGTTTCAATCCACGCACCCCACGCGGGGTGCGACCTGGGTTGAATGGTTTAAATGTCCTTACGATTTAGGTTTCAATCCACGCACCCCACGCGGGGTGCGACCATACCAGATATGACGCAAAACAACCGTACTAATTGTTTCAATCCACGCACCCCACGCGGGGTGCGACACATTTTTATCTTTGCCTCTTCCTTTTATGTGGTGTTTCAATCCACGCACCCCACGCGGGGTGCGACTGGCCTGTTCTAACTACGTTTGCCGTAATGATTGGTTTCAATCCACGCACCCCACGCGGGGTGCGACTGTGAATCACGGGAACAGTTTTTGAATCAGTATGTTTCAATCCACGCACCCCACGCGGGGTGCGACTTTGCATTTATATCATCCACCAAAACCCCTATCGTGGTTTCAATCCACGCACCCCACGCGGGGTGCGACTGCAATACCGGAAGAAACTATTGCAGTATTAAAGTTTCAATCCACGCACCCCACGCGGGGTGCGACAACCGCAAATTCACCCCTGAAGAGATTATCGACATGTTTCAATCCACGCACCCCACGCGGGGTGCGACTTATAGGCTTCCGGATTAACGTATATTTCGGAGAGTTTCAATCCACGCACCCCACGCGGGGTGCGACAATAATAGGTTTGCTGAATTCTTCCGGGATCATTGTTTCAATCCACGCACCCCACGCGGGGTGCGACTTAATGCAGCTGTAGGTATTAGACGTGAACGTTGTTTCAATCCACGCACCCCACGCGGGGTGCGACGTTTTTCGAATACGAATTACGATAATACGAACACGTTTCAATCCACGCACCCCACGCGGGGTGCGACAAGGAATCGACGCTTTAGGTCTACAGTATCTTATGTTTCAATCCACGCACCCCACGCGGGGTGCGACAGGAATTGTGAAATTCAGTTTTCAGTGGATAACAGTTTCAATCCACGCACCCCACGCGGGGTGCGACTCACCGGATACCCCGGTAACCGCACTTAGTGATTGTTTCAATCCACGCACCCCACGCGGGGTGCGACTTCCAGATTGTTAAGGTCCGAAGAGATCCATTCTGGTTTCAATCCACGCACCCCACGCGGGGTGCGACTTAGCAAGAAGAAAGTGGTCTACGTCATTTAAGGTTTCAATCCACGCACCCCACGCGGGGTGCGACAAGCGGTTGAAGTATAAGCGTTAGAACCTAATCCAAGTTTCAATCCACGCACCCCACGCGGGGTGCGACTAAAAAATGTTCACAATCACAATATTAAAAGGCTGTTTCAATCCACGCACCCCACGCGGGGTGCGACCTGCCAGATAAAGGCGTTTAGATATGCCATTAGCCGTTTCAATCCACGCACCCCACGCGGGGTGCGACTTCCTTCAATCTTATGATGAAAAGTGTTATTCTGTTTCAATCCACGCACCCCACGCGGGGTGCGACCGTAAACGAACACACTCACTATCTTGACAAACATGTTTCAATCCACGCACCCCACGCGGGGTGCGACCGTAAACGAACACACTCACTATCTTGACAAACATGTTTCAATCCACGCACCCCACGCGGGGTGCGACTAACGAACAGTTTTATCGGCAAAAGCCTGTAAAGTTTCAATCCACGCACCCCACGCGGGGTGCGACTCAGATTGCAGGTGGTATAGGTGCTTCCATAAAGTTTCAATCCACGCACCCCACGCGGGGTGCGACTAACATAAGAGGTTTCCCCAATCGCTCCAGTAGGGTTTCAATCCACGCACCCCACGCGGGGTGCGACCGTGCTTAGATACCATTTTGGCTTTGAATGCCGTGTTTCAATCCACGCACCCCACGCGGGGTGCGACCTCTTTAGATCGCGCTTTAATTGCAACTTAATAGGTTTCAATCCACGCACCCCACGCGGGGTGCGACAGACTGTTCTTTATAGGCAAGTGCAAGCTTCTTTTGTTTCAATCCACGCACCCCACGCGGGGTGCGACTGGATAAAATCAATTACCCTTTGCGCTTTAGCCGTTTCAATCCACGCACCCCACGCGGGGTGCGACAGCGTTGTTTATTACGGACCGGATATTTCTTAAATGTTTCAATCCACGCACCCCACGCGGGGTGCGACAACCCAACGCCCATGATCCCATAATGTGATTGTGTTTCAATCCACGCACCCCACGCGGGGTGCGACTTGTCATATGCTTACTTCGCTCAATTGAATTAAGTTTCAATCCACGCACCCCACGCGGGGTGCGACCCGTATAGGCAGGGGTGAGGGTTAAAGTTTTGTGTTTCAATCCACGCACCCCACGCGGGGTGCGACCGGTGAATCCTGAGTTTGCTAAACTACCAGAGAGCGTTTCAATCCACGCACCCCACGCGGGGTGCGACTTTACTTCGAAGGGTGTGTATGCAATGGAAGTAGGTTTCAATCCACGCACCCCACGCGGGGTGCGACTCTTTGTTGCTGCTGCTACGGTTGCTAATCCAAGTTTCAATCCACGCACCCCACGCGGGGTGCGACCCGTGATGGAATATGCGTAAGATGTGGTAAAATTGTTTCAATCCACGCACCCCACGCGGGGTGCGACTCCAACGGTTGCCCTTTTAATGTCCGGAATAAGGTTTCAATCCACGCACCCCACGCGGGGTGCGACTGGAGGAATAAAATGTGTTCCGCTGAATATGGCGTTTCAATCCACGCACCCCACGCGGGGTGCGACTTCGAGCGATAACACAACGCGCGCGGGATCATTTAGTTTCAATCCACGCACCCCACGCGGGGTGCGACAGAAAGCTTGGTTTATTCAATCGTTAATTACAACGTTTCAATCCACGCACCCCACGCGGGGTGCGACAAAGAATGATAGATATCATATCGCATTTAGGCAGTTTCAATCCACGCACCCCACGCGGGGTGCGACTTTCGTATTTTGTTTGACAGTTTCCACCATTACAAAGTTTCAATCCACGCACCCCACGCGGGGTGCGACCAAATAGAAGAAATGCCGAAATGAGTAAAAGGGAGTTTCAATCCACGCACCCCACGCGGGGTGCGACTGTAATGCCGCTAAGTTAATACTTAACTGAATGTTATAAGCTTGGTTCCGCGAATGTGTGTAATACTAAAGCAAAATATTTGATCAATGATTGCATTTACCAATTAACTGCTTGAAATTGAATGTCCGCGCAACCTCTAAGCTTTTTATGAGCGCTTAGGGTTCGCGGACTAAATAATCATCGTATCTTCTGGATTGTAGGATGATTTTGCTCCTGTGTGTTTGATTCTCGATTTCCAGTTATCGCCAAGCATATAATACCTGAGACTATCCTTTTCCGGATCAATAATAGATTCCAACCTGTGTTTTAGTTCTGCAAATTGGGCCGGATCGACCAGGCATTCGAACACAGAATTTTGAACCCGCTGGCCAAAATTTACACATTGTTTGGCAACTTTACGTAACCTTGATTTCCCGGATGGCGTCATCGTCTCAACGTCATACGTAATTAAAACCATCATAAGTAGTTACTTATTAAGAAATACAGGATAACTATCAATATCGCCGCGTATAAAACGGGCCAATAATAAGGCCTGACAATAGGGCAAGAGTCCAATCGGAACCATTACCTGAAGAAAAGGATGCATAATTTCTTCCTGCTTACGTTTTTGCCAGGCTATTAAAAGATCTTTTCGGGTATCATCATTCATTAGTATGCCTCCGGCTTCACGCGAGACAAATCCTTTGGCATCTACCTGCTTCCGGTTAATAAGCGTAAGAACCAATCTGTCTGCAAGATAAGGCCTGAATTCTTCCATCATATCAAGTGCAAGGCTTTGTCTGCCCGGGCGGTCAGTATGCAAAAAACCGACACAAGGATCAATACCAACACTTTCGAGTGCCGATCGGACTTCATGTGTAAGTAAGGTGTAAACAAACGACAACAATGTATTCACATTGTCCAATGGCGGACGCCGGTTTCGTCCGTTAAAGTAAAAATCCTCCTTTTGAGCAATGATCAAATGATCGAAGACACCAAAATAATTGTAGGCCGCCTCTCCTTCTATGCCCCTTAATACATTGTTATCAACACACTTTAACGCTTGTTTTTGTTTCACGCTTAAAGTGTTGATTGCGGCTTCAATTGATGCGCTACTTGTCTCATCAGCGTGATCTCTCAATGCTCTTTGCAAAACGGTTTTGCAATTTGAAATCTTCCCGGCAATAAAAATCCGGCTTATTTCGCTCGAAAAGATAGGATCGTCTGCCAATCTGTATTGTTTCCTTCGCAGCAAAACATTACCCGATACCCGACCCGAAACCCGTCCCAGGAAATATCCATTTTCGGACAAGAAACTGAGTGCGATATTGCGTTCCGCGCACATTGCCATCAACGCCGGACTTGCTCCCAGAAAACCAAAACATATGATTCCTTCGATATTGTGAACAGGAATTCTGAACCGCTCCTGATTTTCCACTTTGATCACAATGTTTTCGCCATCTTTACTTAAATAGGATCCAGGTGTAGTAACATACAAGGTATTGAGTAGTTTACGCATAGTTATTAGTCGGTTTCAAGTTCATTTCGTAAATAATCTGATGCTTTCAACTTACCGGACAGTCGTTGAGGCAGACAAATATCAATTAAAGAGCACGATTTGCAATGCGATTTATAGACAGGTAACGGCGTTATTCCATTGTCGAATAATTCATGCATTCTTCGTGCAAGTTTAAAAGCCGTCTCGCGTAATTCGGGCGTTAAATCAACAATTACACGCCGGCGGGTTTCACCATAAAATAAAGAACCTTTCGTGATTTCGATATTAAACATCTCTTCAAGACAGATTGCCTGAGCACAAACCTGCACCGCATCACGGTCATCAGGCTTTTGCTTTCCTCTTTTATATTCGACCGGATGCAACAACCATTTACCCTCATAACCATCAATGTGCACACCGCCCTCTTCCGAATAGATTAACTCAACAACATCTCCCCTGCCTGTGAGACCAAGCTGACGGCTAATCAATGGAAAAGCACGGTAAGTGATTATCTTACCGCGCTTATCACTTTCCAAAGGATCATCAACTCTTTCGTGTAAATGATTTCCTTCGGTGGTTTTCACGTTTTCTGCCCACTGTTGCTCAACATGAATCAGCGCCCATTGACGCTCGCAAAATGCCATATGCTGAATGCCGGAGAGCATTAAAAGATCATCATCACTATACATGCTTTCATTTTTTAAGTACTGACTATTCCGAGTCCGACTTAGAGTCGGGCCCGGAATCATTGTTATTGCGAGTGCCACTAAAAGTCGAAGTCGGGCCCGGAATAGTGGTTGGTATTCCGAGTGCCACTAAAAGTCGCGCCAGTACCTGTCCCAAATCTTAAAGTCGCACCCGGAATTAAATCAGACTTACAATTCAGTTCCCACTTGTTATATTAAGCCCAAATTCCTCAATTCTGTTCCTGTTAATCAGCCTTCCATTTCTTATTCCAATAAAATCGGAATAAGAAGAAAACTCCCAGTCCTCAGATCTTTTAACTAACCTATCTTTTACAGGATTAAAAAGAATGTAATTGAAACAAACATTTGGATATTCAATGTCATGGTTATCAACAATAAATTCAGTGATTCCCATCTTTTTAATCCAATTGGGGGATATTCCATTTACATCAGTCAGGCAAGTGCTTTTGTTTCGGAACGAAAAAGTGAACCACTCCAATTTTGCTGTTTATTGACTGCCCTGGTGTAGGAAGCAAGCATAATGCCTATTGACTTGTTGAAACTCATTGTTTCATCATCCCGTTGATTATTCCGGGTCCGACTTTGAGTCGGACTCGGAATAATCTCCAATTCACTCAGGGTCCGACTTGAAGCCAGGCTTGGAATTACCTCGAATTCACTCCGGGTCCGACTTTGGGTCGGGCTTGGAGTGAGTTCAACCCGGTTAACATGCACCATTAAATGAAAATGGTTGGGCATTAAACACCATGCCAAAATATCGGCAAATGGCAACACATGTTTGTGAATTTTCCGAAGGAAAAAAGATAATTATCCCGGTTATGGAATATCTTCTGCCTGTTATTCCCTTGATTATATATGTGATACAAATGACCAGTATCGAATTGCATAAAGCGGAGTTTTTGTTTTATTTTATGAACCATTCCGAGTCCGACTTGAAGTCGGGCCCGGAATAAAACAGTATTTACAAACAGGAACTTATTGAAAGGTTGTTCTAAAAACCTTTACAGCATTTCGATAAGTTCTACTCCTGGAGGTAAAGTTTTATCTATTGTAACGGTATAATCTCTCCATGAACGAGGTAAATCTGTATTTTTTGCAATCTGAACTTTATCGAAAAGCTCTCCTGAACGTGCAGATCCTAAATGATTATTGTGTTTGAAGACAATTAGTTTTCTTGGATTCATCTCACCGCGGGCAGCAGCACGATCATGTTCAAATGCATTGAGCAATGCTTCCCACAATAAACTTAAATCCTCTTCTGAAAAGCCTGATTTCTGAGCATCTACAGCCGACACAAATCCATGCATACGATAAAGTGCATAAGGAACAGTTGATTTGCGGCCAAAGGTGGATGCATTTTCGCGCTTCTCCTGTGCTTCTGCTTCCTTTTTAGTAGTTACTGCACATCGGGTAATTGAATGTTCTGCCTGATATATGCGATCTTCAGAACGAGAGAATGTAAATTGAACTGGGCCACGAACAGTACCGGCACCTTTTTCACCGGTAGCCAAAACTGCTCCGAATGTTCGTATGTCAAAAAAATCATTACATAGACTTCCTTGCCTTTTTTGCGGAGTATCGCCTTTAGCACTTTCAATAGTATTATTTAGATAACTTCCCTGTTTAATGAAAATATCAAACCCTTTTTCGGGTGTATTATTGCCTTCTTCTCCAAAATTTGATTTTTTAAGTTGCACATAATTCCTGACTTTTCTTTTAATACAAACGTCAGTAATTAAACCTTCCTGATTTTCAGCATCTACCCTTGGTAGGTTTGCCTGATCAGGATCACCGTTGGGGTTACCGTCTTTAACATCGAATAAAAACACAAAATCGTAACGATTTTTAATTGAATTGGTTGCCATAATTTATTCTTCTTTAGTTTCTATTATTGATTGTAATTCTTTGTTGGTTTTTGCATTTTCATAATCGTATTGTTTCTGATGGTAATAGCCAAGTGCAAATTGACCTTGTTCTTCTAAGGAGAACATTGCCGGAAAGCCATCTAAAAAACTGCATAATTCTTGTAATTGCCTATCAAGCAATACAGCAAGTCCCGGCTTTTCATGTTTCAATTTAGAAATATGATTTTGTGACAGCTTCATTAATCGGCCAAAAGCTGTTGCAGGGTTAGTCGAAGCCGACGTAAAGAAGCGCTCACGTATTCCTGCATTAAGGTCTTTACCTTGTGCAGCCCTCTGGATATTTTCCATGACTGCAAAAATCTTCCCACAAACAATTGCAGGACTTTTGTCATTCGGATCATTTTGTTCTTTCATAAAATCTCCATTTTTATTATTTCTATTTAGTATAAATCTTATTAGTGCGGCTCTTTCTGGTGTAAGCGATTCCTTAGTCTCTCCATCATCAGTGTTTTCTACGAAACGAATTCTTTTTAAAACGGCTGTAAGAATCCAAAGAGGCGGTGTTGTATTCTTGAGCGCTGCGCTCCATAATTGTGTGGCTACCCGCGAATTTGTAGGATCGTTATTTGATTTTGGATTTTGCCCAGCTTTTGCCAAAGCATATAATGGGGCATAACGGATTTCGCCATAAGCCCATATTGAAATATTCTGAAACCATTTTGCAATATTCTGTTTATAATCATCCAGGCTAATTTCAATCCAGTCACGGACTGCAATTCGTGCAGCTGCTCCGGATAGTGTGCAAGAGTAAAATTGGTTAGTCCTAATAAATTTTCCTCCACTTTTTTTGGCTCTTGCAACCGAATCAATAAGATTGGCAACTTGCCCCGCATCGGGATTGTCAAGTAGCGATAATTCGTCAATGGATTCTTCTTCTCTGGTCCAATAAATCATTGCTGTATCAGAACCAAAATTTTTGCGATTCGAATACACAAAGTGGCTTTTGGTTTTTCCTTTTTTATCCTCAATAACTGTCTCATTCCCATTTGCTAATAACCAATTAAGCCCTTCGACATAGTTTTTAGCGCAATTTGTGCAGATTGATGAGTTATCATTCCCTTTCAAATCGTAAGATTCAAAAGCCTTTTCATTATATGATACCAAAAGCACAACCAGCAGATTGGCCATCGGGTACACGTTTAATCAATCCATGCGGCTGATTGACAACCGGGAAATCGGACTTTCCACAAACAGAACAAACTTTTTTAAGTCCATAAAGTTGGTCTGCCTGCTTCATTTCGAAATATTCTATTATTGCATCATAAACAACTTGTTGCTCATGAAGCCTTAAATCATTTACACGAAAGGCAACATTCCCCGCTCTTTCCTTTTCGCCAACCTGTATTTCGAATGCCTGAACAGCTTTATCAAATCCATTCTCCTTATTGCTTAAATAGAAAGCAAAAACAGGAGACAAAATTTCAACCTCCTTATAAAGTTGCAACTTTGAAAGGAAGAGCTGGTGTTTAAATGATGTTGCAGATTGTGCTTTTTTTTGAGCCACTGATTTTTCTTCATCTAAAACATCTGGATTTACACCTGAATAATTTAACACCTCTTCAGCTTTGTCAAGCAATAACCGGGCTTTTCCTTTTTTCGAATTTAGCGCTTCAGCTTTCCTGCTTATCTTTTCGATAACCAAAAAAGAATCGAATGAACCATCTTCTTTAATGACCAAATCAATCGAAATTGGCTCATCCTTCAATGCATCATGCCCGGATCGTATTCGTTTTCCGAATTCTGCTAATTCTTTAATCATCTGGAAGCCTCCTTTTCTTCGTTTTGGTTAAACTCGTAAATAGCAGAAGAAATCTCACTATCCATATCTGGCTGAAAGTGTGATGAATGCATCATTTTTTCATTTTCAACATTGGAACATTCCAGTACACCATTTTCAATTTTCACATCGTAAAAGAAGATTGGCGATGGATTGCCTTTAGCATCGTAAAATATATCGAATAACATACTGCCTATTGGAATAATCTCTTGAATCGGCTGTTCGTTTCCATCAGGTGCTATAAACTCAGCAGCAAACTCACGCGTTCCTAAGAATGGCCTTCTCCAACATTGGCCTTTCTTTACCCGCCGTTTAAACATTTCGGCATATTTCTTTACAGGATTTTTAGGGTCAAATTCTTTTTGATAAACAGAGGCTTCGATGATGTATGCCACATCTTTCAAAACTATACTGTTTCGCTGCGTCCGTTTATCTTCGATTATAATGGGCGTTTTTCCTTGTTTCGCGTTAATTTCATTGCGTTTTATCGAGAAAAATTTAACGGGATTAAGCACCCATATCCGATGCACCCACCATTGAAATTCAGGTTTCCAAAGAATCGAGTCGAGAACTCCCCGCGCCGCCGATGGTGTCATGCAGGGATAGGTCATTCGTTCAACTTTTAAATCAGGTCGGGTAAAACAGGCAAAGTCGCCTGTTACTTTTACCCTTACAATTTCGTTGTCAATCATATATTTAGTGTTTATGGTTTATTAAAATATAAGCATTGGATTATCGGTTGAAATCCCGTATTGATTGCTGTATCCTCCATTCCATTTCCAATATCCTTGCGGTTCTTTCCCTAGCTTTCCAATGTTTTCTCTCATGAAATTTTCATACACCTGAACCGAATATTGCTGCATTGCGCGGTAATCGTCGCGCGACAAAAATGGCTTGTAACGAATTTGCTCATACAATTCTTTGCTTTCGTCGCAGAGTATAAATATGGGTGTTGTTTTGTTTTCAATCAGGTGGTAAGCTCCGGCAACTGTTTTAAAATTAAACCTTAGTCGGGCTTTCTCAATATTCCTGATATCTTCCGGTATAAAAAGCCGAAATACCTTTCGGTAATATTCTCCAAAGAAATCGTGTTCATAAAGCAGAGCCTCATTATCCTTATACAATTTATTCGCAAACTCAGCTAACGAACGATATTGCTTGCTTGGAGCACCGGAATCTTCAATTGCGAAGATGAATACATTTCCTGCTTCGGGCATTTTCCCTTCGCGATTGCATCGCCCAGCTGACTGGATGATGGATTCTAAAGGAGCAATTTCCCTGAAAACACAAGGAAAATCAAAATCGACACCAGCTTCAATCAATTGGGTAGAGGAAACTAAAATCCTTTCCTTATTTTTCAAACGGCTGCGGATATTTCCAATCACTTCTTTCCGGTGAGATGGAAACATACTGGTTGACAAATGAAAAGTCTGATAATCTGCATTATCCTTGATGGCATTGAAAAACAAAAGTGCCTGTTTCTTTGTATTAAAAATACATAAGGCTGAATCGTTTTGCTCAAGGACTTTTCCGGAGAGCTCTTCAATTGAAACTGGTTGATAATCTTCAACAGCCAGATATTTTACCCTTCGTGTGGCATCAAAAACTTCTTTGGGGTTTTCGACCAACGACTGGATGCTCTCAATACCATTAAATCCATCACTTTTTTCAAAAGCTGGTTGTGTGGCCGTGCAAAATAGAAAAGATGAACCCATCACTTTTTGAACGTTTTTCAACATAGAGAGTGTCGGTAAAACCAGTTCTTTCGGCAATGTTTGAACTTCGTCGAAAATAACCACTGATTTGGCTATGTTATGTACTTTACGGCATCGAGATGGTTTATTGCCAAACAACGATTCAAAAAACTGTACCGATGTAGTTACGATGATTGGATAATCCCAGTTTTCTGTTGCCAGCCTTCTGGTATACGCTTCATTTTGAATAGATTCATCAGTAATTTCTTTATTATCCTCTTCTTCTTCGTTAAAATTTGAATGATGCTCCAGCACCCAATTTTCACCAAAAATGCGTTTTAGTTCTTTCGCAGTTTGATCAATAATACTGATAAAAGGAAGTACAATAATGATTCTCTTTAAATTATTGTGTTTTGCATGGTGAAGTGCCCAACTGACAGATGCCAATGTTTTTCCCATTCCGGTGGGTAAGGTCATTGAATAGAAACCAGTCGCAGATTGAGCCTTCGAGATAGCATAAGTTCGGACTTTATTTCGTAAGATATTAATATAGCCTTCTTTACTTTTCCCTAATAAATCATATTCCAGTTTATCCAATAAACACTTTGGGTCAAATTGTTTTGTATTTCTCTTTTCAGAATTGGCACTTTTAAAATGACCTTCAGTATCCAACCAGTCCGCATCAGTCAAAGCACTAAACAGCATTCGGATAAAAAGCTCTTTGTCTGTGCCTCTCAAACCTGTATCTGAATAGATTAAATCGATTTCTTCTATCTTGTTTTCCTTAAAGAATTCTTTTCTAATTGAATTGAACAGTACATGCTCAGGCTCATCAAACTCATACAAGTCAGCTTGTAAATCCCCTTTATCAGGCAATCCTTTATGATGACCATCAATTGCAAAAGCTGCTTCAACCTGGCTGAATTTCTTGCTTAAACCCGCTCCCCAACTGGCATGTGGCACGCTTCCTCTTCTTCCACCTTCTCTCAGGTATTTTTGAAAAGCAGGTTGATATTTACCCAAATCATGAGTAAGACCAGTAAATCGGAATACTTTTTTGAAAGTTAAATCAGATACGAACTCTTCCATTATTCGGGCAACGTCCCTAAGGTGATCTTTAAGGTCATGCTCATTCCCTTCTGCATTTTCTGAATGAGCGATATATTTTTCCTGTGTCATAAAGCATCGATTAAGCGGTCAACGTAAATAGAGGAATTCAATAAAACTTTTACGTTAGTGATGATTCTCTAATTTCGTTCAAAATTCGTTGATTCGACTCCGGAGATCGCGGAGCGACTAAAAAAATGTTGATAATTGTCCATTTTTATTTGCAGGAATTGACGGAATCCTTCGTCGCCGATGAATTGAATATCTTCGGCAATGCCGAGCACAAAACGACCGGGTCCTTCGTATTTGGCAACAAGGGCTTTAAGAAGAAATTGGGTAGGACTGATTTGGGTAATATATTTTGCAGATAAGGGGTATTCTTCCGTAAGTAAGTTTTTAGCCCGAAGGTTTAGGGTAAACTCGATTTGTTTGTCGAGTTCACCTGTATTTCGGAAAATATCGACAGGTAATGATCGATGCGAACGTTCGTGTTCCCACTGGAACGGTGTTTCGGATATATCTTCAATGCGACAGATTTTAAACTGGCGGTTCTTTTTTAATTGGGTGTCGAAAGCCCACACGAGGTTAAAATCGTCTTTAAATTCAAATGGCTCCACCATGCGGTTTTTCACCGTCTGGCTATTGCCCGAAGCATAATTAATTAAGAGGATTTGTTTTTTTACTTGCTGTGCTGTCCGCAACGCCTGTACAATTGCCGACTTTTCTTTATGGATATAGGCTTCGATGGCTTTGTCCTGATTCATAAAGGAAACGAGTTTTTGTTTGAGTTTAGACGAACGTTCCGGCTTTTCATCCAATGCATCAATACAGCACGAAAGAATATAGGACTCTTCCTCTGAAAAATGAAGCAAGTCACTAAGGATGTGATTTTCATTCATCTTGTATTCGATACAGTATTTTCCTTCTTTTTGTTGAAGTTCGAAACCTGTATCTCTTAATAAATTGCAGTAAGTGTAAAATGCAGAGCTTTTTATCTCCAGAAAGGTGATGCATTCTTCTTTGGTTTTCGGATAACTGCCCGATAAAAAAAGGATCAACCGGAGTATCCGGTGTGTTTTAGTTTCGTTAGGCATGTTGGAAAATTAATTTTCCTAAAAATAAGTAATCCTATATTAGAATGCAATGACATAATCCCTTTATTTTACTTGACGTTCCGTTTTATCCGTGCGATTTCCAAATTAATTGCCTGACGAGTGTCAATATTGGAGTTGAGTGTAATTATTAATCTGTTGCGACAATTCATAAAGTCTATTTTTAGAGTGAATCGACAACCAGCAAAAAGTATATCTCCTTGTCTAATTTCTTCACTTTAAAACGTGTAACCTCATCAATAATAAACTATTTAATATTGAAATTGTGTATCGCGTATATTTTGTCATTACGAATGCAGGGTAAGGCTTCTGAAATAACTTGTTAATATAATATGCGCTTCTCTTTTGAAAAATATCCCAATTTGCCCAATATCTTTGCCTCTCAATCAGTTGGTAGGATCATTTCGTAAAAGGGTTTTATAATATTTCTTTCTTCATGCGTTCAAGTTGAAAATTAGTATAAACCGGTCGAAGATTGATTGCATATTTTGTCTGCCAAATCCGTTGATGTTAAAGATTTCGGGATGAGGTAAATCGTTCTTAACTGTATCCACAAACAATTGTAAATCATATTTAAGCTTTTCAATCAAGGAGTAACGGCTATCAGGGTTAAGCATAAAAACCATCCGGAAAATATCATATTTATGTTTTACGATATCTCTGGTGCTTATTTCTTCGCCTTCTTCCTTTCGCTTTTTGTTGTCGAGGTAAGCGAAAGCCTTTAAACAAATAAGTGCTTCAGTGTTGGCATAATGGACATTGTCTTTATATGAGCTATGCTCAATAGTAAAGTGATAATAATCCTCATCAAGCAGAATTGCTGAAAGATTGGATAACCCTTCAACGGAAGGAATTGGAGTAAGATGTGCATCCTCATTAAGGTTAATAGCATCAGGCGTTTTCGAGAATAGTTCAATTTTTGAAAAAGACCCTTTTTATTATCCTCAAAATAAATATGATGATGGTTTATTTGAGAAGTTAGATATTTGAAATACAACGGTTGAGTAAAAACGAACAGCCTTTCGTTTTTACAACATACTCTCGATGGCATTCCATTCTTTTCCTGCTTGTCTTCACGATCAATGGAAACGATAATCAAACGTTCGCCCAATACTTCTTCCAGTTGTCTCAAGTTATGAGGTAAAGGAACACCGGTTCGTTCACCGTTTAGGGTTGATAGGGTTAACTTTGGGGCTTCCTGCCGCAGTTGATTGTCTGCCACGGCTTCCGATGATTTGCCTTCCGTTTGTTCGATAGGTTTTAACGAGAGTTTTATTTGTCGTTCAAGGTTGTTCAATTCGGTTTTCAACCCCGTTAGCTCCTCCTCTTTGCGCCATACAACTTCAACTACTTCTTTCAGCACCGGAATATCTTTCTTCATTTCTTGAGTTTTTAATGGTTTATACATCCGTATTTGCGTATTTATTTATGTACCTGCATACACATTTATTTGCCTGAATACCTGCGTACCTGTTTGTGTACGGTTGTCCGCAGGGATGTGTGTTGGTACGGAGATACAGGAGTACGTTGGTGTGTTGTTACATCCTTACGTTTGTCCGTTTTTACTTATTTCCGTACATCGGTTTATCCGTATCGTTCTATCTGTGTGCATGGGCAGATATTTCCGTTTGTCTGTCCCTGTATCTGT